>Ga0233436_1000090_pt1 | contig 115293 bp, 100 predicted proteins | sample SI_122_August201_2_FD_182723 | JGI IMG/M metagenome (GOLD analysis project Ga0233436, IMG submission 182723) | Seawater microbial communities from Saanich Inlet, British Columbia, Canada - SI_122_August2016_150_MG | ecosystem: Environmental > Aquatic > Marine > Inlet | place: Canada: British... | reverse complement strand
GACTGGTGGTGCCTGTAGGAGCAATAGTAAGCAGAGATATGTTTCTTCTTCCGTGCTTCTTCATATCTTCAATTAATTTCGGGTCCTCTTTCGCCAATCTATTGATGAAAGGGTGGTCCTTCTCTTTCTTGATATCAAATACAGGAAAAGGGCCCCTCTCTTTCGCCATTTCCACAGAGGATCGATACGCTTCGAGGGCAATTGTTTTATGCACTTCCACTGAAAAATCAATGGCATTTTCGCTTCCATATCTTAATCCAAGCGCTGCCAGCATATCTCCTTCAGCAGTAATTCCCACGCCTGTTCTTCTTCCTTCAACAGCTTTACGTTTAATATTTTCCCACAAACTTATTTCAACCTGCTTGATCTCTCTGTCTTCAGGGTCTGAAACAATTTTGTCAATAATAGCATCAATCTTTTCCAGTTCCAGATCAATGATATCATCCATGATCCGTTGGGCTAATCCAATATGCTTCCTGAATTTTTCCCAGTTAAATTTAGCCTTGTCTGTAAACGGATCTTCAACGTAACTGTAAAGGTTAATGGCAAGCAATCTACAACTATCATAGGGACACAGCGGAATCTCACCACATGGATTTGTACATACGGTATTGAACCCAACATCTGCATAACTGTCCGCTACTGATTCTTTAATAATGGTATCCCAGAATAGCATTCCCGGTTCAGCCGATTTCCAAGCATTATGTACAATTTTTGCCCATAGCTCTCTGGCGTCTATTTCCTGTGAGTAAGATGGATCTTCAGCCTTCACAGGGTATTGCTGTTTGTACATTGTACCATCCACAACTGCATTCATGAATTCATCATCAATCCTTACTGAGATATTTGCTCCGGTAACCTTTCCTGTTCCCAGTTTTGCATCAATGAATCGTTCTGCGTCGGGATGCTTTACGGAGATGCTGAGCATGAGTGCGCCCCTGCGACCATCCTGGGCTACCTCGCGTGTTGAATTTGAATAACGCTCCATAAAAGGAACGACACCTGTTGAAGTAAGTGCGCTGTTTAACACCTGGCTTCCGGTAGGACGGATATGAGACAGGTCGTGCCCAACCCCTCCGCGACGCTTCATTAACTGAACCTGCTCCTGGTCAATCTTCATAATACCGCCATAAGAGTCAGAAAAGCCTTTGTGTCCGATCACAAAGCAATTGGAAAGGCTCGCGATCTGGAAGTTATTCCCAATACCGGTCATTGGTGAGCCTTGAGGAACGATGTATTTGAAGTCTTTTATTAACTCATAAAGATCATCAAAGGAGAGTGGATTGGAATACTGCTTTTCAACTCTGCTTAACTCACTGGCCAGACGTTTATGCATGTCATCCGGAGTTAACTCATAGATATTTCCAAATGAGTCCTTTAATGCATATTTATTAACCCAAACCCTGGCAGCTAATGCATCGCCTTTAAAATATTCCAACGAAGCCTCTAACGCCTCTTCAAATGAAAATATCTTCTTCTCGCTCTTTGATTCTTGTTTTTGGTCTGTCACTATTTCGGTTGATGGGTTTTTGTCTGCAAAAGAGAGATTAATTTGCGGTGCTGTCTTTTCTGTCATGTAAGTCCTCGTTTTAAAAAAGTTCTGTCTGATCCAATAATTCGACTACGGGAAATATAACAACAATTTAGTAATTAGATTTACTTGTATCAAAGTGTGCTTAGCAACTTTAATAAAACGAGATTGATACAGTCTTATATACTTGATTATCTGTATTAAGCTATATACCTTACACCAAAAGGTGTCTGCCCTTATGAATTGTGAATTTCGATTCTGATATGGCTGATAAGTTTTGACATTAAATCAAAAATGAACAGTAATTGCAAGAATTGTTTTAATTTTTTTTGTTCAATCAAATTGATATTGTGAAAGCACTCTGCAATATCATTAAGTCAACATGTGTTCTTAGACACGGCAGCAGGCACAATATATAGTACTAGATCTTACCTATTGTATTGTAGGGATAAAGGTTACGAGATTGCAGAAACGAAAAACAGAGGAACACTATTTAGTGGTTGGCATGCATTTTGCTATATGCAGGTTGAAATATAATATTTGTTTGCTCGTGCCATAATGCAAAAACCTTATAGATACTTTTTTCATACCGAAAAGTGGTGTTTAAGGCCATAAAAAACCATATTTTAAAGGTCTTCTTCTTTTACACCAACAACTTAGCTGTCGAGTAGGCAAAAGGAACTTCCCCTTAAGCCTCTCACAGAACCGTACGTGAGATTTTCACCTCATACGGCTCTTATCGTACAACCGAGACCGAGACACCTGGAAGTTGCCAGTGGGAAAATAGACCCGGATTTGTTCGGGCTACACCATCCAACCACTTGCGAAGCACCTTCTTACTGCCTCTGGATTTCTTGTATTTCTTATTTACCCATCGACGAAGCATACTGTTAAACTCCTTGAACAGAGAATACAATGCTGACTTACGAAATCTACCATAGTAACCAATCCATCCTCGAATTTTTGAATTATAATATCTTGATATTTCAAAAATCGTCAGGTCGCTTCTACGGTACACCTTCCAGCTTTTTATCTCAGTCCAGATCGCTTTCTTGGCTTTATCACTGATGGCAGGATTGAAACTATTGAAAAGCCGGCTCCCTGATCCCCTGACTGTCCGCTGCCTAAATGTGAAGCCGAGGAAATCAAACTCGGTGCTTTCAGCTTTCTCTGTGCGACTGTCATCCTGACAATAAACAATCTTTGTCTTTTCAGGATGCAGTTCGAGTTTACACTCCTTCATCCTTGCAGCGATTGCAGCTTTTATGCTTTCAGCATCCTCTTTTGATCGACAGTGCACAATACTATCGTCTGCATATCTTTCGAACGGGGTTTTAGGATAGTTCCTATGTAACCACTTATCAAAAGCATAATGCAAAAAGAGATTAGCTAACAGTGGACTAATCACGCCACCCTGTGGGGTGCCCTGAGTCCGTTCAACAATACTTCCGTCCTGTAACTGAACAGGGGCCTTCAGCCACAGCTCAATATAAAGCAAAATCCACTTCTGACTCGTGTGTTTCTGTACTGCACGCATCATGAGTGAGTGATCCAAACTATCGAAAAACCTTTTGATATCAAGATCCACTACCCAATCATATCTCCAGCATCTCTTGCGTGCCAACTCTACCGCCTGTGATGCTGACTTCTCCGGCCTATATCCGTATGAATCTTCATGGAAAACTTTTTCCAGTTCAGGCTCCAAACAAATTTTTACCGTCATTTGTGCTATGCGATCAGATACCGTTGGAATACCAAGCAAACGTACTTTTCCATCACCTTTGGGAATTTCCACCCTAAGCACTGGCGGCGGAACGTAACTTCCTGATGACATTCGATTCCAAATCTTATATAGATTATTGCCAAGATCATTCTCGAATTCGTCCAGCGATTGTTCGTCACTGCCTGCAGCGCCTTTATTGGCCTTTACTCGTTTGTAGGCTTCCCACACTGTCGTTTTTGAAATACAAAATGATTTTGTTTTACTCAACCAGTTCCTCCCTTTACGGTTGACTCATTTAATAAAACTGTACGATCTACCCCCTTTGCTCAACCTCCATTACAGAGGTTTCATCACTACTACGAGGTAGTCCGTCCCTGCGCCTTACTTTGGTACTCTCATTCTTACGGGTTCTCCGCTTGAATTTCTTCCTTAACATTAAAGCAACAGGTTCCCAAGTTCCACACAAAAGCCCGGATAAAACTCGCGCCACCTACTATGCCGGTCGCCGATCAGACAGTACACGGATTATCCTCTGAACTTATCCTGGCAAAGGACCATTTTCACCAGTTTTGACGACATCTTCGGGTTCTCGACATTTTATCACAGTGGTTCACTTACGTTCGCCTTTCTTATCCATACCTGATCCGTCTCGGCGGACCTTTTCCTTATCGCTCACTACCACAGCTCTTGACTGAAGCAGCATAAGGTGGTTTGAAACCAACTTCCGCTCGTCGATTTCGAGGGTTCAAGCCCTCATCAATTGTGTAGCATCGTACACCCTTTCTTGTCTTAAGTGTACGTTCTTGGCACACTGGTCCGACCCTTCTCGCTAACATATTCAATGCTCTTAATGATAGCTGGTATTATTTTTTTTCTGTCTCCGTTTGAATCAACAGTACGAAGCTTTAGCAATAAATCTTCGGTCCCCGCACCACTGTATTCGCTTTTCATTTCACATGAAGTTACATTTGTGTAGCTCAATGAACATACATTAGAAGCACTTGCTAATTCTTTGGCTTTTTCAAGAGCAATCATTTTGTTTCCTGGCTCTGGGTGGCTCTGGGTGGCTCTGGGGTCGGGCCATGCTATCCCCTTGAAAACACTGAGTTAACGTCCCAAGAATAGGTGTTTTCATAGCCAATATCCTCCTTTTTGATGTCCAAAATGGCATTATAGCGACTAACCGGCTCTCTTAGTTGAAAAGCTGTCCCTGCCCTAATAGTTTTCCTCCCTTTGGCCCGGATATTAAGTTTTTCTTTTATATCTTCAATAAAGGATTCACTTCCCACTGCTATGCTTTCAGTCCACTCGCTCTGCCGAGAATTTGTTCCATCTTTCAGCAATTCTTCAACCAATTCTTTGTGAGTGTCTCTAGAGTAACCGGGGTCAAACCTTGATCAGTGATTAGCGCATCGAGAGTTTTTACTTGATCACAAATCAAGGTTTGACCCCGGGGTTTTCAGATTTGGGGATGGCATAGTTAGTTAATGAACCTGTGTCCGGGTTATAAGCCCTTCTTATTAATCTTGTCCCAAAAAGTTCTGACGGTGCGTTGATTTTCTTTCTAATACTAGTCTCTATTGCTTTGAATGCTTGCAATACCGCACTTTCAAATTCTTGATTGTTTAGTAAAGAAAAACTCTTTTCAACAATTAGTGGGTGTACATACGTTTCTGGCATCAATGCATACTTTTCAACAACTCTTCTAAATTCTCGCTCTGGAAATCTAAATCCTTTTTTAGTCGGATAGTATTTATCTTCCTCATCATCTTCATCAGCTGGAGCTCGTTGAAACTGTCGTATATCAATATGAGCTGTAGAGCTTGCCTTGTATTTTACCCGCGTAAATCTAACGGGCTGATATCCGCCTGGATTTGCCTCTCCAATGACTTTCTGGAATTCAATTTTTGCTTCAATTTCGTCTTTCATTCTATTTCACTCTAGGGCATAACGTTTGGCATCAGTTGTTTTTGAGGAGCGCAGCGGAACAAAAATCAATTGAATGCCATTGTTATGAGACAATGCTGTAGAGAACTCATCTTTCCACACATTTTCTTACCGTCTTTTTAAAAACCAAAAATCCAATAAGGATTGGTTGCATACAAGCCAGTTGAACTACACCTTTTCACAAGCGCACATAATGAATAATAGAAGGAGTAACAGAACTTAACCCAATAGCCAGTAATATCAAATGTACAATTCGACGCATTACCGGTTTTGGTATTTGATTACCGAGAGGCAATCCAATTTTAGTTCCAAGAAAAACTGCCGGTGTAAGGAGCAAAGCAGTCATTACAGACCAAAGTATGTTCGATCCAAAGGTTATAGACATGAACACAATTTGAACAGGAATAGATACTGCGAAGACAGAAAATAAAAAACCTCGTACTTTCTCAGTTGACCAATTATGCGCCATTGCCCAAAGAATCAATGGCGGCCCCCCCATTCCACAAATACCTGCCAGTAATCCACTTGTACTAAAAGCCAGTCCCCCCCAAACCCAGTGCACTTTTTGAAGAGAGTGAGCTTTAATTGAAATTTGAATTATGACCAGAACGCACAAGATACTCCCAATCACCAGTTTAATGATATTTGGATCCAAACTAACCACGATTTTAAGAACTAACAATCCTATAATAAGGGTTGCCGTCCGGATGAAAGTTGTGATAAATGATAACTGCCATGGCACAGAAGTGCGAAGGTGACTGATCCCAAAAATAGCTTGAATAAAGGAACAAGTGGCTACTATTACAATAGCGCTGGGTAGGGGCATACCTATCCATAGGAGCAATGGTGTGGCTAACAAAGCATAGGCAAAACCAACTGCACTCTGTATTATGCTGGCCAAACATACAATCGCCATAATACCAACTATATATATAATATCCATATTCATAACGTCTGAGATGACATGCGAGAGAATAACTAAGATGAAGCAAAATAATAAGATATATTGTTAACTTGCAGATGCCTACTATATGATTATCAAGTCTGCCGATGACTTAACTTGGCATTCCCTTACAAACGTTTTATATGTTTAAAGTACTATTTGTCACAACCCATCCTTTTTTTAAGATGAGATGATAGAAAATTGCTTTTCTACGATTTTGTAAGAGTAGTTAAATTGTGAATAACATTCAAGTCTCTTTTTGGGAATTTTACCTTGGATTTATCTACTTTAGTAAAAAAGTGGAGGAAAAATATTAAATAATTTTTCAGTTAAGCCAATAGCAGACTTGACCCCTTTATGACCCCTTTAGTAAATCACTGGCGGGAAAAAGCATAGCGCGGCGACGCTTTTTCCCGTCCGAGTGAATTTACCTTGTTATGTGATTTTATGACACCAAACATCAGATTCATTCAATTTCTTTTATCATTTTTTTTATTGTCAGGTTTTCTAATTTTCCAGAAATTGCAGCTTCGTTGTTTTTCCAATGCATTCCATCATTATAGATAATCCCAAGCAAGTAGAAAGATTCAGGTATAGTCACACCTTTGTTTTCTGAGAACTTTAACTTATTTGGTGTTTTATGTGTATCAAGGAATTCCTGCCTAAAACCTGCATCGTTTAATTGATCGTAGGCATATTTTTCTATTTTCTTTCGAACCGCGCAACAGACAGCAAATGGGTCGTAAACAGTATCACCATTTAGATATTTACTAAACTCTGAAAAAACATATTTATCAAAAACAGCAGAATCACCCCATGTTGGCTTGAGCCCTAAAGTTTCGAATTCTTGCCTAAGATTTATTGGCGATGGCTCGAAGTGTAAATGATATTTGGATACATTGCTTTCAATTTCAGGTTTGTCTCTATTTATAAGCAGTTTCTTTAAATGTTGATTTATCTTGGCATCTTTCTTTTCTAGGTAAAAAATCTTCTGTTTGCTAAATGTGAAGTTTTTGAAATATGATGGATCTAAATGAGTAAGAATTATAGGATAAAACATTTTATCTTCACTTTTGAACTTTGCCATTAGCTGAGTAATGTAATATTGGACTGCAATCAAGTTTGCATCATCTAAATAGTCAAATACTTCATCAATAACCAAAATGCTTCTTTTCTTGGTTAAACTCATTTCTGCTTTCTTGAGAAGAGCTATAAAACACATTACATCTCTCTGCCCATTCGAAATATGATGAGCTTTAGGTATTTCAACAATCAGCTTTCCTTCTTTTTCTTTAGGCTTAAAATCTCTCCAACTTGAATTAAAATCCTGAAATATACGATCATAATGTTCTTTTTCAAGTTCATATATAGATCGCCTTATTGCTTTCTTAAAGCACTGTGGGTTTTGATTGTAATCACTAGATATCTGGATAGCAGCAAGATAATTTTCAGAATTATTTGAGAAACCCAAGTCAAATGACTTTAAAAGTGAGGCAACTTCTGAAAGATTATTAATACCATAAAGAAACTCTATTTCATTGTTGTCAATCCAATCAAGAATCTCTACTCTCGATCCATCTTGCATATTTAGCCTTTGTATGAAATCATCTATTTTTTGCTGAACACGCTGCCCTGAACTTCTTGTAAGATAAATAATATGATCATTTAATTTTTTAATAAGTTCTTTATTGTCATAAAGACTTGAGATATTGCTAAGAACCTTTCCATTTTTTCCAATCCTTGTTTTTTGTCTAGAAACAGAATAGTTGAATACACATCTCTCTGGTATTGAATTAGACAAAATTACGGGAGGTGTTTCTAGTGAAGCCGAGGCAATAACATTGTCACCAATCCTATTTTTCTTTGCTTTAGCAAATACTTGGTTATTTATTACAAACCAATCAAACACGCCATCTATATCATTCGTTGATTCAGTTGCATTAACAACCTGAACAGCTCCAGCATTATCTAAATATGATATTTCTATGGCTGGAACAGCCTCATCATTGCCTTTGTGGAAATCATCTTTATGAAGATCGATTTTTGATCTTTTTAAAGATTTAAATGCTGTTGCTAATGAACTCTTTCCAAAACCGTTTGGAGCAACAAAAATACTTGGCTTATTCTCTGAAATGTCGAATTCGAATGTCCCATTACTGGCTCCAGACCCAATCCCTTTGATATTTGTAATCGTAATATTTTTGATCACTCAAACCATTCCCTTTACATAACGTCGAGGTGAGCAACCCCGTTTGGCGAATAAATTAATAGATAAAAATAAGATAAACGAAGAACCTGGAAATAATCGAACCGCAAATGGCAGAGGGGTTGGCTCCACTGATTCGTTAGACAAAGCCTATCTTACAAACACATTTCTAAAATATCTCATAATTTTAAGCCTGAATACTCAAACATAGTTTGAACTATATTATTTATTTGTAATTTTCCAAAATCATAATCTTCTCGACTAAATATCTTTCCTGGAGAATTTAATTCTTGTAACACATTAATACCTTCAGAAATTTTATTCTGAGTTGATATCCTAAATTCATAGAATGCATCGGAACCATTTTTCCCTGGAAAGTAAATTGCAAGTTGCGCTTCAAATTGTGCGGCTAATAAATACGCATCATCTATTGCGTCCTGTGCTTTTGCTTGTAATTCGTTCGATTTGTTTTCGTTTTTCTCATATTCATCCTCTAAAACTGCCAAATTATTTATACTTCTAAACACGATACTATACTTGGCGTTCAAAAGCGCCATATCACTGATCAGTGAAATCTGTTTTTTTCTTAATAAAGACTTATCATCTAAATTTGATTTTACAATCTCCATTGTTGTGCCTAAGAGTAAAATCGATACAACAGCAACAAGCAATGGATGTCTATGCCAACTGGATTTATCTCTATTCTCTTCAACTTTACTCATATTGTTTCTTTCTGCCTAACGTCGAGGTGAGCAACCCCGTTTGGCAAAAAAATAATAGACAAAAATAGGATATACAAAGAGCCTAAAAATAATCGAATCGCAAATGACGGAGGGGTTGGCTCCACTGATTTGTTATCTAATCTTTTATTTTTAAGTTTCTTATACGTTTTAACAATTGCTCGGGAGAACTCTCAAAGTTCTCAGATATTTCTGGATTTTTAATTGAATCATGCAATTGTCCTCCGATATCATCAATAATCAACTTATAATCTTCCGGAAGGTGATCCCAATTAAATCCATTGTCATCATGCAGACAAAAATACAAATCTGCTTCTTTGCAATTATCTTCTGTTCGCCCGTCTTGAGTTGTTAAATAATCAAAAAGATCTTCCAAAGCAACTTTTAATGATGATAGATTTGCAGGACGCTCAATCAAACAATTGTGAACTTCCTCAATTAGTTTCATTAACTCTGGAGAGCTTATTCTTGTTTTCATATTTTTCTGATGGATAACAGTGTGAATACATGGAAAATTTTCCATGTATTACCTTTATACAATGGAACGTTTTCCATGTATTGGTTTATTCAACAAGTATAACATGGAAACATAGTTACTGAAATTTCCATGTTAGCATGCTAGTAAATAATATCATGGAAACCAAAAAAAAAAATCAGTTATGCACATGATTTATAGAGGACTAAAGTCAAGCCTGATCTATTGACAAAAGCATATCCCTGTTGTGCTTAGACAACTCTTTTACAACTCTTTTTTATCTTTTGAAGGACTGTTGCAACCTATTATTCCTCTTAGTGAAACAAAATGCTATTGTTCGAGAATAATCGTGCTTGGTAAGAAAGCTCATATGTTTACCTCCTGTAAAAACAAACTTTATTTAAGATAACGTATCCACACTGTTCTATGTGGTATCGTCTTATGTGTTAAGAATTGAATATGAGGGAATGATAAAGCTATATACTGTTGAAGTCAAGGAGAAACAGGGCATTACGACCATCCAAACGACAGGCTTGGCAAGCTTGTCGTTTACCTTAAAAAATGGACCAACCCGCTCAAATATTCAAACACCTCTCCTCAACGAACTACTCGAACATAACCGCCACTGATGAAGTCGAAGTAATCGTTAACGTAGGTGTAGCAATTGCCACTGACGAAATTCACAAGCCAGGCGAGAGATATGTTGTTTATGTCTGAAGTCCAGATCCATCTCTGCGTAGTATCAAACACCGGATTTATATGCAAACCGCCACTTCTTTCAGTCGGCTCCATCAGAGACATTGCTTCCTCAAGGGTAGGCAAACGCCAATCATTGTATCCGGCAAATTGATCACTGTTTAATTGTGTTACATACTTCTCTGCTTCGTCAAAGGAAATATCTTTACCTGATCCGGACTGCTGCCACATGAGACCACTGGCATGATCAAAAACAACCTTACTGCCGTTCTGTAATTTATAATCATTGGAGAATCCTGATGCAGAGCTATTCCAATCTCGATCATAAAAACTGTTATCCGTAAGCATATCTATTACGGACTCTCCAGAAAGGCCTTCTCTTGGGATTGAGCGAAATGTTGTTTCAGACTTCTCTTCTCTATCGACTTCTCCGGAAGCAGCTTTCTCAGACATTAATACCGTCACGACCAGTCCGATTATGACAGGAGCAATAATCGATGACAGCAGCCATGACAATCTGCCCTTTCTGGCTGGAGTCTCCGGTTGTTTTCCCTCTTTATCGGTCATACTTGAACTCTTAAAAAGCATCATTGATTTATATTAACCTGACCCGAACGAACCAAAAAGGAATAGTTCATCGCAAATGCACCAAGAATGCAAAGTTTTAAATACGCCGGTAATATTTAATTGGTGGGCAATGCCCACCCTACCGACCTATCCCTTAAATTTCTATTCAAAGAATATTAGAATTTAATACAATGTTCAACATTTTATATGCATAACCATTTATATTCAGTAGTGTCCGGTTAGGTTTTTGCGTGTAACTCGTATGGCAATCTTTCCTGCCCGGCCAAGCCGTTCGGACAAGCAGACTTGCTTTTGTGCATTAAGCGCAAGGCGAAAGTCGTGCCGTAGGACAGATCGGGTATAAAAACCGTAAAGGCAAAAACAAAGAACAAAAGAAGAGAAAGAGGTTACTATGGACACCAAGGACTCTCCTGCTAATTAGGAATGAGAATAAGAGAGTGGTTATCAACAGGTTTTGGAAATACCTATCGGTTGGGATAGTTGATATGAATGCAACTAGAGAAAGAAGGAAAGATAAAAACCAGAACAATTCTCCGACATCCATCATATGTGATGTGAAACGCCAGCCCAGGCGGGCGGCTACATAGTAATACAGTGATTCAGGTTTAATATAAAAAGCCCTTAGATACTTCTCTGCTTTTATATATTAAACCACGGAGTAACCCAGATGTATTTCAGGTGGAATACCAACTTCAAAAATACCTTAATCGGCAATCCCATCATAGATAGGAACAGAAATGCCACCAGTGAGTATTTTATTATTCCTAATTTTTCAAGCGTTTGATTCTGTGTTACTTTCAGAAATAGATAGGGTATCACCATACCCAGAAAGAAATAAACCGTGATAACACCGCCACCAATAAGAGAACCGAATAGAGATTTTGAATCAATGCCTATAAACTGTGTCAGATCATAATTTGTGTCGGCTACTATTCTATGCGCGTCCCACTCCTGCCACGGCCAAAACCACAACCAGCCAGGCCCACGCATAAAGACCCCTACTATGATCAATAGAATCCAGAGAATGTGGAACCCAAAGCAAAACGTCAGTATTGCAAATGATCTCTCCTTAAACGTATAATATCCATTACCTTTAGGGTTTATATCGATATAAGGTAGTGCCATTAACCCCATTACGATTAATGAAGGGAAAATTACACCTGCTATCCATGGATCAAAATAGACAAGCATTTCCTGTAGCCCCAGGAAATACCATGGCGCCTTTGCGGGATTAGGCGTCACGCTGGGATCTGAAGGGTCCTCTAATGGCGCATTAAGAGCAATTGACCAGACCAGCAAGATTATGGTTACGATTATGGCAGCAAGAAACTCTTTCCTCACCAGATACGGCCAGGTTGGAATCTCATCCTCAGACACACGTGCGTCCTTCTCCTTTGCCAGCGATTCTCCTTTAACAAAGGCCAGTGCGCGATATCTTTTCTGTTCAGTATCTTTCTTGTCTGCCACCTAATATTCCCTTCTTAAAATTTAAAGAATAACTCTTTGAAACCTGCACGTAAAATCTAGTTTATTATTGTACACACAGGTCGTTAACGGCTACTTTACCCTGCAACTTCAGCATAAGAAAATCTCTTCATCTTTATTGCGTCTACCGGACATCTCTTGACGCAAAGACCACATCTAATACATTTTTCCTCATCTATAGCCATAACAGCATCCCAGTCCTCCGGAATTTCTCCATCCAGCAGCCCCTCGGTCTCCACCTTGTCCCGGGAAATCATTTCGATACAATTGTGCGGACAAACATCTATACACCCTCCGCAAAGAACACATTTTTCATCTATGAATATGTTATAGTGACAGAGCAAACATCTGTCTGCCTCTTTAGAAGCATTTTCTTTTGAAAAACCAAGCTCGACCTCCTTGTCAATATCCCATCTTGCTCCCAGCGACAGAGCATTCTGTTTCTGACGTGGTATTGATTCATAACCGGGATCATTCCTCACCGGATCTTTATCCTTAAAGAAATAATCATGTTTTGTCTCTTTACCACCACTCAGATATTTGTCTATGGCCCTGGCAGCCTTTCTACCGTCAGCAATCACTTCAATAGCATTTCTCGGGCCGGTTATAAAGTCTCCTCCCGCAAAGACACCATCCTTGCTTGTTGCAAAACTCTCATCATCAACCTCAACAGTACCCCATTTTCTAAATTTAACACCTGATGTTTCAGACATAAAACTTATATCCGGTGACTGACCAATCGCCGCAATTACCATATCTACCGACAAGGTAAACTCACTGCCAGGAACAGGTTCCGGCCTTCTTCTGCCACTTGCATCAGGTTCACCCAGTTTATTCTTTATGCACTCTATCGCATTTACGTTTGATTTCTTATCACCTAATATCTTTATTGGTGTAGTTAAGTATAGTATTTTTATTGCCTCTTCTTCTGCCATGCTTACTTCAAGTTCTCCCGCAGGCATCTCTTTCAATGTCCTTCTATATATTATAAAAACCTCTTTGGCGCCTAATCTCAGGGAGGATCTCGCACAATCAATTGCCGTAAAACCTCCTCCTACTACGGCAACCTTAGATGGCACTTTCGCCTGTTTCCCAAGATTAATATCTTTCATATACGTGATACCGTGCAGAACCCCTTTAAGGTCTTCCCCGGATATATCTAACTCCGGTGATTTATGAGCGCCTGCTGCTATATATACTGCATCATATTTTTCTACTAATTTGTCAAATGCTGCCGAATTTTTTATAGGACTGTTCAATTTGAGCTTTATGCCAAGTTCTTTAACCCAACTAACCGCACCCTCAATCTTATTCCATGGTAGCCGGTAAGGAGGAATACCTACACTTAACATACCCCCTGCCATAGGAAGTGCTTCAAAGATGGTAACATCGTGTCCCGCAATCGCTAAATCATTACCGGCAGCAAGCCCTGAAGGACCGGCCCCTATGATAGCAACTTTCTTTTTCTTGCCTTTCTTCTTTGCGATTACACGGCCTGCTGGATATTCCTTTTCTGCAAAATCCGCGGCCACCCTCTTAAGAGAACAAATTGATACCGGCTCATCAATCTTGCCCCTGCGACATGCGCTCTCACATGGATGCGTACATACCCTGCCAAGAATATGTGGAAACAGGTTCGCCATATAGTTCAAACCCAATGCGCTATCATAATCCCCTTCCTGAATCCTCTCAATATAGCTAGACGCAGGAGTATTGACAGGACAAGCGTATTGACAACTTATATTCTCTCTGAACCAGTTTTCATCAGCCTGGACGACCTTATAATCCACTTGATCATTCCTTTATAATATAATAATTATTTTTTTTCTTCTTCACTTCGTCGATCATGCTCAAATGCCTGACTAAATGACAGCCACGTAAAAAAAACTAACAGGACCATCAAGCCAAGTATCGGAATATTGTCAGGTTTACTTATTATGTGCCAAAGGTTTTCCAATTTTATTCTCCTAATTTCTAATTAGTACCTGTTGCGAAAAGCAAGAACATGTTCCTCTCTTTCGAGAGGACTGTCAACAAGCCAGAAATTCAATAGTACGAATCTCTTTATCCGAACAAAAAAACATTTTCTCTCATTACTCGACAGTATGTTCTATAGTAGGAAACGTTGCGATGTGCCATGATCCATGACGTCACAATATTTTCCAGATACAGTGCATTGGAGTACGTTGCATAAGGGCACGAGGCATCGTGCCCCTACAGTTTACCCGAAATTCCTCCGTCCTTACGGATTCTCCAGAAATGCACTATTAAAAATATGCTTACTATCAAAGGCAAACCGATACAATGCCATATATACGCCCTTAAAAGCGCGTTACCACCAACCATCGAGCCACCTAACAACGCAAACCTTATGTCGTTATATGCAGTCATACCAAGCAACTCACCAAAAGGACCTTCATGCCCCAAGCCAGGTGTTGACCTGGCCATGTTGGTACCTACAGTTACAGCCCAAAAGCCTAATTGATCCCAGGGAAGCAGATATCCGGTAAAACTCAAAAGTAATGTGAAAACCAGAAGAACAACGCCTATTACCCAGTTAAATTCTCTTGGTGGTTTATAGGAACCCGTCATAAATACCCTGAACATATGGAACCATACCGTTATGACCATTAAATGAGCGCCCCACCGGTGAAGGTTTCTCAGTAGCAAACCAAAAGGCACATGGTTCTCCAATCCTTTCATGTCCCAGTACGCGTCTCTTACGTTTGGGTGATAGTAAAACATCAGAGAAACACCCGTTATCGTTAAAACAAGGAATGTAAAGAAGGTTATGCCACCCATGCACCATGTAAACTTAAATAATGGAGCATGCCTTTTCACCTTGGCAGGATGCAGATGGAGAAACACATTACTTATTACGGTCTGCATCCTTGTCTTAGGTGTATCCTCAAGGCTATGACGAAAAAAAGAACGCCAAATTTGTGAATTTCCTACGTAATGTTTAATCGCGCCAGGAAGACCTTTTGTCTTTATCAACTCCCGTATATCCAGTTTATCCTTATCATCTTTATTGCTCAACCACAACCCCCTGTCCATCTGTATCAGAAAAAGAAGACAAAATCCTACCCAACCAGGCCTGGAATCTCGCCTCGAATCAGTATCGGTAGATGCTCGCGCTCAGGAGAACACCGGAAAATATATTGTACTGACTACGTATAATGAACGGTATAGCCCGAAACGGCTATACCGTTCTTTAAAAGCTTAATAATTAAAGAAACGTCTAAAACAGTAAATCTTTCACTACCAAATTATACACCCAACAAAAACATACCATCAACTTCCAAGCAACTAAACCAAAATAAATGCACCGGGTTTCTGCCACTCATCACGCTCTCCCCTGAACCTCACGCTCTCATCAACCAGAATCTGTCCATCTTCAGCCAGCACGACCTTAAATCTTTCTAAAGGTCTCGGAGCAGGTCCTTCAATATTGACCCCATCAGGAGTAAAACCACTTCCATGGCATGGGCACTTGAACTTCCCCTCGGATGACAACCAGTTAGGTGTGCAACCAAGATGGGTACATTTCGCCTGAATCACGTATATCCTGTCGACCTCTCTAACTATCCATACCCTGAATTGCTTTTTAAACCGCTCACTGACACCTAAAGTATATTCAAGAGGATTGCCTACCTTGTATTTTGTAGGAGGCTCATAAATTATACGTGGAAAAAAGAATCTGATGGCAGAACCAACTACTGTAGTCAGGAACACTCCTATAAAGCCCCAACCAAGTAGATAGAGCGCTCTCCTTCGATTTACAACTTTAGCATCTGTTACTGTTTTTTCATCCGATGTCGTTTGGCAGTCCATTGTTTTATTTTTTCTTCTTTAAATTATAATCAGCGTTTGCTGTTTTTCCCGCTTCTACAGTTACATCTTGAGTAACAGTTCTCAATTTTTCATGCCAAGCACTTACCTTGTAAGTACCTGGTGGTACATTGTCTATCTTAAAAACACCATCTTTTCCGGTAACGGAAAAATATGGATTATTCAGCACTAAAACAAATGCTGACATCTCTGCATGCACATTACATAAAAGAGGTACGGAACAAACCTCATCGAAATCAACAGTTTTAATCACACCAACATCGTAAGTACCCAGGTTAAACTGCTTACAACAGTCCGGCGGAGAATAAAGATTGTGCCTGACGCTATCACTGTTTGGGAAATCAATCTTTGTACCCTTCTGTACTGCGATAACATGAGGAACAAATGTCAGGTTCAGCTGGTCAAGAACACCCTTTTCCGTAGGCGCAGGATAATCATTACCATTGACCTCTTCAATATAGACAACTACGTCTTGAGGGTGCTTAACTCTTTTACATTTTACCGTTCCTGTAATACTACCACCATTTTCTACGGTAACTTCAGTCCTGATCTCCTTCTTTAGAGCCTTCAATGCCTCTATTAATTTTGCCTGTGCCGCCTTAGCATCGTCTGCTGTCAGCGCTTGAGCTGAAACACTATGTGTATGACAAAATGCAACAAGCAGTGCTACAACAAAAAAATTCATAAAAATTTTCATACTGAATTTCCCCTTTCCTTACGAAATAATATAAAAAAGCCTACATTTTCAACAGGGCTCATTTTAGCAGGTATAATGCCGAGTTGTCAAGTGAAGTCATGCTCATTATGCCGTTTTCCATAAATATAAAAAATTGCAAGGATATGTAAAAAACAAATGTGACTCAAAATATGATTTTCAGTCTAAAACTGCAAGTTTTCTGACAAATTGTCAATAGGAAGTACAGCAGACACGAAAACCCTCTGCCTTAACATCGTCTATCAAAATCAATTTGTACCCATCTCAAAATAGTTTTTGGATAAAATCCAGAAACTATTTTGCTCAAGTAAGGTTCTCGATGTCTTTTGTCCGGGAAGTAAGTTGATAAGGCGAAAGGCTTGAACTAACCGTTAGTACTTATTAAGAAGGCATGACGGACTTTCAGTATGGTTATGAAGATAAGTATGCTGAAAATAGAAAGGCTTATTATTCCTATAACGTACTCACCTATATAAAATGTTACTGACAAAATAAATACCATATTCAGAAAGTATAATACCGGACCCATAAGAGCGTTCCCGGCGGATTCTTTAGACCAGCCCATCTTATGATCTAACTTTTGGAAACAGTATATAATCGTAAGTCCTACCAATAACCATCCCAGAAAATTAGATAAAGGCACCCCAAAGTATATACCTTGTTCAGGATAATAATATATCTGCCCGAGAAACCACTTGGAGCCCCTGAGAGAGACAGGATCTATTAATACGTCCTGGAGGACAAACAATATTGCAGAGAGAAAGAGTACTTTTTTTGAATACCACGGCGGATGCGACAATCCAAACTTCCACCCTTTCCTGGTTACCGGAGTAACCATCAGCAGGGCAAGGGAATAGCTGAAGTACCCCAGGAAAGAGTACGAAAGTGAGTCCATAAAAGGAACATTAGAAATAAATAGCTCTTTCCCATGGGTTTCACCCGTATAGTGATAAATACCATAAGGTATACCAATACGGGTAGAAGCGTATTCGGAAGCAAATGCTATAATATAAGCCAGTACGGTAAAGGCGATGATCCTCTTCAGCCCAAGCTGAAAACTACCGGCGATTAAATAAAACCCCAATAAGATAAAGACATATGGCCTTAACAAGATCGTGGATATGAGTATGTCAAAAGTTTCCATCTATAATTTCACCATAAATCTCAAAAGTTTTTCTCGTTCGTATTTTTTGGCATTAATGACTGTTATAAAACCAAGGGAATATAACATCAATAATGTTCGGCAGTCAAGCGTCTATAAATGCTTAAAATTATTTGGTAGAAGATTGACAAATGTGTTAGTCTGGCAAACAATATTACCTAAATTGAGCGATTTGTGTAGCCGCATCCTTAAGGTTGCGTAACTTACGAAAAATCCATAGCCACCCATCGGATGATGATAAACGCAGGCGAAAGCCTACGGCTACTATAATTTAGAAAACAAAATCTCTCAATTTAGGTATTAATAATTACGAAAGGCTTTGCCAGAGACAAAAGGAAACCGGATAGATTCCGTTTATTACTTTTCAAAATACCATACCATAAACTAAAGGAGTTGTTAAATTGATAAAGACAAACGAAAAAAAATTAGTCATGCAATCAGTAGTAGGACAGATATCAAGCCCAACATTTGCCAGCACGCCATATGTTATCAGCGCTGACGGCACACCACTTGTCCTTCCGAGTGTTGGTGGAATTACTTACAACGTCAGGGTGGGAGATCCGGCCATTGGCTGGGCAGCCGATCATGTAGAACCGGGAGTCAGTATATCGAACACAGAAAAATCGATGGGAAGCTGGTCACCAAACGCCGGGCTCAATACACTGGCATGCGCCGGAAATGAGGTAAAAATAGTATCCGGTGATGCCAAGGGAACCAAAGGTGTTGTAACGGGAAAACACGGCGGCATTGAACATGTGATAGTAGATTTCCCTCCAAAGGCCCTTGAAAAGATGGTAGTAGGTGACAAGATGCAGATTAAGGCCTATGGGACAGGATTAGTATTAACAAACTATTATCCTGACATACATGTAATGAATATCTCTCCCAGCCTCTTATCAAAGATACCCGTAAAAGAATCAAAAGGCACTATTAAATTTCCTGTAACACATATAGTTCCGGCAGCTATTATGGGTTCGGGACTGGGCTCAAACCATAGCTATTCCGGTGATTATGATATTCAGATGTTCGATGAAAAAATTGTAAAAAAATTCGGACTTGGAACACTCCGATTTGGAGATTTCGTAGCAATTTCTGATGCAGATCACTCTTATGGAAGAATTTACAAGACTGATGCCATTTCAATAGGCATCATAGTCCATTCAGACTGTGTTATAGCAGGCCATGGCCCGGGTGTAATGACGGTACTCACCTCAAGCAAAGGAAAAATCACACCGGTAATGAACAAAAAATCAAATCTGGCACAATACCTGAAACTAAAATAACTTTTTCTTGTAAGACTAATCCCGGTAAATCTACCCCATTACTACATACTAAACACAGTTGCTTTGCCCGCTACTACGGGCAAAGCAACCTATAACGTGCATTGAAACCTTCTCAGTCTAATACAATACTAATTACATCCATGAAGGCAAATATTCAATATGGTAAAGATCTATAACCAGCCAGAAGAGTTTTGTCCAGGCGGTCGTAATCCTGCGTAGCTTATCCGGATCACTCCTCAACTCCTCAGCAAACAGATTAAACAGATATTGATGAATATAACCCCAGAGTGCGATATTCAATCTCATCGGTATATACATATCCTCTAACCCGAACGTTGGTACATGTATCGCCCCAACCCATCTAACATGGTTTAAGAAATCTTCGTCCCACTTGCACTCCAAAATCCGAAGAAGAAACTTCTGCTGCTTTGCTCTCCTGACGTCAACGTATTTCTTGGAAACTTTCCCATCTTCATCCCTGAACCACCTGGATAACCATGGGTCAGTTATCAGTTTTTCATAATAAATATGGTCGAGGATTGTCTTCAGGTTTGCAGCAATTATATCTGTTGATTCTTTAATAGCCTCTGTATCCTTATCAGTAAAACCCACACATTGAGCCATGTACTCAAAACGTTTTACAATGTTAGTACTTGTCTCTCTGTGAAGGTCCCATGCTTGTTTAAATTCAGGAACATCTAAAACCTTCGTCGGTTTACCGGAAGATTTCTTCTCTTTAGCCTCTAATGGATACATCTTCCCGTATGCGTCTGACATAATTGACATCTACGAACTCCCTTCTCAACAAAAATTACTTTAAAATTATTAAAACACTAAACTACAATGATTGTTAGATAATATCAAATACGCTTTAAAATTCAACTTCTTTTTATAATAATCGTATACTCTTGTTACAACGTAATTTAGTAGATTAGGAATATTTATTATTTTATAATCATAAATATCCGGTTAGGTTTTTGCCGTAACACGTAGGGCAATCCTTCCCGCCCGGTCAAGCCGTTCAGACGGGTAGTCTCTCCTTACGTTTCTACAGATGATTCGGGTATAAAAAAGCCGTTCTTACAAAAACCTAGGCGGATACTACTGAATCGATCTAATAGTAAACTTTTAAATTAAGTAAATTTTCTATCAATGATAATCTTTAACCACAACAAGCCAGCAACGATTATCTACCTGTTTTCTTTTCTCATAAGCAGCATCTTATTATGTAACAGCTTAGATGCGGGGACTACACATAGTGATCATCAGCGCGTTCTCATTACAGAAAAGATAAGAGAGGCAATGGACTCATATTACCGAATGGATGATCAAAAAGCAGAGAATACCTTTAATGAGGCTATCAGTAAATGGCCTGAAGACCCCCTGCCCTACCTTTTCAAAGGTGGTTTTTATCTCAACATGCTACGTTATCGTAACAAAAGCAGAGAAGAAGAGAATCAGAGGCTGACGGACAAGATAATCTCACTGAATGAGAAGGTAATTGATATAGCAAGAAAACAAATTTCAGAAAACCCTGATGACACAGACGCACTTTACTGTCTCGGAGGAGCTTACGGCAATACCGGTAGGGCTTATATCCTTAACGGTCAATGGTGGAAGGGTTTTTGGAAAGGTAAAAAAGGGTTTAAAATTATGAAAAAGGTTGTGGAAAAGGACCCTGATTATTACGATGCATACTTGGGTCTGGGTATCTACCACTATTTCACTGCTACCCTACCAAAAATAGCGAAAGTCATCTCATTTCTCCTCGGAAATCCTAAGGGTGACAAAGAAAAAGGAATCAGAGAGTTTGAGCTTGTCCGGGACAACAGCACGCTCCTGTCAATTGAAGCAAGAAAAATACTCCTCAGGGTCTCCCGCTGGGAAGAGGACAAGGATGGTTTTTATAACGGATCCGAATGGCTTGCAAAACACTACCCTGAAAATCCCCATTTCCAGATACCTTACCTATATGGACTCACACAAAACAAGCGTTTTGAAGATGCTCAGCACCAGAAGAGCAAAGTAGACTCGCTGATACAGAATGATCCGTCTCAACTGCCTATCAGTGTACGGGTTAAATATTATAGATACTCTGGGCTCCTGAGTTATAGTCTCGACGAATACTCAAGATCAGTTGAGTCCTATCTGAGTGCCATTGAATTAAGCAGTATTAAATGGCCACCAGAAAGGATATGGGCAGAAGACTATTACTATCTTGCCGCATCTAAGGCAAAACTTGAGAAGGAAAAAGAAGCATTTAAATATCTGAGGAAAGCTATTGAAAAAGGTTGGCAAAAAGATAATATAGATGAACAGCCGGAGTGGAAAACATACAAGCACAACCTGGAATTTATTCAGATAATCCAGTAAATAAATAGTTAAATAACACTATACCGTATATTGAAGCCAGAACCGTTAACGGGAAAGAAAAGAGGAATAACCTGATGATAACAAACTCAGATTGGATCCAACCTGAAGAGAGAGCATACTTTCATCAGATTTCACCGGATTGCATATCAAAATTAGCGGAGGTTGTCACTGCGCTCAGTAAGGGTACAATAGATATTGAAACAGCCTTTAGGAAGTATGAGCAAATACTCAGCGATGAAATTAGCGACAAGGAATTTCTGTCCTTCGCTTTAGCAAACATTAACGAATTGTCTTCGTATATTGCTAAAGGAAAGATAAATATCAGGATTCACAGGAATGATGTAGATGAGTTATGGTTTGATATAGACGAAGTATAACTTAGCAGCTAAGTTTGAAGTTTGAAGTGTTAAGTGAACTAAAGTGCCTAAAGTCAAGAAATGCTCTTTACTACAACTTTTTAAGTTTAATATAGAGAGATGTCACAAATTGCTTTTGGTATCAAGGGAATATATGGGTAAATGAAAAAGAAGAGGTCCTTTATCATAACCGTAATGTTAGCCGTAACAGGAATGGGAATGGGAATAATTTCAGGTTATTCATATAATCAGGAAGAACTAACCTGGCCAGAAGTGATGAGAGATATCAGAAATAAATACCCTGATATTAAACAACTCAGGACTGAGGAGTTACATTCATGGTTGTCTAACCCACAAAAAAAATCTGTCTTTTTAATTGATGCAAGGGCAAAAGAAGAGTTTCAGATAAGCCACATTCCAGAAGCAAATAATATTCCCTATAGGAATAAAGACCCCTTAAAATATTTGACAAATATCAAACCCGATAATCCTATCGTTATTTATTGCTCTGTGGGATACCGTTCTTCCATTCTGGCAAGAAAATTACAAGCTCTGGGTTTCAAAGCAGTCTATAACCTGGAGGGCTCAATATTTAAGTGGGCTAATGAAGGAAGACCACTTGTACAGGGGAAGACAACAGTCCATAAGGTCCACCCTTATAATGCCCATTGGGGAAGTCTGCTTCAAAGAAAATACCATTAAGAAAAATTGCAACTAAACCGACTTTGATTTTCTTATGTCGTTAGTAATAAATTCATCAGCAGCATACGGACCCCAGGTCCCGGCCCGATAAAGATGAATATGTGGTACCTCTTCGTTGGCCCATCCATCAAGTACACCATTCACCAATCTCCACGCCGCCTCTACCTCATCCTGACGAATAAAGAGAGTGGTATCACCCAATATAGCATCTAAAATTAATCGTTCATACGCCCCCGGTGATTCAACATCAAAAACATCATCATAGGAAAATTCCAAATCTTCCGGTTCTAAAATCATTTTAGGGCCAGGGACTTTCATACCTATTGACAGGCGTATACCTTCATTGGGCTGAACCCTCAAAGAAAGCATATTGGGTTTCATACGACTTCTTCCTATATCATCGCCATCTTTTATGTGACTAAAAAGAGCAAGGGGTGGCTGCCTGAATTCAATATTTACTTCCGTAAGACGCTCTCCAAGGGCCTTTCCCGTACGAAGATAAAACGGCACTCCAGCCCAACGCCAGTTATCTACATGTAACTTCAATGCGACAAATGTCTCAGTTACAGAGTCAGGCTGTACACCATTCTCCCTTAAATAATCCGGAATTAATTTCTCATCTATGGTACCTGCCGCATACTGCCCTCGTATGGAGCAATCGCTTACATCGTTTATTTCTATAGGTGGTATCGCGGTCAGCAACTTTACCTTTTCATCACGAACGGCATCAGGCGCAAAAGAAGCGGGTGGTTCCATAGCGACAAGCGCCAATAATTGCAACATATGATTTTGTACCATATCACGAAGTGCACCAGAACTGTCATAATAACTTCCGCGTCCTTCCACGCATACGGCCTCTGCAACGGTAATGTGAACATGACTAACGTAGCGACGATTCCAGAGCGGTTCAAATATACTATTCCCAAAGCGGAATGCCATTATATTCTGGACTGTTTCTTTACCAAGATAATGATCAATACGATAAACCTGCCTTTCATCTAAAACAGACAAAATACTTTTATTTAAAGCACAGGCAGTTTTAAGGTCTCGGCCAAACGGCTTTTCAATAATTACCCTGGTCCAACGATTTTCATCATTTGGGTCAGCTATGTGTCCTGATTGGCCAAGCATTGCAATAATTCCGGAAAAAACGTTTGGAGGTGTCGCGAGGTAAAACAGACGATTACCTTTCTCAGAAGGTGTTCCCTGTTCTTCATCAATCTTTTCCAGCAGTTCTTTTAAATCATGAAAGCTTTTGCTGTTATCATAGCTTCCGGTCTGGTAATAACAAGATGAGCTGAATACCTGTAATTCAGTGGCACCGGCGTTCGGATTAGACCGGGCAAACTCCACGAGTGCTTCTTCAATTTCAACACGAAATTGTTCATGAGATTTTTCTCGTCTGGCAAACCCGACTATCCTGGTCCCTTTTGCAAGCAGACCTTCCAAGACCAACTGATACAAGGCCGGTATTAACTTGCGCCTCGTCAAATCACCGGACGCTCCAAAAATCACTATAGTAGTAGGCTCGGCTTTATTCATTTTTCCTCCCAGTCTGCGTGAAAAATACCTGGCTTATCAATACGTTCGAATGTATGTGCCCCAAAGAAATCTCTTTGCGCCTGGATCAAATTAGCCGGTAATCGCTCACTACGATAAGAGTCATAATATCCCAACGAAGCGCTCATGGACGGCATGGGAATACCTAATTCTATTGCCGTGTGTATAACAAAACGCCATGACTCCTGTCTGGAGTTTACAGACTCTCGAAACACATCATCAACAAGCAAGTTAGGCAAATCCTTGTTTCGGTTAAAAGCACTGGTTATGTCATTAAGTAACCTAGCCCTGATAATACAACCTGCTCTCCAGATTTTTGCAATTGCACCTAAATCCATGTCATACCCATACTCCACAGAAGCTTTTTTAAGCAGACTCATACCCTGAGCGTAAGAACAAATTTTAGACACGTAAAGCGCATCTCTTGTTGCTTCTATCAGCTTTTGTGATGATCCTTCATACTTCTTTGTCGGACCTGTTAATACACTTGAAGCATACACACGTTCTTCCTTTTGTGAAGAGAGAATTCGTCCATTAACAGCAGCAAGAATGGTAGGAATCGATATCCCCAATTCCAGCGCATTTTCTCCCATCCATCTGCCTGTTCCTTTTTGTCCGGCCTTGTCCAATATTACATCGACTAAAGGTTTTCCGGTGCCTTCATCAATTTTCTTGAAAACTTTTGCTGTTATCTCAATGAGAAACGAGGATAATTCCGCCTTATTCCACTCGGTAAAAATTTCGTGAAATTCCTGAGCGGAGAGTCCAAGGGCCCGCTTGAGCAAATAATAAGATTCGGCTATAAGCTCCATATCCCCATACTCAATACCATTATGTACCATTTTGACATAATGCCCTGAACCCCCGGGACCTAAAAAAGTAACACAGGGTTCCCCATCTTCCTCAGCCTTCGCAGCTACCGCATTCATGATAGGTTCAACTTCCTTATAAGCATCACGAGAACCTCCCGGCATCAGACTTGGCCCCCACAAGGCACCTTCTTCTCCGCCGGACACTCCCATTCCAAAAAAATTGAAGCCCTGAGATTCCAGGTCCTTGGCCCGCCGTTCTGTATCCGTGAAAAAAGAGTTTCCCCCATCTATAATCAAATCACCCTTATCCAATAAAGGAATGAGTTGCTGGATAGTCGCATCAACAGGCGCACCCGCTTTAACCAATAACATAATCCTGCGAGGGCTTTCCAGTGAATCAACAAATTCTTTTAATGTATACGCAGGTTTGATGTTTTTGCCAGCCGCCGGACCTTCAATATACTTTTCCGTTGTTTCCGCCGATCGGTTATAAACAGCAACACTATAGCCATTACGTTCAACATTCAGCACAAAATTCTGGCCCATAACTCCCAGGCCGATCAGACCAAACACTTGTTTATTCATAATTATTTATTATCCTCACTAAGTTTTACCGATTAAATAAATGTATTCGAAAGTCGGCGGGTAAGAAACCCGCCCTACAAAAGTATTATATTTCTGTGTAGGTCGGGTTTCTTACCCGACATTTATTATCTTGAATGTTATTTAAAAAGGGAACATTACATCTCTTCCACTCTTATTAATTAAAACCATAGCTTCGGAATCCAGCATCCAATGAAGCTCGCCACTTTGCGGATTAACCATAGTTGCGGGGAGTTCTTTAGCAGGTTGTTTCATACTTATTATACGCTGTATCATCTCAGACTTGGATCTTCCCGAAACCAGAAACAAAACCTCTCTGGCTGCGTTAAGCACCGGCAACGTCAACGTCACCCGCCAGGCACTTAACTTAGGAACAAAAACAGCAACCGCATGCTTTTCACATTCGTCAACTGCATCCGTTTCTGGAAAAAGAGAAGCAGTATGACCATCCTCACCCAGTCCGAGCAGTATCAAATCAAAGTGCGGTAAATCTTCTTTAAAATGGGCACCAAGTAATTCAGCATACTCTTCAGCTGACTTCTCAGGAGCAATTTCGCCTCGTATTCGATGAACATTTACATCTGGTATTTCAATATGATTAAGAAGTGTTTTCTGCACCATTCTAAAGTTGCTATCCTGATGTTCCGGGGGGACCATCCGCTCATCACCCCAGAAAAGATGAAGCTTGTCCCAATCTACGCTGTCCCGGCAAGGGCTTGCCGCTAATATTGAAAAGACTCCACCAGGAGTATTGCCACCAGACAACGCTATATTACACAAACCGTTTTTTTCTATAGCCTGCCCAATGGAATTAACCATGTACTCAGCAGTTGCGGCTACGAGCTTTTCCTTATTTGGATAGACGTGAATATGCTTATTCATATTGATAATTGTATCTCAATATAGCGCTAGGATTATTTTTTTGAGTGCAGTGACCGTGTCACTGCTTTAATACGCATCATCACGGATGATGCACTCCATATTTCCTGCCTGCGTCAACTATTATTCTTTATGTTTTTTTATAACGTTTTTTGCCACCTGTACTACTCTTTCCGTAGTAAAACCAAGTTCTTTATACAAATCACCTGATGGCGCGGAAGCCCCAAAGTCCTTGAGGCCGAATATGCCACAATCATCCCGTCTTCCCGTGTAGCCATGCCAACCAAAAGTAGACCCCGCTTCAATGACAATACGCGCCTTCACAGAACGAGGTAAAACTTTCTCCTGGTAATCCTTATCCTGGCTTTCGAAAAGGCTGCAACACGGCATACTTACAACCCTGACGTTGATTCCTTCCTTTGTCAATTGCTCGTAAGCGTTAAGACATATTTGTATTTCAGTACCGGTGCCTATCAGGATCACATCCGGTGTACCATCACTTTCAATCAAAACATAAGCCCCCTTTAACGCGCCCTCAGCCGAAGCGTGTTTTGACCGGTCAAGAGTAGGCATGGCCTGTCGGCTTAAGACAAGCGCAACCGGACGGTCCTTGAGTCCCATGATATACTTCCACATCACTGATAATTCATTGGCATCTGAGGGACGAATAACATCCAGACCCGGCATTGCACGCAATGATGCAAGGTGTTCTACAGGCTGATGTGTCGGCCCGTCCTCACCAACACCAATACTGTCATGGGTAAAGATATAGATCACCGGCTGTTTCATTAAAGAGGATAAACGAATTGCAGGACGCACATAATCTGAAAAAACAAAGAATGTAGCCCCATATGGCCTGAGTTTGCTCAATGTCATTCCATTTATAATAGCCCCCATAGCATGCTCACGAACACCAAAATGGAAATTTCTCCCGCCGTAGTCTTCTCTATTGAAACTCGAAGCTTCCTTAATATAGGTCTTTGTTGAAGGCCCCAAATCTGCAGAGCCTCCCATGAACCACGGAATTTTATCAGCAATTGGGTTTAATATTTTACTGTTTGATTCCCGGGTAGCAAGCCCCTTGGCATCAGCTGGAAAATCCGGAATAATACTTTCCCAGCCTTCAGGCAGTTCGCAATTCTGCATCATATTAAATTGTTTTGCCAGATCAGGATGTGTTTCTGCATATGCTTTCAGCTTTTCATTCCACTCCTCTTCCAGTTTTGCACCCTTTGTAATCATATCTTCTTTAAACTTTGCTACTTCACCAGGAACATAAAATGTTTTGTCAGGATCCCATCCATAATTTTCCTTAGTAGCCCTTACTTCATCTTCACCAAGAGGTGCACCGTGAGCGCCAGCTGAATCCTGCTTATTAGGGCTGCCGTATGCAATATGACTATCAACGATAATTATAGACGGGCGATTTGCTTCATCTATAGCCGCTTGAATTTCCTTTTCCAGCACTTTCAGATCATTAGCGTCTTTAACGTGTTGCACATTCCAACCATAAGCCTTAAATCGAACGGCAACATCTTCGCTGAATGCCAGTGAGGTTTCTCCTTCAATAGTAATATTATTATTATCGTAAAGCCACACCAGGTTGCTCAGACCGAGATGTCCTGCAAGAGATGCCGCTTCACCGGAAATACCCTCCATCATGCATCCATCACCCGCAATGGCAAAAATATTATAATCAATTATTTCATGACCGGGACGATTGAAATATGTCTGTAGCCACCTTTCTGCCATCGCCATACCAACACTGTTTGCAGCTCCCTGCCCAAGAGGTCCGGTAGTCACTTCTATACCGGGCGCCAGACCATACTCAGGGTGACCGGCACATTTACTATGCAACTGTCTGAAATCCTTAATATCGTCAAGACTGATATCATATCCAAATATGTGCAATATGCTGTACAAAAGCATAGATGCATGTCCTGCAGAGAGCACAAAACGGTCTCGATTAGGCCAATCAGGATTCTGTGGAGTGTGACGCATAAACCTGTCCCAAACGGTAAATGCTACAGGTGCAAGACCCATGGGTGCACCGGGATGTCCTGAATTAGCTTTTTGAACTGCATCAATTGATAATGTTCGTATAGTATCTATGCATAACTGATCCAGGCTTTCTTTTTCTTTCATTTTCCCCTATCCACTTTCAAATTATATAAGTTTCATGTTATTAGATTAAGACTCGGAAGCAATGTATGCAGCTCCCAATAACGCAGTATGATCATCCAGGATAACGTATAAAGGTGTTTTTTCTACCAGATACGATAACCGCCCTTTTCTTAAATAGGAATTAACCGTAATTCCATCCGCCAGTTTTTTATAAATAAACGCAGGGATACCACCACCAAGGTAGACACCACCTGTAGTAATTAAATTAAGCGCCATGTTACCTGCCTGTGCACCCAAGAGAGAAGCAAAAATATTAAGAGTTTCTGCACAAAGCTTATACTCTCCTGTTTTCCCGGTAGTTGTAATTACCTTGCCGGGATCTTCTTCACGTAACCGTTTCTCTAATTCCGGTGGTTCCGGGGCAAATCCAGTCTCTTTTAAGAACGTATAAATACTGTTCAGGCCCGGACCGGAAAGTACACGATCGTAGCTGACGTGATCATATTTAGATTTCAGATATTGGAAAAGTTTCACTTCCACTTCGTTCGTGGGTGCAAAGTCTGCATGCCCTCCCTCCGATGCCATTATATAATGTTGACCGGCCTTGGTATATACATATGCCTGGCCAAGCCCTGTACCGGGTGCCAAAACGCCAATGACATTTTCTTCCTTTCCAGATCCACTGTTTCGGTTTTGTGCCTGATCCTCTACAGTAGAATCAGGCAATCCACCTTCATGCAATACATACAAATCTTCAGGCATTAAATGAGGTACGGCAGCCGCAGTAGCAACAAGGTCATTTACCAGTTTGACCGTTGGTAAATTTAAATCTTTACTGATCTTCTCCTCTTTGAAATGCCATGGCAATTTTGTTGCCTTTGCCTCACCATTAACAACAGGCCCGGGAACACCAAAGCAGGACTTAGTGACAGAAACATCGTACTTATTGATAAAAGTGTGTACAACTTCCTCAAAACACGAGTAGTCACGGCTGGCAAAGATATCTGTCTGTTGCCTTATTATCTTTCCATTCTCTAACTGATAAAATGCCAAACGTGTTTTTGTGCCACCTACATCCCCCGCTAAAATCATTATATAATCCCGTTCAGGCTGGTCAAAACCAAAGACGGTCTATACACCGAAATCTCTTTGTTCTGAATTTAGAATTCTTGTTATTTGACATTATTTCGGATTTCGTGCTTCTAATTTTAACTTAAAATTATTTTCGATTATCCGGTAAGCTTTTCTAAGGTCATTGCGCATCTGAAACCAATAGTCTCATTTCTATAGTCAGGTTCGTCATAGTCACGGTTGGCACAACGGATATGGATAACACCTCCACCACTCCAGGAACCACCACGTAACACTTTACAACCACTCAGTGTATCGTCACCCTCTTCAGGAGGCTCAAATTCATAAATAGAAGTACCCACATCCTCAGGTCTCCCGAAGAACGGTTTATCTTCTGCTTTGTCTGGTCCCTGCGGATCTCTATCAGGAGCAGAACGGTAATATTGACTGTCAAACCAGTCTGCTGTCCACTCCCAAACGTTTCCCGCCATATCATAGCATCCGTATTCACTTTTGCCCTGTACGTATTTGACAACAGGAGTTGTCTTTTCAATCCTGGATTCGGAGCAATTTAATTTTGTATGATCAAATTCATTTCCCCACGGATATATCCTGCCATCGGTACCACGAGCTGCCTTTTCCCATTCTGCTTCTGTTGGGAGTCTTTTTCCCATATATTTTGCAAATGCTTCAGCCTCGTACCACGAAATATTTACTACCGGGCAATCATCCTCACCATCCATGGCACTGTTCAAGTCATCACCATCAAGAGGTTTGGTCTGCAGAATATAATCCCATCCTGTCTTCGACCAATAATCTCTCTGTTTATAACCACCTGATTCTATGAACTTCTTATATTCAGCATTGGTAACAGGACATTTATCAATCAGATATGCACCCATAAAGACTTCTCTCTGTGGAACTTCTACGTCGAACCTGCTCGCCTCAACATTACTATCAAGTTCTAACAATTTTTTAACATCGTCCTCTGTACTTCCCATTAAAAACTTACCTTCTGGGACGAGGACCATTTCTTCCGGAATATTCTGCTTTTCATTGCGTTTTGTAATCATAGTACATAAAGCTTATCACAGAATGTTTTTATGTCAAATAGTCTTTCTAATGAACACAGAGAGTGTTTATAAGCACTTTAAATCCTTAATCAGAAAAGACAAATTGAGGAAATTCAGGAGTGTGAAATTGTGAGAAATGTTGATAGGACAAATATCTACTGCTGGAGACAATGATTTGGAGGAAAGAATTACTTATCAGTTAAAGCCATACCGTTTAATTACTTGCGGAGACTACAAATTTTTTGATCTGTTCAAAAGCGGTACCGGGAATATCGATAAACTCAAAACCATATTGTTGAGCATCAGCATATACTTCCTCAGACGGTTGCGACCAGACAAGACGGGCAAAGGTATTAATCGCATCATTGCTTTCACTAAGTAATAAATTTAAGCGAATTTTGTTCTTCCCCGTAGAGAGTTTCTTCATATGGCTACTATCAATGTCCGGCATGTCCTTTAAACTCGCACCTTTGGCACTGATATCGATAATAGAAGCCTCATGAGAATTCTTGCAATGATCCAAAGCCGTTTCGTTCCACTTAACGAACTCGAATCCGACCTTTAAATTAACTTTTACCCGTGTAAAAAGTCTCTGATTGTTAAGCATTATTCACCTCTACATGATTTACCGTAAATTAATTATTTTAGAGTTTATAATCGAGCGTTTGAGTGCCAGATAGTTTATATTTATTATTATCGGCAGAGTTATCCAGTTCTTTAAGTATTTTACTGAAAAATTACCGGAGTCACTGAATTCAGCTTACCTATCAACTTTGGTAGTACCCACGTGATAGCCAGGTACTACATACCCATATTTTCTGTAACTTTTATCTTTTGCTTGATTTACGCTGTCACTAAAGATATCCTGAACTGGGCGGTTTTAAGATAAACGAAAGCTAAAATAATGGAACCATTTAAGAAAAATGACTTTCCGACATTAGGTATAGAAGAGGAGCTGCATCTGGTAGATACAGAAACGGCAGAACTTGTACCTGCTGTTAATGAAGTCATGGCACATCTCGACTCTGATTTTAGGGAAAGAGTCTGCTATGAACTGCTTCAATGTGTTTTAGAGACGCGTACAGGTGTTTATGAAACGGTAGACGATCTTATAGAAGAAACGGCAAACGGAAGAACTATCCTTGCGGAGAGCTGCAAAAAATGCAATGTAGATCTTGTTGCTGCCGGTAGTCATCCCTTTTCCGATTGGAGAAAACAACCTTTTGTCGACAATGAGCATTATCAATGGGTGCGAGATAATTGCGTATATATCGCCCATCGTATGCTCTCTTTTGGACTACACATACATGTCGGAGTAAAAAACGAAGAAGCTGCCATCTATATCATGAATGAAATGCGGCGCTGGACGTATCCCCTCTTAGCCTTATCTGCAAATTCACCTTTTTACGATGGCGGAGATACCGGACTGGCTTCTACACGCGCCCACCTGTTTCATTCTATGCCTCGAACCAAATTTGCCCCACCCTTTAAATCATTTTCAGAACTTGTAGCTTACTACGAAAAATTCCTTGCGGCAGGTGACATAACACGTCCGGGTGATTTATGGTGGATTATTCGTCCCCAGCCACCACTGGGCACCGTTGAATTTCGCATCTTTGATATTCCCACGTCCGTCCGCCGCATCGGAGCATTTGCCGCGCTTATACAGGCTGCCGTAGATACATATCAAGACAGGTTTTTTGCAGGAATACCGTCAAGCGAGCTTCACAGCGGATATCTCGAAGAAAACTGGTGGAAGGCGATAAGATATGGAATCAATACTGACATGATAGAACCTGAGACAGGAGAAATCATTTCCATCAGTGAGCAACTTAAACGCCTTATAGATCTGACCGCACCCAAGGCGAAAGAGCTTCATGCTGAACAACACCATGATTTTGCCAGAACAATGATAGAACAGGGAAATGAATCAGAAATGCAAAGAGCCCTTTGTAAAAGCCTGAATGGTAATTTACGCGCACTGGAAAAGGAACTTGCCAGAAAAACCCTGGATTTCTCTGTTTAAACAAAATAGTGGCTTAGGGGCTGATTACATCCCTATCTTCTCATCTTCCGCCAAGACAGGTGATGAGTCCATATATCCCAATCAGCCCAGTCCTGCTACTCCACCTCTTTCATTTCCGTTATACCGCAATGACACAGGCCAGGTTCATCGGCTACTGTCCCACATTCACACATAGTGCCGCAGTCACACTCGTATTCGTACTCATCGCTCATCTCTTCCCTGTCTGAAGGGATAGTGGCCAGACCGCAGACACATCTGCCACCGGGCTCATACGTCTCAAAAGCGCAAAGACATCCACCGGCACAGTAGCAGATATAAATTGTCTGCTTTTTCCCCTCTGCCGCGTTAAGATTATTGGTAGCGTAAAGAAGTCCGCTCAAAACTATTACACTAACTGTCAGTATTATAATTAAGTTACTTTTCAATCCTTTCAGCACTATCTATACTCCTTTCTACATGGATAAACCCCTGAATACTATTCTGCACCAATTAATCACTATAGAGGAAACCGATGGGTAAAGTGATTAAAGAGGATCACGGGTTATTTATATCTAATATTACACAGTAAGTCAATTACACTTTCATTTTAATAATGATCCTAGCATTAACGGCTGTTACGCCTTCCGCATAAGCACTTCATCCTGACGAGATACCGGTAAATTCCGTTTCAATGAGATTCGCGTTATTCACCGATGTAATATTCCCGGGATCATCCATTGAGCCTGTAACTGCTACAGGTTTGGAATTAACGAATTTCTCTGAAGTCGTAGTGTGATAGGTGAATTAGTGTGAGGTTATAATTTTTACTGCTGGTTTAATTTTGTACCTTGCAGAGGAGGCGGGTATGGAGATTGGGATTCAAAGATTGTCAATTGCAGTTAAAAGTTCTCCGAAAGAATCAAGCTCAAATACCAGGAAAATATTTCCGCTTATCAGAGGTTCCTGGACATTGAAGTTGGCACGTATCAGCAAAGACGCTAAATCTTCTTTTGAATCTTTTAATTTTATCAAGTCAGAAAATTTTCCTTCTTTGTAGTTCGGTGGCAAAAAATCTATCTGTACTGCCAACAAATTAGCAATTGACCCCATAACGGCATTTATTAAAATATTCCCGACTTCGTACAGCGTCCCTGTTGTCTCTTCATCAAAACCCTCTGAGCCTGGTTCTTCACCTGTAAGGGCGGTTACCAGTTTTCCCACACTTTCCGAGGGAAAAACAAGTGCTGAGCTTCCTGAAAATGGCCCGTGAAAGTCGAGTTGAACACTGGAAAGATCATTGCAACTTACATCTGGCAGCTCTTCTCCGGGATTTTCCGGGTCAAACATGATAATCGATGGTACTTCTAATTCAATATGGGATTCAAGCATTCCATTAAGTATACTTGCAGCCTTCCCTATTCCGATATTTACAACTTCTCGCAAAGTATCTAATTGTTTTCCCGTTGGCGCTGTCACGAATCCTGTTCTTCCTTCGCCAAGATCCCTTCTATTGCCTTCTTCAATTTTTCCTTGTCAGGAGGCTTACCGAAGAACTCAGAAACACCGAGGTTCATACACTGGTCCCTGATAGTATCCTGAATATTTGCAGAAATTACGATTACCTTCACGTCCATATTTGTTTCACGCAAAAGTGATAGTAATTCAGTGCCATCCATTTCCGGCATAAGGATATCGGTGAGCACAAGGTCAGGGTCTTCACTGGTTATTTTTTCCAAACCTTCTCTCCCGTTCTCAGCTTCAATAGACTCATGCCCGAATTCGGTAATCATCCTTTTTAGCATTGTACGTGTAAATTTTGCATCGTCTATAACCAGTATTTTTGCCATATATTCCCCTCTTGTAAATCACAATTATGTTCCACTTTTACCCGATGATCCAGGGTCAACAATCTCAAAGTAATAACCGAAGCCAAGCTTTGATCTTAAGGTAAGTTGCCCGAGACAATAGTAATACTTACCAGGACCAAGCGTGACGTAACGCAAGCCGACTCGATTAGATACCTCTGAATACTCATCTTTAATATTCTCGACACCCCAGTCCCCGGATTTAAACACTATATCGCCTATCATGTTGTTATCCGTAATTCTGTAAAGACTCTTACCCACTACTACCGGCTCCTCTTTGGAGTAATCAAGCATCATCAGCCAGATTTTACCCTGTTCAAACGCATCACTCGGACACTCAATCTTTGTCGGCTCTCCTTTTACATAAAATCTTATACTATTATCATCACGTTCTGAATTAAAAGTGGCATACTCAAGCTTTTTATAATCTTCCATCCTTATCAGAAAAACACCTCCACTCTCAGGATATTTCCAGAATGTTAATTTTGGCATAGGTACCACGGAAGTTTCACGTATATTTAAGGAAGATGTCTGTCTTGCATAACCTTTTTTTCTGAACGATATTACTAGTTTACCGGGGTTAAATCCAATTCGGTATTGACCATCTTCATCGGTCTTCGTAGTAAACTCAGTGCCCTTAATCTTAACCTCAACATCTTTTACAACTTTGTCAAAACCGTCCACCACCTGTCCTGTCAATGTCCCTTGTTTGGAAAATGACGTTGAACAAAAAACGGTTATAGTAAAAACCAGTAATAAGGAAATCGTTAAAAACTTTTTCAGCTTCATAGTTTATAAATCAGGCAGAATTAAAAATTTAAAATTTTTGTGTACTCGATACTAAAACAGCACTGAATTTATCAGTTGTACAGTAAAGTCCCAATACCCAATTTTACCGGTTACGTCACAAACTGTTGTTTTATAGTGCTTAATACAAATAAGGCAATACACTACACAAGATGTAAAAATAAATCCACTAAAAACAGATAAGATGGATATTTCCCCGCTTTATCTGTTTTGTACTCATCTAACAATAGTTTTCGGAGAAAGCCCAAAAAGCCAAACCGGTTTCGTATATTATTAACAAACGCATGGACATATTATAATACTCCCATATTTTATCACATAAATTTAACAGCATAATCTTATTGACATTATGTTTAAAATTACTTTAAATGTTCCTTTAGCTTAACAGAAACCTCAGGCCTAAAAAAAGTGACGTCGTATTTCTTCATAATAATACAGACTATATAATTATAAATAATGACCTTTTGTTACCAATAAATCCAGGAGATTGATATGGAAAAAGTGTATATGTCACAAGATGGATTCGAAAGACTGAAAAAAGAGTTACACGAAATGAAAAATGTAAAGAGGCCAGAGATTCAGGAAGCAATCGCAACAGCAAGAGCATATGGTGACCTTAAAGAAAATGCTGAATATCACGCAGCCAGAGAAGCGCAGGGGATGCTCGAAGCAAAGATCCGCCAACTTGACGACAAACTTGCAAGGACTGAAATTGTAGATTCCTCCAATATCCCAACTGATGCGGTACATTTCGGAGCAAAAGTAGAGGTCAAAGACCTGGACACAGGAGATATCGAAAACTACGAATTAGTAGGCGCAGGAGACGATGACCCGATAAACGACAAAATACTGGTCTCTTCACCTTTTGCGCAGGCATTTTTAGAACACAAGGTAGGCGATAAAGTAGAGGTAAATGCTCCGGCAGGTGTATTAAGATTTGAAATATTGAAAATTGAATACTAACTTCCCTTGTCAGAAAAAGTTTAGATAATCGGCCTCTCGAAAGAGAGCCCGGTTATGTTTACGCGACAAATGATAGCAGAATTCATATGTAAGATTTGTTTGCCCCGTCCAAACGGATTCATCCGGGCAGGCAAACGGATCTTTTTGTTCAACTGCATTTAAAACTACTACTCATTAGACGGCAATTGAAAATTTTCTTGGAGGTCATACTTCCTGCTAGGACTCACCGTATTCCACTTTTTTTCTATCTCTGAGACCAACTGTTCGAGTTTTACGTGTTCCTCTTGCAGGATCTCATCAAATACCTTATTATGTTTTTCTCTGATTTCCTCACCAAAAACCTTACTATTCAATGATTTCAGAAAAAGCCTGTTGATTCCCACCCGGTTCTCTCCTTTCGGTAAATCATTACGATTGTTTCTGTTTTATTAATTAGCAAATACACTTATGTCCATAGTATCGGATGCCACTGCAGAAACTTGAGAAATAAATTTCTGTCTTTTGCAACAGTGTTCGGTTAGGTTTTTGCAAGTATGGCTTTTGTTATACCAGAACCGTCAGTAGGGCGAGGCTTTAGCCTTGCCATTTATGTACGAAAGCAAACCTAAAGGATTGCCCTACGTGTTACTTGCAAAAACCTAACCAGGCTGAAACTATGACCTTTTGGAAAAGATAACACCAATACCAAACGTCCATATCGATCCTATAATAATCGACCACTTCCAGGAGATCTTCTCAATTCCCAGTGGAGAGAGAATGGTTGAGCGGACTTCCTGTAGCGGTCCGATTGAATCTGCCGTCAAAAACAGGACCATAAGCACACTCGTAACCATTATAACGACATTGGCAATATCATTACCGCGTCTATCGGTAAGGACCGCAATGAGGAAAACTCCAATCATAGCGCCGTATGTATAACCGAAGATTTTGAATCCAAGCCATAAAACAGATTCTGTCCTACCGCACTGCATTGCCACAAGCGCCAGAACGGCAGCAAATATAATTACAGAATACCTGGAGATAGTGACAGCATGTTTCTCCGTCGTTTCGGGCCTGATATATCGTTTGTAAATATCAATATAAAATGTGGAAGAGAGTGCGTTAAGGGCCGAATCAAGGGATGACATGGCCGCGGCAAGCAGTGCCGCAATCAGTAATCCCCGCAAACCGGGAGTGAGCACGGTTTTTATGAAATGGGGAAAGATATAATCAGTATGGTGTGTTGCAATAAATGTATCAACCGCCGCGTCAGGGGTAACTTTGTAAAAAGCAAAAAGGGCAGCACCTACGCCCAGAAAAAGCAATGTAATGGGGAAATTAAGTGCCGCCGTCCATAGCAACGCCTTTTGCCCTTTTTTCACATGATCGCACGTCAACATTCGCTGCACAAGGTCCTGATCGGTCCCAAGCACCGCAAAGGTTGTGAAGCACCCAAAGAGTAACCCTGCCGCAAGAGCATTGGGGTTGTTGAAGTTAAGAAAGAATTCAGGATGAGACGGTGAAGCAGAGACATGAAAAACCTTGAACTTTCCAAATTCAGACCCGATTTGAAAAAACTCGCTGAAGCCTCCTGGCATGGCTGACCAGATAAAGAACAGTGTCACGATTGCTCCACTCAGGAGAAGGAAAAACTGAAGCGCATCAGTCCATATGACTGCCTTAATCCCTCCCAGAGTAGTGTATATAAATGCTACGACTGCGATTAGTATGATTGCACTATTAAGCGGAATATCAAATACAACAGAGAGTGCTATGGCGCACCCTGCCAGTCGAACACCACTTGCAAGCAGACGGGTAAGCATAAAAAACCCGGTCCCGGCATCGCGGCTCCTTGGGCCAAATCGTTTACCAAGAAACTCATAAATGGTAGTTACCTGGCTCTTATAGTACACGCTTAATAATAGAGTAGAGACAAGAACGCGTCCGACCAGATCTCCGATCGCCAGTTGGAGGTAAACAAAATCTCCTTCAAACGCAGCACCGGGGACACCGATAAAGGTAAGTGCGGAAAGAGAAGTGGCGTAAATAGAGATCATAACAGAAACCCAGGGCATCTTACGTCCACCAAGGAAAAAGTCCTCTGTCGTACTCTCCTTTTTACCTGCGAAAAAGCCGAAGGCGATAACAACGCCTGCATAGATTAAGATTACAATCCAGTCAAGTACAGATATCATTTGTTACTCTCTAGGAAAGAAAATAGTTTAAATAAAGGATTGAATATTGATTACTAATTTGAAGCACCGCGATTTTGTCAAATGATTAGGGTTGATCCTCTTCTTTTGCTTCTTGAACATATTCGGGATCATAATCAGTCTTGCGATTCTTCAAAATCCTGACCATCTGTTTGAAATGACCTGCCCTTACTTCAAATTTGTCAGCATATTTATTTTCTATAATTGCAACTACAGCTTGAGCTCTTGTATGCTCTGAATCAACAGCAGACAAGCAATTTGGTTTTTCGCTCACTCGAGATCCCATCCATCTAGTAAACTCAAATAATTGAGCATTACTTAGTCTTTCAAGTGAATCAAGTATAATATTAGGATTTTCATATTGAGCAAATATCTCAAGATGAAGGTTTTTGTCTAGCAGGTCATTCATGCTACGTGGATCACTTTCTAGTTTCACCCAGAACTGAGATAACTCGCACTTTCCCTTTTTTTCATTGTATTTTTCATTAAGCACATCTACTTCATTGTAGAGATCTTCACAGTACACAAATCTGTTTATTCCCATGTGGACGTTAAGGCTATCGATTCGCTTCATTTTACCTTCATTATATAAATCATTGAATAATGCCCTGAACTTTTCCTTTAGTTCTACAAAATCTAGATTTAATACACCCCGTTTAATTTCACTAGTCATTCTATCTGCAATTAAAAGCAGTGTCTGTGGTTCTTTTATAATCTTTTCGACAAATAAAGCGTTATAAGTATTTTCGAAGATTTTTCTGGCATCATAGTCGTCCATATACCAGACTTTAAATGTATCCAAGTATATTTCGTAATCTTCAGTCTTTTTCCAATCTGAAAACTCTTCAACAAAGTCTTCATCTCGATAAAAACCATTCTTTACAATACTACATATACCTTTTCTTTTAATATCTTCTGTTCCTGCAAAGCTTTTGTAAAGAAGTGTTTCAGCAATTCCATCTTCTTCAGACAACTCTACACGTTCACGTCCTTTGTACAGTTCTATCCCAAGGCTTTTAATGAGCTTATATGTGTCATTGTTAAACGGATTTAATATAAGCTCTTTGTCTTCATCAGATGTACGGTACATCTCGATAAGAATAACTGTTGACATCAATGCCGTAAAGTAGTCAACGGAAGCAGTGTTAGACAAAGTGAACTTTTCATGGTTTTTATTAACAATCTTGTCCAAAAAGCTTAAAGTGGTAGATACGATTCTGATATTAGAGCACTTACTATTCTGTAAATACGAATTAATTCTTGCCTCGTTATTTTGGTAAATATCTTTGATGATTGTTTCTGATTCTTTATTAGAGAAGTTTGTTAACTTGAAAGCAGCGCCAAAAACATCTTCTGATGAATGAGTCAGTCTATATCTAAAGCCAATAGTTTTATCCTTAGTCAAATTAAAATTCTTTTTGCTTCCATCTTTGATCCTCTTCGAATTACCAATAATGAGGCACTTCGTGCCATCATGCTCAACTAGCTTGTTTATGTAGGAGAGACATACTTCCATATCTCCAGCCCAGCGTTCCATATCATCGAAGCAGATGAAAAGATTTTTACTCTTTTTAAGCCTTGTCTCCTTCCACACTTGCATTCCGTATTGAACCGCAAAGCCAATACCTCCTAGCTTAACATCCTCTGAAATATCAATTGCCGATTTACCTAAGAACCCTTTAAAAAATCCTACTGCATTTTCTCTGATAAAAGACATTGCTTTGAAGATTTCATTCTCTATGTCATTAATGTCTTTCAAACCAAAAAGAGAAACATATAGAGCCTCATCATGGCCAACTATAGGACGGATGGTGTTTTTCCAAAAGTAGGTCTTACCACAACCCCAATCACCATCAATCATGATGGCATACATAGTGTCTGCTGTATCAATATATGCCTTTACCGCCCGCTTAATATCTTTAGTTGTGCTCATTAGCTTTCTATAGAAAAATGATCTTCGTTAAGGATTAATAGGAACTGCAACCGATTTATTAATGCTTGGTTAAGAATAGTTCTTTTGGCAAGAGGGTTTATGTCATTTACGTCCATGTAATCATAAACCTTTATTTAAGATAACTTTGCCACATCAATCATATGTGGTTTAGTTTTGTATTTTAAGAATTGAATGAAATGCGATAGTAAAACCACACATCATTAAAGTCAAGGGAAATGAGTTACGGGTTACGGGTTACGGGTTACAGGTTACGAGATTCGGGTTAGGTGTTTTGTTTTACCAATATTTCCTCTTGACTTTCTTGGTGTTTTCTTGGTATTTTCATATTAGTTGTAAAGGGTGATCACTGCGTAGCGGGGGTTGCCCATTTTTCATGGAAGAATCATCAGACCATACCCCTTGTATTTCCCACATCTTTCTTTTCTGAATTTTCCTTTGATATTGTCATATTCCAGGTAATAGTTTTTCAAATTCAAGTATTTCCTACCTATAGGGGTAACAAGCGAATCAACCAGTTGCAAACCAGCAATGTTCTCCTCTTTTTTCTTTATAGCAAATTGTTGAATATATTTAGTTATTTCCTTGGGAGCCAAATATCTAGTACCGCTAATCTTTAGATTCAAATATGCCAAATCTAATTCATTGTCAAGCTGAGTATTCCTACTTTCAGCAATTATCTTACCTACTTCATTTATCTCTTTTAAATAAAATATAAATCTTTCAACAATTAAGTTGAGCGACAAAAGATAAGGATTCATTGCATTGTAACCATACTTTTCATTATGCTTTTGTTTGTCTACAATACATGCGAGCAATTCATAATCATGATTTACTATTAAATCATTAATACCTTTAAAAAAAACATTTCTAAAATATTTTTCTTTTACTCTTTCGAATCCATTCTTGTTACGTGTGTAATCTGCATAGTGGAGTATTAAATTTTTGGTTCCAAATAAACGTTCCTTAAGATTATTTAGATCTTCAGTTAGTAGCTTGTGATCTTTAATATTCAAAATACAACCGGCAAGAACAAAAGCTGGATAATTTCTATCGATATTTATTAAATCATGATCTCCTGATTCATCAAGGAATAGTGTTCTCATTTAGCAAAAATTAAAAAAGTACCGAAAGTTACTGCAAGTAGAATCCATTAAGTTAAATAGACACTATTTCTAGCTTTACTAATGCCTTGTTAAAAACTGTTATTTTTGGCAAGAAAGTTCATGTCATTTACGTCCGTGTAAGCATAAACATTTATTTAAGATAATGTACCACATAACTCTATGTGGTATAGTTTTTGTATTTTAAGATTTGAATGAAATGTAATAGTAAAACCACACATTATTAAAGTCAAGGAAAATGAGTTACGGGTTATGGCAGTCCTGAATCCTCCATTCTTGTTAATTCACGCCTGAGGCGGACGTGCCCGCCTGTCTAATTAATTATTTAGTCAGAGTTTTTTTCTCCGTGATCTCAGTGGCTTAATGTACGAAAGCAAACCTAAAGAATTGCCCTACGTGTTACGCGCAAAAACCTAACCGGATACTAATCAAGAATTATAAAAACTTTTTCTTGACAGACCGGTCTGTCTGCTATATGATGAGTCATGATTAATCAAGTTAAGGATAATCCACGAGAGAGAATAATAGACACTGCTTTACGTCTATTTTATGAGCAAGGGTATCTGGCGACAGGTATTAATCAGATTATTTCTGAATCGCAGGTTGCAAAGGCAACTTTTTATAACCACTTTTCATCTAAGGAAAATCTTTGCGTTGCATACTTGCAGGCGCGCCATATCATCTGGATGGAGTGGTTGAAAGATAGTGTCGAGATTCATACATCAACCGAAGAATGTTTGCGAGGAGTATTTGTTTTTTTAAGAGAGTGGATGGAAAGATGTAATTTTAGAGGGTGTGCTTTTTTAAATATCGCATCTGAAGTACCTACGCTGAACAATAAAATTCGGGCTGAGGTAATCAAGCATAAGGATGATCTGAAATTATATCTGAGACAATTGATCTCATTACTTAAAAATTCTCACAAACGCTATAAGGACATTAATATTGAGGCAGATGCAGATATGATATATGTATTAGTAGAAGGAGCGATTGTTGCCAGTCAGAATTATGGAGAGGTATGGCCTGTAGAAGCAGCCAAGAAGACAGCGTGTAAACTCTTGAAGATCTGAGATTTTTTTTTGGAAGACACAAGACAGACCGGTCTGTACTGCATGTTCTAAAAGGTGATTTATTGTAATTATCCGATAAGTTGAGAAAACCTATAATTTTATAACCACCCCTTCCCCCTCCTTCGCAAGGAGGGGATTAGAGTCCTCGGCGTTTTATGTCTGGGGAAAAAGAGATTTTCCTCAACTTATTGGTTAATTACTTTTTATTTTTTATTTGAATATCATTAATAAGGAGGAGCAAAAATGGGATACGGATTCTTAGTTGATACTTATGAAACTGAGCGGCTGAAAACACTTGGGGCCTGGAGTACATTTAAAGATGGGGATCTGTCAAGACGCCCTCATCCACAAGACCGGAGGGGGAGGAATGGACATGAGCAGATGGTGCATCAATGTGTGGGAGAAAATTTGTGGTTCTGTAATATGCTTGGAATTGATGTAGGAGCGCCTCCATTGCCTGAAGAGGAAACACGCCTGGAATTTATTAAACGCTATGCAGAGGATTCCGAAAAACGATTGGAAGCCCTACGTGAAAAAGATGACGCATGGTGGAAAGAGGAAGTGAAGTTCTTTGAAGTTTCACGCTCGCGGGCCTGGGTTGTCACCAGAAGGATAGCCCATACCGCACACCATCGTGGACAAATCACGATGCTGCTTCGCATGGCAGAAAGGGAAATTTACAGTACGTATGGACCCACTGCAGATACCGGTGGTTTAATGCAGAACAAGGCACCGACAATTTATCCATATTCCAGTGTTGAGGCATTGATAAAAGGTGAGACTGCCGGTGGCAAAAAGAAGGCCACTCTACCTGGCCCCGGAGATAAACCGTGCACAGAACGCCCTGATCAAACATAACAAGATGTACCGTTTCAGTATATATCTCTCAGACAGACAGATATATGAATTTGTTCATGCACATGAGAGGTGAGAGGATTTTAGTTTATCATTAGACAAATAAGATTGGGAAATTATTAAAATGTATTATGACAATCAGGTTCTTGAAAAGAGTTGTGATATACTGGCAGGGAATGGAAAAGAGTTAGAGCCGGATTTGACTGAAAAGTTGAAAAAGCTTTCCATGCAATTGAACAAACTCCTTGTTGACGGGGTAATAGTTGCCTTTTCCGGTGGTATTGACAGCGCCATGCTCCTGTGGGCAGCGAAGAGAGTGAAAGATGAGAATGGCGGCAAACTACTTGCTGTAACCACTGATAGCCCAAGCTTATCCCGGATCGAATTAGAAGCTGCGTTGAAATTTGCAAAGGAGTTGAAAGTAGAACACAAAATTGAACAAAGCGAAGAACTCCTTGACAAAAAATACGTTCAGAATGATTATGATCGGTGTTATTACTGCAAATCAGAGCTGTTTGACATTACCGGATCTATTGCGAAGAGCAATGAATATAAATGGGTATTGTACGGTTACAACTTTTCTGACGGCAGTGATATTCGACCAGGCCATAAAGCAGCATTAGAAAACAGTGTAATATCTCCGCTTGCTGACGCTGGTATGACAAAAGATGATATCAGGGTCGTTCTTCGTTCTAACCATTTAACCATTGCCGAGAAACCGGCAAGCCCCTGTTTGAGTTCCAGAATAATGACCGGTATTTCTATTACGGAAAAGCGCTTAAACGATATTGAATCCATGGAGATGATACTTAAAAAGGCAGGTGTAAAGATTTTTCGTGTACGCCTTTGCCAAGAGGACACAGAACTCTTTTTAAGGATAGAATCAGCCCCGGAAGAGATGCAAACAGTATTGGAACAGCATGAGGTGCTTGTAGCTGAAGGTAAAAAGCGTGGGTACAAATGGGTAACACTTGATCTGGAACCGTATAGGACCGGTGGTGGTGTTTCTTGAATAAAGAATTTTGCTATGAACGATAATAATATCAAGAAACTCTTAACAAGAGTAAAAAAAGGTGACCTTACAATAGAAAATGCCTTACAGAGTTTTAAGGAACTACCGTATAAAGACCTGGGATTTGCCAAGGTTGATACCCATCGAACCATACGCTGTGGTTTTCCTGAAGTGATATTTTGCGAGGGAAAGACACCAGAACAAGTCCTCAAAATTTCAGGCCAGATCATTAAACATGGGGCCGATCTATTGGCAACACGCGCTAACGAAGAGATATATAAATGTGTTGCTCAACAATATAAAAATGCCAGATATAACGACAGTGCCCGGACAATAGTTATTAAGAAATCCCGTTCAAAAAAGAGGAAGGGGTTAATATTGATTGTAACTGCCGGCACCTCAGATATTCCCGTCGCTGAGGAAGCAAGGGAGACTGCGGAAATAATGGGAAACAATGTAAAAGTACTTTATGATGTTGGAGTTGCCGGTATACATCGTCTGCTTAGTAAGCAGAAGGATATCACAGAGGCCAAAGTGCTCATAGTGGTTGCGGGGATGGAAGGGGCGCTTGCCAGCGTGGTAGGAGGAATGGTGGCTCGTCCTGTTATAGGCGTTCCGACGAGTATAGGATACGGTACCAGCTTCGGCGGCGTTACAGCTCTTTTGGCAATGCTAAACAGCTGTGCTTCAAATGTTACTGTTGTTAACATCGATAACGGTTTTGGAGCTGCTTATGTAGCTTCTTTAATAAATAGTACCAAATGATATTCTGGTATTGTAGTCGCTAACTAAAGGTTATGAAATTCGCGTTCACTATGCTGTTGTTCAATAAAATCTTATTACTTTTTTCATCTTTGTGTGCGGTGGGAAGGATATTATAAATTATGAAAATTGCTTATTTTGATTGTTTCTCAGGTGCAAGTGGAGATATGATACTTGGCGCCCTCATTGATGCCGGATCCAGCCAGAAAGAACTTATTGAAGAACTCAAAAAACTTAATTTAGGCAACTACAAATGTGATACAAAAAAGGTTATCAGGTCTTCAATTACAGGAACCAAGTTCAACGTAACGATAGATGAAGATGCGGCAAGCGATGAACATCATGGGAGAAGGACCCTCAAAAATATATCCGGGCTTATTAACAAAAGCTCTCTTAGTGAAAGTATAAAAAGAGACAGCATCAGAATTTTTGAAAACCTTGCAGACGCAGAAGCAAAGATCCATAATACTTTGCCGGAAGAGGTCCATTTTCATGAAGTAGGCGCTATTGATTCAATTATAGACATAGTTGGGGCCGTTATTGCCTTTCATGACCTTAAGATTGAAAAAATATATTTTTCTCCAATCAGGACCGGAACCGGATTTGTAAAATGTGATCATGGGCAGTTTCCAGTCCCTGCACCAGCAACTATAGAACTATTGAGGGAACATCGCGTTATTAATACAAACATTCAACGAGAGCTTACAACACCTACAGGTGCCGCTATTTTGACGACACTGGGAACTAACGTTGATATGTGCCCTGAGATCACACTTCTACAGACAGGATATGGCGCGGGCAGTCATGAAATCCCTGAAATTCCAAATCTCTTAAGAGTAATGGTTGGCGAAACAGTTGCAGCTAGTGGACAGGATGAAGTCTGGATGGTAGAAACAAATATCGATGATATGCCTGGAGAGCATTTTGGTTACTTACTGGAGAAGATATTGGATGCTGGAGCATTTGATGGGTATATAACACCAGTGCAAATGAAGAAGTCTCGTCCTGGAACTCTTATTAGCATCACAGTAGACGATGAACATCTGCCAAAAATTGAGAGGATAATATTCGATCAGTCTACAACTTTTGGTATCAGAAAGTATAAGGTCGCCTGTAAGAAGTTATGTAGAAAATTTGTCGACGTACAAACTGAATATGGCACGATTAAAGTAAAGATAGGTATGCTGAACGGATACACAAAAAATATTACTCCAGAATATGAGGATTGTAGAAAAATTGCAAACGCAAAAGAGATTCCGCTAAAACGGGTGTATAATGCGGTAATAAATGCTATACCGTCAATTAAGGAACTAAGCTGATAAGCATACAAGATACCGAAAAACCATGGTCACCTTGCTTTGTGATTATACCCATTTGAGAACAACACCATACCCCAGTCATAGAAACTAGAGGCAGCTCCGGTTTTATTAAATGCGTTGCTAAGAACATCTTTTTCTGGTAAGAAAGCTCATGTCATCTACGTCCATGTAAGCATAAACATTTATTTAAGATAACTTTTTCACATCACTCTCTGTGGTACAGTTTTTATGATTTAAGAATTGAATGAAATGTGATAGTAAAAACACACATCATTAAAGTCAAGGAAAAATGAGGCGAGATGAGTTCACCGCTCCACGGACAAAAAGCGCCGAGGACAAGAAGACGCAAAGAACGCAGAGGAAACCAAAATTTAGGTGAAAAAGCGAAAGACAAAAAGAAAAAGACATTAGACACACCCGCCAAACTACCTGTTCGCTCAGATAAGCTATTCGGACAAGTCGGGTAAATTTATGATTTGTGATTTACGAATTACGATTTACGATTTAAAGAATTGAAAAATGTGATTAAGGCACTCGAAGTAATAACATGAATGTTCAATGTGTTTATTAAAAATCATGGCTATCAGAAACTGGCTAGCTCTCGCGTATAAGCAATTTCTTTTATTATAAATACATTAAGCTCCAAAGGCCGTGAGTGGGTATGCACTCTACGTAGGCATTTGAAAATTAGTTTTGAAGTTTATGCCATTCTTCTACCGTAATTATTCTGCCGTAATTATTCTGCCAATTTTTTGTTCAACTTGCCTGATTAATTTTCTTAATTGAGGAACTGAAAATTCTTCATTACTTGGAATTGTTTGTTTATGTGGGCCATAAAGCATAAATTCATGCCTCCCGCCTGTTTCAGGATTATTGAATCCTAAATTTTTCAGCTTTTTGATGAATAATCTTCTTTTACATGGATACCATTTACTCATTAACAATTTCTTGCTTGGTGTTCAAGTCTAAGTTTTCTATAACCGGAAGTTCATGGCCATGCCTTAGACCTATTACAATCCAACCCTCAAGAGTTGATTTTAATTCTCTTTGGCATTCATAAAGAGTTTTACCAAATGCTAATGTCCCAGGACATTCTGAAATTTCCCCACTATAAGTTCCATCCTCCAATTTATCATAAAAAGCTTTTTCCATTGCTTTCTCAATGTATTCTGAAATCATTTTGCCCTCTCAAAAACCCACATGAATTTAATCATAAGCTGATGCTTTTGTAACCTCACCGCAACGATTTGCATTTTTGCTCATTTAACGATTTATGTCAAGGGAAAAGAGGCTTTTCGATTGAAGGGTTGACGATTTAAGAAATTCTCTTTTTGGCAATTATTTTACAATTTCAAGAAACTTCCAAAGAACGAACTTTGAATATTTCATTTTTCGTTAACGGTTCAATTGCCGATTCAGATAGAGTAATAACGGCTATTGTATTTCCAAGTACATCGAATACTTCTAATGAATAACCATCTTCTCCATTTAAGACGGGATGATGATCTGCAATAGTTGCAACGTCACCTTTTTTAATCTTTTTCCAGAAATATCTTTTGTTAGAACGATTTCATTAAATAATTTATATGTCATATCAATAAATTCAAGATAGTTTTTTGTGCTTTAAGAATTGAATGAAAAACGGATAGTAAAACCACACAACATTAACGTCAAGGAAAAAGAGATTTAGGATTTCGGTTGCAAGGTACGAGTTGCAGATTACGGGTTAACAGAAAAACATGGTTTAGGGCATTTAAGAAATATAATCAGATTTACTATATATTTTTTTAGCTATTTTCAAAATAGGCAGTTGACCATACCGAAATCCAGTGTTTAATTTTACGGAATATACTACGTATAAAAAGGAGGAGATATGAACGCAAGTTTTAAACGTGATGAGATTATAAGTTCGACTGATGCAGCAAAAAATTTTGGAAGAGTGGTATCCGACCTTGCAAACCATAAGAAAGAAAAGACAGTAATAGTCAAGAACAATGAGATTACCGCTGTCATACTTTCCGTAGATGATTATGAGTATATGGCAGACATTGTTAATTTTGTTGAACACCTGGAAGTATTCGATATGGTTACCAGCAAAAAAAACAGAAGAGGAAAAAAAATACTCCTTGATGACCTTCTAAAGGAGGAAGGAATTGCGGTATAAGGTTATTCTAACTAAGGACGCAGCGAATAATTTCAGACGCCTTGTCGATTCTATCAAACGACTGGTAGCAAAACAATTAAAAAAACTTGAAAGTTCTCCTTTTCTTGGAGACCCATTGGGGAATGTAAGAGGCTTTAACCTGACCGGTTTTTATAAAATCTATGCAGCAAAGAAGTCGATAAGAATCGTATACAGAATCATAGAGGAAGATATCGTAGTGGAAATTGTTGGCATTGGAAAGAGAGCAGAATTCGAGGTCTATGCTGACATTGCAAGAAGACTTATGAAGAAGAAATAATCTCCTAAAACCTCACCTTCTTTCTCAGAAAACAATCAACCTGCTTCTAGATTTTTTACTGCAGAAACCAGGATTTTAATCTTCTTTCAAAATACTTTTGTTTTTAAGAAATGAATGAAAATAAATAGTAAAACCACACATCGTGAAAGTCAAGGAAAACGAGAGATAAGATTTACGATTTGGGATTTACACCCGCCAAAAAAACGCCGGGTAAAAGTTACGATTTAGGGAATGTGTAATTTCCTTTGGTCCCTTACAACAATCCTGAATCCTCCATTCCTCTTTTATCCTGTTGTCCTGTCTCATTAATTTTTTTGTCTATTTTTTTCTCCGTGAACTCTGTGGCTTAGTGTGATAAAACCTTGTTATGAATCTTATCCTCCTGTCTAAAAATGATTTTATAGAAGATACGGGACGGGTACGTATACAGGACCACCGCTCTGCACACATCCTCAAGGTAAATAAATCATCGGTTGGAGATGAATTGCGTGTTGGGTTGATAAATGGGAAACTTGGATGTGGCAGGATTACCCATGTTGAAGAAGGCAAGATTGAAATAGATGTGGTTCTGGACAGAGAACCACCTGCACCTCTCCAACTCACACTCATCTTTGCAATGGTGCGACCAAGAGTTTTCAAGCGTGTCCTCACACAGGTAACCGCTATGGGGATAAAGAAAATCGTAGTAGTTAACTCATTTCGTGTAGAGAAAAGTTTCTGGAAAAGTCCTGTGCTGGAAAAAGAGAGTTTGAACAAATATCTGATTAGGGGGCTTGAACAGGGACAGGACACTATTGTACCGGAGGTTCTGATTCGTCCTTTATTCAAACCTTTTGTGGAAGATGAATTGCCTGATATAGTAAAGAGCACCCATTCCTTTGTCGCCCACCCTTATACATCAGAACCGTGCCCATACAATATTGGCAGTCCGGTAACACTTGCAGTCGGCCCTGAGGGGGGATTCATCCCGTATGAAGTTAAAAAATTAATTGAGTGTGGATTCAGTGCCGTTCATCTGGGAGAAAGAACTCTGCATGTAGAGAGCGCCATCTCCGGCCTGATATCCAGATTGATGTAGCAGTAGGTTGGGCACTCGCCCGAATGACACAGTCGAGAAGGTTGCCCACCATTTTTTAACAATTACAGAAGATTTTAATCCGCGAAGGAAGCCAGGAATGCAGGAAAAAACTTACAAAATAAAGCCTTTAATTTTAAACTCTTCCTGTAACTCCTCCGTTCTCAAGAAGCATTATTCCTTTGACTGTTAATGATTTTGCTTTTCTCCTGTATTCCTGGCTTCCTTATAGTTGATTCTTTATTGGTACTAATACTAATTTCTTATAAGAATATCAGGTAATGAAAATAAAGAGCCAGGAGGCATAAACTTTTTCTTATTTTCAAAACCCTTACTTTGCTGTCAACTTCTCTTTCTGTTCTGGTAATTCCTGATTTCTTTGCTCAATTTTGTACTCTCTTCTTTGCTGAGTAATTCTTCTACCAGATCCATAGCTATTTTAGAAACGGAGTCACCGGATGTGCCCTTTATCTCTTTGATCTTCCAGTTATTATTTTCATTAACCAGAATAAAAGTACCTTGTTTCTTCTTTAAGGGTAAACTGCCGTTGTCATATAATGATCTGATTTCATTTTCGGAATGAGTGATCTTAACAATCTTTTCCATATCTGGAACTGTCGATTCAACATGAATAACCGTAGTCCCATCATTGGGTAGATCTATCTGCACAACCTGGTGTCTTGTTAAAGAGTGGGCCAGATGGATTGTTGAAACAAGTTTTTGAGGGGCAATACCGGTAACAAAGTTTAAAAACTCCAGCCATTCTCTGATCTCTTCATTGTCATCGGATACCAACGTATATGCAGTTTCATAATCATTTGAAATAACTGCTGTCAGATATCGATTTATCACCACCTCAGGGGTTTCCACCTGCAAACTGAAGACTTGTTTCGTCCCGAATTGCAATGACACCAGAACGAAAGAGACGAATAAAAACAGAGAAAACAAGCGTTTCATATTTTGAGTACCTCCTTTTTTCATCCCTTACAATCTCTTAATCCCGCCATTTACTTCAGGTTTGGACCTTTTTTCAGTTTAGATCTTCCACTCGTTCTTCTGACCTTCAAAGATCTCCATGTTGCTACAAATTCCGGATATCACGTCATCAAAAAATATTGCCTGTCCCGTTGACGTCCTTCCCCAGACATACACCTTATCATCATTCCAGACCGGATGTCCCTTTTCCCGCAGTTTATCATGCAGAGAATTTGAAACATGTATCCATTCACAAATCTCCTGCATTTCACCCCTCGCGTTCTCAATACCGGGTAAGCAGCTCTCCAGTTCCGCAATCCTTTCGTCCATATCCGCCTGGTTTACTTTGTTTGTCTCCTCGGATATCTCGCCATCTGCCAGTATCATTTCACTGAAATTCTCTTCCCCTTTTAATTCAGCAATTTTTTCCTTTACCTCTTTAACGATTCTCTCTCTTTCTGTTTCCAGGACGTCGTTCCTGGATGACTTTATCTTTTCATGGACTTTCAGGTCTTTGATTTCCGGAATATCAATTCGATATTTGTACAGATTTTCTATCTCACCGAATAACTCACAGTCCTTGTCTCCTTTTATCGACTCCATTAATGCGCCGGTACGCTCAAGGATCTCTCTCTCTGCGGAGCCATCCTTTCGACCGCTTTTAATAATATCTTCCATTAATGTAGTCATGGATCCCAGGATATCCCTCTCAATGGATACCTCTTTTTTTTCACACTTAATGATTCTTTCCATTAATGAACTGATATCCCCGAAGACCTCTCTGTCTACAAATTTCTCCTTAATGGTTTGATTCTTTTCTGAATTGTAATCTGTCTTACTCATTTACAGCCCCTTTCTGATTATTGGCCAGAAACTCCGCTTGTCCGTCCCTAAAACTTTTCCTATCTATTTTCCCTGTTTTCTGAGAAATGTCCACTTTTTTTCTTCACATTTCTTATTTGTTAGAAAGTAAACTCCCCATCCATTTAATCAATATTAGAGGCATGAATACACGCTAACCATAGTCTCAGAGTGGGACATCTTATCACTAAACAACGTGTATATGTTTCATATTAAAATACGGAAATGTAAACAATGATTGGTTTTTATAATTTGTTACTAATGTATATGACGATTTCTAAATGACTTAAAAGAACAGAAAATAATATATTACAAAAAGGAATAATAGTTGCTGCTCTTGCTAGACCAAAGATTATTTTTCATTCTATACAGAATTAAATTAAAAATGAATATTGACCAGAGAGACATAAAAAAAGGACCATTACCGGAAATTTTACCTGCATTTTTCCCCAATAGCATTTCATATCTAAGAGAACTTACTGAATACAGAATGTATGCTGAAACGTGGAATAATAATAGAAAACCGGCATGGCAAAAGAGAAAAGAGATTGGGCATGAAGGATATTTAGAAACATTGGCAATGGGACAAATGCTGAAAAGAAGAAAAGTTGATAAAGTAAGATTTGACTCTTTTATAACTGCGGATTCCGTTAATTACACCGTAAAAGCAGATGATAATAGCATTCACACAATAATAGGTGACATGCAAAGCAATGTCATTCTTAACAATACTATTAAAGAAAACAGCCCCTTATTAGAAATGCAAAATCAGTTTCCAAGTGGTTATTTTCGTCCTGAAAAGTATATACCGGAACGTCTTGAGATAAATTTGTGCAATTTGAACTTACAAAGGGATACGAATGAAAATAAATATTTTTTTGAAATACACACTCACACTCCTGAGACCTCAAATACCAGTCAAATGATGATTCTGTTTCAGACATTTGGAAATGATGCTCTTTCTATGAAACTTCCGCTTCTCTATAAAGCCAATCGTAAAGCTATCAGGTTCCTTTTTGAAGACCCGGTATATATAGAAAGAATCATGAATCCACTTAACACGATCTATAGATTATGTGTAGTCCGTCCGTTTGACGAAACGATAGTCATTGATTTTGCAGCAACACTTGAAGACTATGAGGAGGTCAGCCTCCTCGGAACCGTGATAAAGAAAACCGATTATGCTAGCAATAGAAAATGGCATGAAAAAGTTATATCCTATAGCTGAAACCAGCATACGGTGTTGCAGATGAGATGATGTCTCTGATTACAAGAATAGAGCAATGCTGCTGAAAACATATATTGCACGCTTTTCAGGATCTCACAAACTATGCGAAACAGAAGTCTTTTGACACCGATGCCTCAACGGAAACATAAAGACAGTAGCGCTGTTATCTGTATCATATACCCCTCTCCATCGTCCTCTAATGAAGTTAAAACCTATATATCCAACCTGAATCAAAAAAAACTTGCCTAATTCACCCCTGAGTCTATAATCGATCTATTCAAAATTTTCCCTTATTTTTTTAATCTTTCAGCAAATGTTTAAAATGAAAAAATATTTACTACTACCTGTCGTAATCATATCATTTGTACTTCTTTCTCCTCCTGTTATACAGGCAGAAGAAAATCCACAGATAATCCTGCGTTCGTCTCATAGAGATTTAATTGTTTATCAAATACAGATAATCTCGAACATTTTTATCGTTAATAAACATAATTATGGATTTTACGGACATAGTACGATCATTAATAGTTATGAAAACAAGTCTGAAAATGGAGATAATGTGGTGATAGACCATGCCACAGGATTGATCTGGCAACAATCCGGCTCTGACGAAGTATTGGATTTGCCTAAAGCAGAACAATGGGTAATAGATTTAAACGATAAAGGATTTGCGGGGTATTCCGACTGGAGACTGCCTACCGCGGAAGAAGCAATTTCACTGCTGGAACCAGGCAGGAATACGAGCAATCTATACATAGATCCTGTTTTTGATACAAAACAAACCGGTATCTGGACAGGTGACAAAAATACAAGAGACAGCTATCTGAAAGGTGCGTGGTGCGTGCGCTTCGATGGAGGTTATGGCGGTGGTAACGCATGCTGGGTATACAACAACGCCACCAACTATGTCCGCCTGGTCCGTTCAGTTAATACGATACAATAGGAGGTGCGCCCTGATTTTAGAAATCACAATCAGGGCGCCACATGAAAAGAAGATGCTTTATAATATATTGAGAAAACCGGTATCATTTTTTCAAGGCTTTTAATTGAACTGTGGATCAAACTCCGTAATCTCATCAAGATAAGACTCCACAAGATGGGAACAATCCAGGATACTGAGTATATCGAAAAGGTTTACTATCGCTTCTTCAAAATAAGGATCCTCTTTTAAAGACCTGGCAAAATAATCAACTGCCTTTTCTAAATTATTCATTTTATAGGCAACAACACCAACGTTATTATACGCCTCTTTATTTTTTGAGTCCTCTTCGATTACGGACAGGAAACAACTTTCAGCCTCTTCCAATTTACCCTCAGCAAAGAGAAACTTACCTTCTTCCAGTTTGTTTATCATCATGTAAAATCCTTTTTTAAACCTGTAGTCAACACTCGTTTTACCCAAACCTGAACTGAGCGATATTCATTATAGTAGCCGTAGCCTTAAACCTGCGTTTTTCATCATCTAAAAGAAATATATAACCATTTCATGTTAGCTACCTGTCCGTAACGGCGGGAAAGGAGGTTGATGAACGCACCGTCACGGACAGGCGAAATAAATTGTTAAATTTATACAGTAAAGATATTTCTTCACCTGCCGCAAAATAGAATGCAAAAAGTGTTCCTAATCAAGTGACATAAAAGAAAAAACTGGTTATTGAATGCCGTAAGGTGTTGCAGCTTAAAGGAATGCGTACTTTAGTCATGCAAAGAGATGTTAAAAGTAATGATTTGATTTTTGATGCACTTTCTCTGATTTGTATTATATTGATACAGTTTTTTGTACCCATCTCAAAAAACTTTTACTTTACCAAGCCAAACAAACCCTCCAACTTATGATACAGTTCAATAGCTCTATAGGGTAACGGGGAAATCTTTTTACCGGTCTCAACAGTCTCTTCAGCTCTGACAAGCATCTTTTTAATCTTCTTCCATACAACGAATACATCCTCTACCTTTTTCTTCCCTAGAGCGTCCTTTAACACTTTAACCTGCTGTCGGATTTCCTTTGGCACCATTTTATTGAAATCTTCCAGATCCTTGGTAATTTCATTTTTGTTGCTGATATAGTTGTCTATAATAGACCAATTTGACTCTGAATCCGAAGCTGAAGACGGTTTTCCTACCATTCCAACAAGATCAACTTGTCCTTTATTCACAAAGTTCATCTTTGCCTCTAAAAGCTGACTGAATACATTAGACGCTTCTATATCAGGTTCATAGATATCCAGATTTTGAATCCCGGCACACAGCGATTTATCCTCTTTAATTATTTCTAAAAGGTTGTTGTCAAGATCACGATTTTCATATTCTTGCACAATCATGCGCCCAATCTTCTCCAAGTCCCTGTTACAACTATCCTTCAAAGTGAAAAATATACCATTCATTTCCAACTCCATCCCAACAAGACCTAGCCCTGTCTTATGCATTTTGTTCATCTTTCCAATTATTCTGCATATCTTATACAGATCCGGTATGAGCAATCCTCCACTCAACAAAAGCTTAATAGTCGGTATCATTTTATACTTCTCTTCGAACTGACCATTTTCAAATTTTACCATACTCATTACCCGATCTCCTTCAGATGCAGAAGATGGGCAATTATAAGCATGTGTGCATTTGATTCCCTTAATATTCCATCCATCTATTTTATAGTGAAAAATATTTGCGCCGGAGATATCAGCTTTTGCGAGATCAGCATTCTCAAAGTCTGCAGATACAAGACATGAACCTTTGAGATTAGCATTTTCTAACGTTGAATTTTGAAGATTGGCATTTTTGAGATTAGCATTTTTGAGATTGGCACCTCCCATATTCGCATTCTTAAGATTGGCATTCTTAAGAATAGCATCGTGGAGTTTGGCATAGCTGAGATCGGCGCCGCTGAGATCAGCGCCACTTAGATTGGCATAGCCGAGAAAAGTACCACTGAGACGGACACCCCTAAGATTGGCATCGCGGAGATCGGCACAACTGAAATCGAGCTTACTCAGGTCTGCTCTTTCGAGACTCTGCCCTCTTTTGATTCTCTGTATTACTTTTTCCCGAGTGATATCTGACATTATTTAACCAGACAGTAATTTTCAGTCTTAAAGCCAACAATAAAGCTACCCAAACGGGTCGTTTTTTCGTTGCTTTTTTTCTGATTTGGTTATACAATTTTCTCTGTGGTGTGCGTGACTTTACATGAGTATTTACTATTCAATCTTTTTGATTTAATTTTATTTTATTAGCATTTTAGAAATTTTAACTTTTTTTGTTTATTCTTATTTTGTTAGTGTAATGAGATGTTAGTTTGAAAGAATAGTCGCGTACACCATTTTTTTCAAAATCCAACAAAAACTCATTATTCCTCGACTGTTACGTTAATATCCCCTCTTTAATCTATTAACCCACTCCAATTTTTTTATCTGGATTTATCTGCGTTCTTAGTAGTTCTCTTCTTAATGTTTCTTTCTATCTGCTCCAGCGATCGACCTGAGAGGACCTGCCTCATGGCCCAGAAACGAGGACTCTGAAATTTATTGGTTTGGGCTTTTTCGACTAATGATTGGAATAGCCTGGTCTTCTTATCCTTTTCTTTCTCATTGAGTGTATCTAAATACACCGTTAATTTTTTGGGAAACTCTTCCATGGTCTATTGTTGAATTTGGTTTGCAATATAAAATATTCTTTTGCCACAAACCTGCCTGAACTGACAGGTCGGGCGGGGCAGTGGAAAGGGGAAAAAAGAAATTCAGTCTTTTTAAATCCTAAATCTAAAATTGAATTCGTAAATCACTGTCTATTTCGTCTTCTTTCCCGGCTTTTCCAGAGCAAAGGCTTTCACGTCATCTCCAGTCAAGCCTTCATTCTCCACGTAGAAATCTTCTTGAAACATCCACCAGGTCCTGCCTTTTTCCTGATCTGTCATAATTTTTACCGGATCAAAACTTTGTATTTTAAGTAAAGAGTTGTATTTTGCTTTTGACAGCTTAGCCTGGCTTATCTTCTTGTTGACACTGAACTGATATTTTGTAGAGAAAGTACCGCTCTCTACAAAATTACCCTTTTTCTCTTTTCTTATCATGACGGTACGATTGTAAAAGTAATAGTTAAATTAGCAACGAAAAAAAGAGAATATAGATACCGGTGTTAACAGATACTTACCCGACGGTATCATTCCGGCGGGAAGGATTGGGACACCTTAACGTTACCTGGCCATATACAATTGCTGCATTGCCTTGTAATCTTTGTTCCAGTTCGCCTTGAAAAATACGACATTTAACAAAACGGGGTCACCATGCATTTATAGATGCAGCCTTTCAATACAGCATATTCAATTGAATGAATATCTTTCCGGTTTTATTTGTAAATTTATGAATACTATTCCCCAGTGTCTTTTTATCATCAACAACTGATTTTTCAATGAGTTGGAAACCGTAACTCTCATTTGGATTATGTCTCAAGTTATTATATTCGTCTTGTGTAATATTTACTTTATAGATTGAATGCTTTTCATGGTTTACCAGGATTTCCTTTGGCTGTAGATCTAATGGCTTAACCTTATTGGCCAATATCTCGCTCAGGTCTTCCTCCTGTAGTTCCCTCATCAAACCTTGAAAGGGTGTCTCCGAATGTTCAAGACGGCCACCAAGCAATTCGAGAAGATGATCGTCAGAAGATTCGGGCTTTCTTTTTTCTGAAAAGAGACAATATTTTCTTACCTCCACAAATATTTTTGATATTTCATCTGTCATTTCTGAATAGAAAAATTTATAAAGTTTATGGGGCCAAATGTTTATCATATTTAAGAATCCAGTCTACTAAAGCTGCACCTCCAAGATCGCGTTGAGCTTTTTCACTCTCAATCCATTTGTGATCAAGCATATCCTGGACCTTCGAAACGATTTCCGGCCTATGTTGTTGTATATCCTTAAATACGTTTTCGGAAAATTCCAGCTCTACTTTAACTTCATTTGGACACTCAAGCATCATAATGATAAATAAAGACTCATATCTTGCTTGTTCTACCAACCTCATAATATCCGGTCCAATTTTACATGCCTCTATAATGTAACTGGGATCGTATTTGTCTTTTGCCAAGTGTAGCGTATCTTTTATACGTCTGAAAATTATCATTCAATGTACCTGTTTTATTAATTGAGGGTTATCGTTTTCCGGATTATTAACTTCACTTGAGACGACATGGGAAATCATATCATCGTCCGGATACGACCTTAAAAGCCTCACGATAGAATCAGGGTCCTGTGTTTTCGTATTAAGCCACTGGTCTTCAAGTTCCTCATGTAATATTACCGGCATTCTACTATGTATTGGTTTGAGAGTATTGTTCGGTTGTGTCGTTATTATAGTAAAAGTCTTAAGATTGTTTCCGTCACTGTCTGTCCAGATATCATAAAGTCCTGCCAGGCAGAAGGTTTTACTGTTCTTCAGTCCTATATAATATGGTACCTTTCTCTTATCAACTGTTTTCCATTCATAAAATCCGGAACATGGAACTAAACATCGATTTGTTTTAAGTATATGTTTAAATGATGGTTTTATAGCAACCGTCTCTACCCTCGCATTGATCATTCTGTTTCCCATCTTTGGATCTTTTGACCAGGATGGAACTAATCCCCACTTCATCATCTCAAGTATGTTTTCCTGATTTGCATTCCGGCTGATAATATAAACATAATGTGAGGGTGAAATGTTATAACGGGGTTTTATATTCCCCATGAAGTCTTCTGATCCTTGAATTCTGAACCGTGGAAAAATAGTATCTATATTTTCTAATACAAATCTACCGCACATAATTTATCGTAGAAGTAACAAAAACAGAATTTACCGCAGAAGCAAAGAAAAGAAAACAGGAAAATCGACCAGCCATTTTTTGGAGCATAGTGACCGCCTGTCCGCCTGTCTGATGGGCGGGTGTCACTGCTTCAAAACGCATCATCGCGGATGATGCACTCCATATCACAGACAAAGAAGAATCCTATAATGATTTGTATTCTTCCAGTAGTTTTCTGAATTTATTAACGGTCACTTTGTATACCTCTTTTCCCGTAAGGTCAACCCCGGCATCTTTGAGTATTTCAAGTGGTTCTTTGTGTGAACCTGCTCCCAAAAATTTCAGATAATCTTTAACCGCTCCCTCAACACCTGAGCTTACACGCTCAGCCAGGGCTATTGCGGCAGACAGGCTCGTAGCATATTTGTAGACATAAAAAGCGTTGTAGAAATGGGGAATTCGTGCCCACTCGCAATGTAACTGATCATCGATAACCATTCCGTTGCCCAGATAGGCTTCAAGGTTCTTTCTGTAGACATCAGTGATACTTTTCGCGATCAGTACCTGACCTGACTCAGCCATCTCATGAATCTCTTTTTCAAAACTCGCAAACATGGTCTGTCGGAAGAAGGTTGCCTCAATTCGTTTCATGTTATGATAGAGAAAGAATTTTTTTTCTTCACGGGAAACGGCAATCTTTGACATATGGTCGAACAATAGCGCCTCATTAAATGTTGAGGCTATCTCTGCCAGAAAGATTGGATTCTGGTAATAGATAAACGGTTGAGTGGCAATAGAGTAATCACGATGAAGACAATGACCGAATTCGTGCGCGAATGTTGAAACATCAGAAAATTTTCCCGTGTGATTCAGGAAAACTAATCCACGACTTACATAACTCCCCCAGGAGAATGCTCCCGATCTCTTACCAACCGATTCAAATACATCAATTACCCGTGCATTAACCGTAGCATCATACTTCTCTATATATTCCGAGCCGAGGGGTTTAAGTGCCCTGCGAACCAGGTCAATTGTCCCTTCATAAGAATATTCCTTATCAACATCAGCAACCAGCGGAATATAATTATCATAGAAGTGTAGTTCCTCAACTCCCAGCGCTTCCCGTTTCAATGCATTGAAATCACTGATCACATCAATATTCTCTTTCACTACCTCAACCAGATTAGTGAATACGGTAGTTGGAAGGTAATCGGGGAACAGGGCACTTTCCAACATCGACTTGTAGTTACGGACCTTAGTAAGTTTTATGTTTGAAAGTACGGTTGCGGCATACGTATTTGCCAGTACGTCTATATTCTGGAGAAAAGGTTTGTAATAGTATTCAAATGCCTTTTGCCGGAGTTCCCGGTCAGGTGATTCTAATATTTGAGCGTACTTCGCATGAGAAAGATGGATATTTTCTCCCTCATATTCAAATACCTCAAATGAAATATTGTTATCATTAAAGGCCGAAAAAATATCATCAGGCTTTCCCAGGGCTATTCCCAGTTCCGCCAATACGGTTTCTGACTCTTCAGAAAGAATATGGGGGTTGTATCTGGAATAGCCATCCAGAAAGAATCGAGACTCTGACAGCTGAGAATTTTCGTGAATTAATTTATCGATATCTTCTACTGATAAAGAGGACAACTCTTTTTTTATGAAAACGGTTTCTGCAGAGATCTTTGAAACAAGCAGTTCAATACGGCCTTTCATCTCTTCATATGTTGTATTGCGGGTATCTTCAAAAAAACGTACATTCGCGTATACATATAAATTTTCTTTAACGACAGAAAAATCAATATATGTCTGCATGAACTGATCGAGTCTATGGGAATCATCCAGGGTGCCTTTAAACTCCAGAAGTTGAGAAAGTTCTTTTTCCACCTTCCGATAGTCCTCTTCCCAACACTCATCCGATTTATACAAAACAGACAAGTCCCACTTGTATTTATCTTCTATTTCATCTCTCGTTTTATTTTCGCTCATATTGTTATCAAATTAATGGTTATTATAGGGCACGAGGCATCGTGCCCCTACATATTATCAATGCCTGTTAAAATCCCGGAAGGGTTCCCAGATATTCCCAACCGGTACATTTCCAATTTTTTGCTTCAAACGTTTTCGTGGCACATTCCTGAAAGATAACATGCCCGGCTTCTTTGAAAAAACCTTTTCCGTCACCACGAGGGCTAAAGAGAATCCTGACCCTTGCTTTTCGAAAAGTATTACCGATAATACTGGCAGTATACTGAGGATATTCTATAGATGCCACCGCATTATCAGGTTCTACATCACCGTCCTCATTCACAAAAGCACCTGCATTAGCGTAATAGTAACTCCACTTACTATTCTTCCCAATATGACGCAGATGAAGCCGGAATGTCTGCTTGTCCCTGTCAACATCTCCGACATAAAGTTCTCCCCCATCAATGGGGGAAAGGGTCGCAGCCAACTTGAACGTAGGATCAGGCTCGTTCAATCCACTTGCAAAGGACTGTAATGATAGAATTAACCCCACAATAAAAACGGCACAAATCATTGATAATTTTTTAACAATCACATGTCACTCCTTGTATGTAATATGAAAACATTTAACTGCATAGTGCAGTACTCTAATATTTATTTAACAGACGGAAATGAGTATATTGTATCACCAGACCTGCGTTTCTCACGCTGATCTTCTGGTCCCAGAAAGCAAATAAACTCTCTTAGCAGTTCCTCGTCAAAACAACCATGCATTTTATCTTTCATTTCTGACAGTGCTGCAAAAGGCCTCATTGCTTCCGCGTACGATCTTTTGGACGTCATCGCATCATACGTATCAATTATTCTGGCTATCCGTGCAAACAAATGAATGCTATTGCCTCCAATTCCATAAGGATATCCAGTTCCATCATAGTTTTCATGATGCTGTAAAACAATTTTTAGAGATAAGGAATTAACGTTACCCCTGTATTCCAGCATTTTAAAACCTTCTTTAGGGTGTTTTTTCATTACCTTAAACTCTTCTCCGGTGAGGTTACCAGGTTTGTTTATGACATTTACAGGGATAGCCAACTTACCTATATCATGCAATAACATACCCGATCCAATACGGGTCAGTTCATCCTCATTAAAGGAAAGATGTTTGCCGAAGAGCAATCCAAGCACCGACGTATTAACAGAATGTGTATATATCTGGTAATCATGGGAACTCACACCAAGCAAGCCGGATAATGCGTTATTGTCTTGAATAATGTGGCCGACTGTATTAGTTGCCCATTCAGAAATCCGTTCTATATTCTTACCTGATTTCGGATTCTCCAAAAGATCAGCTACCACTTTTGTTGCAACCTGATAAACGATACCTGATTTTTGTCTAGTACTTCTATTTTCGTCATTAATAATTTTTTTAAGATTTTTTTCCTGATACTCGATGTATTTGTCGACATCTTCTGTTGAGATACAAAGCCGGTCTGCATGTTTACTTAGTAATTCTTCTCTTCTCTCTGGACTTAAATCTTCACCGCCACGACAATATAATACATAGTTTGAAGATCCACCGGCATCGGCTCTCAGAAAGAGATCAAAATCTACCTCTGTGTCTTCTAATAAAGCATTCCCTGATATAGATGTATATTCACTCATTGACAAAGTTTAGGTATTAGTAGTTTTGCGTCACAGAGTCACCTCTGTTTTGCTCTTTTCATTCGATCCTTCAGTATTTAATAACTTATTTATAATTTTTATAAACCGTTTATATTGAAAGGCCCTATCTATACAGCTTCTATATCGGTATATTCTTTCAACGCTTTAATTAATTTCCGTACGGCAATTTCCATGCGTAATAATCGCCGTAGTTTATGGCTGAAGAAACGCAGTAGAAATCCTTGCATTAGGGAGAAACTATATGACACAATCCAGAGTTCACAAACTATTATATAACAAAGAATTATACCACAACATCTTAATACAAAAAGGGGGAAATTTGCGATACCCAACTGAGGTTAATATTTATCAAAGTAATAGTAAAATGTCAAAGAAGCTGAAGGAAATAGCAGAAGATTTTAAGACACCCGGAGAATCACCTGCCGGCACAAATAGAATAATAGTGGAGTAGATGATAATAATAGCAATATTAAGGCAACTTACCTCAACGGCAGGGTATAAAGCGTACCATGGTTTTTTTGTCCCTGATGACTTCTCCAAGAAGATCAATAGTGCGATCAATTTCTTCCATCGTATTACCCAGTCCCAACGAGAAACGCAGAGCGCAATGTGCCTCTTCTTCTGAAAGCCCCATTGCCAGCAAGGCATGTGAAGGTTTAGGTGAACCGGCCCTGCATGCCGACCCGGAAGAGAGAGAAACGCCTTTCTGATCCAGGGCGAGGACCACTGACTCCCCGCGTATCCCGGGCAATGTCATATTTAGTGTGTTTGGTAACAGTGCCTCCGGGTCTCCATTCAGCGTTGCATCTGCCATTAACTCACGTATACCTTTTTCCAGCTTGTCACGCATTCTTTTAATCCTGTCCATTTCGTGGATTCGCTGGACAGCCAATTCTGCAGCCTTACCCAGCCCGACAATCCCTAATACATTTTCCGTTCCCGCGCGCATTCCGTTCTCCTGCTTTCCACCACTTACCAGGGGTTCCAGAACAACTCCTTTGCGAATATACAAAGCACCAACACCTTTCGGGCCGTATAGTTTATGCCCTGACATGGTGAGTAAGTCCACACCGAGGGCTTCTACGTCTATCGAAATCTTGCCAATCGCCTGCACACAATCAGAATGGAAGAGAACGTTCCGTTCTTTCGCTATCCTGACCAGATCTACTATCGGATTAATTGAACCGGTCTCGTTATTGGCCATCATCACACTTACCAAACATGTTTTTTCAGTAATCGCAGATTTCAACTCTTCCGGATTAAGTTTCTTCGTTTTATCAATCTCCAGGTATGTTACTGCAAACCCATGCCTCTCAAGCCACCTACATGTATCGATGACAGAAGGGTGTTCTATGGAAGTTGTAATAATATGATTCTTTGAATTCCAGTTTGCAAAAGCCACACCCTTTATAGCGAGATTATTAGCCTCTGATCCACTACCGGTAAAGGTTATGCGCCGTGCTGTACAGTTAAGCAACTGGGCAACACTCCTGCGTGCCGCCTCAACTGCAAACCGTGCATCCTTTCCCTCAGTATAGATGCTGGATGGGTTTCCATGACCACTTTCAGCAAACCGGAGCATAATTTGCTTAACTTCCGGATCAAGGGGAGTGGTCGCATTGTGATCAAGATAAATTCGCTTCTCAACATGCTGAGACCCTGAGCCTGTATCTATCATCCCGGCAGTATCACGGTATTCACCTGAATCTACCGAAAGCATTTTTTCTCTCTCTGTTACTTTTACCACTTCACACAAGAGTGTTTTATATACAGGAAAACCTGAGATAGGATCATAACGCTGGAGATCAGTCAATTCATTTATATTACAATTCTGCCATTTCTCCGGCCCAACAGGCCCACCTCCACCCATATTAGCATCAATGGCACCCTTAACAATATCATCGGTAACCAATGCGCACATGGTAACTTTACCACGCTTTGTTATGATATCAACGAGGTCTCCACTTTTTATACCACGAGTTTCTGCATCCAGAGTGTTAAGCGTAACCGTCGGCTCAGGCCTCTCTTTCGAAAGCCCGGGGATACCATGATGCTGTGTACGGAAATCCGTAGTTACGCGTGATCCTGAATTGAATATCAGGGGAAATTTCTCTGCAAGATCAGGCTGTGACAGTGGACCTTCACCAGGTTCTGTATAGACGGGCAACGGATCATAACCATGCTCTTCAAGTATAGTAGAGGCTATTTCAAACTTTCCTGTCGGAGTATCGAACCCAGGTTTGCCATCGGCACGCAACAATCCTTTCTCCCATTTCTTATACTCCGTTAAAACTGTTGGAATCTGCACTGTTCCGTTTGCGTTCCGAACATCTTCGAGAGTAAAACCAGAACCCTTTAATACATGTCGAAGGAGCTCTTCCTCATTGGCAGGGTAAAGATGTCCATATCCAAGACGTTCAGCAAGTTCTGTTAAAATAAAGAAATCATTGCGGGCCTCACCCACTGGTTCAGCAATTTTTTCCCTGATTCTAAAGATTGGGCCATAAGTCATGTATGATTCTATTTCATACATGGTTGTTGCAGGCAGAACTATATCTGCATACGCAGCATCTGCTGTTAATTGACGATCGATACTTACAAGGAAATCAAGTTTATTCAGTGTCTTACGCCAGATAGCAGGTTGAGGCCAGGAGGTAATGATTGATCCTCCAAGAATGATAAGAGAACGAATAGGGTATGGCTTTCCTTCTAAAACAGATTCCGGTAACGAGATTGCGTGAGATTCGCCACGATACGCACTGTAGACAGGAAACCGCTCTCTACCCAGTGCTTTTCGTACATCAGGATTGGGAACGTGGCCTTCACGGTTTACAGAAAAATTGTTCTGTTTCATTGTAAAACAACGTCCTCCCGGAACATCAAGCTGTCCTGCAAGTGCCCAGAGGACCATCGTTGCTCGTATTGCCTGTACACCACTGTCACTATACTCAAGCCCGCTATACATAATGGGTGATGCACCGTTTGCCTCTGCAATTCTCCTGGCAAGAGATCTTATTGTCTCGGCAGGAACACCCGTAATATTTTCTACAGCATCCGGCCTGAAGTGTTGAACATATCTGGCAAGGTCATCAAATCCGACCGACCAGTTTTTTACAAAGTCCTCATCATATAGCTCTTCTTCTATGAGTACATTGCACATACCGAGAGCCAGGGCACCATCAGTACCGGGACGTATCGGGACCCACTCTGCATTGGCAAGTTTTGCAGTCATGGTCTTGCGCGGATCAATTACGACAACCTGTGCTCCCTGTTTTTGCGCACTGACAATCCTGTTGAGATCGAGAGGAGGACAATCGGTAGCAGGATTTGTCCCCCAGACTACTATCATCTGGGCATTCTCAATATCAGAAAACATATTAATCAGCATCCCCCCCATAGTAATATGAGGAGCAATCATAGCAAACGAAACATAACAGAGAGCTCCCACGCCAAGGGTATTCGGTGAACCGAATGGAAACAAGACGCTTGATGCGGAAGACACCGATACACCTTTTGGCTGAAAGATATCACACATGGCAAGTTCAAAGCTTCCTCTTCCGGTATATATAGCAGTAGCCTCCGGCCCGGACTCTTCCTTAATAGTATTGAGATTTTCAACAATAATATCATAGGCATTATCCCAGGAAATTCTCTCAAACTCATATGTTCCCTTTGGACCCTTTCTCCGCATCGGATAGCGAAGGCGATCTTTAGAATATACGATCTCCGCAGAGTGTTCTCCGAGTTTGCATATCATCCCTAAATGAGAGCTCTCATCAGGACGTACTTCGTTAATCATGCCCTTCTCATCATAGGTAACGGTAACCCAGCAGCCTGCCGGACAGATGCCGCAGATTGCATGTTTATCATTGATATTTTTTTTTGACCCCATAAATATTCCTTTTACTACAATTAATCAACAGCCGGCGCGAAAAGATTCAGGCTGAAAAGTCGTTCAGTATCAAACCATTGCTCCTGGACGTAAAGACCTGTCTCTTCTGCCAGCGTATCAATATCGTCGAGTGAATACTTGAATGAGTGTTCCGTGTGAATAGTTTCATTTGCTGCAAAAGAAACCTCTAGATCAAGTTCACGGATAAAAACCTTCTGGTCAATATGACTGATCAAGTACATCTCAATTCGTCCAATTTTTTCATTGTAAATTGCCTTGTGACCAAAATTCTCAAGATCAAAATTACCACCCAGTTCCCTGTTCACGTGTGTAAGGAGGTTCAAGTTGAATTCAGCGGTGATACCCTGTGTATCATTGTAGGCATTCTCTACAATCGTCTTGTCTTTTTGTAAATCGATACCGACCAGAAACCTGTCATTGGGAAGCATTATTTTCTGTATATGCCGTAGAAGAGTAGCCACCTCAGACCTATCAAAGTTACCGATACTTGACCCTAACCATGTAATGAGGTTCTGTTGATCTGTCTTGATATCCAGATGATCAATTCCTTCATTGTACCTGGCAGCAATAGCATTTATTTCCAGATCCGGGTATGCTTCGAGCAGGGAATAAGAACTCTCCTCAAGCATCTGATGGGAAACGTCTATCGGCGTATAATGAGCCAGGCTCTGACGTTCGAGAAACGCCTCTATCAGGATCCTTGTTTTTGTAGAACTTCCGCTACCTAATTCTACAAGGACTGTTTTTTCAGAAAATTGAGAGGCAATCTTATCTGCATTAGCTTCAAGGATTTTCGTTTCTGTACGCGTCAGGTAGTATTCCGGAAGTTCACATATTTGCTCAAACAACTGTGATCCGATATGATCATAGAAATAGACAAAGGGAAGGTATTTGGATTCGGATGTAAGTCCGGTTTTAACATCTTCTGAGAAGTTATTTATGAAGATTTCCTTGTCGATTGTTACAAGAGAGAATCGCTCTTCAACCCCTGAAAGTGTCATTTTATTTACTCCTTTTGATAATCATTATTATAAAACACACATTTTACAATATACTCCACTTGAAAATCAAGAGAACATAGGATTTTTTAAATGTTTTAGTCCAAAGGATTAAAAAATAATAAAATCAGCATGCAGGTTTTAAACGTAAGCCCTTTGGCACAAACAGCCTCTCCAGGATCTCAAAACAGCCTTGTGCGATAAGAGCAAGTACGGCTGCCGGCACGGCCCCCTGAAGGATCAGTGACATATTATCCAACCTGATACCGGTGAGGATCAGTTGCCCATAACCACCGGCACCGATAAGAGCACCTAATGTTGCCGTTCCAACGTTAATGACAGCCGATGTCTTTATGCCTGCCAGAATAGAACGGGACACCATTGGCAATTCGACCAATCTAAGCCTTGCTCCCGGTGGGAGTCCAAGAGCTTCTGCAGACTCTCGTATCTGTGGACGGATATCCTGAAAGCCGGTATATGTATTCCTTACAATCGGCAAGAGACTATAGAGGAAGAGCGCCATAATAGCTGGAGGCCCCCCAATGCCCAGTAACGGAATCATAAAAACAAGAAGGGCCAGCGACGGGATGGTCTGGATGATACCAACAATTCCCAGAATAACCTGTCCCAATCCAGGCATTTTTGCAGAAAGGATACCCAGTGGTATTGAGATTATTATGGCGGCAGATAATGAGATAGCGACCAGAAAGAGATGTTCTCCTGTATGACGTAACAGGCGACCAATTGTGGTTTCTTCATAAGTTTCAGTCTCCAGAGAGAAACTCTCTGATAGAAAGTCAGAGGCTATCTGACTTTCCGATACCATGTCCAGGTTGGCACGGGAATTCATTTTGATCATTTCTGATTCAGGAATTTTACTCTCAAGCTTTTTGAGAACAGTTATAACATGCGGAGCACGTTCCTCTAAATCTGCCCGATACAGGATTACGGCATTATACGCAGGGAAATGATTCAGATCATCCTTCAGTATTCTCAGGTTATAATACCGAACCTTGGCGTCGGTTGAATAGATATCAATCGCATGGATAGTACCTTTTTCCAAACCTCGATAGGCAAGATCATGATCCAGGCCTCTTACGTTCTGCTGAGGTAAATGGTAATCATTGCGAAGAGTTGGCCAGCCGTCTCCCCGATCCATGAATTCATTTCCGAAACCGAATTTCAAGTCAGGATGTTGGCGTAAGTCTGAAATTTTTCCAATCTTTAACCTTTCCGAAACTTCCTCTTTCATACCAATGGCATAGGTATTGTTAAATCCCAATGGATTTGTCATCTTAATACCATGCTTGGCCAGGGCCTGTCTGATATCCTCTTCACTATACACTCCCTCACCTGACAGGATTTCCTCGCTAATCGTACCCGAATATTCAGGATAAATATCAATCTCACCTTTTATCAAGGCATTCCACAACACACGTGTGCCTCCCAGCTCCCGTAGGTAAACGGGCTGTTCGCCAGTGCTCTTTATCAGATGGGTCACTATCTCACCCAGAATTACAGATTCAGTAAACTTTTTAGAACCAACCTTGATCTGCTGTGCGGAACTATGTGCTGTAGGAGAAAAAAAATTTGCAATGATAATATTGCACACAACCAAGTGTATGATGATAAAGTATGTTTTCATTTGGAATCCTTTCTCATAACATCTAGAGGGCTTCGCTGTGCATTGATAAATCGGGTAACAAATGGATCGGCAGGTGATTGTATGAGTTCTTCCAGTGTGCCTTTCTGTAGAACTCTCCCATCCTTCAGTAAGGTAATAACATCTCCAAAGAATCCGGCTTCTGCTATATCATGAGTTACCAGGACAACTGTTTTGCCAAGTGCCTGGAAGATCCTTTTCAAATCCACCTGAAGATCAGCCCTTATCATCGGGTCAAGGGCGCCAAGGGGTTCGTCCAGCAGAAGCACGTCAGGATCTAACATGAGGGCCCGCATCAAACTCACACGCTGTTGTTGACCACCGGAAAGCTGTACGGAAAAACGTTCAAGTCCTTCAGATGGAAAGTGTGTCAGTTCGCTCAGCTCATTCAATCGGCCTTTAATCCGTTCATCACTCCATCCCAGATAACGTGCCATCAGCGCCACATTGTCATATGCCGTAAGATGTGGAAAAAGGCCTCCCTCCTGGATAACGTAACCCATCTTTCGTCTTAAGGAAGTCACAACATCAGGAGTAACCCTGGTCCCTTCAAAATAAACGGACCCACTGTCTGCCTGTATAAGGCCTATGATCAGCCGAAGTATAGTTGATTTCCCACAGCCGCTCTGGCCGATGAACACTGTTGTCTGGCCGGCAGGAATCGTCAAATCAATGGAATGAAGTGCTGCGGCTTGTCCATAAGTTTTAGAAACACCTTGTATTTGAATCATAAGAAGATAGTTTTATAACAAATTATATTTGTCTGATTATGTGTCTGCTATGTTGCGATCATTTTATAATACAATGAGTTGTAATTCCAATGTAATTCTGGCCATTATGATTGTTCACGTACTGCATTGACATCTTTTACAATTCTGATATCGTTCTTGTTTAACACTATACACATGCCAGGTGTACGCAGGTGGCAATACTGAGATAACGTATCCTCCTTTTTGTTCATAATTCAAACTACCTACAGCGGCATCCTTTCCTTTAATCTTGTAACAACGCAAATAATTTAAAAGTGTAAACTATAATTACCATAAACTTCTGTGTTCAGCTTTATTAATTCGGTATCTTTTTTGCGAACTCCTGTTATAGAGCACTTACTCTAATTTTTATTACCTAAAGTTTATTTAGACAATTACCGAAAATAGTATCAATGAGCGTCCATATTGAATCTTACCGGAAGTACCTATTCACTAAATAGTTACACTTTACTCGATTATATTAGAAGCTAACCAAAGTGGTTTTTTGATGAAATATTAGAACTTATAACACTAAAAGTAGTTGTATAAAAAATATACAACATTTCATGTTTCAGTCAGTAATTTTAACTTGGGAGGGGAAAAATAATGACTATCAGCAGGAAATTTATACTAGTATTTTCAATATTCTTAGTAACGGTATTAATTGGCGCATTCTTTGTTTTTAAAACTACAAGAGATCAGCAGTCTGACTTGGAAATTGTTAATCTGGCGGCACGGCAACGCATGCTTACACAGAAATACTTTAAAGAATACATTAACGGATTAATACCTCTTCAGGTTCGTCACAGCACAAAAAAAGCCGCCGAGATTGCAACCATTCAGATTGTAGAGGATCGCAAACAGTATACGAAGAACATAATAGGAAAGCTCAAGAAGGACGGAGTAACCAATGTACATCCAAACAGGAGCTACGCAAACCTGGATGGCGGTATTCCCCTTCCAGCCACCTTTGTACAGGAAGTATCAAGCGCTATCAATGAACATGGTGTATACAGTTACGACCTCCTGAGTAAGTGGAATATAAATAAGGAGAAAAATCTGAGCACAGATTTTGAAAAAGAGGCATTCGATTTCTTATATCAAAAAGAAGGAAAAGAATTTTCGCGGTTTATGGAACACAAAGGACTTTTTACTCTTCGCTATGCGACACCTGACATCGCCAATGCCGAGGCCTGTGTAAAATGCCATAACTCCCATGAAGAAAGCCCGAAAAAAGATTTCGAGTTAGGAGATGTCATGGGTATCCTCATTGTCAATATTCCTATAGGTACTATAAGCGCAAAGACTGAGGCATTTTTTGCAGATACAGGTGACGGGGAATTTGGTGAAGACACCTTCCTCAAGACAAAAGAGATATTTGATATTACGCTCGGGGCACTTATTAACGGTGGGAAAGTACCTCTAGACATGGAAATGACAAAATTCACGACACTTCCCACGTGTGATGACCGCCCGATTCTTGCCAAATTAATTGAGGCTAGAAAGCTTTGGGATACTACGCAGGAGAACCTGAAGGTGCTTCTGGATGCTGAGACAAATTCAGCGGAGTATATAGTTGCATATGATGATGCATTTACCAGCGCGAATTCCACGATGGACGCTATTAATGACGCAGCAGCTTTATATCAGGTAAAATCGAAGGCGAAGATGTCGATGCTGCTAAAGATACAGACGCTTTCTGTAATAATTGTCTGTGCAGTAATCGGCCTCGGCTGGTTATTCTTTGCACGTCCATTAATAAGATTCCTGAGCGAGCTCGTCGCAAGTTTAGCAGATGGTTCCGAACAGATTGCCTCGGCATCTGAAGAACTCTCTTCTGCTGGACAGTCCCTTGCAGAAGGTTCATCAGAACAGGCTTCCTCTCTGGAAGAGACATCGGCATCCATGGAAGAGATGTCCTCCATGACGAAAAGAAATGCAGAGAATGCAGAGGAAACATCGAAATTGGTAGACGTGTGTATTGTTGACGCAGAAAACGGTAACAAAGCGGCTGCGGAAGTGAGCAGTTCAATGGAAGAAATAGCTGCCAGCAGCAAGAAGATAGCTGAGATTACGAAGATAATAGACGGTATAGCATCACAGACCAATGCACTGGCGCTTAAAGCCGGGCAGGATACATCCAAAATCATAATGCAAGGAAACAGCTTTGCCGTGGTTGCGAAAGAGGTCAGAAACCTTGCTAATAAGAGCATGGCTGCGGCAAAAGAAACCAGGGTGATAGTTGAAAGTTGTATTACCAATGCAGAAAAGTTTGGGGATGAAACAAATAAAAACGAAGAATTTAAGGAAAATACTAAGAAAATTGCCAGAGGGATTAAAGACATAGAAACCATAGCATATCAGACTAACCTCCTGGCCCTTAATGCTGCGGTTGAAGCAGCCCGTGCAAGTGACAACGGGGAGAAATTTGCTGCTGTCACAGAAGAGGTAAGCAATCTTGCTAAAAAGAGCGCAGATGCTGCAAAAGATACTACTGTCCTTATCGGTGAATGTGTTCAAAAAGCGGGTGATGGAACCAGGGTTGCTGCTAAATGCAAAGAGGATACGGAAAATATTGTTAAGGACGTTAAAGAAGCATCTCTACTGACAAAAGAGATAACGGAAGCATCTGCTGAACAATCTGAGGGTATAACTCAGGTTAGCATCGCAGTACAACAGATGGACCAGGTTACACAGCAGACCGCAGCAAACGCTGAAGAGACTGCATCAGCAAGCGAAGAATTGGCAGCACAGGCTCAAACAATGAAGGAACAAATTAATTTATTAGCAATACAGGTTGGTGGCAATGGCAACAGAAAACTACGTAAACACATACCTGCTAATCCTAAAAAAAAGCATATACAAAAGGCGAATCATGAAGCTGGAGACCAGACACAGGAACAACAGATTAGCGGTAATAAAATGAGAGGCAACATTGTCTTCAAATTACTTCTTTCGCCAATATATATTTTGAAATCCATTGTCAATCTGAGAAAGCGCAATGAATCCGACAAAGGAATCAATTCAGGATCTATCAGTTCATCTGAAACGGCTCCTGATATTGATAACAAAACTGGGGAAAATGGTAATGGCAACGGAAACAAGGAAGGCGTTCTAATCGAAAGCACCTCGAACGACAGTTTAATTCCAATGGGCGAGAATAGGATTCCGGAACACGATGAAAGATTTAAAGATTTCTAGTTATGATTTCTCACGAAGTCACAAGAAATATGACTGTTAAATTTACAACCAAAATTGTTGAAAGTTTCTTATGTCATAACATGTAACTGTTCCCGACAGTCCTTCACCGCTATATAACTTCCCCAGATGGTGAGGGGCTAATTGTCGGCTTGTATAATGAAAATGCATTACTAACATGGATTTCACTTAGACACCGACATCTAACAGCGTCTTCCCATCGATTTTATGCACGGAGGTTAACGCCAAGGGAATTATTGAGATTTGCGAGAATTTTTTCCTGCAGGACATCTACTTCTTCATTCTTCAAGGTTTTATCATTTGCTCTGAATATAATCCTAAAAGCAATACTCTTCCTGCCCTTCTCAATCTGCTTGCCTCTGTATACATCTAGGAATTCTATGTCATCGACATAGTTCATTTTAAGAGATTCGACGCATTTTTTTATATCTGCCCAAGTGACATCCTCATCACTTACGACTGCAAGATCTCTTGTCACGATAGGAAATGATGGTATTTTTCGGTATGAGCTTTCAAGGTTTGTTTTGTCTATCAGTACGTTATAATCAAGCTCTGCCACGCACGGCTTGCTTCTGAAATCATAATCACTAATTACTTCTCTACTTAATTCTCCAATAAATCCTAGAACACTGTCTCCAAGCCTCAGCTCTGCAGATTTCTCAGAACAGAATAGACCAAAATTAAAATGCGTACTTTCAAGACTGTCCGCAATATTAAGGTGATTGAGTATTGCCTCTATAACGCCTTTTAACGCCAGGTACCCATCCTCCCCGAGAAGGCATAAACACTCCTTCTCTTCCGGCAACTGGTCGTCCTCCTTAGGCAAATAAACCTTGGATAATTCATATATATCAGTTTTCTCTACACCATAGTTTTGATTATGTTTCTTCACCCTCAAAAGATTATGCACCAGTGCCTTCCTCAAAAGGTCTTCGTCCTGCCGTATCGGGTTAAGGATCTTCAGGCTACTGGTCTCAGACCAGAGAGTACCATGCCGATTCTGAGAATCTCCGACAATACTGTCAGTGACAACTTCATTAAAACCCAGCCCGGAGATAACATTTTTTGTTTTTTCAGTAATTTTGTCAAACTGGTTATCCTGTGTCAGTTTTACTCCTATATTGCTTTTTATGGGTATTTTGTCGTAACCATGAATCCTGGCGACTTCCTCTATTAGATCAATTTCCCGATAAACATCTCCCCTGAAACTGGGGACATCCACACTGAACCCGTCTTCCGTTTCTGAATTTATACTAAATTGTAAGTGTTCCAGAATATCCTTCGCCGTATCTTTTTCTATCTGAAGTCCCAACAGACGGTTCAAGCGAGACATTTTCAATGTAACACACACCTTTTTGTCTTCAAGATAGTTTTGATCAATTACGCCCTCTACAGCCTGACCACCCGCTATCTCCAATATCATCTTTGTCGCTCTCCTTGATGCCCAGTCAACGCACTCAGGATCAACACGACGCTCAAAACGATATGATGAGTCCGAATTGAGGCCCAGTTTCCTGGAGGCCCTCCTGACACACCTTGGATCAAAGAAGCCACTTTCCAGAAGGATGTTCTTTGTGGTATCAGTAACTTCTATCTCTTTTCCTCCCATTATGCCTGCAATGGCAACCGGTTTTTGAGAGTCTGCAATCACCAGCATGTCATCCGTAAGCGTACACTTGCTGCCATCGATTGCCTCCATAGTCTCTTCCTTCTTTGCCCTTCTGACAACAATCCTGCTTTCACTCAATCTGCTAAAATCAAAGGTATGTAATGGCTGACCGCTCTCCATTAATACATAGTTCGTAATATCCACGATATTATTTATGGGACGTAGCCCAATGCTGCTGATTTTTTTCTGCAGCCATCCCGGAGATGGCCCTATTTTCACGTCTTTTATGATTCGTGCCGTATACCTCTGGCATAATACATTATCTTCTACAGTAACACTGGTTATATCATTTATATTTTCACCCATTGTGTCATAACCCACATCCGGAATATCAAGCTTACCGCGGACAATGGTAGCCACTTCTCTTGCAACACCGATAAATCCCAGACAATCAGGCCTGTTTGAAGTCACCTCAACCTCCAGGCAGAAATCATCTTCTACAGGGTTTACGGTGTCAACTACCAATCCCGCATTCGTCAAACCTTCTGCCAATTCCTCTACGGAAAGATCGTGTTTACAATAATCCTTAAGCCAGTTGTAACTGATTTTCATAAGTCTTAAAATTGTGATAAAAATCTCAGGTCATTTTCAAAGAAAAGCCTGATGTTATCTATTCCATACTTCAACATGGTAAGTCTCTCCACACCAATACCAAATGCGAACCCGGTATATTTTTCAGAATCATAGCCAACGGTATCAAATACATTGGGATCCACCATTCCCGCGCCCAAAACCTCAACCCAGCCGCTTTGGGAGCACACGCTACATCCTTTCCCTTTACAGAGAGAGCATGAAATATCGATTTCTGCACTTGGCTCGGTAAAGGGGAAGAATGAAGGGCGGAATCTCATCTTTATATCCTGTCCGAAATACGATTGGGCAAACAGAGTTAATACATATTTCAGATCGCTGAAGCTGACACCTTCATCCACCATCAGCCCTTCAATCTGATGAAACATTGAGGCATGACGGGCGTCAACCGTATCCGGCCTGAAAACTTTTCCCGGGGCAATCATTCTGATAGGTGGTTTTTTCTTTTCCATTACCCTTATCTGGACTGTAGAGGTCTGGCTCCTCAAGAGGCGTTTATTACCCAGATAGAATGTATCAAAATCTTCTCTGGAAGGGTGATCAGCAGGAATATTCAGCGCGTCAAAGTTGTAGTATTCGTGTTCCACTTCTGGACCATATTCTATATCGAAACATAGCGTCTTAAAGATCCCTTTAATTTCATCGATGGTTTGTGTAAGAGGATGTTTGCGGCCATAGGGTTTGTTCTCGCCCGGTAGCGACAAATCAAAAATCTCTTTAGCCCCAGGAGCCTGTTTCTTATCAGCAAATTTCTCTTTTGCCTCTTCTATCCATTTGCCAATTTCCTGCTTGAGTATATTCGCTGACTTCCCGGTAGACGACCTCTGTTCGGGAGGCAGACTGGGAATTGCTTTGATTATATCGTTAATAACTCCGCCTTTTCTTCCAATATATTTTGTCTTTACCCTTTCAACTTCTTCCGGAGATCCAGCATTTACCAAATCGTCCTTTGCCTGATTTTGTATTTCGTTTAGCTTTTCCTTCATAATAAATCAGTTCCCTAATGGTTGCCAATTCAGATAGTTTTATTCCGCAAATAAATATTTTATATTAAGGGGAAATATAACGTGCAATTTTAATTGCTCAATATCGAGTGGAATTTTATGCTGTTTAACTCAAGTGTCAACCCCGCTTTCACGGGGGTTCAAAGTGTCACACTGGACCCTTCCCGTCCGTACGGCTTAGCCGGGCCGAAAGGAATGGTATAACAATATTCCAAATTGCGGATTGATTATTGAGGATTGTGAATCAAAAGACAATCCAAAATGAGTGGAAAAGCCAGAACGCGGGGTACGCATCCCGGCTTTAAATATGTTGCTTTGACAACTCAACCAATTCGTCAAAAGCTACAGGATCGTTTACCGCTGCTTCTGCTAACATCTTCCTGTCAACTACAACATTGGCTTTTATTAGCCCGTTTATAAAACGACTATAATTTATCCCACGCATTTTAGCAGCTGCATTTATGCGTATTATCCATAGTTTTCTGAAATCTCTCTTTTTACACTTTCTATCTCTATAAGCAAAAGCCATTGCCCTAACATACGTTTCACTGGCCTTTTTAAAGAGATTACCTCTACCCCCCCAATACCCTTTTGTTGCATTGAGAAGTCTTTTTCTTCCTTGTTTCCTTGCTGAACCTTTTCTTACTCTTGGCATCGTTAAAACCTTTCTTGCGCTTATTCTAAAATAGTGACTATGCTTTTCCTAATGCACGTAACAACGACCTGGTAAACCCCTTTGCCACAAGACTTGTTCTCTTGAGTGTCCTTTTGCGATTACCAGTTTTTCCTGACATCAAATGACCGGTACCCGCCTTTTTTCTCTTAATCTTGCCATTAGGAGAAACCCTGACCCTTTTCTTAAGACCTTTGTGTGTTTTTAATTTCGGCATTCCAAGACTCCTTCGTTTTCTAAACTTTAACTTTAGTGTTATGCTTTTGGTGTTAAAATAATTCCCATACTTCTCCCTGTTGACTTTGCTTGTGATTCTACCTTGGCAATATCTGCCAGAGATCTAATGATTTCGTCAAATATATCTTTAGCCATATCCTTGTGTGCCCTCTCTCGCCCTCTGAACATCATGTTAACCAGAACCCTGTCCTTTCTTTCGAGAAATTTCCTGGCATTCTTCATTTTCGTCTGCAAATCATGCGCGCCAATTTTAGGCCTTACCCTGATTTCCTTTAACTGAACAGTACGGCTTTTCTGATGTGACTTTTTACTCAGTTTGTATTGGTGTTTGCCATAATCCAGAAGACGGCATACAGGAGGATCAGTATCCGGTGAAACCTCCACTAAATCCAAGCCTGATTCCATTGCCTTACTGAGAGCTTCATGCTTTTTCATAATGCCTAATTGCTCTCCACCTTCACCAACGACTCTTACTGTTTTCGCAAATATTCTCTCATTAATTCTCTGAAATTTTGAGATCTCTACACCCCCATTCTAAAAAATTATAATTTACCACTAACGCAAGAATTCCAGATAATCACAAATTCCCATATAAAACGAAATACTAAGCTTTGTCCTTAGCCTCCCTTTCGACACGTACCAGAAATTCTGACAAAGGCAGAGACCCCTCATCTCCATTCTTACGACTTCTCACCGACACGGTCTCTTCCTCTAACTCTCTATCTCCTATAATAAGCAGATACGGAATCTTCTCCAAATTGCCTTCTCTGATCTTAAAGCCGGTCTTCTCATTCCTCAAATCGCAATCAGCGCGAATTCCTATCTCGGCCAATTGATCCTTTATCTTTTTACTATATTCATCATGAGCGTCTGTTATTGGCAAGACCTTGACCTGTGTAGGTGCCAGCCACAAAGGGAAATCACCGGCATAATGCTCCAGCAAACACCCAACGAATCTCTCCATGGCGCCAAGCACGGTACGATGCACCATCACTACCTTATGCTTCTTACCATCAGAAGCGATATAATTAACATCAAACCTTTCAGGCAAGTTAAAATCCACCTGAATAGTCGGCCCCTGCCAGCCCCTGCCAAGCGCATCCTTAATTTTTATATCAATTGCAGGCCCATAGAATTTTGCCTCACCCTCCTCCCTCGTATACTTCAACTCTTTTTGTTCAAGGGCGTTCTTTAAAGCTTCTTCCGCAAGGTCCCAATTTTCATTTTCTCCTATATACTTTTCTGATTCTCCCTTACCTCTGACCGCAAGCTCTATTTCGTATTCATTAAACCCGAAACTCTGAAGCATATATTGCGCCAGATCTATAATACCAACTATTTCATCTTTTAATTGATCCGGTCTGCAGAACACATGGGCATCGTCCTGTGTAAAACCACGAACTCTCAAAAGCCCATGCAAAACCCCTGATCTCTCGTATCTATAAACAGTGCCAAGCTCGCCCCACCTTTGTGGTAAATCACGATAGCTACGTACCTTTGTCTGGTACATAAGAATCGCAAAAGGGCAATTCATCGGTTTCAAGATATACTCTTGCCCGTCAACTTCTATAGGAGAAAACATGCTCTCTTTATAGAAGTCAAGATGGCCGCTCGTTTTCCATAGATCTATTTTCGCGATGTGAGGACTGTAAACTATTTCGTAACCACGTTTATAATGCTCTTCTCGCCAGAATGTTTCAATAATAGTTCTTATCCTGGCCCCTTTTGGATGCCAGAATACAAGACCGGGACCACCCTCTTCATGGAAACTGTAAAGGTCTAACGCAGTACCAACTTTTCTATGGTCACGTTTTTTAGCCTCTTCTAAAAGCTTTAGATGTACTCTTAAATCCTTCTTATTTGTAAACGCCGTACCATATATTCTCTGAAGCATCGTGTTGGTTTCTTTCCCACGCCAGTATGCTCCTGCAACACTTAACAGTTTAAATGCCGTAATCTTTTTAGTGCTGGCCAAATGCGGGCCTCTGCACAGGTCAACAAAACCACCCTGCCTATAAAAGGAAATAGTCTGGTCTTCCAGTCCATTAATCAATTCAACCTTGTAATTCTGACCTGACTCTTCCATCCTTTTTATGGCAGTATCACTGGCCTCTTCAAAACGATCAAATGTCTCGTCGGACTCAATAATTCTCTTCATCTCTGCCTCTATCTTTTCAAGGTCTTCTTCTGACAGTGTTGTTTCCAGATCAAAGTCATAATAGAAACCGTCCTTGATAGAAGGACCAATCCCGAGTTTGGCATTCGGATATAGATTAGTGACGGCCTGAGCCATGACGTGAGCGGTACTATGTCTGAGTATCTCAAGACCGTCTTCAGAGTCAGCCATCACAAAATCCAGCGTTGTATCCGTCTCAATCTGGCTATCAAGATCTACAAGCATACTGTTAACCTTACCTGCGATTGCCATGCTGCGATTCTTTTCGGCAATATCGCAAGCCACATCCTTAACAGTGACTTTATCTTCATATTTTCTTTCAATACCGTCGGGCAGCGTTATCTTAACCATTTTATCTTGTTATTGTAAAGTTTCCTCATATTATGGGAATTAGTCAATTTACCTGATTTTCCGACTCATTTCAACTAATATTTTTTGCTGTTAAAAACAATTTGACATTAATATTTCCATAAACTATAATTTCGGCTCGAAAACAGGGAAACCATTTGACAATAAGAGGTTGAAAATGATCAAAAATATTGATAAGCAACTAAATCCATTAAAAAACAGGCTCGTACATTTAAGGGACTCTCTTTGACCTGAATTCCAAGGAAAAAGAACAGGATGATATTGAAACGCAGTTAGGAAATGCTGATTTCTGGAATGACAAGGAGAAGGCACAATCTACCATAAAAAGGCTCAAGGAATTAAAAGAATTAACCATACCTTTTCATGAACTGCGGAAATCACTTAGTGATGTCGTTGATTTATCCGAACTTGCAGAGGATGAGGACAGCGATGACGAATTAGAAGCTGAGATAGCGAAGGACCTGCAATCATTTACCCAAAAGCTTGAGAAGCTTGAATTACGTATGATGCTGAATGGGCAAAATGATAGTTGCAACGCATTTCTCAGTATACATGCCGGTGCAGGAGGTACGGAATCGTGTGACTGGGCATCAATGCTACTGAGAATGTACAGTATGTGGGCGGAAAAAAACAACTTTTCCATGGAAACGATCGATCTTCTGCCCGGTGACGAAGCTGGGGTTAAAAGGGTTGCAACCATAATTAAAGGTAGTTTCGCCTATGGTTATTTAAAATCCGAGATTGGCGCCCACCGTCTGGTTCGTATATCACCTTTCGATTCTAACAGCAGGAGACACACTTCATTTGCAGCGGTTGATGTAATCCCTGAAATAGATACTGAAATAGATATAGAAATTAACGAAAAAGATTTAAAGATAGATACTTACCGTTCTTCCGGCGCAGGGGGTCAGCACGTCAACAAAACATCTTCTGCCGTGAGAATTACCTATATACCAACAGGCATAATAGTACAATGCCAGAACGACAGGTCGCAGCATAAAAATAGAGCTACGGCCATGAAAATGCTAAAATCTAAGCTATATCAAATAAAAGAGAAGGAACGTGAGAAAGAATTTTCCAATGCATATGACGAAAAAGGTGATATTGCTTGGGGCCATCAGATAAGATCGTATGTGCTGCAGCCCTATACCATGATAAAGGACTTACGAACAGGAGCAGAGACTGGTAAAGCACAATCATTCCTTGATGGAGAAATTGATGATTTCCTTACGTCATATTTGAAATGGAAGATCGGCAAATAGATTTATTTTAACTTCTTTAACTATTTTTAACTAAACACATTCTAATATTATGAATACTCTAAAAGATGTAGACCCCGAAATTTATGCGGCAATCCACGACGAAGTTAAACGGCAACGGACTCACATTGAATTGATTGCTTCTGAGAATTACTGCAGTAATGCAGTAATGCAGGCGCAAGGTTCAATAATGACTAATAAATACGCTGAAGGCTACCCTGACAAACGATGGTATGCCGGTTGTGGAGAGATTGATATAGCTGAAAAACTTGCCGTTCAGCGGGCAAAGGACATATTTGGCGCAGAGCATGTTAATGTCCAACCGCATTCAGGTTCTTCGGCAAATATGGCCGTATTGTTTTCTTCATTATCTCCGGGAAATAAAATTTTGAGCATGGACCTCTCACATGGTGGACACCTCACACACGGCTTCAAAAAGAATTTTTCAGGACAGTTATACGAAAAAATCACCTACGGTGTAAGCGAAAAGACCGGATATATAGATTATGACAAAGTAAGGAAACTTGCGAAAGAGAGCATGCCACACATGATAATTGCGGGAGCAAGCGCTTATCCTAGAGAACTTGATTTTGCGGAATTTAAAAAGATCGCGGATGAAGTAGGCGCACTTTTATTAGCAGATGTTGCTCATATAGCTGGATTGATTGTGGCAGGTCTGCATCAGGATCCTGTACCACTTGCTGACTTCGTAACTACCTCAACACATAAAACACTCAGAGGCCCGAGGGGTGGAATAATCATGTGCAAGTCTAAATATGCTACCAAAATAGATCAACAAATCTTCCCTGGTATCCAGGGCGGCCCGTTGATGCATGTTATTGCGGCAAAAGCAGTAGCATTCAAAGAGGCAAAAACGCAAGAATTCAAAGATGCTCAGGTTCAGACACTTAAAAATACAAATAAACTATGTAGCGAACTACAAAGCAAGGACTATTCAATCGTTTCAGGAGGCACCGACAACCACCTTTTCCTCATAGACCTTTCAAACAAGAACATCTCCGGGACGGAAGCACAGATAACCCTGGAAAAAGCGGGTATTATTCTCAACAGGAATATGATCCCATTTGACAAAAGAACTGCGAATGACCCAAGCGGAATAAGAATGGGTACTCCTTCTGTTACAACACGTGGTATGAAAGAGCCTGAAATGTTAAAAATTGCTGATTGGATTGATCTTGCACTAAAAGCGCATGAGGACGATAGCAAATTAAAAACAATAAAGAGTGAGATAGTGGCATTTTGTGCAACTTACCCTCTCTACAAAGATCTCACAGATTTTGATGATTAATTTTATTTAAACTGCTTTCCTGCCCTAAAATAACAAAATGTTATTTAAAACCTCAAAGCAGATGAACTATCCTTCATGGAAAAGCAAAAAGCAACAAGGAAAATAGCAGTTCTGGGTACAGGCGGATGGGGTACAGCACTTTCACTTGTGCTGCACAGCAAGGGACATAATGTTACTCTTTGGGGATCAACACCTGACTATGTAGAGTTTTTAAAGAAACATAGAGTAAACAAAAAATACCTGAAGGATATCCCGCTCCCACCTGACTTACAAATAACTCCGGATTTAGAATCTGCACAAAAAGACGCCAATATTATCGTAGTTGCCATACCTACGCCTTATGTCAGGAAAACACTTCAGCCATTAAAAAACAGCTACATAACCGGAACACCAATCGTAAGCGTAATAAAAGGTATTGAAAACGAAACGCTCATGCGTGGAAGCGAAATACTTAGCGACGTATTGGGTGGTCCACCTATTGCGTTGCTCTTAGGCCCAAGCCATGCGGAAGAAGTGGCAAGAAAACTTCCAACTACAGTTGTCGTTACATCTGAAGATATTAAGCTGGCAACAGAAATTCAGGAAATTTTCATAACAGAATATTTTCGTGTTTATACAAACAGTGATGTAGTAGGTGTAGAAATTGGAACTTCAGTAAAGAATGTCATCGCAATTGCGGCAGGAATATGTGACGGACTCGGTTTTGGGGATAATTCCAAAGCGGCTCTGATAACCAGAGGACTGGCAGAAGCAACACGGTTGGGAGTCGCAATGGGAGGCCGGAGAGACACTTTTTCAGGGCTTGCAGGACTCGGAGATTTAATAACCACCTGCGTCAGCCCCTACGGCAGAAATCGTCTGGTAGGCGAGCTAATTGCCAAGGGCAAAAAACTGTCCCAGGTATTGAAGGAAATGGATCAATTTGCAGAAGGAATATTGACGACCAAGTCGGTTTGCGAATTAGCAAGGAAATATAATGTTGAAATGCCTATTACAAAGGAGATTTTCAATGTACTCTATAAAGACAAAGATCCAATGAAAGCGGTAAAAGAGCTAATGCTCCGTGAACCAAAATCAGAGATAGAAGGTACACTCCCTTAATAGAAATATCACATTAGGCGAAGTAAAAAATAATTACCAGGCCAGTATCATCACTTTTCAGATTCCAGATCTTTTCCAGAAGGAATGTTTCCCAACTCTTCCAGGAACTCTTGAATATCAAAATCAGCTGAGTCTGTATCATCAACTAAAATATTTTCCCCTATTACCTCTGATGAAGCAATAGACTCTTTTTTCTCTACTTTTGCCCCTTCTTTAACCCCAGATGGTTTTATCAGAGGTTCTTTCTTTATTTCTTCAGGTAATTCTATTATTTCTTTTTCAGTGCTAGATTCATCCGGAAATGAAATATCAATAGGATCTTCCTTCATTAAATCCAGTATATCCAAATCATCTGAGACTCCAACCATTTCTTCTGGACTATTTTTCTCTATTTTCTCTGATGAAGTAATCGGCCCCTCTTCCTCTGCTTTTAGATCCTCTTCCACTTCAGACAGTATTTCCCAGTCATCTTCTTCCTCTGTTTTCTCAGGTACTTCCGCTACCGCTTCCGTATCTCCAGATTCTTCAGGAAATGAAATATCGACAGATGCTCCCCCCAATTGTAAAGAACTGGCCAGCTTCCCCAAAATGCCACTATTTTCACCTGGTGTACCCAAATCGCTCTCTGTTATTTCCTCAAACTCTACTTTTTCATCTACCACTTTCTTAGACTTCTTAGAAGATTTAGTACCAACCGGTTTTTCTTCTATAGGTAAAGTATTCAGGGTTTCTAACGGAATACTTTTATCCTCTACTGCTGTTGGTTTCTTACTGGAAGCTGACGTCTTCTTTGCTACCAGCTTCTTCTTTGCTAACGGCTTCTTCTTAACTACCTGTTTATTCTTAGGCGTTACTTTCTTTTTAACAGCTACTTTCTTTTTAGTAGCTGGTTTCTTCTTTACCGTCTTTTCTACCACGACCTCTGGTACCTGAGATGACAAAGTATCAGCTAGCTCTTCCTCTATCGGTATAGTATCAAGCGTTTCCGATGTGGCATATCTGTCGTCTATTGCTTCCAGTATTTTATTAAATACCGTTTCTTCTTTCTGCCGCAAAGAATTAATCATTTTTTCTAAAACCAAAGCAGTTGAATTTTTTTGAGCTTGAATAACTTCATCAATTCTATCATTAATTTTACTCAACACCTCTTGAATCCTTATATCAACAACATTTTCTACTTTACTCACAACCTCTTCTTCTCTCTCTTCTATTTTTGAAATTAATCCTTCAATTATCGTAGTAAATTCTGCCCCTATATTTTTCACTCCTGCATCCAGCTTTGTACCAGTCTGCCCCTCCATGCCCTCAATATTCGCTAATTCTTTATTGAGATCAATATCTGGTACCTTCTCTATTTCTACTTCCAAGTCTGAAATATCTTCAAAATCTTCTTCCTCGTTTGCTTTTAATTCTTCTTCCTTACTTGCTTTTAATTCTTCTTCCTTACTTGCCTTTAACTCTTCTTCTATACGCATGAAAGCATCTAATGCATCATCAGAATGCCTTTCTTCTTTGCTGCCCCTATCATATGGATTTGTCTCTTGTGCATGCTTTCTGTCTCTCTTTCTCCCACCCCTTGCAGATCTAAGGTATAAAAGCACAACAATAATACCAATGAAAATTGCGGCGATAACAATTAAACGAAAATTATCCATTATGCTAAAGTCTCCAATACCTACAATCTCATTTAGAATAAACATAATATCTAAATATCCCTTCAAAATTTTATCAGAAGAAATAAACGTGCACCTTCAGCACTATTCTCCCCTAAGATTTATATCCTTCCTAATTTGTCCCGACACATTACTACCGGAATCTCTATTTGGTACATTACATAACATTTATCAGAATAATACAACAGCTATTTTACTAAATTTATTAGTATCGGATAAATCGAGAAACATAACTCCAAGTTTTCATACGAAAGTTTATAAGTTTTTACGTAAAGGATAGTTGAGACGAAATGGAATGTGCAAAAGTTCTTGAAGAATAAGAGTTATTTGATATAATCACATTTTCAAAAAAAAGATGTTTCTTCTCGGGGCGTAGCGCAGCTTGGCTTAGCGCACTTGAATGGGGTTCAAGAGGTCGCTGGTTCGAATCCAGTCGCCCCGACCATTACCTCCAAGGACTTAGGACAATCACCATTTTGGTTTTTCTCTAAAACTGTGTCCAAATTGTGCCCATTATTTAAAACCACATCTTCATCCTTCTCCATGATCCTATCGAGTACTTGAACCGCTTTTCTTTTATGCCCTGGGGCAAGGTGTGAATACCTTAACGTCATTGTTATATCCTTGTGGCCCAGAAGTTCTTTAACACTGGTTAAATCTACGCCAGCCATGATTAGATGACTTGCAAAGGTATGTCGGAGGTCATGGAATCTAAAATCAAGTATTCCAGCGTTTTTTAGTGCTGCGTGAAAGCTATTCTTTATGTCGGTTAATGGGTTTCCATTTTTGCCGGCAAACACATACATGCTTTCAACACTATGTGGTATTTCTTTAAAAAGATATTCGAGCGTTGTGTTAATCGGGATTTCCCTTCTTTCACCGTTCTTGCTGATATCAAGCAAAATAAAACCATGCTTTAAATCCACCTGTTCCCATTTTAAGCTCAAGATTTCTCCCCGTCTCATACCTGTATGAAGGGCAATGGTAACAATAGGTTTTAAGTGCTCCTGACAACAATCTATCAGCCTATGGCACTCTTCAAGGGTTAAGAATCGCAGCCTCTTATTATCTTCCTTCAGTAGTTTCACACTTTTAACACGCTTTGCTGTTTCTTCGTCCACCATTTCCCATTTTTCCCCTTGAGTAATCATATGCCTTAAACAACTTGTAATCCGGTTTATAGTGGCGGGCTTGCGGTGTTCCAGTCGCATGGTTTGCCATTGTTCAACAATTCTGGCATTAAGGTCTCTTACTCTTAAATTCCCAAATGTCTCAACAATATGCTTTATAAAAAAACGTTTACTACCATAAGACTTTTGAAATTTTACCCATTTTGAATATTCATCGGCCAGAACAGCTACTGTACAATCCTTAATCTTTTTTGTACCTACACTTTCTCCTGTCTTTGCCTTCTCTCTCTCGGCATGAAAGACGTCCTCTGCATCCCTTCTTTTTGTTTGACCTGTACTTTGTCTATATCTTATGCCATTGATTCGGAAATCAAACCAATATACATTCCCTCGCTTATAGAGCCTACTCATTATACATGCCCTCCTTCCTTTTTGAGCGGCTTATAGGCACGTAAAGAAAAGCGTAAGGGTTTTCAAGCCATTTGTCAATATGCTTCTTCCGAAAACGAGGAAATCTACCTGCCTTCTGAAAAGGGATTTTCTTTGTGTGTATTTTCTCATACACCCATGATTCTTTAACCTTTAGATACTTGGCTAATCCCTTTACGTCCATTAGCTCATCATCTACGGAGTTATGTGAGTTATTGAACATAGGTTTTAACTGCACAACGACCCTTTTAACAATCTCGTCTATAAGTGAATTGTCATCAATCTCAATCTTCATTCTTTCAACATTATTCCTTGTTATATTTCTTCTTTTTATTATTTATTTTTATTTCTAAATAATCTTCCTCTTTGCCATTAGTTAGCTTTTCGAGATATTTTTTCCCAATATCAAGAAAACTAATAACTGTCTCATTATTAACTTTTTTAAATCCCTCCTTTGCTGCAAAAGATGTCAAATAACCCATGCCGTTCTGAAATATTGTCTTATCACTTGGTACCCTTGATTTGTCTACCTCTCTTAGTACACCGACAAGATTACCATCATTAATTCTTACACCTTGAATCTTTTCCCACATTGGATTAGTCATCCATCGTGTTCTATTAACAGTTTCATCTTTTACTGCAAGCCGTAACCAATCATTTGAACAGTAAACCCATAAGCTATTTACTTTTTCCATGAGATTTGAAAACGTGTTTATAGACATCTCCTTCAAACATACCCTTTTTAATTGGAATTCAAGCCTCCACACTGTTTGTATTGTATCCCAACCACGCTTTTCCCATATCTCTTTAAGATAATATTTATTACTTTCACCAATCTCTAAGGTCTTGTCATATATTCTTGCTGAAATATCTCCTCCCTGGCCAATTACCAAACCAGTAAATGCATCACAATACCTGAATACAGCAAGCTTCTTAGCCCTGGTAATCCAAGATATGCTTTTAATATCCTCCAATTTCTCATTAGTAGTAAAATCAACAAAGATATCAGCCCTGCTTACGGTCTCCTCTTCTATCTTTACCAATAGTTTTTTAACAATTTTCCTTAGTCTACTTATTGCACTTTCCGGCCCGTGGCCTGTAAGAAGTTCGCTTGATACTTGAACATATATTGTCGGCATTACCTTCTTTTCACTTCCGGATATTTGTATGCGATACCAATTATCAACCAAGATAAATGAAAATCCCTTTGCACCTCTATCCTTTACTTCAAATAAGTGAAAATTGATGACCATTCTTGATAAAGCTTGTTCTGTTTCATCATCTGATTGAGCCAGTCTTTTTTTTTCTTCCAAGCACTCTTTTACCCCTTCTCTGAGTTCACCTCTATAAGAGATATATAAACTATCAACTCCTTTAAATACTTTCTTAAATACTTCTTTAGATTCCATTTTTACTCCTTTCTAATCATATTATGTAATTTAAGGGTGCTGTGTTACTAGGCTTCGCACCCAACTATGTTACAAATTGCCTAATTCCTGTGTGGTGCGTGCGTGTGCGCTTCGTTCACTACGCACACACGCACCACAGTGCTTATCATAAGTGACCCAAGTTCATCTTATAGATCTTCACTCTTTGCTCCATATAAAATGCAAAGCAAAGAGAGAAGGAGTATCACCTGTTTCTTCGTCTGGCCTTTTATTTACTCCCAAGGTACAAACATCTTTAAATTTCTACAAAACAGAAAATAAAAGATATTTGTGTTTATTTTGCCTGAATCTAATATGGATAATTATCATTACCCAGTTCACAAATAATCCATAAAAGAAGGCCGCAGTGCTTTCACACTGAGGCCATAGTATTGAATCTAAATTTATAAATCTCGGATCTGAAAAATTTATTTCACGTCCGAAATTTTTTAATAGTTATAATTTTATTAATGTCTAATAGAATATTCTCCTCTTTTAAATTATCGACGAATCTCCTAAATGATTCTTTGTCTTTCTGTATTGGCACTCCGCTCGTTCTTAATATGTCCATGAGCTCGTTATTATCAAGTCTATAAAGTCCAAATGGCCACAATGTCGATAATATCGTAATTAGTTCTCCACGATCTATTTTTGCCGATATGGGAGGTTTCTTAATTACCCTTGCCAACTCATTAAAAAACCTAGAATCCCCTGAATAGAATGCCTTATTTATTCGTTTACGTACCCAATCCTTATCAAACAGGGTTTTATCAAGATGTATTGCATTAAATAGTGACTCATCATTGTGTTTTGCTTCATTGACCAGTGCCACCAATGACTTCTTGTAAGTCATTATTGATATAGAATTATATACTTGTCGCATAGCTATATTTATCATCTTCAATTTGGCAATACTCTTATTATTACAATTTTCATTTGACGTGTCCCAATAATCTTTAAATCCTGTTTGAAGCGTTAGACAATTAATATCTATTACAACATCACAAAAAAACCTTATTATTTCGTCTTCAGTTTTTGTTTCAAAAAATGCATTCATTTCTTCTTCTGATAAATCAATCGTAAAACGTTCTTTATAATAATTCTTACTATCTTCCCGGTGCAATCCATTGATCATGCTAATAACATTCGATTCTATCGCATCGAAATATTTGTTCTCATTTTCCTTTTTTGACTTTTTCTTCTCTTCATTTTTAATTATTTTTTCCAGATTTGAAAAATATTCCAATATGAGCATGGAATCTTGGCTTGCACCTAAAGCAATATTAGAATTCAATAACTTTCTCAGACTCCTTCGGTTTGTTTTAAATTCTTTTAAGAGAGGTGGGTATCCTTTGCGCTTATAGATTATGCGAGAGTGTGTCTCTATATGAATAATGTGCCGTGGCACAAAAGTGTGACGGGCAACAATGTGACATGACACAAAGAAATGAAAAAACAATAATACAATTTGTTATAAATTGTTCATTGGGACACTGATCTCAACATCCATTCTTAATTTTTTTACTTGTTTGTTACAATTTTTTGAATAGAATTATAATTATGACTAAACTATTGGAAAAAGCATTTAACCAGGCTTCCAAACTAGCTGACGCTTCTCAGGATGCTATTGCAGCAATTGTACTGGAAGAGTTAGAAGATGAAAAGAAGTGGGAAACGTCTTTTGCCAATTCTCAGGAATCTCTCTCTAAACTCGCAACAAAAGTTCGTAATGAAATTAAACAAGGAGAAACACTTCCATTCGATCCCGCATCTAAGAAAAAATGATATCCCGCACTACGAAAGATTTTTGGAATCTTTTTGACGCACTTCCCAAAAGCACCAAAAACCAGGCGGTAAAAGCATATGAAACGTTGAATAGTAATCCCAACCATCCAAGCCTTCATTTCAAATCTATACACAACACAGAACCTCTTTATTCTGTTCGTATTAGTCGTGGTTATCGGGCACTTGGGCTAAAGGAGAGCAATACTATTACCTGGTTCTGGATTGGATCGCATTCGGAATATGAGAAATTGATCTCCAGGTTTTAGAAGTAGGATGGTTTATTGCGTTTCTGATTATTTCTCCGTCTGCTATTAAATAGTTTTGATTTTCTGAGTTGTCTGTTATTTGTGATTTGCTATTTGTGATTACTGTTTCTAATTTCAGATTTTTAATTTGTTTCGAATTTCGTACTTCAAGTTTCGGTTTTCATATTACATTTTACTTTGCGCTCTCTGCGTCTCTGCGGTGAATTGTTTTTTCTTTCTCCTTTTCCTCAGATACATTCCTCCCAATCCGGCCAATCCAAGTCCCAACAGAGCTACTGTCGCAGGTTCAGGGACGGTTGCTGAGCCTACACTCAATTCACCGGTCGTATAGAGATCAGAAGTATCCCAGAAAAGGCCATTCATTAGTGTTGGCATGACAAGGAAGTCAAACATCCCTGTCAGGCTTCCCCAGTTCAGAATATCGAATGTATCTCCAACATCCGGATTAAATCCACCATAGAGGAGGACTTCAAGAGTTCCGCCAAGGTCCATCATGCCGGTAACGTCAAGAACATCGTACTCGGTTTCCGGTATCAGTCCACCAAGCTCCATCTGCAGCGTACTGTTTATGTCCATTGAGTAATCACCCAGGACGGTTGTCAGGCCGGGAGAATTTCCCGGTGCAAGTGTCCCGCCGGTAAGAGCGAGGTCTCCGGTAAAGAAGTCCACTTTCAGTGTACCACCGGTGAAGTTGAAAGAACCGCCGTTTGTATTATCAATAGAGGTTACATCAAGCATACCATCACTCAGGTTGACAATACCGGCATCCCATATCTTCATGGCACTGCTGATCAGAATATCAGCGTCAACTGAGATGTTCATCGTACCGCTTCCACCAGAATTGGTACTCGATCCGCCTATATAGCTGTTGTTTGCTGAAAAACTCCCGCCACTTACATTATAAGTTCCGCTACTGCCGGAACTGGCACCAACAAGGAGATTATTCGATACGGTATTTGTTCCACCGGTCTGGGTAAATACACCGGTACCGAGATTACCTATGGTCTCAGAAGAGGCATCCAGGCTGCCTGCACCTAAATTATATGTTCCACTACCACCGGAATTAAAACCAAGGAATAGATCAGCTGAAGCTGTATTTGCCCCCCCAGTCTGGTTGAATTCAGCAGAACCTATATTACCAATAATAAAGGAATTGACAGAAACAACACCGGTTCCACTTAAATCATAAGTACCGCTGGCGCCGGAAAGGGTGCCGAGCTCGATGCTGTTTGAAGCAGTATTCGTGCCACCGGTCTGAGCAAAAGAGCCGGTACCAATTCTCCCTACGAATTCGTTAGTAGCAGAAACAGTGCCGGTACCACTTAAACTGTATGTCCCATTACTGCCAGTATTTCTGCCGATAAAGAGTTCATTTGCAACAGTATTCGTCCCACCCGTCTGGGTAAATGCACCGGTACCTGAATTACCTATGGTTTCACTGCCGGCGCTGATTGATTCTCCACTTCCCATAGCGTGACTTCCAGTCGTCCCGACAGAGTCAGCAATATTAAGAGTATCAACTCCGATTGTACCCGCGTTTACCGTCCCTCCGTCTATGTTAAGTGTGCTTGCACCCGATCCATTAACAATGCTTCCGGTAACGTTTACCGTACCACCGTCAATGTTAAGAGTGCTTGTACCGGCAGCATTATCCAGGTTGCCGCCTACATTGAGGGAGCCTCCTGACATATTGTAAGTTCCGTTGCCGGTAGCTAACTGACCAATCGAAAGGTCGTTTGTGACAGTGTGTGTCCCACCGGACTGAGTAAATACACCGGTACCGTCCCTGCCAATGATCTCTCTATCAGCCGAAACAGTACCGGTACTACTCAGATCGTAGGCGCCACTACTACCGGTAAATACTCCGAGAGAGAGCAGGTCTGTTATAGTATTTGTTCCTCCGCTCAAACCATATGATCCGTTACTGCCGGAGAAAACACCTAACCAGAGTTCGGTTGAAACAGTATGAGACCCACCGGTCTGGGTTAATGTACCGGAGCCTGCTCTGCCAACCTGCACAAAATTATTCGACAAGCTACCCGTACCGCTCAGATTATACGTTCCACTGCTGCCAGAGAAAACTCCGAGAGCAAGTTCGCTTGAAACACTATTCGTCCCGCTACTCTGCGTAAAGATTCCAGTACCGGCATTACCGATAAATTCTCTATCAGCCGAAATACTGCCTGTACTGCTTAAGTTATACGCTCCACTGCTGCCAGATACTCTTCCAATGAGGAGATCGTTTGTTACACTATTCGTCCCACCGGTCTGGGTGAAAACACCGGTACCTTCTCTGCCGATGTTTTCAAAACCCGCACTGATTGATTTTCCGTTTCCCAGCGTATGACTTCCATTCGTGCCGGCTGTGTTGGCAATATTAAGCGTATCAACTCCTATTGTACCCGCGTTTACCGTCCCTCCGTCTATGTTAAGTGTGCTTGCACCTGCACCGTTTACTATGCTGCCGTTCACACCGAAGGTGCCACCGGAAATGGTATATGTACCGCTGCCTCCAGCATCAACACCCAGGTTAAGGTTGTTCGAAACGGTATTCGTCCCGCCGGTCTGGTTAAATGTGCCGGTTCCCAAATTACCGATGGTTTCACTTCCTGCACTGATAGATTCTCCGCTTCCCAGGGTGTGACTTACATTAGTTCCGGTTGAGTTAGCGATATTAAGATTGTCGACACCAATTGAGCCACCGCTTACGTTTAATGTTCCACCATCTATGTTAAGTGTTCCTGTACCGTCACCGTTAACAATGTTATTGCCAATATTAAGGTTGCCACCGGAAATTGTATATGTTCCGTTACTGCCAGCATTTCTGCCGATAAAGAGATCGTTTGTGACGGTATTCGTCCCGCCGGTCTGAGTAAATGCACCGATACCGGAATTGCCAATGGTCTCAAAAGAGGCATCCAGACTGCCTGCGCCTAAATTATACGTTCCACTACCACCGGAATTAAAACCAAGGAAGAGATCAGATGAAGCTGTATTTCCCCCCCCAGTCTGGTTAAATTCTGCAGAACCTATATTACCAATAATAAAGGAGTTGGCTGAAACAACACCACTTCCGCTTAAATTATAGGTACCACTGGCACCGGAAAGGGTGCCGAGCTCAATGCTGTTTGAAACAGTATTTGTACCACCGGTCTGAGTAAAAGAGCCGGTACCAATTCTCCCTACAAATTCGTTAGTAGCAGAAACAGTACCTGTACCACTTAAACTGTATGTCCCATCACTGCCAGCAAGTCTGCCGATAAAGAGTTCGGTTGCAACACTGTTCGTCCCGCCAGTCTGGATAAATGCACCGGTACCTGAATTACCTATGGTTTCACTGCCGGCACTGATTGATTCTCCGCTTACCAGAGTGTGGCTTGAATTCGACCCAGCACTATTCCCCACATTGAAATTATCTACACCTATCGAACCTCCTCCTACAAGCAATGTACTCCCATCTATGTTCAGAGTGCTGGTACCGTCGCCGTTAACAATATTTCCTCCCACATCAAGTGTCCCTCCACCGAGCGTATATGTCCCACTGCTGCCAGAGTTAACTCCCATATTAAGATCATTCGTTATCGTATTTGTCCCGCCGGTCTGAGTAAACACTCCAGTACCGGAATTTCCGATTGTTTCACTACCGACACTGATTGATTCACCGACTCCCATAGTGTGACTTGCATTAGACCCAGCATCATTCCCAACATTGAAATTATCTACACCGATTGTCCCCGCGTTTACTGTGCCTCCGTCTATGTTAAATGTGCTAGTACCTGCACCGTTTACTATGCTGCCGTTTACACCGAGGGTACCACCGGAAATGGTATATGTTCCGCTGCCTCCAGCATCAACACCCAGGTTTAGGTTGTTTGAAACAGTGTTAGTACCGCCGGTCTGAGTAAAAGCACCGGTCCCAAAATTGCCTATGGTTTCATTTTCGGCAGTAATAGATTCTCCAATTCCCAAAGTATGACTTACATTCGTCCCTGCTGAGTTGGCAATATTGAAATTATCAGCACTGATTGAACCTCCTCCTATGTTTAATATGCCTCCATCATTATTAAGAGTGCTCGCACCTACACCGTTGTTTAAGATGTTACCTGTTATATCAAGAGTTCCGCCACTTAAATTATATGTACCGCTGCCGGTCCATGAGGCGAGAGTAAGATCTCCATTAATGGTGTTCGTTCCGCCACTTAAATTATATGTACCGCTGCCTGTGCCGTTACCGACAGTAAGATCACCAACAATATGCGCCCCTCCACTTAAATTATATATTCCGCTGCTGCCTGAACCGATTGTGTTCAATCCTGAAAGTGAAACTGAATTCGTCCCGCCACTCTGTGTAAAGGTACCGGTGCCAGTATGGCCAATACTTTGAGAGTTACTAAACAGGCTACCACTGCTTAGATTATATGAACCGACTGCGGTTGGGTTATTTCCCAATATAAGGCCACTGGACAAAGTAACAGTACCACCAGATTGGATAAATGATCCGGTGCCAATATGGCCGACAAACATAGAGGTAGTCGATAAACTGCCAGCGCTCATGTTGATGCTGCCACTAGAACCTCCGAGACTACCAAGAAATACATTAACAGCCGTTTCTCCGCTCTGCGTTATCTGCGCCGTTCCGCCGTTGTCAATATAGGCAGTATCTCCAGATCCAGGTTCACCGACGTTGGGTTGGGGAGGCCATACTATACCCGAGTTCCAGTTGGTGCCGCTCCAGTCACCGTTTGCGACATTCCAGAATTTACTAGCGGCATTGACAACGCCGACTGGCACGGTCGCTGTAAATAATAGAGACAGACATAGTGTTATTAAAATACGTTTCATGATTTTTTACCTTACTTCCTTATGATTTTTGATTATTAGACCCTATAGTCAGCACCTATAATAAAAAAAATTCTCACTCCCCCTACCATACAACACGTCGGACAAGAAGACGCGAAGATCGCAAAGTTTTATGGAGTGCATCATCCCAGTCCCCGCCAGAATGCGCGTCGGGCTGGCGAACGGCCTGGCCTGGCAGGCATGATAATGCGTAATTAAAGCAGTAACACCATCCCATCAAACTGGCTCGCCGCAGCGAGTCTGCCATAGGCATGACGGACAGGCGGTCACTGCACTCCAAATGTACAGACAATAAAGCTTCTTTGTGTTTGTGCTTGGTATTGTAAACGTTAAACATGGTACGTCAAGCTTTTATTAAGTCTAAATTCTTTCTATCATAATCACCTGATATTATACAACTTTTGCTCTCTTAAAGCTTGGCAACAAAAGAGTTACCGTATTATTGTAATGACAATTCTTGAACTATTATTTTACTTTATTGATCGAAATTATGAGGTTCATCATCCGTGATGATTAGTGATTGGTAATAAAGCAGTAACACGGTTAATGCACTCCAAAATTTGTGTTCTTTTCGTACCAGCATGAGGAGATAAAGTCATTTGACTGACGTCAACTATTCGTCTTAACCGAAATGTTCAAGTTCAATCAACATGATTGAACCTGCCAGGTTATTAGCAAATAATATAGATTCTTCATAAATGTGGATAACTGAAAAAACTACATTCTTCTCCTACACCCCATCATGGTGAAGTTGATGCGACTATATTGCGACTATAAGCCGTACAAATTGGTACAAATAGAGACAAATTGAGCCAGCTTAAATATAGTCATAAGCACTTAATATATAGTGCATTATGTTGATTTTAAAGGACTTGTGAAAGACATCCAAATGGGTTTACGAGTGACGTGCTCTACCATTGAGCCACATTGGGTGTTACTGATGAGATGTAGTTTTGGGTGTGGCACAAGGATACCCAAACAAAAAGTCACGAAAACCCTTGAAACTTGTACATTGCAAGTATTTGATTTGCAATCGCTTAAATATGTGATTTTAGGTGTCTTGTAAACAGATGTTTTGGGACACAATATTAAGCTTGCTACGGGATAGAAAAGAGTCATATTTAAGGTATGATTCTCAAGGAATTGACGTCAGTCATTCTTGGAGCTATTTTTAATTTATTGATAAACGAAGAATAAAACAGAAGCATTAAATAAAAGTATATGACATATTGATCACCCAGGGGGGTATGACCCCTGCCTGTCTGCATGTATTAATATTACATCCCTCTCACAGTCTGATCCCAACAAAAGGAACTTGCTATTTAGTCACACCAAAAAACACCTACATCCCTCGTAGTGAAGAATGTAGGCATCTTTATACAGGATCAATTTTGATAAATAATTACCTAGCTTTTATCAACTGCTTTCTTCTTCCGTCTACGTCTTACTTCTGCTCCTGTGAGTCCGACTATGCCGATACCGAGAAGTGCGACTGTTGTGGGTTCTGGGACTGGTTCAGATTCAGGAGCTGAAGCAGCTAAATGGACTGCATCAAAAGCCTCTGAAGGCGTAAGATCCAGGCTTCCTTGCATAAGTTCCCAACCTATAGAAGCATTATTAAATGGTGCATGATCAGTGTTGGCATAAAACGTGGAGCCATCATCAGCTATGTAGAGGCTGAAATGATCTTTTTGAGTAGTAATGGTAAATGAAGGCATATAAACAGAAAACGGTTGACTATCAATCTGCAATGTAAGATCACCAGCCGCATAGCTACCACTATTTAGTCCATTTGCTATCACTGTTACAACCAGGTAGTTACTCGGCCCGTCGTAGACTGAGTCAGAGTACGATCCTGACTGGACATTTGCATATCGCTGTGCAGACCAAAATTCGTCAACAATTGATGTATCATCGGTATCCTTACCTGTGAACCAGACTTGCATAAAACTGTAATCCTCGGTTGGGCCACTAACGAGACCTGTTATATCAGTGGAAATCTGCAAAGGGGTCATTGAATATGCGTTGGCCACCTTTGGAATCAATATTATACATATAAGCGAAAACAGGAAAAATAATTGAAGTGCAAGACATTTATATTTTTTCATTTTTTATCCTTTATGATTGGTGTCAAAACATTAATTCTCAAATAAACCGTTTTTTGTTACTCCACAACTTTTCTATAAATAAGTAAAATAATCACTAACGGTAATAATCATCAGAATATAACCGTTATTATTTACTGTCTTGTTATATAAACAATCCTTGCTGGTTTGTCAATTTTTTATAATATTTTTAGGTATTAAGAAAATTTCGACATCTCAGATTCACCACCTGTTTACGCTTGATATGTGAGTGGTATTTAAGGGGAATGATAACAAACTAGGCTTTTGTCAATATTGTCGATGGTTTTCAGGAGGAGGTATGTGACTTGTACCATGTGTGGTATATGTATTATATCACACTCACAGTTTGAACATGATAAAAGGGTTTTCAAACCGTGTTACAGTCGCTATTAGTCAACAAGTTCAATTTACATTCTAGGGACGGTCTGGGGACGGTATTTTTGGACTCTGGAAAAACGTAAGTGCTTGATACAAAAGGAGTGAGTAAATGCGGAAGGGGGGATTCAAACTCCCGGTCTCTTGAATAACAATCAAGAGGTCGACTGTGTCCAAAATGTACCCAAAATAACTCAAAACACCCTAAAATAGACTAAAATTGATTTATGGAAATGTGCCTATAAGCCTAATAAAATAAAATAGTTGAAACTAAAACAAAAAACAATCTATACCCTTGGAGATGAATGGGGTTCAAGAGGTCGCTGGTTCGAATCCAGTCGCCCCGACCATTACTTAATAAAAAGATAGCACAATTTTTGTGGCACTTTACCTCTCTTTTCTTCACTTGTTGTCAAATTGTAGCAATCACCTACCGATCATTTAGCAAAAAGTAAATCTTGCTTCATAACACCCAGCATTTATTACTTTGACTTAAAATTGATATTGTCATATAATACGAGTTTGTAATTTTATTGCATTAGGCATATATAATATCCCGTAAGGACTTATGCTGTAAAGGATTAAATGAAAATAACAAATAAAAAGACTCCAAGAAAAATACCCAAAAATTTGAAAACCAAGAAGACCGGTTTTTCCATAGGCTATCTCCTTCTTTTTCTCGTAGTTTTATACATCATACAGATGTTTTTGTCTCCTAAAACCGGCGAAATCACTTACAGCCAATTCAGAGAGTATTTAAGTGCGGGAAAGATAGTTGATTGCACCGTGGGAGAAAAAGTAATCAAAGGGCACTATGAAAGTATGACATCTGAACAAAACAAACCCGTTGCCTTCATTACCGTTCCCGTTCAAGACATCAAACTGGTCAACGAATTAGAAAGTAAAAACGTTAAGTTCAAAGGAGAGGTAGAGAATAATTTTCTAAGAAACATGATCATGTGGTGGATTTTTCCGTTTTTGATTATTGGAATTGCCTGGTTTTTTATATCAAAAAAAATGGGAGGCATGGGAAGTCCTTTTGCTTCGTTTGGAAAAGCAAAGATTAAACTTTATGCTGCAGAAGATGCAAAAAAGACTACATTTTCGGATGTTGCCGGATGTGATGAAGCAAAGGAAGAACTTGAAGAAATAATAGAGTATTTAAAGTATCCTCAAAAATTCCAAAAACTGGGAGGTAAGATTCCAAAGGGCGTTCTACTCATAGGACCGCCGGGAACAGGAAAAACACTCCTGGCAAAAGCAGTTGCGGGTGAATCAGGGGTACCGTTCTTTTCAATAAGTGGGTCTGATTTTGTAGAAATGTTTGTTGGCATGGGTGCCGCGAGAGTGCGTGACATGTTCGCACAAGCCAAGCAGAAGGCACCTTGCATAGTATTTATTGATGAGCTTGATAGCGTTGGAAGACAACGAGGTGCTGGTTTAGGCGGTGGCCATGACGAACGGGAACAAACATTAAATCAGCTGCTTGCGGAGATGGATGGCTTCACTTCAAATAGTGGCGTAATCATCATCGCAGCTACAAACAGGCCTGATGTATTGGATAGCGCATTGCTTCGTCCTGGAAGATTTGACAGACAGGTAACTGTCGATAGACCTGATCTGATTGGAAGAGAGGAAATCTTAAAGGTACACGCTAAAGATGTTAAAATTGAACCTAATGGAAATCTTAATACAATAGCAAAACGCACTCCTGGTTTTTCAGGTGCTGACCTGGCAAATGTCATCAACGAGGCTGCTTTGCTTGCTGCACGTCGTGACAAAAATTTTGTGGAAATGCCTGAACTTGAGGAGTCAATAGAAAGAGTAATTGCCGGACCTGAAAGAAAAAGCAGAGTAATAAGTGATGAAGAAAAAAGCATAGTCGCTTATCACGAATCAGGCCATACTCTGGTAGCAGCACTATTGCCTAATACAGATCCGGTGCACAAGGTATCTATTATTGCGCGTGGAGCAGCGGCATTAGGCTATACGTTACAACTACCTAGCGAGGACAAATATTTAACCAGGGAATCTGAAATGCGAGATACTCTGTGCGTCCTTCTTGCAGGTCGCGCTGCAGAAGAAATCGCCTTTAACGAGTTATCCACTGGAGCGCAAAACGATCTGGAAAGAGTAACAAAAATGGCCAGAAGCATTGTATGTAGATTTGGAATGAGTAGCACACTAGGCCCTCAAACATTCGGAAGGCAACAAGGTAATGTTTTTCTTGGACATGATCTTGTACAGGAAAAAGAGTTTAGCGAGAAAACCGCAATAGAAATTGATGCAGAAGTAACTAAAATTATCAAGGATTCTTATGCCAAAGCCAAATCTCTGATCGAAAAAAACAAAGACAAGCTGGATCTCCTAGCTAAAAAACTTGAAGAAGAGGAAGTTCTGGAAGCTGATCGGATCCTTGAATTGCTAAACATAAAAGAGGAAAAGAAGAAAACCACTAAGAAGAATGGTTCAGATGAGAAACAGAAAAGCTGCCAACCCGATAATCATAACTCTGACAAAAACCCTTCTGGAAGTGAAAAATTAGCATAAACATTCTGCACATCATCATGGTTCTCTAATTTTTCCATAAGCGAAATGACCTTCTTACCTTTTGCTTCATCTAGCTCGATAAGCGTACTTGGGATCCAGCTGATCTCAGCGAACTCGATCTTTATACCTTCATCCTGCAACACTTTTTTGACATTATTGTAATCCTTTATTTCACAGTCAATTTCATATTTCCCACCTTCTACATGTAAATCATCGCAACCTGCATCAAGAACAAGCGCCATCAATTCATCTTCCTCAATCCCTTCAGAGTTAACAGTTATCACTCCCTTTTGTTGAAACATCCATGATACGCAACCAGACTCACCAAGATTCCCTCCGGACATCTCGAAAACCTTTCTAATCTCTGCCGCAGTCCTGTTCTTATTGTCAGTCAGTATCTCTGCCATAACAGCAACACCATTAGATCCGTAACCTTCATAAAGACATTCATAAAGGACAGTGTCGGCACCTAACTCACCGGTACCCTTCTGTACAGCCCGTTCAATATTATCCTTGGGCATATTCTCAGATTTAGCGCTATCAATTGCATACTGTAACTTTAAATTCATTTCAGGATTTCCACCACCCTGTCTTGCCGCAGAAGTAATGGCCTTTGCAAGTTTGGAGAATATTTTCCCCCTCTTTACATCTGCAGCCCCTTTTTTATGCTTTATAGTCGACCACTTAGAATGTCCTGACATTAGTAATTACCTTCCATTATTTACATAAAAAATATCAAATTCTATATTACTGTATATGATTACTAACAACTCTTTCTTCTGGGATTAATTTTTTTTTTGAATTTTCTACCATCTTTAAACATTGAATCTTATCAAGTTTATTTTGAATTATTTCCTTAACTTTTAACTCTCTCGCAGTTTCATGTTTTAAATGTGGAGGCCATTCTGCCACTGACTCTTCCCACAAATTTAAAGCATTCTCCCACTCGTGCTGTGCCTTTTCCCAAAAGCCGAGTGAATAATATACATCTCCTATATGTCCCATAATTTCCGGATCCTCGGCATAATTTGATGCTTCAAGAAGCTTTTGTAATCCTAACATTATCTTTTCATCATCCTCTTTTGCTAATTTATAATATGCCCAGCCCAAGCTATCAAGGTATGCAGCATTCTCAGGACTAACACTCAAGGCTTTTTTGATCAAATTGACAGCTTTGTCTGATTGCTCTCCCTGTTCAATAAAAAAATAGCCCAAGAAATTATTTGCCTGATGATTATCAGGGTCTATTTCTAATACTTTTTCCAATTCCGAGACCACATTCTTATGATTATTCATCTCATAATATATATTTGCCAGCATAAAACGAACTTCACTTAGCACCTCATCATCTTCATTTATTACATTAGAAATTGCCGTTTTCAGTGTATCTACCGCTTTTTTATTCCTACCGTTTCTCTGAAGAATTTGGCTTAATGTAATATATTCCCTTACACTCTTGCTCCCTTTGCTTACACTTTTTTCCAATATTACCAAGGCCTTTTCCCTTTCTAATTCGGCCTTCTCATATTGCTTTACTTTTTCATAAAGATTTGACAAATTAATACGCATAAGCCAGGCATCAGGATCATACTCAATAAAAGACTTGAGCTCTGTAATTGCATTATCACAATCTTCTAACTCTTCGTAACACACTGCAATATAAAAGCTTATAGGCTCAGAATGGGGACTGTATTTTTTGGCTTTGACAAACTCTTTTATAGCTTCCTTAATCTTTTTCGCATCAACATAAATCTGCCCAAGATTATAATGAATTTTAACAGGTTCACCCGTTAATTCTAAATCAAGTATTTTGTTGTAGATTATTACAGCATTATCTATGTCACCACTTTTCATATAACTATTTGCCAGGCGATGTAGCATATCGGAAACAAAATCCTTATCAATGCCATCTATTACTGAAGAGTTAGCACGTTCATATTCTGAAATAGCTCCCTTTTCATTACCTTCACTTGTGTAAATATTTCCAAGCGTGTAATGAATACTAAAATCATCAGGTTTTAATTGTGCAAGTTTTTCAATATGATGAATAGCTTCTTCTTTTTTGTCTGCCTGGAAGTAGCATGTGGCTAAATAATTATGTATTCTTTCGGCTTTTGGATTTAGTAATAAAGATTTTTCAAGAAATGCAATTGCTTCTTCCCAACGATGATCCAGCATCAGGTAAAATCCCGTACAAAAATCCACATAAGATTCTGAACTATCCTTCAGCAAGAAATCATTTGTACTGTTTTTGGGGGGGTCGGCAAAAGTCGTTTTACAGAGGAATACAAAAGCAATTACAAAAGGTAATAAAACGATAATTTTTGTTTTTGACATACTATACCTCAATGACGATGTTACACTTATCAAAGATTAGGAAATAATACTCTTTTACAAATTCCAGAATCATTTTTTACTCTATGCATGACAGGATTACTATAAGCAGGACAATGATCTGAGTACAACTAAAGTATTACCTTATTGAGTGGATATTCAATTATCCCTTCCGCACCAATCCGTTTCAATTCAGGAATAATATTTCTAACCACCGACTCATCCATTACTGTTTCTATAGCGTATCCTGCATTTCCTGAAAGCGGAGAAATGGTAGGTGTTCGCAAAGCAGGCAACTTCTCTAATAAGGTATTTAAACCCTCATTTGAAATATTCATTTTCAACCCAACTTTGTCACGCGCAATGATTGCGCCATGAAATAAAATTGCCAGGTTTTCTATCTTTTTCTTTTTCCAAGGGTCTTCCCATGATTTGTGGTTAGCAATAAATACAGTAGCAGATTCTGTTACTGTATCAATAATACGTAGCTTATTGGCTCTTAAACTACTACCAGTTTCTGTCAACTCAACAATGGCATCAACAAGGTCTGGCGTCTTCGCCTCTGTAGCGCCATGCGAAAATTCAACCTCCGCATTAACACCCTTCTCCTCAAGATATTTTTTAGTAACATTTACAAGCTCTGTTGATATTCTCTTGCCTTGCAAATCCTCCGCTGTATTAATTGGAGAACTCTCCGGCACTGCCAAAACCCAACGAACTTTTGTTAATTGCTGCTTTGCATAGACCAACTTCTCCACACACATGACATCAGCACCAGCCTCTTCCACCCAGTCCTGTCCTGTAAGACCAACGTCTATAATCCCTTTCTCAACATAACGAGCCATGTCCTGCGGACGGATTAACCTTACCGACATCTCATCGTCATCAATTGTTGGATAGTAAGACCTACTGCTCACATAGACCTTGTATCCCGCATTTTTCATCATTCCAATTGTTGATTCCTGCAAACTACCTTTTGGTAAACCAAAACTTAACTTATTCATATTCCCCTCAACATTATCTTCTTTAATCGCTTTTTCTATTAATTCTAAAACATGCCCTCCCTTCCTTTTTCCCTCATCAAGATAAAAGGTCAACGATGGAGTATTTTTCAACTGCAAATGTGAGGCTATTTCAGACTGTATATAGCCTTTTGCATGTCTCAGGGCATATAAGATATCCTTTTGTGCCGACTCATCACCCTTGATTGATACATATACCTTAGCCATTCTCAGATCAGGGGACGGTTCTACTCTTGTTAATGTTGCTGCCAGATTTATCCTTGGATCCTGCAGCTTATACAAGATAACCTTGCTTATCTCCTGCTCAATCAGCCCTTTAACCTTTTCCAATCTTCTCGTCATGATCCTTTATGATTAGAACAGATCCAGACCATAATCAACTAATTCCATCTGTGAAAAAAACGGAAGAAATTTATAAGTGACGTTAATGCACTATTAACGTATTGCCTGTCTGTCCCCACCATTGCCACACTGATTTCCGAACACCTGAGATTATCCTGTGAATCTGTTTCAGAAACGGAAACATCGAATTTATTTCTGATCCGATTCTTTAAACTTTTGATTATACGTCGTTTATCTTTTAAAGAGCGCGAACTTCTCATTGCAACCTTAATACATAAAGCGCCTACGATCATAATAATTGTTCTTGTTCCTAATTTTATCTTGTATTATACATTTCTTATTTCAAAGTGCGTGCTATATGCTGAATTTCATAAGACTCTATTATATCACCCGCTTTTATATCATCAAAGCCTGCAATCCTGACACCGCATTCAAATCCAGCCTTAACTTCTTTTGCATCGTCCTTAACAACTCTTAGAGTCGCAATCTTGCCATCGTACAGGACTACGCTGTCCCGTATCAGCCTTACCATAGAGTTACGCAATATCTTACCACTTTTTACATAACAGCCTGCAATATTCCCTATCTTCGATACCTTAAATATCTTTCTGACCTCAACGCTACCAAGTACCTGTTCAACCTTGTCAGGTTCCAAGAGACCCTCTAAAGCAGCTTTTATATCGTTTGTTGCATCATATATAATCTTATACAATCTAACATCTACACCACACGATTCGGCAAGCACCTTTGCCTTATCTTCGGGAACTACATGGAAGCCAATAACGATTGCATCGGATGCATCTGCCAGCAAAATATCTGTCTCAGTAATCCCACCAACAGCACTATGCAAGATCCTTGTCCTGACTTCCTTAGTCGATATTTCTATCAATGATTTCTTAAGCACCTCGACAGAACCTTTAAAGTCCGCCTTCAAGATTACCTTAATCTCCTTTACCTGTCCCTCTTCGATCTTCTTATAAAGGTTGTCCAATGTAACATGTTGACGCCCAGACAGTGCCACTTCACGCATTTTTCTTTCTCGTTTTGAAGCGATTTCTCTGGCTTTTTGAATATCCTTTATACCGTAAAATTTGTCGCCTGCTTCCGGGCAAACTGACAACCCGGATATCGCAACTGGTGTTGATGGTCCGGCAACTTTTATTTCTTTTCCATGATCATTATATATCGCTCTCACCCTGCCATATGTCTGCCCACAAAGAACAATATCTCCATGCTTTAATGTACCCTCTCTTACCAAAAAGTTTGCAATAACGCCTCTACCTTCATGAACATGCGCCTCCAGCACAATACCCCTGGCCGGCTTCTTGGAAACGGCCTTCAACTCCAAAACCTCTGCCTCCAGTAACAACCCATCCAGAAGGGTATCAAGTCCCATTTTTGTAACAACAGAGGTTTCTATCATTTGTACCTTACCGCCCCAATCTTCAGGACTTAAATCTAAGGTCGCTAATTGCTGTTTTACCTTTAATACATTTGCTTCCGGCTTATCTACCTTATTTATGGCAACCACAATAGGCACATTTGCCGCACGTGCATGATTGATCGCTTCCTCAGTTTGCGGCATCACGCCATCATCAGCCGCAACTACCAGCACAACCAGATCTGTTACATTTGCCCCTCTTGCCCTCATGGAAGTAAAAGCCTCATGTCCCGGTGTATCCAGAAAAACAACAGACTTCCCATTTGTTTCTACACTGTACGCACCTATGTGTTGCGTAATTCCACCAGCTTCAAAAGATACACTATCCGTTTTTCTAATGCTATCAAGCAAGGAAGTCTTTCCATGATCTACATGACCAAGAAATGTTACGATAGGAGCCCTTGTCTTTAAATCTTCTTCCTGGTCAACAGCCTCTTCTAATGAAAATTCGTCTTCATCCTCTTTTGCTTGCTTCAACTCAATCTCAACACCATATTCAATGCCTAACATCTCAATGAGCTCACCATCTAAACCCTGATTTATCGTAGCAAAAATATTATGGCCAATCAGCAACTTCGAAATTATATCGCCAGATTTTATGCCCAATGCCGCTGATACATCTTTAATAGTAGCAGGCAGCTCGACCGTAACCTTACTCTCTTTTTCTTTCGGCGGAACAGCCTTTTGTTCTTTAGTTACTTCCTTTGTGCGTTTTTCAAATCTCCGGGGTCTTTTCTGTTGCGAAACCTTTGTGACCTCTTTCCATCTACCTTTGATTAAGTCTTCTCTCGCTTTTTGCTTCCATAGTGGAATACGCCTCCGGACAGTCGCGGCTTCCGCCTCCTTAGACACAACCTTAACAGAGCCAGCATCTTTTTTCTCCGTACTTACCTTTTCTACTTTAGGCACAACCTTAACAGAGCCAGCATCTTTTTTCTCCGCACCTATCTTTTCTACCTTAGGAGCAGCAGGACTTTCTTTAACAGAAACACTTTGCCCCGCTCCGCCTATTAATTTTCTGCGTAATAGATCTACTTGTTCGCCTGTCAAAGCATTCGCATGATGCGTAATATGATCAAAACCACACTCTTGACACTTTTCTATCAAAACGCTATTTGTGAATCCTAAATCTTTTGCCAACTTATTAATTCTAATCATAAATAAAATAATACCCCTAGAATAGTACTATAAATTAGTATTTATTTTTCGACTTCTTCACTACCAGCATCTTCACTTAGCATTGCATCTTCAACTTCTTTGCCAGCATCATCTTCACTCGAAATTGTTCCACCTACGCCTTCCTCCGTTGAGCTATTCGCCTCTTCTCGCTCACGCTCACGCTCCAACTCTACTTCTGTAATTATATCAATATCCCAACCTGCCAATTTCGATGCAAGCCTTACATTCTGCCCCCTTTTGCCAATAGCTAGTGAAAGTTGATCATTTGGAACCACAACAGTTGCAACTTGGTTTTCTGGAGACAGCAAAATTCCCGTAACTTCAGCAGGCTTTAAAGTATTAGGAATAAAAACCTCTTGTTCATCATCCCAGCGAATAATATCTATTTTCTCGCCATTCAATTCATCCACAATATTTTTTATCCGTGTCCCTCTCACACCAACACATGCTCCCACACAATCTACATTAGGATCCTCCGAGAATACGGCAATTTTAGTTCTATAACCAGGCTCCCTTACCAAACCTTTTATCTCAACAATTTTCTCCGGTATTTCCGGTATTTCCAACTCAAAAAGCTGTCTCACAAAATTAGAATGAGTCCTCGAAAGCAAAATTTTCACTTTATGGCCTACCTTTTTTACCTCAGCGACGACACATCTTACCCTTTCCCCTGGACGATAAAATTCATTACTAATTTGTTCTGACTTCGGAAGATACCCCTCAGCCTTGCCGAGGTTTATAATTATTGCCGGCCCTTCAAAACGCTGCACCATTCCACTTACTATAGTGCCCTTTCTATCAACATATTCATTGTAAATGACATCCCTTTCTGCTTCTTTAATCTTCTGAATTATCACCTGTTTGGCTGTTTGAGCAGTTATTCTTCCCAAATCAGAAAGATCTATTTCCTGCTCTCCCTGCACTGCCACAATCTCTCCTGTCACCCTGTCAATCTTAATTGAAATAGGCTCACTGGTTTTCAGATGTTTTCTCGTCGCAGATTCCAAAGCAGACTCGATACCCAGAAAGACAATGTCTTTGTCAATGTCTTTGTCTTTGTGTAATAATTCTACTAACCTTAACAAGCTTTCTTTATCCATTTAATTCCTTCTAATGCTTTCAAAAAAAAAAGTGGGTAAACTCCCACTTTTTCTGTAACGGCCTTAAACAACTCTAATTATTCGAAATCCCCTCGTGCTCACTTCATTTAAGATCTCTCATTGAATTTCCATTAATCCCGTAAACATAAGTCAGTACAATTATATGTGTTAGGAATATTCCCAAGGCAATACAAAACTTTTTAAACTTTACTAATGTACTAAAAGCATACCGATTACAAAGCTTCCTCAAAAACAGATGATAACAAAAAATGCTTCTTTGTCAAGCTCATTTTTGTTTTTTAGTTTCTCTAAGTAGTTCCCACAAGGCTATTTATTAAGATAAGTATTTGACAATAAAGTTTAATCTGCTATAATCTACAGATGACGCGATCTATGCAAAAATCCCCATAAAAGTTACATAGTTTTCAGTCTTAATCAATAGCAAAATCAAGAAAATCTCAAATTGGTATTATTAATAGATAATTATGATTCTTTTACATACAATCTAGTACAACAGATTGGGGCCTTTGGTACAAACATAGAAGTAGCAAGAAATGATAAGATTACTATTGCAGAGATTAAAAAAAAGAACCCAAGCCATATAATCATCTCACCAGGCCCGTGTACCCCAAAGGAAGGCGGTATATCTAATACGGTAATTAAGGATTTTGCAGGAAAAGTCCCAATATTGGGTGTTTGCTTGGGGCATCAATGCATCGCATACACATTCGGAGCAAAAATTATGCGGGCAAGGAGGATAATGCACGGTAAAACATCCATGATACACCATGACAACAAAACAATATTTAATGGACTAACCAACCCCTTTGAAGCTACTCGTTACCATTCTCTTATAGTAAACAAAGAAACATTACCAGATTCCTTTGAAATAACAGCATTTGCCGATGAAGACGAAATAATGGGCATCAGACACAAGGAAATTCCTTTAGAAGGAGTACAGTTCCACCCCGAATCCTTCCTGACAGTACAAGGATCAAAGCTGATAAAGAATTTTTTAGACTACTAATCATTCCTCCTTATCAAGCCTTACGACATTTTAAAGTATTTCTAATCAACAAGAAAAACACTAACAAAAAGGCACTTGTTCTGTTACTGGCATAGCACAGCAGCTGGAATATAATTCTTTTGAAACTAAAGAAACTACTACCCTGCAGGTTACGTAACGTAGCTGCCTTAACTAACCAATCATTACCAGAATTATAATGCCAATCCTGTGCTGCTATGAAGTACCTACATTTAACAAAGCAATCATCATTTGTTAATAAGCTTAAAAAACGATACTGCTAATAACGTTCTTATAATAAAACTATGTTGTCACGATGTATTATCTCATCATACGGCTTATAGCCCAGCATTTTTTTTATTGAAGAAGTACGAAGCCCTTTAATCTTCCGAACCTCATCATCCGAATAATTCATTAGACCTCTGGCAATTTCTTTGTCTTCATTCACATCCACTATGGAAACGACGTCTCCCTTATTAAACTTCCCATCAATCTTTACCACCCCGGATGGTAGCAGGCTTTTACCTCTCTTTTGTAGAGCACTTAATGCGCCTTCATCTATATAAATTCTTCCTTTTGGCCTCACAATAAAGCCTATCCATCGTTTACGGCTTGCAACCTTTTTCTTGTTTGGAACAAATAATGTACCCACATTCTCATAGTTCATTATTTTAGATAAAACATCTGGCTGTCTCCCGTTAGCAATTATCACTGCTTCGCCAGAACCGGTAGCAATACTGGCAGCCTCAAGCTTGCTCTCCATGCCACCAGTGCCTTCTTTCGTCTTTAACTTGAATGCAAGTTTTTTAATATCATCCGAAATAGAATCCACAACGGACAAAACGCTGCAACTTCTACCGGAAACAGGAGGAGTGGTATGCAATCCGTCTACAGAAGACAAAAGGACTAGCAAATCAGCACGTAATAGATTTGTAACCAGTGCGGACAAAATATCATTATCTCCAAATGTTATTTCTTCCACTGATATAGTATCATTCTCATTAATTATCGGAATCGCCTTAAAACGTAATAATGAGTGTAATGTATTACATGCATTTAGATACCTCTGACGATCTTCAAAATCCTGCCTTGTTAGTAGTAACTGTGCTGCATGGTATCCATGTTTTTTAAAACACTCATTATAAGCTTCAATTAATTTTCCTTGACCAATTGCAGCAGCAGCCTGAAGCTCAGGAAGAATGGTTGGTCTTTTCTTGCATCCTAACGCACTAATACCGGCACCGATTGAACCTGAACTTACAAGAACTACACTAAAACCTCTTGAACGAAGCTTAATAACCTGCTTCGATAATTCCATAATTTGATTCTTATCCAGAAACCCATCCTCATTTGTAAGTACACGGGTCCCAATTTTTATTACAATTTTACTGACATTAGATAATATTTCTTCTCGAATATTCATAATTATTATAAAGTGTATTTCTCGAATTCTTAGCAACAAAAGCGCTTGACTTCTCTGGCTTTTTTGGTATTATCCCGAAGTATTTTATACCTATATGATTTTAAGGAGAAGTCGATGGCAAAGAAAGCAAAAAAAAAGGAAAGAGATGTACTTGTCGTTGCTAGCAAGGTTAGAGAATATGTAAAAGGCAATGATTGTAATACATCCGGAGAGTTCATTAACGAATTGAGCAATACAGTTTACGATTTAATTGATAAAGCGATAACTAGAGCACAAGGAAATAACAGAAAAACTATTCAAGCTAAAGACGTATAGGGTCGCAGTTCTACTTTGAACTGGCAGATAATCTTTGTTTAAATAATTCCGTTAAAATTTTAGGGTTTGCTTTACCTTTGGTAGCTTTCATAGTTTGGCCGATTAAAAAGGCTAAAGCATTTTTTTTGCCCTGTCCATAATCTTCTGCCGCTTTAGGATTCTCTTCTATAACTTTAATAATAATCGCATTAAGTTCACTGGTATCGTCCATCTGAGCTAAGTCCTTTTCCTTAACTATAGATTGGGCGCCCTTTCCTGTGTTCATCATTTCGCTAAAAACTTCTTTAGCGATTGAGCTCCCAATTGTTGGCTTGATATTAACTAACTCAACCAGCATTTCTGGAGAAACAACAAAATCACGCACATTTGTTTTCCGTTCATTCAATTCACGAAGTACGTCATTGATAATCCAGTTACTCAACTCTTTTGGGGAATTCTGTGATATCTTTACACACTCCTCAAAATAATCAGCAAGGAATTTGTCTTCCGTTAGAATACCGGCATCATAGTCAGAAACAAATAGCTCATCCACGAACCTTCGACGCCTGCTGACAGGAAGTTCTGGTATTGTTGCCCTGGTTTCATCAATCCATTCCTGTTCAATCCAGAAAGGTACTAAGTCAGGTTCTGGAAAATACCTATAGTCATGAGATTCTTCCTTTGATCGCATCCTCCTGCTTACAGAATTAACATCATCCCACAACCTTGTCTCCAACAACACATCTTCACCTTTATTCAATAGTAGACTTTGCCTGGATATTTCATATGTAATTACCTTTAATACCGCTTTCATAGAATTAAGGTTTTTAATTTCTACTCTGTTTCCGAGAGTTTCTGATCCCTTCTCACGCAATGATATACTCGCTTCAAACCGCAAAGATCCTTCCTCCATCTTACAGTCTGACACACCTATGTAAAGCAATATGCACCTGAGTGCTTGCATATAACTTTCCACTTCTTCAACATTTCTCATATCCGGTTGAGTCACTATCTCTAAGAGCGGCACACCTGCCCTATTAAAGTCAACTAAACTGTAATTTGCGCCAGATGCTTCAGGATGAACAAGCTTCCCCGCCTCCTCTTCCAAATGCACGTTGTGTATGTCAATTCTTTTCTCTTTTCCCTTTACGACTATATCTACAAAGCCGTTATTACCGATATTAAAATAGTTTTGAGAAGTTTGATAGTTTTTAGGTAAATCAGGATAATAGTAACTCTTTCTATCAAAGTTAGTAAATTTACTTATCTCACAGTTTAAGGTAAGAGCAGCCTTTAATGAATGCTCAAACGCTTTTTTGTTCATTACCGGCAAAACTCCCGGTAAGCCCAAACAAACAGGGCATGTCTGGGTATTTGGTTCAGATCCAAATTTTGTGCAACACCCGCAAAAAAGCTTAGACTCAGTGTCTAATTCTGCATGAGTTTCCAGTCCTATTACTACTTCATATTTCATAAACGGATCCTGTCATATTAATTCAGGTTTCTTTAAATGAAAGTCTGTTTCGTTTTCGAATAATTTTGCAACCTTTAATATTTTTTCCTCTTCAAAATGCTTCCCCATAATCTGCATACCAATGGGTAAACCTGTTGTTGTAAATCCACAAGGAATTGAAATACCTGGTATTCCAACAAGGTTAGCAGGAATTGTATAAATATCTGATAAATACATCTCCAGTGGATCGGTAATCTTTTCCCCTATCTTAAAAGCCGGCGAAGGACAAGTAGGGGAAATAATACAATCTACTTTATTAAAGGCATCTTCAAAGTCGCCCTTTATTAGACTTCTCACTTTTGACGCCTTCAAATAGTAAGCATCATAAAAACCCGCACTCAACACGTAATTGCCTAATAAAATCCTTCTTTTTACCTCACTGCCAAAACCTTCAGCACGTACTCTACAATACATATCAATTATATTGTCTTCACTTAACTGACTTCTATGCCCGTACCGGACACCATCATACCTCGCCAGGTTTGAGCTGGCCTCTGCAGTTGCTATAATATAGTAAGTAGCGACTGCATATCCACAATGTGGAAGAGACAAATCAACTAATTCAGCACCATTTTTTTTATAAATTTCTAATGCATTTGTTACCGCGTTTGCAACTTCTGTATTAAGTCCATCACCAAAAAATTCTCTTGGTACCCCTATCCTTAAATTACCACTTACGCTATTAATGCCAGATATATAGTCTGGAACTCCTATATTAGCAGACGTCGAGTCGTAACCATCATAACCAGAGACAACCTGTAAAAGCAATGCAGCGTCATATACATTTTTTGTTATAGAACCAATCTGGTCTAATGAAGAAGCAAAAGCAACCAACCCGTAGCGAGAGACTCTTCCATATGTTGGTTTACAGCCAACATTTCCACAAAAAGCAGATGGTTGCCTTATTGAACCACCTGTGTCCGATCCTAAGGCCATAAATGCCATATCTGCCGTTACTGCTGCTGCAGAACCACCGCCTGATCCACCAGGAATATAATCAGTATTCCAGGGATTTCGCGTAACGTGAAATGCAGAGTTTTCATTTGAAGACCCCATTGCAAATTCATCAAGATTAGTCTTACCGATTATTATCGCATCTTCCTCCTTTATTCTCTTTACTACAAAAGCATCATAAGGAGGTACAAAGTTTTCTAACATTCGCGACGCACAAGTCGTTTTTATTCCTGAAGTACATATATTATCTTTTATGGCAACCGGAATACCCGCAAGTAAACCAACCTTAGCCCCACTACTAAGCTTCTCATCAATCTCTCTTGCTTTTAACAAAGCACCCTCCTTATCTAAGCAAAGATAAGCTTTGACCGAAGGTTCATTAAGATAGATCTTCTCAAAGAGGTCTTCAACTACCTCTTGAGCAGAAATTTCTCGCTTAATTAACTTTTCTTTAATATTATTTGCACTTAATTCATGTAATATCAAGATAAATACTCCAAATTACACCGCTACTGACAAAAATAATTACACTTAATTATTTAGGTTGATTTCGTAAAAAAATAGGTCTTAATGAAATGATGTAGCTACCAATAAGTTAATACAGGAATTATACGAATAAAAGATCAGAAATTTATTCTAAGATCTTCGGTACCTTAAAAAAACCTTTGGCACTTGATGGGGAAAGTTCTAATATTTCTTGGCGTGCGAAAGAAGATTCTTGCTTATCTTCTCGAAAAACATTTTGTAGAGATGTTGCATATGCCATTGGTTGTACATTATCTGTATCTAATTCATTCAATTTTTCAATATAACCCAAGATACCAGTTAACTGTTCTCGAAATATATCTTTTTCATCGTCAGTAAGTAGAATCCTGGAAAGACGAGCAACTTGTTCAATCTGTTTTATACTAATATCCATTATAACCTGACAAAGAAAAGTGAAATCCTCAGTTACCACTAATTATACAACTTTAACTACCTTACCGGCGTTCATGCATCTAGTGCAGATTTTAATCCTTTTAATACTTCCATTAATATTTGCTCTCATAGTTTGTATATTTGGTTTAAATTTCCTCTTTGTTTTGCCCGTTATCTTCAGACCAACTCCACCCTTTTTCTTTGGCAAACCTCTACGCTCGAGTTTAAATCCTACCGTTGTTTTTTTACCACATATTTCACAGACACGCGCCATAACAAAATCCCTCTCACATAAAGTTAATTATACCTTTTGACAATCTTCACAATATCCCATAATTTGAAATTTGTGTGACTCAGCTTTAAATTTATTCTCAATACATATTTCTTCTTGAAAATTTTCAATTCTTTCGTCGTTAAACTCAATTATCTTGTCGCATCCAATACAAACAAGATGTTCATGATGTTCATGACCATAAACATGTTCATAATGCGCGTGCTTTTCACCAAAAATCACTTCTCTTAGTAAGCCACTACTAACTAAAAGAGCAAGAGTTCTATATATAGTCGCCTTTGACACCCTTTTATTGCTTTTTCTCATATCAATCAACAGCTCTTCGGCCTCAAAGTGTCCGTGGCATTCAAAGACGTGATTTAATATAGTTTGTCTCTCTGGCGTGAACTTTAACCCTTTCGATTGTACATAATCTCTAAATATAACCTCAACTTCTTTCATATTAACTTAATAATTCTTTTATAATGGTAAAGATTTAAATTATTTAATTAATTTACTGATGATACTTTTGAAATTTATAGAAATAAGTATTGCTTGCTGCACTTGAATATAATCTATGAAAAAACAACTTTTAGGAAAAAAAACTTTTAGAATGTGCAGCTAAATACTAAATTTAATATCATTAATGCTTAATTAAAAATAACCCATCCCATTATTAATGGGATGGGTTATTTAAGCCCCCAGCAATACCTACTCTCCCATCGTTAGATAGTACCATCGGCGTAAAAATCTTAACTACCGTGTTCGGAATGGGAACGGGTTTTTTACTTTTACTGTTGTCACTGGGGAAATTCCCGCAATTTTGCAATATATCAATAATTTTAATAAGGGTGATCAAGCTTTTCGACAAATTAGTACCAGTTAGCTAAATCCGTTACCGGACTTACACACCTGGCCTATCAATCTCATAATCTTTAAGATGTCTTCCCTCTAATTGCTTAGAGAACGATATCTATTCTTAAAATAGGCTTCACGCTTATATGCTTTCAGCGTTTATCCTTTCCGAACTTAGCTACTCAGCCATGCTGTTAGCACAACAACTGATTCACCATAG
>Ga0233436_1000089_pt1 | contig 116597 bp, 141 predicted proteins | sample SI_122_August201_2_FD_182723 | JGI IMG/M metagenome (GOLD analysis project Ga0233436, IMG submission 182723) | Seawater microbial communities from Saanich Inlet, British Columbia, Canada - SI_122_August2016_150_MG | ecosystem: Environmental > Aquatic > Marine > Inlet | place: Canada: British... | reverse complement strand
ATTACCCCCTGGAAGTTATTGGTACTCTAATTATTTAAAACTTTCTCTTAATGTAAAGAAAAAATAAAAAAAAATTAAATTATTAGTTTTAAATAATATGTTATTTCATCCTTATTTCCTCTTTTACTCTTTAGTATAAACGCGATATTTTTTTTCTAAAAGTGTATTTGATTCCCCATCCAGACAAAAACAATTATATAATTCCTCATCGGAAGATTCGGGTTCGATAAGATATTCTGTTGCTCCATCAACTTTATCACATTCGTTCATACATTTTGATTCCATTTCTTTTGGAATATCTTTTAACTCTTCTGAAGAAGAAATTAAAATACTAAAAAGTAGTATGGCCAAAGTGATTAATATCATCACAATGGCAATCTTTATTTTAATCCCAGAGTTTTTTGAGTTTTTATTTTTAGAATAAATCTTTCTTTGTTTATTGATTCTTTTTTCAATTAAATCGTAGATGAAAAAACCCATTAAAGAAAGAATAAATAAACCTAAAAGTATTCCTAAAAAATAAGGAGTGCTTATTTTTGTTTGTTCTTTAGTTATTTCATAAATTGATAAAAAGAAGTAAACACCCACAAATAATAACATTGCTTTTCCGTAAGTTTCAAAAAATCCTCGGTTTTTAGTACTTCCTTGATGCATTTTCTCGATAATCATCCATTTGTTAAAGTAGTATCCTTGAATTAAGGGGATTAATATTAACAAGGATATGAGAAAAATAAGTAAAGATATAACCTCTGGAAACAAAAAACTAACATAAAAATATATTAAACCACTAAATGCTATTATTGGAAATGCAAATAATCCCATTATATTAAGAACAAAATTACATTCCCAACCAAACCGCCAATGTTCAGAGAAAGTATTCATTTTTTGATTAATTAATGTCCATTTATTAAATAAAAATGCGGTTATTGGGAAAGATAATATAAACAAAGTAATAATTCCTACTACCAGTATGATAAAAGATAAACCTGGAATTAATTCTATAAGAGCACTTAAAGAAACAAATAAATAAATGAAAGGAACTGAGACTATTAAAAGAAGTATAGATATAATATTGATTTTAAGTCCATTAAGCCAATAGCGTTTTAATTTTTCATTCATTTTAGATATTTAAGAATTAAAGATATAATTATCTATAAATGTTTCGATAATTTAGCTAATGTTTATTTATCAAATCTAATATTTTTTCACTAATTGTTGTACCAAATAAGAAGTAAATAGGACATATACTCTAAGAAAGATAAAAAAAATAAAATTTAAATATTAATTTTCTTGGCAATTATTTTTTCTTTTTATCTTTCTTTTTATCTTTCCTTAACAAAGCCATTAATCCACCAATTATAAACATTATTCCTGGAACTAAATAGAAAAGACTGATACTAATAAATCCACCAATTCCTGCAATTAGCATAAACCAACCTGCCATTTTTGTTTTACTATTTACAAAAGCTGCTCCCACAATGCCCAATACAGATAACAACAATGCTGCAAATCCTAAGCCTACAACTGTTTCTCCTCCACCAAAAGCACTATTAATACCTCCTACAAATAATGCGATTGTCCCCATAATTAAACCGAGAACTCCTCCTATAATTCCTAATACTAACTCGCCAGTATGTTTACCCATTTTGAATTGCCTCCAATTACTTTATCTGTAACATAATAATTGATTATAAAAATGTTGTTATTTTTATTTTTTAATTTCAAAATATCAGTTTACCTTTTATTATTCTCTAATCCTATTCTTGTTCGAATTGCAAATGCCAAATAATCAATAATGTCTGTTAACATATTATTTAATCTAAAAATAACGAAGAAAATTAAACAAAAGCTTTATTAATGTTTAAGTACTACTTTTAGTATATATTTAATTTGGGTTAATAACTATGAAAAAAGGACATTTAAAAGAGAAAAGAAAAATAACAGTTGGGCTAATTTTTTGTTGGATTTTTGGAATATTGTTTTTTTTAATAGGTTTAGGGCTTTTAGTTCAAAGTGCATATTTTTCTGGAATTATTGTTATAATTGGTTCTCTGTTGTTAATACCTTATTTTGAAAAGTTAATCTCAGACAAACTCAACTTTGAATTTTCAACCGGCGTAAGATGGCTTATTGTAATAGTTATTCTTATTGTTTTTTTCATTGGAGCTAGTGTCGATAATGATAGTCTAGCTAATGGTGCTAGTTCTGAGACCGCTACTCCCGATGGCGAGATGGTACCAGAAACTGCAAAACAAATTACTTACTTATCAAAAAGTTATGATGATTTGGAATTGATTTTTGGTTCTGGCTCTAAATATACAGATCTTCAAAAAGAAAGTTTGTTTGACAAAGATTACAAGGGTCAATATGTTAAATGGAAAGGGGAAGTTGTTGAAATAGACACCACGTTTTGGGCTTTGACTCTTGCTGTTAAACAAAAAGAGAAGCAGTTTAGCTTTATAGATGAAGATGTTACTGTATACATGGACGATAGCCAAAAAAATAATCTGTTGAAGTTAAACAAAGGACAAATGGTTACTTATTCCGGGAGACTTAATAGATTTAGTAGTGCACATTTATACCTTAATGATGGGAAGATAATATCTTAAATATTTTTCGCCAATCTCTTTTATGGTTTTTGATAAAGAAGTATAAAGCAACAATAACCATGATACTACTTAAAATCTGACCCATTGTGAAAGTATTCCAAAAATAATAAATATTCTCTACCCGATAAAAGTCAACAATAAATCTGCCCAGGCCTTCCCAGAAGACAAAGTTCCAAAATACAAAGCCAGGTTTGAATTCTTTCCAGAAAGTTAACAGAAAAAGCCAGCCAGTAACAACGAACCTTTTTCCTGCTGCATATAAAGTTGAAGGGTGTCTACACAAATCATCGTACTTGGGAAAGATTACACACCATTTACCTTGAAATGGTCTTCCAATAAGTTCTCCGTTAATGAAGTTAGCAATTCTTCCTAAAGCTAAAGCAAACAAAGTGGGAATGGAAAGAATATCCGCCATTTTCCAAAAATTAAATTTATACTTTTTACAATAAATATAAGCTGCGGTTACAATCCCAACAAATCCACCATGAAATGACATCCCTCCTTGCCATATTTTGAAAAAGTTTAATGGATTAGAAAGATAATATCTTGGTTCCCAGAAAACTTCGAACAATCTTGAGCCAATAAGAACGCCAAGCATTAACCAAAACATAAAGTCCCAGATCTGATCTTTAGTTAATTCTATTTTACCTTTTTTCTTGAGGTAAAACATCCAGCCAACCGATAGAAAGAATCCTAAAACGTACATTAAACCGTACCACCTAATTTCTAACGGTCCAAGTGAGAGTAATGTAGGGTTAAGATTATGGATATACATAGGATTGGGTAAATAGTTACTTATTATTAAATCTTCTGAATATACCCCTTGCTCTACAGAAAACTTTATATATTAACCAGCTCTACTAATTTTATAATCATAATTAAACAAAATGAGGGTGATCTACTATGGAAGATAAAGAAAAAAGTTATTCTAAAGAATTATTAGGTAAAACTGTAGTTTCAAAGTCAGGTAAAAAATTTGGACAAATTGGCGACTTAGTTTTTGAGGTTGGTTCTGGTGAATTAATTCATTTACAATTAGCTAATTCTACATCATACATTGAAAAGATGGAATTAGAGAAAACTAAAGATGGTGAAATTTTAATCCCATTTTCAGCAGTTATTGCTACTGGCGACTTTATTGTAGTTGCTGAAGAGGATATCATTTAGTTTTTTTGTTCTGAGGCATCTTCCAAAAAATCATTTAATTTTTTGATAGTTGCTGAAGAGGATATTATTTAGTTTTTTAATTGTTTTTAAATTCATTTCTTTTTATTATCTTTATATTATCTATTTCTGATTATAACAATGCATATAAACCAAATGTTAATCTTGAAATCAAGGGGTGATTAGAATTAAATCAGAAGACTTAAATTTACATTCTTTAAAAGCTATTTCTCCAATCGATGGAAGACATAGATTAATGACCGAACCATTAGCAGATTGGTTTTCAGAATTTGCTTTATTCAAATATAGAATTTACATGGAAGTAGAATATTTAATTGCTTTATCTGAATCTGTAGATTTTATAGCAGTAAGAATTTTTTCTTTGGAAGAGAAAAGTTTTCTGAGAAACATTGTGAAAAATTTTACTTTACCAGATGCACAAATCATTCAAAACATTGATCGGTTTGGCTATCAAGAAATAAAACCAACAAACCATGATTGTAAAGCAGCAGAATATTTTTTGAAAATGAGAATGAAAGAAAGCTCTTTAAATGATATGGTTGAATTTGTTCATTTTGGATTAACTTCTGAAGACATGAATAATATTGCTCATAATTGCATGATTCATGGAGCTTTAAAATCTTATTATCTTCCTAGTTTAGTTTCTTTACTTGATCAATTAGCAGAAATGGCTGAGAAAGAAAAAGTTACGGCAATGTTAGGAAGAACACATGGTCAACCAGCTACACCAACAACTTTTGGCAAAGAAATGGCCAATTATCTTGACAGATTACGGAAACAGTTGATTAAGTTAGAGAATTTCAAATTATCTGCAAAATGTAATGGCGCTGTTGGAAATCATGCAGCACAACAATTTGCTGCAGAAGAAGTTGACTGGATTAAATTTACAAAGAAATTTATTGAAAATCTTGGTTTTGAAGCAAACTTAATGAGTACACAAATTGAATTTCATGATGGATTGACAGAATTGTTTAGCATTATGATTAACATTAATAATATTATTAAAGATTTAGCAATGGACTTTTGGACTTACATCTCTTTAGGATATTTACAACAAGAAAAGGTTGTTCACGAAGTTGGTAGTTCAACCATGCCCCATAAGATAAACCCTTGGCGGATGGAAGTTGCTGAGGGAAGTGTTGCTGAAGCTAATGCTAAATTTATTGGATTTATCAATAAGTTACAAGTTTCTAGATTACAGAGAGATTTGTCTGATCACGAAGCGCAAAGAGCGATAGGAGTTGGTTTTGCTCATTCTTATTTGGTAGTTTTACATGTTTTAGAAGAGTTGCAGAGATTACAAGTGAATAAAGAAAAAATTTCTAATGAATTGAAAGATTTTGGTAGTATTCTAACAGAAGCGGTTCAAACCTTGTTAAGAAAAGAAGGTTACTCTCAGCCTTATGAATTATTGAAAGGTTTCTCACGAGGAAAACATTGCACAGTTCAAGAGTTGCACGATTTTATTGATGGTTTAGATCTTAGAGAAGAGACTAAACTGAAACTTAAATCTTTACGGCCAGAGAATTATATTGGTTTGAGTAAAGAGTTAACGGAACTGGCTATTAAGAATTGGGAAGAATTCAAAGAAGAGTACGAAGAACCTTTATCCGCAATTAAAAAAGTGTTTTTAGATTCAGAAATCAAAACCGTTGAAATCGTAGAAAAGTTAAAACAAATGGAAATTGAAGTTGTTGATGAATTTGATACAGTTGTTGATGGGAAAGGAGTGATTTATGTTGGAAAAGTTGATGAACAATTTCAAGAAGCAAAAAAGAAAGGGTTTGTTTGCGTAAATTATGATCCGGAAAGAAAAACACAAGCAGAATATAACATCATTGATTTGTCTGAACTACCAGACTTAATCAATTCTTTTGGAGGTAACTAAGATGGCTAATACATTTGCAATTCTTGGCGGTCAATGGGGCGACGAAGGTAAAGGTAAATTTGTTGATTGGGCAGCAAAGTATTTTGATATTTCAGCTCGAGCTACTGGTGGCAACAATGCTGGTCATACCGTTTATGTTGGTGAAGAGAAACATATTTTTCATTTGATTCCTTCGGCAATAACATGGAAAAATGTTGATTGTTTACTTGGAAACGGAATGGTGATTGATCCTTTAGTTTTATTAAAAGAAATTCATACTTTAGAACAAAGAGGTTACACCGTGGATAATTTGTACATTTCTGGCAGAGCACACGTTATTTTACTTTACAATAAAGTTTTGGATAAGTACAAAGAGAAGTCTAAAGGAAAAAAGAAAGTTGGTACTACCGGGAGAGGAATTGGTCCTACATATGCTGACAAGGCTTATTACACCGGAATTAGAATTAATGATTTGTTGGATAAAGAGTTGTTGCAAAGAAAAGTTAGTTTACATGTTTGGGAGAAATTTGGTGCTTTTAAGAAATTGCATGAAGATGATGATGAAATGATTATGGAATCTTTAAGAAAATCTCTTCCAGAAGATTCATTCTTTGATCGTTGGAGAGAAAAAGTAGTAGCTCTTGGTAGTAATCTTGATTTGAGCAAATTAACTGAATTGTTTATTGATATTTATTATAATGTTGGGAAATTGTTAAAGAAACATTTTGTTGATACTAGGTTAATGTTGGAAAGTAACGCTAAAGATGGTAAAAGTATTCTTTTGGAAGGAGCTCAAGGATTATTGTTAGATGTTGATCACGGAACTTATCCATTTGTAACTTCTTCTAATGCTTCGGTAGGTGGTTTGAAAACTGGTTTAGGTTTACCACATCTAGATATTGCTTTTAGTGTAATCAAAGCCTATACTACTCGGGTTGGAGAAGGTCCTTTTCCAACAGAATTATTTGATGAAATGGGTGATTATTTACGAGAGAAAGGTGGCGAGTTTGGTTCTACTACCGGAAGACCAAGAAGATGTGGTTGGCATGATGCAGTTTTAACAAGACATGCAGCTTTAATCAATGGTCCGAAAATTGTGATTAGTAAATTAGACGTTTTAACTGGTTTAGAGAAAATTAAAATTTGTAATTCTTACAAATATCTTGGTCCAAAAAAAGTGTTTAATGGTGAGATTTATTTTTCGGGAAAAATCATCAAAGATTTTCCAGCGGACGGATTTTTGTTAGAACATTGTGTTCCTCATGAATGGGTTGAGATGCCTGGTTGGACAGAAGATATTACTCAGATGAAAGAGTTTAGTGATTTGCCAGTTAATGCTCAGAATTATTTGAATTTGATTGAAGAGTTGGGAAAAGTAGAAATCAGTTTAGTAAGTATCGGTCCGGAACGCGAACAGATGATTGTTATGCCGGGAAGATGGAACTTAGAAGTTAAACAGGAAAAGTTTATTGAGAAACCAAAAAATATTGTTAATGAATCGGAAACTTTAGTTACGGAAGAAGCAAATGTTTCGGGTGAAGTTAAAGCGATTATTTATGACATGGATAATACTTTGGTGGATACCGATGGGTTTGTTTTAAACCATTTGAAACAAACAGCAATGAAAGTTTGTCAAGAAATTCCTTTTACGGTTCCAACTGATGAAGAAATTAAAGAAGTTCAGAAAAGAAATTTAGCTTTTGAAGATATTTTTGTTTCTTTATTTCCTAACCCGGGAGGTTACCTTCGAGATGAACCTTTATCAAGTGTAGTTCTGGCAAAATATCGAGAAGATGCTCAAGAGATGAATTATATCCCCACATTATCTGGAACTGAAATTGTTGATGAAATGGCCACTCAAGGAATTGTGCAAGGGATTGTAACAAACAGAGTGAGAATGGCCAGACATCGGTTAGATCAAGCTGGTTATCCTGAATTTGAATTTATTGTTCAACCAGAAGAGAAAGAACATCGGAAACCAAATCCACTTTGTTTGAAACCAGCTTTAGATTCTTTAGTAAAAAAAGGAATTCTTTTGAACGAGGTTGTTTCTGTTGGTGATCATCCGGATGATTACTTAGCAGCAAGAGATGCAGGGATTAGTTTTATTGCGGTTTTAACTGGGGAAAGTAAGACAGAAGATTTTGTAGAATTGGGATTAAATGAAAATAAAGTAATTAATCATTTGGGAGAATTAAAAGAAAAGATAAATTAATTTTATGATTTATTCTTCTTTATGTTTGAACTCTTCGTCCATCTTTTTCAAATATTCTTTAATCCTGCCCATGACAGATTTTAAAATGAACCCTTCAACTTTCTCTTCAAAAATCTCAGACAAATTGCTGAATTCAGTAATTCGATAAAGGTTAGCGTTAGTTTCAATCAAATGTAAATCTTTTAATCTCTTCAACTGTCTTCTAATGTTAGAAGAAGCGATACCTAACATTGGTAAGCCCATTCCTTTACGGAATTCCATAACTTTATTTTTAATTTCTTCAGAATGTAATTCTTCTTTACTTTGCCGAGATTTCATTAAAACGTGTAACACATCAACAATAACATCTCTACTGTCTCCTGGTTGTAATAATCCAATAGATAAACAGAATTTTCTTACCAAATCACGATCGTTCATGGTTGGTTTTTCATATCTACGTAATGTAATCTCCGCTAATGGAGTGTCTCTACTTATTTTTGCCATTTTAATCACCACCTATTTTGTTTTTTATTTGTGTAAATACCAGAAAGTAAGTTTATTACCTTCTTTTTTATCTAATCGACAAAAGGAAAATCGTTCTAATTGAACAATATCTCCTTCTTTCAAATTTAACATACTTTTTTCTCCTAAGCCTAGAGCATGAGTGTTATCTTCTAAAACTACTTCCGCTACAACATTATCTTCTACGGGAAGCCAATGAATGATCATCCCTTTATTTTTTGCATTTTTAAAATCTTCATAGCCTTCAGATACAAATTTAAACTTTTTATCAACAACTTCAAAATTACAATAATCCATTAAACGATATAATTTGTTTTCAATTAGTTTTTCATAATCATCTTCAGCAATATTAATTTCCTCTTGGACAATCAATGTTCTTTGTCCTCTGTCTGGAAAGTCTGGATGTAAATCTAATTCTACAGATTTTTTTGGAGAGTTTAAAATCTTAATCCCCACAGGATCATGGATAAAGAAATATCTATTTGCTTTCTCTTCAATTAGTTCTTTATTGAACGCATTAATATTTTTCCAGAATTCTTTTTGAGAAACAGTTTTATCATTTAAACTTAAACCAATTTCTAAAGCATACTTTCTGAACGCTCCAGCTTGGTATCCTCTCTTCTTAAGTGCTGCTAAGTACGGAAGTCTAATATCATCCCAACCAGTAAATTCTCCTTGTTCAATAGCTATTTTTGTTTTAGATTTGCTTATTTGTAAGTCTATAAAATTGATAAATCCCCAATGTTTATATTCTGGAGGAGTCCAACCAAAACATTCCATGATCAAAGCTTCTTTTTTAGCATTATCTGCTTGGTCTTTACCATTAAGGACATGAGTTAATCCCAATTCGTGATCATCAATAGCAACAGATAAAACCATTAATGGCCAAACTCTTTGTTCCTTCCCGGTTTTAGGGTGGACATGTTCATTAATTCTTAAAAGTGCGAAATCTCGCATTGCTGGATTCTTATCTTTAATGTCCGTTTTTAATCTTAGAACAGCTTCTCCTTCTGCATACTCATTAAACATTTTAGCATATCTTAGTTGATGTTCTTTTACTTCTAACTCTCGACAAGGGCAAGCTTCTCCTTTAGCTTTCATTTCTCGAAATTTATCAGCATCACATTCACAAACATACGCTTTATTCATATTAACTAATTTTTCTGCATAATCATAATAAATTCCTAACCTGCTTGATTGAATAATAACTTGAGAAACATTGTTATCACTTAACCAATTAGCATCTTCTTCAATCATTTTATATCCTGGCTCAAATATTTTTTCAGGATTAGTATCTTCAATTCTAAGAATGAATTTGCCTTTGTACATTTTACAATATTCATAATTAAGTGATGCTCCGTAAGCGTGACCTATATGTAATGGTCCTGTTGGAGATGGAGCCATTCTTACTACAAATTTACCTTCTTTTGCGTTAGGTAATTCTTTTAACGGTCCTTTAACTTCTTCTTTCTTTTCTTTTAATAATTCTGGAGCAATTTCTTCCAGTTTAGACTTAACTTCTTCTTTAGATAAATTTTTGATTTCTTCAATAGTTTTAGAAATTTCTTTTAAAACATTAGGGACATCTTTCTTTAAATCTGGATTATCTCTTAAAGTTAAGCCAAGAACAACTTTAGGATTAACAGAACTGAATTCATAGACGTTTTTCAGGCAATGTTTGAGAATAGTTGTTTCCATCGTTGATTAGAAATAGATAGTTGTTATTAAATGTTTTGATTGTTGTCTGAAAGAGATTATATTATTTAGGCATATTAAACTGTTTATTTACTGCATCTAAATCTTTATCGTCCCAGTATCCATATTTTTTTTTACAAACATACTTTAATGGCTTTTTTTTTGAGAAAATAGAACCTTCCTTTTTACAAATCCACCTTTCTTTATTAAATGCTCCTCCACCCAACAAAAAATTATTTGAATATAATACCCTCATCTCCCGCTGATAAATTATTACATTGATGAACCAAATTATGGCTAAGATTAAAGTTAATTTCATATATTGATTGCTATATCTGAATAAAATATATGGGGGGATATAACCAATCCAGTAATAATATTTAATAAAAATAAATAACAATCTTCTTTTAAGTATGAAAGTAGTCTTTTTTTTATTTACTGTTGTATCAAAACATAAATATTTTTTTTGAGTCATTCTAAAACCGGCCTGCTTCAACCAATTTCTTCATCCGTCTTACAAAAGCTTCAGCTTCATGATAATACTTTTCGTACTCGTGACCTTTAATTTCTTTAATTTCACGATGAGTGATCATTTTACTCAACTTATAGAATTTATGCATAGTTTCTACATATTTTTTTTCTAACAACTTGTGTTTAACATAAATTTTGTCTAACATATCAGCAACATGTTCCGGCGTAGGAGGAATTTCGTTCTTTCTCATTAAAGCTGCATGTGCAGAATCAATTACTGCCCAGTATAAATCAAGAGTTGCTTGTAAGATGTGCCATTTACTATTTAATAAGGTTCTTGGACTTCTTCCAAAATATGTCCAGACTGATTCTTCTGAAGGTCTAATTCTGCCCTGTTTAAGTAACCGTTGTAAAGGTTCAAAAAATCCGTTATCAATTAAACCCACCCCGTCCCTTAAAATGTTAACTACAACTGGATCGCCGGCTTTAGTATATTCCCAAAAAGAAGTGTAAGTCATTGAAGTAATATGTAATTTGGTTGAAGTATTAGCAATTAATTTTTCAACAATGATTCTATACCCTTCAACAATTGGATCAGTTATTTGGAAAGAAACATCATCACTGATAACTAAAACGTCGATATCACTATTTACTGTACTTTGTCTCCTGACTGCACTTCCAAAGAGAATTATCCCCATTAGAAAATCTCCTAGTTCATTTTTTAACCCTTGAGCAAACTTTTGGGCAGTTTTAAGATCTTCTGTAGGATATTTATGAATATTTTCATTATCCTTTCTTTGTACGCGAAATTCCATTATTAAGAATAAGATTATTTAGAGTTTATTAAGCTTTTTTAACTATTCTGGAGTAGAAAGTGCATTTTTATTCCCATTTATTCAATAACACAGTAAACTTTTTAAACCCCTCCGTACCAGCTTTAATTATGTATGATACAATTATTATTGGGGCAGGACCAGCTGGATTAGCAGCAGGAATCTATTGTGGTAGGAAAAAGCTTAAAACTGCAATTCTTACTTTAGATGTTGGTGGACAGGGAAATTTAACTTCCCACATTGAAAATTATCCTGGAGCTTTACCGCAATCAGGGATGGAATTGATGGACAAATTTAAAGTTCAAGTTGACAAGTTCGGAGCTGAATTTATTTTTGGTAAAGTTAAAGAGATTAAAAAAATAGAAACCCATTTTGAAGCTACTCTTGCTAACGGAGAAAAATATCAAACAAAAAGTATAATTTTAACTTATGGAAAAGTTCCTCGAACTTTAGGTGTTCCCGGCGAGGAAGAATTTTTTGGAAGAGGAGTTTCAACCTGTGCAACTTGTGATGGGCCATTATTTAAAGACAAAATCGTTGCTGTAACTGGTGGTGGAAATTCTGCAGTTGAAGCAGCTTTAGATTTAACTTCTTATGCTAAGAAAGTTTATTTGATTCATCGCAGGCAAGGATTTAGAGCGGATGAAGTTACTGTTGAGAAATTAAAAAATCATCCTCAGGTAGAACTAGTATTGGACAGTGTTCCTGTTGAAATTAAAGGTGATAAGTTTATTAACAAAGTAATTGTTGAAAACACTTTATCTAAAGAAAAAAAGGAATTAGAAATTGATGGTCTTTTTTTAGAAATTGGTTACATTGTTGATAGTAGTATGGTTAAAGAATTAGTAAAAATTAATGAAAAGAACGAAATTGTGGTCAATTCTCTCGGTGAAACTTCTTGTCCAGGAATATTTGCTGCTGGTGACGTTACTAATACGCCATTTAAACAAGCAATAGTTGCTGCCGGTGACGGTGCTAAAGCAGCTTTACAAACTTACTCCTATCTAAGTGGGGGTAAAACTTTGCCACCAGATTGGCATTAGAGGTAAAAAGATGAAAATTAACAAAATTTTATTATTAGGATTGATAATTGCATTAGTGGTTATCATTTCTGGATGTGGTACTCCTATCCCAAAAGATATGGATAAATTTGCTAATTGTTTAAACGAGAACGGGGCAATTATGTACGGTGCATACTGGTGTTCACATTGTAATGAACAAAAAGCAATGTTTGGTAATTCCACTAAAAAATTAAATTATGTTGAATGTACAGAAGATGAACAAAAATGTTCAGCAGCAGGAATTCAAGGTTATCCAACTTGGAAATTTGCTGATGGAAGTAGTCTTCCTGGGAAACAAGAATTTTTAACATTAGCAAAAAAAACTGGGTGTCCTTTATCTTAAATATATATTTGACCGATATGTTTTTAAATGATAAAGTACTTTCAAATAGTATTAGTTAACATTAATCAAAAAGGTGATAGGATGAAAAAGATATTTATTTTACTTTTAATTTTAAGTACATTAACATTTTCTTTAGTAGAAGCATACTCTACAGATAAAAATCCCGAAATTCAAGTTACTTTAATTTCTCAAGATCCTGACCCAGTTGAACCTGGACAGATTGTTAAAGTTAAATTTAAAATTGAAAATGATGGTAAACATACTTCTGATGATGCCATTGTTAAAATCTTGCCAAAGTTTCCTTTTTCTTTATATGGTGATGTCGCAGAAAAAAATATTGGTAAGTTACGAGCAAGTTCAATAGGGGGGGATGCTGAAATAGTAGAATTTAATTTAAAAGTTAATGAAAAAGCAGTTGAAGAAGAAACTGAGATTGAATTAGAAATTAAAATGGGTACTACTCAGTTAAAATATGATGATAATGATTTTATGATTGATATTCAAACTCATGATGCGGTTTTAGATATAACTTCAATTGTGTATGAACCTCAACAAATTGTCCCTGGACAAACTGCAGTTATTAAAATCATGGTAAAAAATCTTGCTGATTCGTTGTTAAAAGATATTAAGTTTAAACTTGATTTTAGTAGTGCGGATCTTCCTTTAGCGCCATACCAGTCTTCTTCAGAAAGAAGAATAGCGCAATTACAAACTAATAAATTAAATCCTTTATCTTTTCAAGTCATTGCTGATCCAAGTGCTACTCCGGGCTTATACAAAGTTCCTTTGAACATAACTTATAATGATGAGAAAGGTAATGAATATCTTGTTGAAGATATTTTGGCAATAACAATTGGCGAAGTGCCAAAGATTAAAGCTTACATTAAAAAAAGTTCAGTATTACAATCAGGAAAAGATGGTAAAATCACTTTAGAAATTGCTAACTCTGGTAGTTCAGATATAAAATACTTAGAATTACAACTTTTACCTTCTGACGATTATCAGTTAGTTACTACGACTGATTATTTTTATCTTGGTGATGTTGATTCTGATGATACTGAGAGTGAAGAGATTGATGTTTACATTAATAAAAAAATAGATTCTTTAAATGTTCCCGTTACATTGGATTATTATGATGCTAATAATAAGCAGTACCAACAACAATTTGATTTAAAGATGGAACTTTATTCTGCTTCAGAACTGGTGAAGTTTGGAGTATTGGAAAAGAATAATAGTTGGGTTTACTTCTTATTGTTTATCTTAGTTGTAGTTGGCTTTATTCTTTATCGTAGTTACAAGAAAGACCCTGAAGTATTTTCTAAGAAATGGAAAAGAAGATTATCTTTCAATTCAAAGAAAAAGTAAGTAGAGGACAATAATATTAAAATAAGGGTTTTTAATATAGCCAGATATAAGATGATAAAAGATTACTTCAAGTTAGCGTACAAGAGTGCTAGACAAAGGAAGATGCGTTCTTGGCTAACGATGATTGGTATTTTTATTGGTATTGCTGCGGTAGTAGCTCTCGTTTCTCTTTCTCAAGGATTACAAACAGCTATTGGTGAACAATTTGTTAGTTTAGGTTCTGATAAAATAATTATTCAAGGTATTAGTTCTGGTTTTGGACCACCAGGAACGGGGGTAGAAGTACCATTAACAGAAAAGGATGCCGAAGTTATTGGGAGAGTTAAAGGGATTGACAATGTCCTGGGAAGGTTAGTTAGGTCTGTTAAAGTTGAGTTTGATGACCAGGTTGAATATTCTTTTGCTGCTTCCATGCCCGAAGACAGTGAAGATATTGCTTTAGCAGTAGAAGCTAACAATTATAAAATTGGCCAGGGGAGATTATTGAAAAAAGGTGACAAGTATAAAGTTATGATTGGCCATAATTTTGCTGAAGATTTTTTTGATAAAAGTTTATTATTAAGAGATAAAGTTCTAATTGAAGATATAGATTTTAAAGTTGTAGGGATATTAAAAAAGTCAGGTAACCCGCAGCAAGATGAAACAATAGTTATTCCAGAAGCAGCAATGCGTGAAATTTTAGATCTTGATGACTCTTTCGATATTATTCCTGCTAAAGTAGGGGCGGGAGAAGATGTAGCAATGGTTACAGAAAGGGTAAAAAAAGAGTTAAGAAAACATCGTGATGTTGAAGAAGGTAAAGAAGATTTTAATGTTGAAACTCCAGAAAGTCTTTTAGCAACATTAAATACTATTTTGATGATTGTGCAAGGAGTTTTAGTTGGGATAGCGGCAATTTCGTTGTTTGTTGGCGGGATTGGAATTATGAACACAATGTATACTGCCGTTTTAGAAAGAACAAAAGAAATTGGAGTGATGAAAGCTATTGGTGCTAGAAATAGGGGTATTTTATCTATTTTTATAATCGAATCTGGGATGTTAGGATTAGTTGGTGGAATAATTGGAGTGAGTTTAGGTTTTGGAATTAGTAAATCTGTCGAACTAATTGCTTTTCAAATTTATGGCAGTTTTTTAATTAAAGCAGATTTTAACATTTGGTTATTAATTGGGATGTTATCTTTTGGTTTCATTGTTGGAACATTATCAGGAGCATTACCAGCAAAACAAGCAGCAGCACTAAAACCGGTAGATGCGTTGAGGAAATAAAAACATGGCAAAAATAAATCTTAAAAAACCAGTTCAGGACGTTTTATTAAGTATGGAAAGAGATTATCCAGAAATTAAAGAACTTATTAGGGGATTTGATTATTATAATTCTATCGGTTATTTTAAAAGCAAAGTGCCAAAAATTTATTTGAAAATGGAATTAAAATCACTCAAAAATGCTAGGATCTCTTGTAGAAAGAAATATGACCCCCCTTCCGATTCTCGGGCTTATTGGGTTGGCATGGCTTTAGCTCGAGTTATTGAAGTTTTATTTAAGTACATTTCTGATTCGAACATTACTTTGTGGACCAAATTTAGGTTAGGTTCTGTTCTTGGAACTACCGCTACTTTGGTCAGTAGGGCAATGAAAAGATTTTCTTGGGGAGATAAAGCAGTTAAACTGATTAGGGCTGAGTTGAAAGCGATTATAAAACAAAAAAGAACTGAAAAAAGAGAGAAGACATTAATAGCTCTATTTGAAAAAAATTTTGCTAAATAATAAAAATGATAAAAGACTATTTTAAGATACCAGCGAAGGAAATTAGAAGAAGGAGGTTACGTAGTTGGTTAACTCTTATAGGGATTTTTATTGGTATTGCTGCTATTGTTTCTTTGATTACATTGGGGCAAGGTTTAGAAAATGCAATAACTAAACAGTTCTCTGCTCTGGGCAACGATAAATTGTTCGTTATGCCACAGGGTGGGTTGTGGGGAATGGGTTCTTCTGAATTATTAACTGAAGATGATTTAGAAGTTATCCAAGGCACCTCCGGAATTAAACTAGCTACTGGGATGGGTTATGGTTTTGCTCGGTATGAATTTAATGATTTAATTCATTATGGTTTCCTTTCTGGTATTTCTACAGATCCAGATGAGCGAGCTTTAGTGGGTGAAGCACAAACCTGGAAAATTGGTGAAGGAAGAAACGTTAGACGAGGAGATAAATATAAAATTGTTCTTGGCCATGAATTTACTCAAGATAATCTTTTTGAAAAGAGAGTTGAAGTTGGAGATAAGATTATTCTTCAAGATCAAGAGTTTAAAGTGGTTGGTTTTTTGGAAAAAATTGGTTCTCCACCTGATGACCAGTCTGGTTTTGTTCCTTTAGATACATATGGAGAAGTTTTTGATAAAGAAGGAGAGTTAGGTTTCATTATTGCTCAGACTAAGGTTGGAGATGATCCACTTTTAGTTGTTGAAGATGTGAAAAAAGATATGAGGGAAGCACATGATGTTAATGAAGGTGAAGAAGATTTTAGTATTCAAACACCAGAACAGTTCATGGAATCATTTGCGGTTATTCTTGACATAGTGCAAATTGTTCTTATTGGGATTGCTGCAATCGCACTTTTAGTTGGTGGGATAGGGATCATGAATACAATGTATACTGCCGTATTGCAAAGAACTAGAGAAATTGGAATTATGAAAGCTATTGGGGCAAGAAATTCACATATTATGTACTTATTTTTAGTTGAATCCGGACTTTACGGTTTTTTTGGCGGTTTAATTGGAGTTACGTTAGGAATTGGTTTTGCAAAAATAGTTGAACTTATTTTTGTTCAAGTAGTAGGGCCAGCATTTTTAGTAATTGAAATTGATTGGATTTTGGTAATTGGGACGTTGATCTTTTCGTTTTTGATTGGCATCTTGTCTGGAATTGCTCCAGCAAAAAGGGCATCAAAGTTAAATCCAGTAGACAGTTTAAGATATGAATAGAAAGTTAAATAAAACGTAAAAGAAAAGAAAGTGAAGATGAAGAAAAAAACAACTAGTAAATATCCTTTGATTGAACTTAAAAAAGTTTGGAAAACTTATTACATGGGAAAAGTATCTTTAGATGTACTTAAAGGAATAGATTTAGTTATTAATAAAGGCGAATTTGTTGTCATTGTTGGCCCTTCAGGTTCAGGAAAAAGTACAATGATGAACCAAGTAGGGGTTTTAGACACACCAACTAGTGGAACCATTAATCTTAATGGGGTTGATATTTCTACATTATCTGAATCGGATCTTGCCCAATTAAGAGGGCAAACAATTGGATTTGTTTTTCAACAGTTTAATCTTATCCCTACTTTAACCGCGTTAGAAAATGTAACTCTGCCAACTATTTTCCAAAATGTCTCCGAGGTAGAAAGATTAGAACGGGCGGAAGGATTGTTAAGAATGGTTGATTTAGGGGACCGAATGCACCATAAACCAAATGAATTATCTGGTGGGCAACAACAAAGGGTAGCTATTGCTAGATCTTTAGTTAACGACCCTGACATTATTCTTGCTGATGAACCTACTGGAAATTTAGATTCAAAGTCTGGCCAACAAGTTATGGACTTTTTATCTAATTTACATATAAAAGAGGGTAAAACAATTATTTTAGTAACTCATGATTTAGAATTGGTCCGTTATGCACAAAAAGTTGTTTATTTAAAAGATGGTGAAGTTTTAAAAATTAAGCATGGGCATGGGCATAAATAATTTTCTGATTATTCCTTATTTGTTACATAGGACCTAAAAAAGTTAGGTTGGAAAAGATAGACTGCTACTTATCTTCTAAACTATCTAAATATTTATAAATTAATCTTTGATTTTTGTTAGATAAAGAGGGTAATCTATAATTGCTTAAAATTTTTCAATTTTTGAGCAAAAAATTTAATGAGGTGATTTTTTATGGAACAAAAACAATTAGACGAAGAGGAATCTTTTTTTGGTGAAGAGTTTGTTGAAGAAGAACATTCTAGTAGTAAAAATAATACTAAAAGTAAACCTAAAAAAGAAAAAAAATCTTCAAAAAAATCTACTGAAAAAGTAATTGAAGTGGATAAAGAGGAAAAGATGGAAAATTTAAATGAAGTTAAAAACGAAGATAAAGAAGAAGTTAAAATAATTCCTGCTACTGAAAAGGTAGAAAATATTGAACCTGCAAAGTCTGAACCTATTGATCCTACACCTGTTGTTGATCCTTGGGAAGATGAAGATGATTCTAATGATAGTCTTAAAAGTGCTTCTACTTGGAAATTGCTTACCGGTATTCTGTTAATACTTTTAGTTGTTTCAGTTTTTACTGGTGGATTTAACATGGATGGGGCTGCTATTAGCGAGGGTATTACTTTAGCTGAAGCTGAACAGAAAGTTTTAGATTATGTAAACACTAATCTTTTACAGGAGCCTTTCACTGCTGAACTTGAAAGTTCTGAAGATGCTGGTAGTTTGTATAAACTGACCATTTTGGTTGCTGGACAATCAGTGGATTCTTACATGACAAAAGATGGTAAAATATTTTTCCCACAGGGATTTGTGCTTGATGAAGCATCTCCAGCAGGAGCAACAGAATCAGCAAAACTTGATGTTTCTATTGATGATGATGCCGTAAAAGGAAATGCTGATGCTCCAGTAACAATAGTTGAATTTAGTGAGTTTCAATGTCCTTTTTGTAAAAAGTATTTTGACGAAACTTATCCCCAGATTGTAAAAAACTATGTTTTGACTGGTAAAGTTAAATATGTTTTCAGAGATTTTCCATTAGAATTTCATCCTAATGCTCAGAAAGCTGCAGAAGCTGCTGAATGTGCTGGTGAACAAGGTCAATATTGGCAAATGCATGACGAACTATTTAGAAATCAAGATCGGCTTGATGTTGTAAGTTTAAAAAGTTACGCAAAAGAATTGAAGTTAGATACTGCAAAATTTGATGCTTGCTTGGATAATGGAGATATGGCTGAAGAAGTTAAAAAAGATGCTGTTGATGGTCAATCTTATGGTGTTACTGGTACTCCTGCTTTCTTTATTAATGGAAAGTTAATTAGCGGTGCAATGCCTTATAGTGCTTTTGTAACTGAGATTGAAGCTGCATTAGCTGAAGCTGGAGGAGCAACTGTTCCTGTTGAAGTTTCTACAGAAGAACCAGCTGAAGTTGTCGTAGTTGAAGAGCCAGTTGAAGTTGTTGTTGAAGAACCTGTTATAGAAGAACCAGTGGTTGAAGCAGTTGCAACTAAAGAGTTTGCTATTACAGCAAAGAAATGGTTCTTTAGTCCAGCTAAACTTACTGTTAACAAAGGTGATACAGTGAAAATAACTATTGTCCCTAATGCTTTAGATTTTACTTTTTCCGTGCCTAAATTTGGAGTGGAAAATGAAGTTAAAGGAAACACAGTAGTAGAATTCACTGCTGATCAAGTTGGAACATTTGATTTTAAATGTTCAAGTTGTGAAGATTGGCGAGGAATGACTGGAACTTTAGTTGTTGAATAGAAAGGTTTTTATTCTTTCTTTCTTTTCTTTTCTTTTATGTATAAAATAAGAGGGATGATAAAGAGTTTTCTTGTTTTTTGTATTTTGATAGTTTCTTTGTTTTTAGTTAGTTGTCTTGTTGAAGAATCTGTTGATGGTAGTGAATCTGGCGCTTTGGTAGGGGAAGCTCATAAAACTAAATCTGGAAAGATTATTGGAAAATCGTGTCAGGGTGATGATGATTGTAATTCTAACCAATATTGTAATTTTTTCTTTCATGAAGACCCTGAGTGGGGAAAATGTGATTTTGGAGAAGTACAAATTACTAATTCTGGATTAGGGGCAGAACTAATTGCAGAATATGATTTTGAAAAAGGTAAAAAAATATCTTTTAAAGGAAAAACTAATAGTTATTATATTTTACCTGCTAAAGATTTAAACAAACTTAATGATTTTACAATCATGTTTTGGGCTAAAACAAGTAGTCAGAAGACTTCAGCTTTAATTTCTGCAGCTAATATTAATGAAGATAATGAATTAACCATTATGACTGATTTAACAGTTTATCTTAATGCTAATAAAGCAAAATTAAGCAAAAATATTAAACTAACAGACAATAAATGGCATCATTTAAGTTTAACAAGGAAAGGGTCAAAAGTTAAACTTTATTTTGATGGTCGGTTTAGTGGTTATCTTTCTGGTTTAGGGGATGAAGAGTTAGAGGTTAATTTAGCAGTTTTAGGACAGGAATTAGATTTGAATGTTATTGGTCAACCTTTTTTCAAAGTTGTTGATGGAGAAGCATTTACTATTGATGAAAAACAATCTTATCAGGGGAATATTGATAAATTAAAAATTTATGGTTATGCTTTACAATCTACAGAAATAAAAGAGATTGCAACTAAAGAAAGTTTAGAATTTTTGTTTGGTTGAATTTAATTGCATTTTACTGCATTCTTTCTTACGATTATTACATAACTCCATAATATTTATAAACGAATAATTTTCTTAAGTTTTTATGACAGAAAATGAAGAAGCATTAAATTATCATTCTCAAGGAACTCCGGGAAAAGTGGCAGTAATTCCAACAAAACCTTGCACCACTGCAAAAGAATTATCTTTAGCTTACACCCCAGGAGTTGCTGAACCTTGTTTAGAAATAAAAAATGATCCTCAGAACGCGTACAAATATACTGCTAAAAGAAATTTAGTTGCTGTAATCAGTAATGGTACTGCTGTTCTTGGTTTAGGGAATATTGGTGCTCTTGCAGGTAAACCAGTAATGGAAGGTAAAGGTGTCCTTTTCAAACGGTTTGCTGGGATTGACGTTTTTGATTTAGAAGTTAATGAATTAGATCCAAAGAAATTTATTGAAATTGTTACTTCTTTAGAACCTACATTTGGCGGAATCAATTTAGAAGATATTAAAGCTCCGGAATGTTTTCAAATAGAAGAAGAATTAATTGAAAAAATGAACATTCCAGTTTTCCATGATGATCAACATGGTACCGCAGTAATAACTGCTGCTGGTTTGTTAAACGCTTTAAAAATTGCTAATAAAAAAATTGAAGAAGTAAAGATTGTTTTTTCTGGGGCGGGAGCAGCGGCAATGGCTTGTGCTAATTTATTATTAGATTTGGGTGCAGATAAAAATAAAATATTTATGTTTGATAGTAAAGGTCTTTTAACGGTAGAACGTTTACCAGAATTAAATAAATATAAAGCTAAGTTTGTTCAAGAGAATGAATTAACTTTTAGTGAATCATTTACTGGTGCAGACGTTTTTATTGGTGTTTCTCAGGGTAATATTGTTTCTCAAGAAATGTTAAAATCAATGGCATCTTTTCCGATAGTTTTTGCGATGGCTAATCCGAATCCAGAAATCTCTTATCCAGAAGCTAAAGAAGCAGTTCCAGAAATGATTATGGCTACAGGCAGATCAGATTATCCTAACCAAGTTAATAATGTTTTAGGATTTCCTTTTATTTTTCGTGGTGCTTTAGATGTGCAGGCGACCAAAATTAATAAAGAAATGAAACTTGCTGCTGTTAAAGCTTTGGCAGACTTAGCTCACTTACCCGTTCCTGATTCAGTTGCTGAAGCCTATGGCAAGACATTCTCTTTTGGTCCGGATTATATTATTCCCACACCTTTTGATCCTCGAGTTTTGTATCATGTTGCTCCCGCTGTAGCTAAAGCAGCAATGGAAACTGGAGTTTCTCAGAAAAAAATTGAAGATCTGGATAAGTATAAAGAAGATTTGAAAAAGTTAGCAAATAATCTTTCTCAAGGAATTTTTTTATAGTAGTGCAAGATGATACTTTAATTATGCTCAATTCATAAATATTTATAAACAAATAATTTTCTTTTCAAATTATGGAATACACAAGTATAATTAATTTTTTAGAAAAAATTGGCAAGATTGCTAATTTTAATGAGAAAGAATTAGATTTATTAAAAAGACCACAATTTATTCATCAAGCAGAATTAGAAGTTTCTGGGAAGAAATATTCTGCTTTTAGAGTACAGCACAATAATTCTCGTGGTCCGTTTAAAGGTGGGATTAGATTTCATCCGGAAGTTAGTTTGGATGAAGTTAAAGCACTTGCTTTTTGGATGAGTTTGAAAACTGCCACTGCAGATATTCCTTTAGGTGGTGGCAAAGGCGGAATCACAGTTAATCCTAAAGAATTGTCTAAAGAAGAGATTGAAGAATTAAGCCGAGATTATGTGCGTGCTTTTTACAAAGTTATTGGACCACAACAAGATATTCCTGCCCCTGATGTTTATACTACTCCTGAAATTATGAATTGGATGTGTGATGAGTATGAAAAATTAATTGGTGAGAAAGCTCCAGGAGTAATAACTGGTAAACCAATTGAAGCTGGCGGATCTTTAGTAAGAGATATTGCTACTGCCCTTGGAGGGGTTTATGTTTTAGAAGAAGCAATTAAGAGGATTGTTTTGACTGAGAAAACTGTCGCTGTTCAAGGTTTTGGTAATGCGGGGATGAACGCTGCTAAATTGCTTGCAGAAAGAGGGCTTAAAATTGTTGCTGTTTCAGATTCTAAAGGTGGAATTTTAAATAATGAAGGGTTAAATATTGAAGAATTGGTTAAAGTTAAATCTGAAACTGGTAGTGTTGTTAATTATACCAATGGAGAGAAGATTTCTAATGCGGACTTATTAGAATTAGATGTTGTGGTTTTAGTTCCTTCTGCTTTAGAAAATGTAATTACTGTTGAGAATGCATCTGAGATTAAAGCAAAAATTGTTTTAGAATTAGCTAACGGCCCTACTACTTCGGAAGCGGATAAAATTTTATATTCTAAACAAATTTTAGTATTACCTGACATTTTAGCTAATGCCGGTGGCGTTACAGTTTCCTATTTTGAATGGTTACAAAATAATGAAGATAATTATTGGGATGCAGAAACTGTAAAAACTAAGTTGAAAAAGAAAATGGTCAGTGCATTTGAACAAATTTGGGAAAAGTATTCTGAGAATGATTATGATTTTAGAACTAACACTTATCTTTTAGCAGTTAAGAAGATTCTAGATGCTGAGAAGTTAAGAGGCAGGGTTTAGTAATTTTTACAGAAAAGCATAAAAACTACCCCTGGTTTTACATTTTAAAATGGAACGTATACTAATTAAAGATCTTAAAGATAACATTGGAAAAGAAGTATTACTGCAAGGTTGGATTCAAGAATTGAGAAATTTAAGCAAAATTAAGTTTCTTATCTTAAGAGATAGAACTGGTGATATGCAAACACTTGCTTTCAAAGGTGATACTGAAGAAGAATCATTTAATGCGCTTGATGATTACACTAAAGAGTCTGTGGTAGAGATTATTGGATTACCTAAAGAAAATAAAACTTCCAAATGGGGAATAGAAGTAATGATTAAAAGTATTAAAATGCTTAACAAATCAGAAGTACCTCATCCAATTGATAATTCTGATAAAAGTCAAACTAACATTGATAAAAGGATTGATTACCGTTTTTTAGATACAAGAAATCTTAAGAAACAAGCTATCTTCAAAATAAGAAGTAAGATAACTAAACTGGTTACTAATTATTTAGACGGTCATGGTTTTACTAATATTCAAACTCCGAAAATCACTACAATTGGAGTTGAATCTGGAGCAGATTTATTTACAGTTGATTATTTTGGCAAACCTATTTACTTATCACAATCGCCACAAGTTTACAAACAGATGTTTGTTGCTGGTGGATTTGAAAGGGTTTATGAAATTGCCCCGGTTTTTAGAGCAGAAAAATCTCACACTACTAGGCATTTAACTGAGTATACCGGTGTTGATTTTGAGATGGCTTTCATTAAAAATGAAGTTGAATTAATGGATTTCATTGAAGAAATGTTAATTAGTTTGTTAAATAAATTAAAAGAAGAATGTTCTTCTGAATTAGAATTATTAGAAGTGGAACATAATGTCATTAATAAGATTCCTCGAATTACAATGGGTGAAGCTAAAACATTGTTAGCAAAGAAAGGTAAAAAGTATGCTGCTGAAGATGACTTAGATCCAGAGGGAGAGAAAATGTTGGGCGAGATTATGAAAGAGAAACATGGCAGTGAGTTTGTATTTTTAACAAACTTTCCTTTCGCAATTCGGCCATTTTATCACATGAAACCCGAAGATGACCCTAACGGAACAAAAAGTTTTGATCTATTGTTTAATGGTGTGGAGATTGCTACTGGTGCACAACGTGAGCATCGTTTAGAAGTTTTGGAGAAACAGGCTAAAGAGAAAGGTTTAGATCTGAACAAAATGCCTGAATATAAAGATATTTTTAAGTACGGCTGTCCTCCACATGGTGGTGTTGGTTTTGGATTAGATCGGATCACTCAGAGGTTGCTTAAGTTAGATAATATTCGAGAAGCTGTTTTACTTCCAAGGGATCCTGAACGAATGGCTCCATAAAGAAAAGAAAAAGTAAAAATAAAAAAACAAATTAATTAATGATCACTGGCTTGCCAAGATTACTTTCTTTATTTTTTTCTTCTTTTTCCTCAAACTTTAACACTTTTAACTTTTCCAAGTCATCTAAATCATTTAACTGTAGCCTAGAGTCAGATAAAGTGTATAAGACATCTTCAATAAACAAACTTCTTCTGATTGAACTCTCTCCAGAGAAGTAATAGCCACTTTTCTTATACGCTTGATCATCGTCATAATGGCTGATTTTACCTTTCAGTTGGAAACCATTGTTTAAAGTTAAATCAAAGACGTAAGCTCCCTGGAAAGTATATTCGCCATGCTGGTTGTCGGAAGTTTTTTCTCCTTTAATCTCTGCCAAAGTTATTGGAATTACTAAGAGATTTTTCTCTCTGTCAAACAAAAATGCTTTATGGTTACGAAGAGCTTCCGAATTTGTACCTCTATCCCCAATAACAACTTTATGAAGTTCAATTGGATTTTCGACATCAGAAACGTCAAAAACTGCCATTTTTATTCCTTGGTACCAAGCAAAATCTAAGTTTCTTTGGTCTTTAAGGTTTTCTTCAGCTTCAACTGTATCTTTACCGATCCCAATGATATGATTTTCATCATAAGGATGAAGATAATCAGAGTAACCCGGAATTTTTAGTTTTCCTAAAACGGTTGGATTGTTAGGGTTAGCTAAATCAATCACAAACAAAGGATCAACTTTCTTGAAAGTAACTACATAGCCTTTCTTACCCATAAATCTTACTGAGTAAATTCTCTCTCCGGGAGCTAAGTCTTCTAGTTCTCCAACAACATTTAAGTTTGAATTTAAAACATAAACATTGTTACTAGATTTTTTATCACTCCAAACGTTACCTTTAGTAGTAGCAATTCGGAAATGGTTATCATGTTCATCCATTGAAAACTGGTTTAAAATAGTTCCAGGAACTTCTCCGGTTGCAAAATAATCTATATCGCCTTTGTCTAATCTGAATTTAGTGACAATAGTTTTTTCTCTATTCTCTTCATCTAATTTTTCTAAACCATATCCATATTGAGATTGGGCAATATAAATGCTGTTTAATGAAGCATAAACATTTTGTCCATTACCTAAGATAGTTTCTTTTTTAATTTCTTGATCTTCGTTTGTTATAGAAATTGCTGCTAAAGTAATGAAATTACGTGCTTCTACATCTTCTATGTAACCAATATTTGTACATTTAGCAATTGGTTCAAATGTTTCTGAATCTTCCCTAAACTTAGGTACTACTTCTTCACAAATGGTTGGGTTTTTAGAATATCTTGGATAATTGTTAACTACAAAATAAACATCATCATTTATTTTTCTGGAAGTTAAGTAACGTCCTTCAAAATCAGCAGTTCTTAACAATTCTGGATCTTCCTTATCAGAAATATCGTAAAGTTTTACTGTTAAAGTACTTCGAGGATATCTGGAATGAGCAATTTCATTTGTATTTTTTCCAAGAGGAGTATTATACTTTTGAAATGTATTACCAAAAACTAATAATCTATCTTCGTGGATGAACAATTCTTGTGGAGAAAATTGTTCACCTAAACTTTCTTCGTAGATTATTTTTGCATCTTCTTCTGGATAAGCTTCAGCAATAATTAGTTTATTTTTTGCTATAAGATAAATGTATTTCCCATCAGTTTTTATGATGTCTGCTTCATCTACCCCTTCTACTTGAATGTTAGTTTTTGAGTATGTTGTATCTCCAGATGAAGATTCTTGGATAGCCATTGTCCCGGTAAAAGTTTTAAATGATGTTGGAGAGGTTGCTATTTCCATTACGGCATCAACAAAACCACCTTTATTTCTTGCATCCTCTAAAGCTTCTAATAAGTCTTCTCCAGAAGAGAACTTTTTCAATCCTAGTTGTGTTGTTTGTATTGTTGTTGGTTCTGTAGGTAGAACCACATAAATAACTCCCAAAACAACAATTGCAGCCAGGAAGATAAACATTAATTGATTCAATATTTTTTTAGTCATTTTTAATCACCATCTTTAGTAATAGCGTACTTCTATTTATAAGTAAGAGTAAGTTTCAAATTGAGTTGAAGTTATCTATTCTTCCACCATTCTTTTAGAATTACAATAATTAAGTAAAGAACAATCGTAAATAAACTTCCGACTAAGAACCATAAAGCAATGTTTGGTTGAGAAGAAGAGATTTGTGGTAAACAATCTGTGCCGATTTCTGCCGTAACTGGAGCAGATTCCATAATTGCCTTATCAGCAGTAGCATAAGCAGCTTCTTTTAATAAAGGAGCAGATTTTGCTGTTTCTGCAGCAAAGGTTCCAACTCTACCAAATGAAGAAGTAGTAAACTTAATAACCGCACTGATTCCTAAAGCAATTAAACCGATTGGCAAGACATTCTTCAATGCTTGTTTTAACCCAGAAACTTTTTTCGGAGCAATAATAATGTATTTGTTAGCTAATTTGTAATGGTTAACTTCTCGACCTTTCTTACTATAATGAAATTCTTCAACTGCAATTAAACTTGCTTCTGTTAGTTTTTGTAAATGATAATGGACAGTAGAAATTGGAATATTTAACTCTTTAGAAATGTTAGCTTCTGTATCATGTTCTTTCTCAGCCAGGTAATTAAGAATTTTTCTACTTGTATCACTAGTAATAGTTTCTGCTAGTTTCTTAGTTTTCTTCTCATTTAAATCTACTAAAAGGAAATTGTTTTTTTTACTCATATCAGCGGGTTATACTTTAGTATTTAAATAGGTTTTGATAACTTCAAGCTTGTTTGAAGTTTAGAAATGATTATATATATGTTTGATTTTCTTTTAATTATGGTGGATTTAAGTCCGGTTGTAAAAAAGAATCTTTACTTAATGCGTAGTAAAAAGGAAGGTGGAATGAGTGAAGTAATTATGAACGAAAGTATTGGGGGTAATGCTGGTGCTTCTCATTTAGGGATAAATTTTCATTATCATAAAGAGAATGGAAAAATTGCTTTTTTTGGGAATATTCAGGATGTTCCCACAAAAATTAGAAAAAACAGTTTATATGTTGAAGGGAGTTTTTCATATTATATCAAATTTGGAGTGACCAAAAAATTTTATTTTCAAGAATCAAAAATTGATAAGATTAATTATAATTCTAAAGATACAAGAGAAGCGCGTATTAATTTAGCTTTGTCAGCAAAAATGTATAACGAACTTTATGGTGGATATAAAGAAGAGAAAATTGCTGTTTAAATTTTTCTAAAAGTCTACTGGGAACAAGAAGTTTCTTAACACTAAATAAGTTATAAAGAGTCCAATTAAAGTAATCGCTTCCCATTTGTTTAATTTTTCGTTTCTCCATAAGAACCAGAAAATTAGTCCCGCAATTCCTATTTTAAATGGTAAATCATAAAACAGGGTTACTTTAGGAACTGCATAACCCGATATCATTGCCCCTAATCCTAATCCTAGTAAAGGGTTAGTAACGTTACTGCCGATTAAAACTCCTGCAGAAATTCCTTTCTTATGTTTAAAGACGGCCACTAAAGCAGTAGTCAGTTCTGGTAAAGCGGAAGCAATACCTAACAACAGAACTCCGAAAAATGAAGCGCTGATTGATAATGATTCAACTAAAATTGTAGAAGCTTCAATAACTTTATTTGCAGCAAAAGCCATGATTGCAAAAGAAATAAGAATTGTAGTTATTTCAAAAACAAGTTTTTTATCAGTGAATTTCTTTTTTGCTTTTTTGTGAATTATCGGTTTAATATTCAATTCTTCTGCTTTTCTTTTTTCTTGTCTCTTTTTTAGATAAAATAAGTAACCAATGTAAGCGGCGAACATGATAAACCCTTCAAATCTGTTGATAAAACCGCCAATAGTCATGACCCACATTAAAGTAGCTCCAGCAATTAAAGCACCAACTTCAGAAATAATATTTTTTTTAACAACAACAATTGTTCCAATTAACCCTACCACCGCCAGAATAAAACTTTGTTGAAATATGTCTGAGCCAACATTAGTTCCGATAACTAATCCAGAAATAGTGTTCATCATTCCCGGGTTTTTAAGAATATCAATACTACCAACAATTGCGGCCATGATTTCAGGAACAGAAGTTCCAATAGAAAGGATTGTTAAACCGATAAAAGTACCGGACCAGCCAAAATGGTGCGCTAACCTGATAGAACTTCTTACTGCTATCTCTGCCAGGATTAAGATTGCAATGACTCCAATGATTAAAGTAATAATTTCTGTTAACATCCTCTTTTTTATATAGAATAATATAAAAGTTTAAAAATGTTAGTTTTTTGTACTTAATTATGGATTGTAAAAAAGAACGGAACTTAGAAAACTGTAAATGCACATATCCTGGCTGTCCCAGAAAAGGGATTTGCTGTGAGTGTATTAGGCATCACCTTGCTAATAGAGAACTACCTGGCTGCTGTTTTGATAAAGAGGGAGAAGCTACATTCGACAGAAGTTTTGAGAAGTTTGTAGAATTGGTTAATGAAGGAAAAATTTGAGGTTAAATAAAATGAAAGCGTTATTTATTGTTGCACAAGAAGGTTATCAACCGCACGAATATGGTGCGCCAAAGAAAATATTAGAAAATGCAAGTGTTGAAGTAATTACTGCTTCTAAACAAGTTGGAACTTGTACTGCTACTGATAAAACTACTACTGAAGCTACAATTGCGATTGCAGAGATTAACGTTTCTGATTATGATGCAATTGTTTTCATTGGCGGTCCTGGTGCAGTAGGGTATCAGCATGATGTTCAAGCACATTTAACTGCACAAGAAGCAATTAATCGTGAAAAAGTTTTGGCAGCAATTTGTATTGCTCCTACTATCTTGGCATATGCAAATGTTCTGGAAGGGAAAAAAGCTACTGTTTGGAATCAAGATAATAAACAAGCAGAAATTCTTATTAAGAATGGAGCAGAATTTGTTGACCAACCGGTTGTAATAGATGGAAAAATTATTACTGCTAACGGACCCGAAGCTGCTGAAAATTTTGGAAAGAAGATATTGGAATTATTAGGCTAATAAAGCAACACCTTTACCAACTAAGTAAGTGATAATTATTACAATTACCGCTAGAGCTAAATGTTCTAAAAGAGAAAAATATGATCTTTCCTTTTTTTGTTTAATTAAGTAAATGTTAAACCCGGTTAAGAGTAGTAATCCCCAAAATATTCCTGCTATGACTGCTTCTTTAATGGCTAAAAATAAGAACGGGACAATAAAAGTTAAAGCAAAAATAAATTTTGCTAGAAATGTGGAAATTGTTGCTTCCCAAACTTGTTTATGTGAATAATTAAATTCTGCTTCTTTAGAGATGTGCATCCCTAGAGAGTCTGATAAAGCATCAGCAATAGCAATAATCAAAATTCCACTGATAACAATGATTTTTGAATACGTTCCAGAATATAATCCAACCATTAAACCGAGAGTAGTAATTATTCCTGATGTTAATCCAAACCCTAAACCTGCTCTGAACGATTCTTTCATTATCAGAATGATAATTTTAATGTTTAAATGTTTTACTGAAATTACCACAACTATTTTAAACAACAAAGTATTCTTTAGCTTTAATTATATTTAGAGGTGATTAGTATGACTAAAAAAGTAACAAAAAAAGTTAATAGAAAAGTAAAGTCTAAACCAAACGGGTTTAAAAATTTATTTAATCAAAAATACATTTTTTCTGCAGCATTTATAATAATTATCATTATTGGGGGATTTTTTTTGATTAACAATTTACAAGATAGTGAGGAAGCAATTGCTGGCGAAGCTTATCGAAAAAGTATTAGGAGTAAATCTCCAGAACCTTATTTTCAGTTGTATAAAGAGTACAAACGATTTTATGAGATGAGCGGTAAAGAAAAAATTGATTTTAATAAATTCAATGCCGCTTTGATTCGGAGCAATGTTTTTTTAATAGATTCTCGTAGAGATTATCGTAATGAGCGAGCAGAATTAAAAAACAGTTATTCTAATATTAAAAAGTTAGTCAATAAAGTTTATGCTGGGGCTTCTTCGGACACTCTTTCTTTCACTGCTTGGTACATGGTTTTTGAGGATAGATATAAAAAAGAAATATTTGGTCAAACTTTTGATAAACCTATTAATCCTACTTTTTTTAAAAAATTGTCTAAGCTTAGAAGTGGGGAAACAATTATTGTTGAAAAAGAAACTAAAAGTTCTTCACGTAACAGTTTAACTGGAGCAGCAACAGGGGGGAATTCCGGTGGTACTGCTTTTTCAGATTGTGCTGGCGGTCCTCAATCAGAAGCAAGTTTAACTGGCACATCTATTGATCCAATGGATCCCTTAAAAGGAGCATCTACTCAAGTAGAAAATTCTTGGTCTTCAAGTGGCCCTTGTGGTAATATAGATCCCAATATGGTGGGTTTTAGTTCTAGTGCTGGCCAGGAAGATGATGAAGATGACCTTTTTGATGAGATGGAAGATGCAGAAGATGATTGGGACACTGGTAGTAGTTCAAGCAGCTCCAGCTCGAGTAGTTCAAGCTCTAGCAGTTCAAGTTCCAGTAGTTCAAGTGGTTCAAGTAGCTCGAGTTCAGGATCTTCTTCAAGTTCGTCAAGTTCTGGTGCGGGTGCTGGAACTGGCTCAAGTAGTTCAAGTTCTGGTGGTTCAGACCCTTGGGGAGAAGTAGAACAAAAAGAAAAAGAACACGAAGGTGAAGAAGGAACTTGGCAAGAAACTTCGTCCTCTTCCTCATCCTCTTCCTCAAGTGGAGGAAGTGGCGGCAGTAGCTCACAACAAATGGGTGATGATAGTGGCAGTGGTTGTGGCGGTGCTGGCGGTAATCCTGGAGGTACATTAGGTGATTGTGGTGGTGGCAGTGATGAAGATGATTGTGATGATAATGGAATTAATCCTGCTGGAATGAGTGATGAAGGTTATGGGAGCACTGGTTCCGGTTGTGGTGGTGGTGGAGGAGATCCAGCGATGATTCAAGTAGACATTACTCAAAGTCATATTTCTGGTGATAATCCGATTGATGCGGTTAGTATGAATAAATTAGGTTTGAGTACTTTTGGAGGAGAACTGTTTATTATGTTACCTAAATAGTTTTTTTCTTTTCTTTTTTCTTTTTAACCACAACTATTTTAAATAGTAATATATTCTTTTAATAAGAAATGGTTAAAAAAAGAGGTCAGAAGAATAGTTCATTAGGAAGTAAAATTAAAAGTTTTTTTAAACATAAATATGTTTTTTCTATAATTATTTTAATTCTTCTTGCCGGTTCTTTAGTTTTGATTAATAATTTTCAGGATAGTGAAGAAGCAATTGCTGGTGAAGCAATTCGTAAAGCAATGAGAACTAAAAGTATTGACCCTCTGAAATTGCCAATTAATTATGATTTATCAAAACTATCTAAAAAGAATATTAAATTTAAACCTGCAATTACCCCTTATCAAGAGTCTTTATACGCTTTCTTTCACGCTGTTAATGGATTAGATTCTAAAGTAATAACTCTTCAACCAACCGCAGTGAGTCATCTAAAATTTAAATTAAGATCACAATATCTTTACCTAGATCTTTTTCATGCAGAATTAATGAAAAAAGGAATTTTCAACAAATACGCAAAAGTTGCTAATTCTGTACGTAAAGAAATAGAAGAAACTGGTAGTGTTTCTAAAAGTAATTTAAACAATTACATTAAAGTTTACAATGAGATTTACAATTTGTTAGGATATAATCAAGAAGATGTGGAAGTAAATTTGCGAAATGAACTTATTGATGAAGCACTGAAACAAAATGGTGGGACTTTTTTTAAAGGAGAGACTGAAGCAGATCAAGATGGAAATGTGAACGGGAAAGGTTATACTCTTGATGAATATAATGAAGAAATGATTTTGAAACCATTAAGTCCGTTTACTTGGCGTGAAGTTTTGGAAGGAATAAAAAACGATATTTTGTTTGAAGTAGAAATTGAAAATGATGAAGCCCTTGAAGAAAAACCTGATACTGGATTTAGTGGTCCAAAAGGTGGCCCTAGTAGTGGTGGTGCTGGCGGTTCTATGGGCTGTATGAATTCTAAAACCGGTTTTGGTCCATCTGGTTCTGGTTCTGGAAATGGATTAGGAGTAGTTGGTAGTACGCTTGGTGAAGGGGGTATTGGTGGAGGAGACCCTGTTGATCCAAATTTTGATAATGGTGCTGCAGGATTCGGCGGTGGATATAGCTGGTTAATGTGTTTAGGTATGGGTGGCGGAGAAGTTGGCAGTCCTACTGGGGCAATGATTACTGGCGCAGATACTGCAGAAGGGCCTGTAGGAGATTCTAGTGGAGAAAGTTCTACACCTAAAGGTGAACCTTTTGATATCTCTGCAGGAGAAGCATTTAATAGAGATAAACCAAAATCAGGGACTGAGAAGTGGCTTGAGTCTGGTGTGTCTAAAGGTACAGATACAGAAAAAAATAAAGCTGAATCTGATGCTCAATGGCGTAAAGATACTGGTGATATTAAAGATACTATAGTTTCTTATGGAGGTCAATTTAAATTCGATCCAGTAGATGGTGCTGGAAACTTACCTTGTTGGAGTTCTTTATCTGGTTATGCGGGGGCTGCTAGTGGTTGTAGTGGTTGTGGAGGAAGCAATACGATTACAGACAAAGTTGCCCCTTTTGCCAGTGTGGGGATGACAACATCTCCCGGAATGCCTGCTGGTGATGGCGGCAGTAGTGGTGGTGGGTGTGGTGGATTAAATCCAGCAATGGTTGAGAAATGTTTAGGTGCTAAAGATTGCGGTCAATATGATCCTTCCCCACAAGACTTGGTTACAAATATTGTTACTGGGGTTTTAGTTACTCAAGATACTTTTGATAAAGCTTTAGCTAGTGATACACTTACTAATATTGGAATGAAAGCAAGTTTAGACTAATTATTTTTTTTTTAACCACAACTATTTTAAATAGTAATATATTCTTTAATAGTATTTATAGTAACTGAAAGGGGTTAGTGATGTTAAAAAAATATGATGTGCTTTGTATTGGTTCAGCTACTGTTGATAATTTCTTAACAACTGATTGCTCTTTAAAATCTGTTAAGTTAGGTGATAAAGTTTTAGTTAAAGCAACGGAAAAGCATTCTGGTGGTGGTGCAACAAATTCTGCAGCAGCATTATCAAAGTTAGGCTTGAAAGTAAAATTGTTATCTAAGTTGGGAAATGATCATGATGCCGAATTTATAATTAAAGAATTACAACAATATAAATTGAAAAATGTTTGTTTACATCATAGTAAACATAATACTGATTTTTCTGTGGTTATTTCTTGCCCACATAAAGATAAGGATAGAATTATTTATGCTCATAAAGGTGCTTCTAGTAATTTATCTTTAAACGATTTCAAAATATCACAATTAAGAGCTAAATGGATTTATATGGCTAGTTTAATGGGCCAATCATTTCAAACTGCTAAAAAGATTGCTCAATATGCAAAGCAAAATAAAATAAATTTATTGTTTAATCCTTCATTATACTTAGCAAAGAAAGGTAGAAATTATCTTAAATCAGTTTTAGAAGCGACAACTATTTTAGTTTTAAATAAAGAAGAAGCGCAATCTTTACTAAAAAATAAGACTAATTCATTCAAAAAGTTACTTTTAGAGTTGAAAAAGTTAGGTCCAGAAACAGTAATCATTACCAATGGAGCAAAGAAATGTTACGCTTTATCAGAAAATGTTATTTATTCATTAACTCCGCCAGATGTGAAAATTGTTCATACTGCTGGGGCAGGAGATTCTTTCACGGCCGGTTTTTTAGCTGGAATTATTAAAAAGTATGATTTTGCAGAAGCATTTAAACTGGGTCAGGTAAACTCTACATCAGTAATTCAACATTTTGGTACTAAAAATAAGTTATTAACGGAGAAAGAAGCAAAATTATTAATTAAGAAATATAAAATTAAAGTTGATAAAAATGAAATTTGATTATCTGAAAATATTTTCCTGGACACCAAAAATAATCGCTTCAATAGTTTTAGTTATTGGATTAGTAGCACTTATCATTTACGGTTCTGGAGATTATTTTGTTGCTGGGATAATGACCTGGACAAGTTTATTGTTAACCACCTTGATTGCTTGGAAAAACGAACCTATTGGTGGTAGTATTTTTATTATTTTAGGTTCTGGCTATTTGCTTTTTTCAATGAGCAAACTTTTTGATTTAACTTACATTTTTGCAGCTGCGCCATTATTTGTTATTGGCAGTTTGTTTATTCTCGATTATGTCTATTTGGGAAGGAAGGAAGAAACTATTGAAGGGGTTGACGATTTTTAAAATGGCGAGTCCACTTTACATTTTACCGTTTGATCATCGAGGTAGTTTTAAGAAGATTATTGGAGTGCAGGATCCGTTAACTAAAAAGGATGTTCAAAAAATCAAAGATTATAAACAAATAATTTATTCTGCTTTTAAGAAAGCAAAATTAAGTAAAGAAGATGCAGGGATTCTTGTTGACGAAACTTATGGTAAAGGGATTTTATTATCTGCAAAGAAAAAAAAGATCATTACCTGTTATACTTTAGAAAAGTCTGGGCAGAAAGAATTTTTCTTTGATCGAAAAGATTATCGGAACAGATTAAGTTATTTCAAACCAAGTTATGCTAAAGTTCTTTTACGTTATAATCCTGCAGGAAATAAAGCTATGAATAAACGGCAGGCAAAAAAACTTGCTGAATTAACTAAATATTTGAAAAAAGTAAATGTTGGTTTCCTTTTAGAAGTATTAGAAATCCCAACAGAGAAACAGTTAAAAAAATATAAGACCAAAACAAATTTTGATCACAAGCTTAGAGCAAAGTTAATGGTTAAAGCTATTTCTGAACTGCAACAAGCAGGAGTTGACCCAGAAATTTGGAAATTAGAAGGATTATACAAAAAAGAATTAATGCAAAAAGTTGCAGATCAAGTTACTTCATTTAATCCGCAAGCAAGAATTGTTGTTCTTGGTAGAGGGGAGAACGAAAAGAAAGCTGCACACTGGATAAAGGAGGGTGCAAAAGTTGAAGCTGTGATTGGTTTTGCGGTTGGGAGAACAGTTTTCAAGCAGCCGTTATTAGATTATCAAAGTAAAAAGTTAAACAAATCTCAAACTATTGATAAAATTACTCATAACTATTTGCATTTTGTAAATATTTTTGAAAAGGAGAAAATGAAAATGGAAAAGAAAATTTATCTTGGTAGTGATCATGCTGGATTCAAATTGAAAGAAAAAGTTAAGAAATGGTTAAAGAAAGAAAATATTGCTTACCAAGATTTAGGAAATAAAGTTTATAACATTAATGACGATTATCCTGATTATGCAGAGAAAGTTGGTAAAGCTGTTGTAAAAAATAAAAGTTTTGGGATTTTAATTTGCGGTTCTTCTGAGGGGATTTGTATCGCTGCTAATAAAGTTAAAGGAATTAGGGCAGTATCAGCTTTTAATTCTCTTACAGCTAAATTAAGCCGGGAACATAATGATGCCAATATAATCTGTTTGTCTGGTGGTGGAATGAAAGATCAAGTTAAGGGGATGGGTTTATCTTTTTCAAAAGCAAAAGAAATAATTAAAACTTTCTTGGATACTAGTTTTTCTGGAGAGAAAAGGCATGTTAGAAGATTGAATAAAATTAAAAGAATAGAAAGATGAAACAAAAAATATTACCTTCAATCATGGCTAAAAATCAGAAAGAACTAGATTTAGATTTTAAAAAACTTAAAGGAATTGTTAAAGAGTTACATTTAGACGTTGTTGATGGAAAATTTGCAAAGAATAAAGCGATGAGCTTTAATTTTAAGTTAAAAAAAGATTTTAGTTATAATATTCATTTAATGGTTAAAGATACTAAAAAATGGGTTAATCTCTGTTTAAAGAAAAATATTCAAACAATAATCATTCACCCAGAAGTCGCTGATGATCTTAATGCTTTAATTAAAAAAATAAAAGAGAAAAAAAGAAAAGTTGGATTGGCATTAAAACCAGAGACGAAAGTAAAAGAAGTTAAAGATTTTTTGAAAGACGTTGATTATGTTTTAATATTAACAGTACATCCAGGTTTTTATGGAGCTAAGTTTTTATCTGCTCCCTTAAAGAAGATTAAACAGATCAAGAAAATTAATCCGAAAATAAAAATTATTGTTGATGGTGGGATGGACCCGAAAACGATTAAGAAAGCGGTTAAAGCAGGTGCAGATCTGTTTGTTTCTGGAAGTTATGTTACTAAAGCAGAGAATCCAAAAGAAAGGATTAAGATTTTACTTTCTTCATTAAAATGAAAATTAAGATTAAGAAGAAAACTGAGAAGAGAATTTTTAGAAGTATTTTAATCATCTCAATAATTTCATTGTTCTTAATTGCCGGGTCTTTATTCTTGGGATTGAAAATAAATTTTATTATTGGGGAAGAATTAAGTGTTTCACTAGTTCCTTCCGTAAAAGATGAAATAATTACTTACGAGAATAATTTAAAGAGTAATTTTGAGGTTATCGTTGAAAATGAGTTTCAATGTAAGACCCATTGCGATTATTATCTTCAAGATTTATTTACTAAAAAAATATTATCTTCAGGAAATTTAGTCTTTAATGATAGTGGAAGTAAAGAAGTTAAGTTTGATTTAATCCCCTTAGAAGGTTTTAACAAATTTTATTTATACAATTTAGAAATCAGTTGTAACAATGTTAAAAGTATCTTTTGTTTAACTGATCAAAAAAAAGTTCACAACTCTGCTTTATTAATTTTAAAGAGAAATTTTGACGAAGAATCTCTTAAAAGTAGTTTACTAACAAAAAGTTTCTTAGATATACTAACAAATGAATCTAGTGAATTATTTGTTAGTTTAAAAGAAATTAATGTCACTCTAAGCAATTTTACTTACTTTAGTGATGAAATTAATCAATTAAAAAGCGATTTAATTGGACTAGATTATTTATTAATTCGGTTTAATAATGAACTATTGGATGAAATTTCATATTGGGAAGACAGTACTGTAAACAGGGATGGTGTTATTAAAAAATTAATTGAAGATTTTAATGGTATTAAAGAAAATGAATCTAAATTGTCTAATGATTTGTCTTCTCTTATTAATTTAAGAAATAATAATTATCAGCTTTTTAATAATATTGTGGGTTTAAATTCTGAAATGATTTCAGCTTATAACTATTCTTTTTATTTTGCTCAGGAATTTAGTAGAATTGATAATTTATCTAAATCCCTATTTAATGATAGTTTTTCTGAGATTGAACTTAATAACCAATTGAATAAAAGTTACACTTTAATCATCAATTTACTTTCTGACTTTGAATTAGAAAAAGATTTTATTAATACTTTTTACAGCACTCTCTTAAACAAACGTATTTCTAATAATATTGATTGTTCTTCATTAAACAGTTTAAGTTTAGATATTAATAATTATAATTTTAATGTTCCAATAAATAATTATACCTCTAATAAAATCGATCAAGCTTGGACTAACTGGAAAATTGATATTTTTAATGAAATGTTAATAAATGAAAGTATCTTCTCAAACTTGATTAATAAAGAATTATCTCAATTAAATTATTTTGATTCTGTTAACGTTTCTAAAGAAAATATTATTATTAATAATTCCTTATTGGCAAACTTTATTGATAACAACTGTAATGGTTTTGTTAAAATGAATTTAACTAACCCCTTCTCAGTTATTGAAAAAGTAGAATTAGATGATTATTATCAAGTTGGTTTTTCTATCTCTGGACAAGAAAAAAAGTGTTGTGTTTCTAATGAATGTAAAAGTAATCAAGAATTGGAACCAATAACTTTGTTTATTCATGGCCATGCTGCTAATGAAGCAAATACTCCAGAAGCATCATTAGCGGCGTTTGCAAAAATTCAAGAAAAAATGCAAACCTCTAGTTATATTAATCTTGGCCAATTAAATCTGGATGAAAGTATAACTGGCTTAGATGATTGCTGGGCACCAATGACTGCAAGGGCTACCTATTATTACATTCCTGTTTTTGGTATTGGAGATTATCAGCTTAGTATTCAAAAATCTGAAAGAATTGAGAATTATGCTTTACGTTTGAAAGAAATTATTGATTATCTTAAAATAACTACTGGTAGATCTAAAATTAATATTGTTGCCCATTCTATGGGGGGTTTAGTTGTTAGGGAATATCTTGACTTGTTTGGAACCGGAAACATTAACAAAGTTGTTTTTGTTAATACTCCTCACCATGGCATTTCAGGAAAAGTAGGACAATATTGTTCAATAATTGGTGCATCTAAAGAGTGTGATGATTTGAAAGAAGATAGTGTTTTCTTAACTAGATTGAACAGTAAACAATTATCTCCTTTAGTTGATTTTTATAATATTAGGAGTCAAGGTTGTTTAATGGAAAATAATCTTAATGGTGATGGTGTGGTTACATTAGAAAGTTCTAAACTTGATGGCGTTAAAGAATATATCATTAAAGGTAAGTGTACTGATACATTAAATACTAATTTGCATAATACTGTGCTTGACCCAGAGAAATATCCCGAAACTACAGAAAAGATTATTAGTTTTCTTAAAAATTAATTTTTTTAAAAGTACCAACTAGCTACTATTAACGCTGTATAAAGTATAAAACTCAGTGTAAAATAACCAATGTGGCCTTTCTTTCCAAATGGGATGTGGTGTCGAATGATTGTATAGAGAAGAACACCAATTGCAACACCAATCAAAGAGAATTCAACTTCTTTTGGAATATTTCCCCAAATAACAGCGATTGCTGTTCCGATTAGAGTTGCTGAAGAAAGAAAGATGGCTTTAATTTTTAAGGGATGAGGATTAGCAGGAAGATTACTTAAGAAAGTATAAGAAACCATGGGGATAGAGAAAAGGATGGCTTGAGTTGCACTTCCTCTTGCAAAAGTTACTAAGATGATTCCAATGATAATGTGATAAATAAACGAAAAAACTGTTTCTTCTAAAGAAAGCATTCTGACCAATTCTTGTTTTGTATTATTTTTGTAAATTTCTTTCTCAATAACATGATGGATAATAAAACCTAGAGGGATTGAGATATAAACGAATCTACTAAGGGATATAGCTGCTTCTGTAAAACTAGGAAATAATTCTAATAAAACGTAAGTAATAGAAACCCCAGCAGAGAATGAAATTATTTTCCGTGAATATTCTTTATGTTTAATACTGAATTTACGACTGTAGTAATGAGCAAAAGAAATGATTACTGCAAGGAGTACTGGCAAATAATATTGGTCTATCACTTAACCTAGAAATATTTAGGGGTTAATAATATTTTCTATTGTTTTACGCAGTACCCCATAACATTTATTAATAAAAAGTGTTTAATATACTATTAGAGGTGATATTTATGATTAAGAAAATTCTTTTTACTATTTCATTAATTATTATTGTTTTATTTTTGGTTGGATGTACAAGTGTAGAAACAGATCCTGGGAATAATATTGAAACAGAAGAAATGTCTGAAAAAGAGATGGAAGATATTGCTATGGAGAAACAAGAACAATTAGAAGAAGAATTGAAAGATGTTTCTGCTTGTGAAGATTGGAAATGTGAAGATTTAGTTGATGTTTTAACCGGGGAAACTTATAAAATTGAAGATTTTTCTGGTCAAACTATTTTAGTAGAAAGTTTCGCAGTTTGGTGTCCAACTTGTTTAAAGCAGCAGTTGAAAATGAAAGAACTTCTTGAAAGCGAGGGAGATGAGATTGTTCATATTTCTCTTGATACCGATCCAAATGAAGAAGGATCATTAGTAAAAGAACATGCAGAAAAGAATGGTTTGAATTGGAAGTTTTCTGTATCTCCAATAGAAATAACTAAAAAAATGATTGAAGAGTTTGGAATTGGGGTTGTTAATGCACCTTCTGCACCGGTAATTTTAGTTTGTGCAGATCAAAGTACAAGATTATTAGAGAAAGGTGTAAAATCTGCTCAGGAATTAAAAGAAGAAATATCTAAGGGGTGTTAAAAATGGTTTCAGCGTTACTTAATTTATGGATTAGCTTTTTAGCGGGTTTATTTGCTCCACTGGGGGCAGTATGTGTTCTTCCGCTTTATCCTGGATTTTTATCTTATTTAGCTGGGCAAGTTAATAGTGAAGCTTCTGAAGAAAGTAATAAGAAACAAATTATTATGTTTGGAGTGGTAATAACATTAGGTGTTATTCTTTCGATGTTTTTGTTTGGATTAATTTTTACTTTTTTTTTACAGGAATCGTTGACGAAATCAATAGGGATAGTTTCACCAATTGCTTTTGGTATTTTGGGAATCATTAGTTTATTTTTAATCTTTAATTTTGATTTGGGAAGATTTTTACCAAAATTACATTCTCCTGTTAAAAAGAACCCTTACATTAGTAGTTTAATTTTTGGTCTTTTTTTTGGAGCAATAGTTTTACCATGTAATCCAGCTTCTCTTGCAGTATTGTTTGCGGTAAGTACTTCGATAATGGAATTTGCGGTTAATTTGTTAAATTTTGTGGTTTTTGGAATTGGAATGGGTTTACCTTTACTTATATTTGCGGTTGCTTCTGCTACAAAAAGTAAAGAAGTAATCGGCTTTTTAACTGCGAGAAAAAGAATAATTAATTTAATTGCAGGATTAATCATGTTAGTAATATCATTGTATTATTTGATATTCGTGTTTAGAGTATTTGGTTAGAACGAAATGGAATTTGAAAAAAAATTATTGAAAATTGCTAGTAGGATTAGTGATCGGAATTTAGTTTTGGCATTGATAGGGAAAGTTTTGTTCTTTTTTGCTTTGGGCTCGATTTATTCGATAACTTTGATTAAGTATGGATATTATTTTTTAATTGCTACAGTTTTTTTCTTGATTAATTATCTTATTAATGATTTTCAATATTGGTTAAAGAAAAGAAAAATAAGTTGGTTGAATCGTTATATAGGATTTTTTGGATTGATTTTTTTAGTAATTATTTTTGGAATGCAATCTTCGCATGTCCCATTTAAAATTTATATCCTTAGTATTGGAGTGCTGTTAATTTTACCAGCAATGTATAATTTGATTAAAAGAAAAAAATGAAATGGAAAGTAATTATTGGAATTGTACTTTTACTTTTAATAATTGGTTGTTCAGAAGTTGTTGAGGAAAATATTGGTGAAGAAAAAGTTGATGACAATAATATTGTTGAGGAAGAAAAGATGGTAATAGAAAATGATGTTGATAACGATTTAGAAAAAGCTACTTTTGCAGGGGGTTGTTTTTGGTGTATGGAAGCAGCATTTGAAGAGTTGGAAGGAGTAGTAGACGTTGTTTCTGGTTATTCCGGTGGAGAAAAAGAAAATCCTAGTTATAAAGAAATTTCTTCTGGAACAACTGGACATAAAGAAGTGATTCAGGTTACTTATGATCCAAAAAAGGTGAGTTATGAAGAATTGTTAAACTTATTTTGGCGACAGATTGACCCCACTGATGCTGGCGGACAATTTGCTGATCGTGGTTCACAATATTTGACGGCAATATTTTATCATAACGATACTCAGAAAAAATTAGCTGAGAAATCTAAGGCGGAATTAGAAAAAATGGAAAAGTTTGACCAGCCGATTGTTACGGAAATTATTCATTTTAAAAACTTTTATTTAGCTGAAGAATATCATCAAGATTATTCAACAAAAAGAAATGCTGCGTATAAAGTCTATGAGAAAGGTTCAGGAAGATTAGATTATAAGAAAGAAATGTGGGAAGAATGAAAAAAAAGAGGTAAATAAAATGAATAAGAAAATAATAATGGGCGTCATGATGTTATTAATGATAATATCATTAGTATTTGCAATTTGGGGAGTGCAAATGCACATGAAAGTTGTAAATGAGGAAGCTAAGTTTCACGCTGCCCAAGCGGAATATTTTAGTCTGGATAAAGCAACTAGGGAATCAGCAGCAACTGGATCAGAATTAACCCAAGATTTAGTTGAGATTGTTAATTACCCTTCGGCATTAATGGAATTAAAGTTATTAGGTGTAGGAAAAATTTTAACAGGAATTTACGTGTTATTATTTGGAATCTTAATTGCTTTAGTAATGATGCCCGTAAGGTTAGGAAACATTATTAAGAATAAAAAGTAAAAATTTTTACTTTTATTTTTTTATTTTTATTAAATTGAGGTGAATTAAAATGAAATCAAAAATATTATTAATCATTATGCTAATTTTATCATTATTTATTTTTGCTTGTTCAGAAATTGTTGAAGAAAATATTGGAGCGGATGTTAAACCTGTTGAGAATGAAATCACTGAAGATTTAACAAACAGCGAGGTCAACAAAGATGTTTACGTAGAAATTCCCATGGAAGAGGTTGCTGAAGATTCTGAAGAAGAAATTATGGTTACTGATTCTGGGGTTAAATATTTAGTTCATCCTAATAAAATTCTTTCTGGCGGTCCGCCCATGGATGGGATTCCTAGTTTGGACAATCCCCAATATGTTTCTTTAGAAGAAGCAGACGAATGGATTGAAGATAATGAATTAGTGTTAGCAATTATCCATAAAGGGATTAAGCGAGTTTATCCATTACAAATTTTAGTTTGGCACGAAATTGTTAATGATAATATTGCAGGTGATCCTCTTTTGATTACTTATTGTCCGTTATGTGGAAGTGGAATTGCATTTGAAAGAATGATTGATATTAATGGAGAAAGAAAAGAAGTTGAGTTTGGAACGTCAGGGAAATTGTACAATTCTAATTTAGTAATGTATGATCGGGAAACACAATCATATTGGACACAGATTGATGGTAAAGCAATTGTTGGTGAACTTACTGGGCAAGAGCTAGTTGAAGTTTCTATTGATACTGTTGTTTGGCGAGATTGGAAAAAAGTTCATCCTGATTCAGAAGTGTTAAGTCAAAAAACCGGACATTTTAGAAATTATGGTAAAGACCCTTACGGTAGTTATTATGAAAATAGTAATCTGTTTTTCCCAGTAGAAAATGAAGATCAATCTGTTCATCCTAAAACAATTATTTTTGGAATTGAAGTTAATGGAGTTTACAAAGCATATCAAGAAGATGATTTGATTGATATGGATGGATTAATTGAAGATGAGGTTAACGGTGTTAATGTTAAAGTTAAAAGAGATGAAGCCGGAATTGTTACTATTATGGATGTTGATACTGGAAATGATATTGTTAAAGAAAGGGATTTTTGGTTTGCATGGTACGCTTTCCATCCAGAAACAGGATTGTATGAAAAATAAAAAAGAGGTATAAAAATGAAAAATTTAACTAAAGGGGAAATGGTGACAAGGATAATTTTTGGTGTAGGTATAATTGTAGCAACTTTTATTCCTTTACCTTTTGGAAATTATTTGAATTGGGTTTTAGCAGCAATATTAATCATTACTGGAATAACAATGTATTGTCCAGTTTGTCACATTGTGGATAAAAGTTAATTACTAAAAAATTGGAAGTGAAATAGAATGGTTAAAGCTATATGGAATGGAAAAGTGATCGCTGAAAGTAACGAAACTATCGAAATTGAAGGTAATCAATATTTTCCTGCTGATTCGGTTAAAAAAGAATTTTTGAAAAAAAGTAACCACCACACCACTTGTCATTGGAAAGGAGAAGCGAGTTATTATGATGTTGTTGTTGATGGAGAAGTTAATGAGAATGCAGCTTGGTATTATCCACAACCAAAAGATGGTTCAACTGATACTGTGGGTAAAGATTTTACTGGTTACGTTGCTTTTTGGAATGGGATTGAGGTTGAATAACTAAATCATGAAAAAAATAACCAAACAATTACTATTTTATTCATTTTTGATTCTTGTAGTAATTCTAATTTTGTTTTTTGTTAAAATTTATTTCTTTAATTCTAATATTTTTACAGATAATGAAAATGGTTTGTTAAACGAAGATTTAGAACTTGTTGCAGAAAATCTTGACACTCCTTGGGGGATTGATTTTCTTCCTGATAAAACGATGATTTTTACAGAACGACCAGGAAATGTTAACATGATAGTTAATGGAAATGTCAAAAATATTGCGAAGATTGGAGTTTATGAAGTTAGTGAATCTGGACTGTTAGGTATTGCAGTAGACCCTCAGTTTGAGGATAATTCATTTGTTTATCTTTATTATACTCTTGAAAGTGGAAATCGTGTTTCTAGGTTTAAATTAGTTGAAAAAAAATTGGAAGAAGAAAAAGTCATTTTAGATAAGATCCCTAACGCACGATTTCATGATGGGGGCAGAATCAAGTTTGGTCCTGATGGGAAATTGTATATCACTACTGGGGATGCAACTGTTCCAAGTTCTGCTCAGGACCTTGATTCTTTGGCGGGAAAAATATTGAGAATGAATAAAGATGGTTCTATTCCTGAAGATAATCATTTTGGAAATTATATTTATTCTTACGGACATAGAAATCCTCAAGGATTGGCTTGGTTAAATGGAAAACTTTATTCTTCAGAACATGGACCTAATAAAAATGATGAGATTAATTTGATTGAAATGAGTAATGATTATGGTTGGCCAAACACCTGTGAAGAACAAACTATAGACACAATTATGCCTTTAAGATGTTTTTCAGAATTTACTTTAGCACCTGGAAGTTTAGCTTCTGATGATAAATTAAACGTACTTTATGTTTCAGGTTTGAGGGGAAATCAGTTAAGAGAGATAATTATTTCTGAAGATGGAGACACTGTTTTAGAAGAAAAAGTTTTATTTTCTAATTTAGGAAGAATTCGTGAAGTAATTGTTTACGGAAATTATTTATACTTTACTACTAGTAATTATGATGGAAGAGGGTTTCCTAAAAATAATGATGATAAAATAATGAAGGTGAAAATAAAATGAAAAAAAAGAAAGATGTTGAAGAAAATAATTTGAATGATCAAAACGAACCAGTAAAAGAAAAAAGAGATTGGCGAATTTTTTTAGCAAGTGTTTTCTTTGTTTTAGGTTTTGCAGTAATTTTTTCTTTAGTGGGCGTATTATTACAAAGTGTTTTATCTGAAACTGCACCTTCTATTCAAAAATGGTTAGGAAGAGTTGGAGGGGTAATAATTATCACTTTTGGTCTTTATCTTTTAGGATTATTAAAAATAAAGTTTCTTGAAAAAGAACATAAATTACAAGTTAAGAAAAAGTTTAACTCAATGTATTTAACTTCATTTGTTTTTGGAGCGGCTTTTGCAGTTGGTTGGACTCCTTGTGTGGGTGCAGTTTTAGGAGCGATACTTACTTTAGCTGTAATTCAGCCAGGGACGGCTTTCTTTTTAATGATGGCTTATTCATTAGGGTTAGGGATTCCTTTTTTACTAGTGGGATTATTCACTTCTCAAGCTCGAAAATTAATTATTCGAGCAGGGAAATGGATCAAATATTTTCAATATCTTTTTGGTGCTATTTTAATTGGAATTGGTGTTCTTGTATTTACTAATCAATTGAACCGGATTGCAAGTCTTGAGATTGTAACTAACATTTTGATTAATTTGAACATTGGCACTGTGGGTGCAGGAATGGGCGGGTTAAATATTGGGATTGCTTTCTTTGCAGGATTTGTATCTTTTTTAAGTCCTTGTGTATTACCTTTAATACCAGCATTTCTCTCTTATCTTGCTTCGGTAGGTGTTAAAAAATGAAAACAAAAACAATTATTTTGGTTGTAGTACTTTTAGTAGTTGCAGGAAGTATTTATTATCTAGAATCATTAAAAGTTTCTCCTGCTGGTCCTGTTTCAGAACTTGAAACCGAGATAGTTGAGAGTGTTGGGGTTGAAGATTCTGAAATTGAAGAACTTGAACTTCAAGAAAAAGAAATGCCTGAACAGCCAATGATTAAAGACGGAATGTACCCATTAGCTCCAGAGTTGAAAGGAATTGTTGGTTACATTAATACAGAAGAAGGTATAAAGATATCTGATTTTCGTGGTAAAGTTGTTTTGATAGATTTTTGGACCTATTCGTGCATTAATTGTATTCGAACATTACCACATTTAACTTCTTGGGATCAGAAGTATAAAGATAAAGGTTTAGTTATCATTGGTGTTCATACTCCTGAATTTGAGTTTGAGAAAGATATTGATAACGTTAAATCAGCGATGGAAAAATATGGGGTTGAATATCGAGTAGTACAAGATAATAATTATGAAACTTGGCGAAATTATAAAAATCGTTTTTGGCCACGTAAATATTTAATTGATTCTGAAGGTTATATCCGTTTTGACCATATTGGAGAAGGTGCTTATGATCAGACTGAAAAAGTAATTCAAGAATTATTAGCTGAAATTGGGATGGATGTTGAAGAAGTTGTACTTTCTGATATGCCCGATAAAACCCCTAAATTGGCAAACACTCGAGAACTTTATGCAGGTTATGAGTTTGCTTTACCACGAGATCAAGATGTTGGTAACTCTGGTGGACTAAATTTTGGAAATACTGTTGATTATATTTTAACTGAAGATATTATTCGGGATGTTATTTATTTGGAAGGGAAATGGCATAGTAACACAGACAATTTAGAAGCAAAAGAAGATGAGAACATTATTGTTTTAGGTTTCTTAGCTAGTTCTGTTAATATTGTCGCGGATAATCTTCAAGAGCCAGTAGAAGTTGAAGTATTTATTGGTGATTCATATGTTTCTAAAGAACAAGCCGGTAGTGATGTTCAATTTGATGGAGAAAAAGCTTTTGTTATTGTAGATGAACCTCAGTTATATAATGTTTTTGAAGGTAATCACGGTGAGTATACTTTGAAATTAGTTGTAAAAGAAGGGTTTACGTTTCATGCTTTTACATTTGGGTGATAATATGAAACACATTAAAATTAATAAGAAACATTTCCGGGTAGCGATATTTGGATCTGCAAGAACTAAGAAAGGTGAGAAGACATACAAGTTGGTGAATACTCTTGCTAGCATGATTGCTGAGAATAATATGGATTTAGTTTCAGGTGGCGGTCCAGGGTTAATGGATGCGGCTTCTCGCGGTCATCATTCGGGCAGGAAGAAGAAAAAAAATAATGGTTCTCATTCGATTGGGTTAACTATTAATCTTCCATTTGAGCAGCATGATGGGTTCCATCTCGACATTAAGAGGGGGTTTGACAAATTTTCTGGCAGGTTGGATAATTTTATGAAATTGTCTAATGTGGTTGTGGTTGCTCCGGGTGGAATTGGTACCATTTTAGAATTATTTTATACTTGGCAATTATTACAGGTGAAACATATTTGTGATAATGTTCCTATCATTTTACTTGGACCAATGTGGAAAGGGTTAATTGATTGGATGAAAAAACAGCCGGTGAAGAAAAAGTTGGTTAGTCCTGGAGATTTAAATAATATATTTTTAGTAAATACTTGTCCGCAAGCGATGAAGATTATTAATAAAGCGAAAGAAGAGTTTGATAAAGGTGGTAAGAATATTTGTTTGAATATCAAGAAGTATAAGTGAAAAGAAAAATAAAAAAATTATTTTTTTTGTTTTCTAATAATCGCATGGCCACCGAACATGTTTCTCATTGCCGCAATTAACTGACCGCATACTTTCATTTTCCGTGAACGTTCTCGCATTAAATGTGCTTGATGTAAGATGGGCATATTACTCATTTTTTCCAACATTTTCATCTCTTCTTCAGTTTCTCCTTTAGGAACTTCACAAGAAATTTGTTTAAGATAACCTGGTTTTTTGAACGCATGCCAAAGCCAGCCCATTAATTTCCCTTCAATAATACTACCATGAGAATAAACTTTAGCAACCTCCTTGATATTAATCTTAAATGTTGGAACTTGTTTTTCAACTGCTTTAAACCCTTCAGCAATTGCACCCATCATTCCATATTCAATAGCGTTATGGGCCATTTTAACGAAATGTCCCGCTCCAGGATTTCCCATATAACCGTAACCTCTTTCAACACATTGGTCTTTGAAAAGTTTTTCAACTTTTTTGAATATTGGTTTATCTCCACCAACCATCATGCAGGCACCGTATCTGGCTCCTTCAATTCCTCCAGAAGTGCCACAATCTAAGAATTTGATTCCTTTCTTTTTTAGTTGATTATATCTTTGAATGGATTTTGTATAATAAGAATTCCCGCCATCAATAACAATATCGTTTTTGTTTAATAGAGGGATTAATTTTTTAAGCGTATCATCAACATACTTGGCAGGGATCATCAGCCAGACGATTTTTTGTTTCGGTAGTTTTTGAATTACCTCTTTCATATCATAAGCAGGGATAGCTCCTTTCTTTGCTAATTGTTTGATTGGTTTTTTATTAACATCATAGACTACTAATTTATGTTTATGTTCTAATAAGTTTAAACACATACTAAATCCCATTCGCCCTAAACCAATAAATCCAATTTTCATCATAATCACCTTTTCTTTTTTTCTTTTTTAATAATTAATTTAGTTGCATCAGTAAAGTTTTTTGCTAAATAGATGCTTTTTTCATTTTTAATTCTATTGATTTTTTCAATTTCTTCTTTCTCCCCTTTAAATGGAACAAAGATGCCTTGGCCTTTAACTTTTAAAGCGGTTTTAACATCGGAAGCGCGATCGCCAATAACATAAATGTTAGTACCACTTTTCTTTAAACCTTCTTTTTTCAAAGCATCAAAAACCATGCCAAAATTAGGTTTAATACAAGTACAATTACAAACTAACTTTTTATGGAATTTGTATTGGCTTCTTTTTTTGGTATAAGCAGGAGAAGCATGACCACAAACAAAATGTCCATCGATGGTTGCTCCTCTTTTGTTTAGTTTCTCTTCAATATGTTGGGCTACTTGTTCAGCTCTTTCTTTTGTTAGTAATTTAAAATCTTTAATTGCTACACCAGGTTGGTTAGTAACCATATAAATTTTGATGTGGGGGATTTTTCTAAGTTCTTTAATACCTTTGATTACTCCCGGAAGGAATTTAATTTTCTTTTTCCAATCATTAGTTCTACCAAGATGATATTTATTATCAAAGATTAAAGTTCCATCTCGGTCAATTAATATTAATGGGGTTTTATTAGAATGTTTCATTTTATCTATTTCACGATTAGGTGCCAATTTCTGTTATCTTTTTTAATCAGTTTATCTGCTTGTTTTGGATATGTGCCAATTTTATATTTGTGTAAAGTTTTTTTTAGTTTTGTTATTTTGTCTGTTATTTTCCATTGTTGTTCAATTTCATCTGTTCTAACGAAAGAAGATTGATCCCCTTCAACAATATCCTCTAAAAGAGTTTCATAAGCTGCTGGCGTGTTTGGACCAAACGTACAAGCATGACAAAAATCCATCTTTACTGCAGTAACTTTTTCTTCGCCTGGAACTTTAGCATTCATTTGCAAATAATAACCTTCTTCAGGTTGAATTTGGACAGTTAAGTAGTTTGCTTTAAAGTCACAACGGTTATTAATGTCTAAACATTGTGCTTTTTTAAATTGAAAATAAACAGAAGTCATCTTACTTTTCATCTTCTTTCCTGTAATCAGGTAGAATGGTACTTTTTTCCAACGTTTATTATTAACAAACAGTTTGGTAGCAGCAAAAGTTTCTGTTTTTGAATTTTTTGGAATCCCTTTTTCTTTTTTATAACCAATGTATTGGCCAACAACTAATTCTTTAGTCGTTTTTACTGCCTTTAGAATTTTAACTTTTTCATCACGGATGTAATTTCCTGATAACTTTTTTGGTTTTTCCATAGTGCTTAAAGAAAGCATTTGCATCATATGGTTTTGAATGACATCTCTAATCACTCCGTATTTATCGTAGAACGGGCCACGTTCTTCTATTCCAACGTTTTCACTAAGAATTAATTGAACATGATCTACATATTTATTGTTCAAAAGCGGTTCCAGAAAAGTGTTGGTGAACTTAGTTATAGCAATGTTTTGGATTAATTCTTTGCCTAAATAATGGTCAATCCGATAAATCTGTTTTTCTTTGAAAACTTTTTTAATTGTCTTGTTAATTTTTTTTGCTGATTTCAAGTCATGGCCGAAAGGTTTTTCAAATACTGCTCTGACCCAATTGTTCTTTCCTTTTTTGTTTTGGTTTTCTTTTGTTAAAGCACATTTCTTTAAAGTTTTAGCAATGACTGGGAAATGTTGGGGTAAAGTTGCCAGATAAAATAATCTGTTACCAGAAAGTTTATTCTTTTTTTCAATATTTTTAACAAATGGGTCTAAAGAACAAAATTTTTCTTCTTGATAGAAGTCTAAAGGAAGATAATGGAAGTTTTTTTCAAGTTCTTTCCAAACTTTTGGTTTTATTTTTTTAATGTATCTCTTTGACTTGTTTAAGATAATTTCTGCTTTAGTTTTGTTTCTGGCTACTCCAATGATAGAGAATTTCTTTATTTTTTTATTTTCAATCAGATGATAAATTGCCGGGAGGAGTTTCTTTTTAGTTAAATTGCCAGTGGCTCCGAGAATAATAAAAGTTACGTCATCCATATTTGATCTCTTTTTTTAATAAGTTGATTACTGATTCTTAATCTACAATTGGTTTGATTGTACTTCCAAACATTTTTGATGCTTGTCTAGTATAATTTGTAATGTGATTTTTGAAATAATCAGGATGTTGTTTTTGAATATGGCCAATAATATAATAACCAATAGCCATTACTGTTGCTGGACCAGCTTTTTTAGGTAGAGTTATGTTTAATCTATTTTGTTTTTTACCAAATGATTTATTATTATATCCTAGTCCAATGAAAAATTCTTTATCCGAAGGGACAACGGTTTTTGCATGTTTAGTTTGTTCGATCGTAAACACTCTGCCATTAATCATCGGACCGAACAGTTCATCAAACTTTGTTAGAAACAATTCTCGGACATTATCAAATTCAGTTGGAACAATGATATAAAATGCATTGAACTTCTTTAAGTTTCTAAGTCTTTTAATTTTTTTAATTTGATTAAGAATTTTTTGTGGTGATTCTCTTGTTTTTCCTAAAATCATGCCCATATAGGTAGAAGTGTTATAGGTGTATGGTTCAGTATTTTTTGGATAGAAAAAAGATTTTATAACAAACTGATTGGCTTCAGCAGTAGGATTATTAGTAATTAAAACAGTTTCAATTTTTCTTTTCTTTAAATCTTTAGCAATTATGGGGGCATGTTTTTCACCAGAAGCAGAAATTAGTATCGCCCCATCAATGTTTTTAATTGTTTTTAATTTTTGTTTATAATTCCCTTCATCAGCAAAAACTGCATCCTTATTAGCGAAAATTATTCTTCCGGTAACTGCTGCATTTCCACTTCCAACTACTAACGGCCGTTTATATTTTAAGTTTAGTTTTGGTAATTTACTTTTCTTAAACAGATTCAAAGCATCAATCACTACTTTGTCCAAATTTGGGAATTCTATTCTTGTTTGTTTAGGCGATTTCATCTTTTAATGTGGTAATATTTATTTTGTAAGTTTCACATAATCAGGAACAATGTCTTTAGTGAAATTTTTCATCCCCTCATAAGTTTTAGGATGTTTAAGCATATCTTGGATTACTGAAAATGGTAATGTTGAAATGTCTGCTCCAACTAAAGCGGCTTCTCGTACTTGACGAGTATTTCTAAGAGAGGCAGCAAGAACTTCTGTTTTATATCCTTCTAAGATTTCTACACATTGTGCAACTAAATCAATACCAGAAACTATTCCATTATCATTAAGAATGTTTTTACCTTTTTCTTTTCCGTCCATCGGGAAGTAATCAGTTTTATTAAACTTCATTGTATTATTTGTTTGAATAAAATCATCAATTCTTCCGGCGAACGGAGAAACGAATGCGGCACCTGCTTTTGCTGCTAAAAGAGCTTGTTCAGGAGTAAAGATTAATGTACAATTAACGGGAATGTTTACTTTAGATAGAGCTTTAATGGCTTCAATGCCTGCAAAATGAATGTTATCAGAATCTTTAAATGCCGGATTAACAGGAATTTTAATGTAAACGTTTTTTGCTACTGGATTGAAAAGTTTGTAAAGTTTCTTCCCCTGAGTAATCATTCCTTGTGCTGAGGTTTCAGTTACTTCTAAACTTACTGGTGTATCTTCAGCAATTTTAAGAATTTGGTTAATGTATTGTTTTAAGTTGATGTTTTTTCTTTTATCAACAGCTTTTTTCATTAAAGAGGGATTGGTTGTAACTCCGTCTGCGATTCCCCATTCATAAGCTTGTTTAATTTCATCTAAGTCTGCGCTATCTATGAATACTTTCATGTTGTTACACCTCTTTTTTTAAACTAGATTATAATTATTTCAAAGCTTCTTCGATTTTACCTTGATCAAAGCCAACTAAGATTTTTCCGTCAATATCAATTACTGGAACGCCCATTTGACCTGATTTTTCAACCATTTCTTTCTGAGCAGCTTCATCTGCAGAAACGTCTACATCAGTAAATTTGATATTATTTTCTTTAAAATACTCTTTTGCTTTTTTACACCACGGACAGGTTGGTGTTGAATATATTTTTACAGTTGCCATATTAATTCACCTCAGATTATTATTTATATTGTTATTAATATTTTATTTATTATAAATGTTATGGGTTTCTTATATTAAATTACTTTAACACAACATTTATTAATCTTAATAATTTAATAGTATTTAGTAACGTAAAAAAGAGGTTGAGATGAAAAAGTTAACTAAGATCAAAGAATTGCAGTTGATGGCTAATACCATTAGAGAAGATTTGATAATCATGTTAACTAATGCCGGTTCTGGTCACCCTGGTGGTTCTTTAGGTTTAACAGATATTTTTACTGCACTTTATTTTAACATTTTAAAACATGATTCTAAAAAAACTAAGTGGAATAAGCGAGATCGGTTAATTCTTTCTCCTGGTCATGTTTGTCCGGTACGATACGCAACTATGGCTCGGGCAGGATATTTTCGAAAAGAAGAACTACTTACGCTTAGAAAATTAGGAACAAGATTACAAGGTCATCCATCTCGGCAAGATCTTCCGGGAATTGAATTAGCAACTGCATCTTTGGGTCAAGGTTTAGGTGCGGCTGTAGGAATGGCTTTAGCCGGGAGAATGGATAAGAAGAAACATACTGTTTATTGTGTTACTTCTGATGGTGAACATGATGAAGGTTCAACTTGGGAAGCGGTAAATGCTGCTGCTAAGTATAAACTGGGAAATTTAATTAATATTATTGACAGAAACAATATCCAAATTTCTGGTCATACCCAAGACGTTTGGCCTTTAAAGAATTTGAAAGAAAGATATGAAGCGCATAATTGGAAAGTTTTTGAGATTAATGGGCATGATTTCAAACAGATAATTTCTACCGTTGAGAAAGCTAAAAAGATTAAACAACCAATTTGTATTATCGCTTATACTATCCCTGGGAAAGGAGTTAGTTTTATGGAACATCAGTTTAGTTGGCACGGTAAAGCTCCGAAAGCTGAAGAAGCTGCTGCTGCTTTACAGGAATTGAACACAGAAAGAGAGAGGATATTGAAGAGGAAATGAAAAAAGAAATGATTGTTGTTTTTGTACTTGCTTTGTTTTTGTTAAGTGCTTGTTCCATTGGAGAAGCTAGAAGACAAAAGCTTCTTCCTGCTTATGATGAAAATAAATGTGTTGATTCTGATAATGGTATTGATTTTGAGGAAAAGGGAACCACACAAGGAAAATATTATTTTAATTTCGTAACTAAAACAGATTCTTGCAGTCGGGCAGGGAAATTAGTTGAATATTCTTGTAGTAGAAGTAAAGTTCAGAAAGTAACTAAAGATTGTAAAGAGTTAGGAGAAAATTATGTTTGTGAAAGTGGAAAATGTTTTAAACCAGAAAAATTAAAGAATCATGTTGATACTTTAGTAATTGTAAATACGGACGATTTTCCAGAATTAACTATAAATAATGTGAAAGAACATTTTCAAATGGCTGAAGATTATTGGCTTTTTCCAAAAACACAAACTAAGTTTAATATTTTGGATGTGGTATATTTTTCTCTTGCTGGAAATGAATGGTCTGACTTATTAGTAGAATACTTTCAGGAAGGTGATAAAGTTTATCCAGAATATATTGTTGTTTTCAAAGAAGAACTAATTTATGGTGGCCATATGAGTGTTTTTTTACCAAAAGTTGATTTTGAAGATGGAATGAATTACTGTAATGAATTTAAACATAATTCCGGTAATAATAAACAAATTGTTCCAGCTGCTATTGTAAATTATGGGCACAGGTACGGGATTTGTGGTTATGGGGATGATTTAATAACTGTCGTTTCAAATACATCAATGAACGGACAATGTATAAATACTGATGGTGTACCTTGTGTATGGAAAAATGGTTATCAAATGTGTTCTAATTTAGTTGATAATTTTTTTGCCCAAGACAATTTAATTCTTTCGGCTAAAACAATAGTCCATGAATTGTTACATTTTTATTCAAATAATCTCTATGTTGATCATGATCACTTCAGCACAATATGCGCATTTGACCAATTAGGGTGGGATTCCAGTAAAGGATGGAATTATTATTTAGAAACTATATCGGCGGAACCGTTTGATTCAATTACTCAAGAATATGCAACTATTTGCCCTACTGTTTGGCAGGATTTTATAGATAGTAAACAAAATTGTCCAGAACAGAATTAAATAAAAAAATGAAAGCAAAACAAAAACAATCAACACGATCCGGATTTGGACAAGCGATGGCTGAACTAGGTCGGAATAAGAAAGTTGTAGCCCTCTCTGCAGATTTAATTGATTCAAATAAACTTAATGCTTTCATTGAAAAATATCCACAACGATTCTTTCAAGCAGGAGTAGCTGAACAAAATATGGTTTCGATGGCTACTGGTTTAGCGTTGGAAGGAAAGATTCCTTTTGCAGCAAGTTTTGGCGTGTTTATGCCAATGCGTTGTCTTGATCAAATTCGTGTTTCTGTTTGTTACAATCAAACTAATGTAAAATTAGTGGCAACTCATTGTGGTTTAGCAACTGGAGAGGATGGAGCAACCCATCAAGCTTTAGAAGATGTTGCTGCATTACGAGCTTTACCAAATATGACTATTATTGAACCTTGTGATTACAATCAAACGATTAAAGCAACTAAAGCAGCCGCTAAAATGAAAGGACCGGTTTATTTACGGTTGCACAGAGCAAAGTTTGAGTCTTTAACTGGAAAGGCAAGTTCGTTTAAAATTGGTAAAGCACAAGTTTTACAGAGAGGTAAAAAGATTACAATTATTGGTTCTGGTCCAATTCTTACTGAAGTTATGAACGCTTGTAAAGAATTAAAGTTCAAACCAGAAGTGATTAATTGTCATACCATTAAACCGTTAGATAGCGAGACGATATTAAAATCTGTTAAGAAAACTAAAAAAGTCTTGATTGTGCAAGATCATCAGGTAATTGGTGGTTTAGGAAGTGCAGTTACAGAATTGTTATCTGAGAAGTATCCAGTTAAGTGTAAAATCATTGGGATGCAAGATAAGTTTGGTGAATCTGGGAAGCCAATGGACCTTTGGCAGAAGTATGGTCTAGATTCTACAAATATTCTTAAAGAGATTAAATCTTTAATTAGATAAGATGATTTTTACAAATGAGGTGAGTTAAGTTGACTGAAACTATTTATGAAACGATTATTGTGGGAGCAGGAATTGCAGGTTGTACTGCGGCGATTTATGCTGCTCGAAAAAAAATGAATTATTTGATTATTGCTGATAAATTTGGTGGACAATTTATGGAATCTGGAGAAGTTTTAAACTATCCCGGAATTAAAAAAACTACTGGTGTTGAATTTTCTAGTAAAATGGAAGAACAATTAAAGTTTAATAATGTTAAAGTTCAAACCGATACGGTTCTTCAGAAAATTGAAAAGAAAGAAAGTAATTTTCTTTTGAAAACAAGTAAAGGTGATTATTTAACAAAAACTATTATTTTAGCAACTGGTTCTCATCCTCGGAAGTTAGGCGTTCCAGGGGAAGAAAAATTTCAGAAGATGGGAGTTACTTATTGTGCGATTTGTGATGGACCTTTATTTACTAAGAAAGATGTAGCAATTATTGGTGGTGGTGATTCAGCAATGGAAGCTGTTGATTTCATGGACAAAATTGCTAATAAACTTTATTTGATTGTTAGGGGAGATAAACTTACTGCCCATGAATACTTACAGGAAAGTGTAAAGAAGAATGATAAAGTTGAAATTATTTATAATGCTAATACTACAGAAGTTTTTGGTGATAAGTTTGTTACGGGAATGAAATATGAAGTTAACAAAGAAGTAAAAGAGTTAGCTGTTCAAGGAATATTTGTTGAGATTGGTAGGGTTGCTAATACTGATTTTGCAAAAGGGTTACTTGATATAGATGATCATGGCCATATTCTTGTTAATTGTAGCACTCAAACATCTGTACCTGGAATTTTTGCTGCTGGTGATTGTTCTTCAGTACATGAGTATCAATATGTTATTTCTGCAGGAACGGCTTGTGTTGCTCTATTAAAAGCGGCTAAGTTTTTAGCAAAAGGAGGTAATTAAAATGGTTGATAAAAAGTTTTTTAGGTGTAATGTTTGTAGTGATATTCATTTTGGTAATTCCGGTCCGGAGAAATGTCCAACTTGTCAAGCAGAGAATGCTTATGTTGAAGTAGATAAAGAAGAAGCTAAGAATATTATGGACTTATAAGATGGATGCTAATAAGTTAAGAGAAGTTTGGTCTAATTTTTGTGAGGGGAATGATTTCATTCTTAACTCCGATAAAGCGCATGTGGATACGATCATTGAGGGTGTTTTATTGAATGAGAAAAAGTTTGGTTTGAAACTTTGTCCCTGTCGGTTACGTGATGGAACTCGAGAAAAAGATATAGAGTTAATTTGTCCTTGTAATTTTAAAACTCATACTACTTGGTTGAAACCGGTTGATGGAAGGGGAGCAATGTGTTGGTGCGGATTGTTTGTTAAGAAATAAAGAAAAAAATAAATTAAAAAGGGAAGCCAAACAAGTAAAATGCAAGAACAGTATGCAAAATTACTGATAAAAAGAATCCCCACCAGAAATAACAATGTTTAGAGTAAAACTTTTGGTACCAAACTTTACTGAACAATTTCTGAGTTACTTTTGCACCACCCATACACCGGCAGGAGAAATATACTAACAATAGAAAGATTATGTTAGTTATTCCAAAGATAAAGACCAATTCTAATGCTATATTTTGAAGAGCCATTTTATTCTACTATGAATGTGCCTTCCATTCCAAAATCCCTATGTTTGCCAACACTGCAATAATATGAAAATGTTCCAGCTTGATTTGCTACGAATTCCACAGAAGTTGATCCTCCTGAATTAACTTTATCGGTTTTTGCTTCTAATTCATCAATAACGAAATCATGGAAACCTTCAGTGCTCGTAAATTCAATCTTGATTTTTTCACCAATTTTAACTTTAATTTCGGGATTTTCTTTTCCATCCATCATGAATTTATAGTTTTCTCCTGTAACTTTAATTACTTTTAATTCAGCTGGTGCTGTTTCTGTTAGTGGTTCTTCAATGGGGTCTTCTGCTGCCGGTTCAGGAGTTCCTTCTGGTTTTACGGGAAGTTCTTCCACAGTTTCATTACAACCAATAATTAACACACTTAGAATTATGATTGTTAATATTACAAATATATTCTTTTTCATAAATATCACCTCTTTGCTTTAATGAAAATTTGTTGCTATTTAAACTTTATTAGTTTTATAGATAGTTAGAATTATTGTTTTTTCCAATAACATTTAAAAAAGGAATTCTTATTTGCATAGTTATGGCAAAAACAACTAAGAAAACAAGCAAAAAGTCTTTGAAATCTCAGGAAGCAGCAGTAGCTGAAACACTAAGAGGTACGTCCTCTGGTGTCTTAGAGGATAAATCCTCAAAGACTTCTTCAGAGGAAATGAAGGCTCCATCTAAAAAAGTTAAACGAACAATGGTTAAAGCTATTTTGGGTGGTGAACGAGTAATCACTGAAGTTTCTGATGAAGCTAGAGAATTATACAATCAATCTCGGTTTGGTAGTTTAAGTGAGAAAGGTAAAGTTGAACTTTCTTTATTAGAAGCATACTACTTAATGGAGAAAGGTAAATTGGACGTAAAAAGTGAAGCTGGTCGGAAAGTTAGTCCTGAAGCTTTTGTAAAAAAAGCTAGAAAGATTGAACCTAACTTTTGGATTAGATATTGCGTTTTCAAAAATATGCGTAACCGTGGTTATATTATTAAAACGGCATTGAAGTTTGGTGCAGATTTTAGAGTTTATGATCGTGGGATTAAGCCCGGAGAAGATCATGCTAAATGGATAGTTTTTCCAGTAGATGAAGCCAGTACGTTAACTTGGCACGACTTTTCTGCAAAGAATAGAGTTGCTCATTCTACCAAAAAAAAGTTATTAATGGGCATTGTAGATGCAGAGAATGACGTAACTTATTACGAAATTAGGTGGATGCGACCTTAATTTCTTATTTTAATTTTATTATTGTCTTAATTTATTTTTTTCTTATCTTTCCAGGCTCGAAAACTATATAAACCACTTATAATACTAGAATTCCATGCAAGATCAAGATAAAATATTGAATTTTCTTAAAGTAGTAGGGCCAACTTTGCCTTCTAAAGTAGCTAAAAATATTAGTACTGAAATTTTACTTGCTTCAGCCCACTTATCTGATTTAGCTTCACAAGGTAAAGTTAAAATATCTAAATTAAAAGTTGGCGGGTCTCCATTATACTACATCCCCGGGGATGAAGATAAATTATACCATTTTGCTCCTGGTAACGTTAACCCTAAAGATTTACAGGTTTTAGAAATATTAAAAGATAAAAAAGTTTTAAGAGAATCTGAACTTGAACTATTACCAAAAGTTGCTTTACGAAATTTGAAAGATTTTGCTGTTCCTTTACATGTTACTGCTGATGGAAAAAGAGAATTATTTTGGAAGTATTATTTAACAAGTAATGAGGAGGGGAACGAAATTATTAGAAATATGTTAACTGATAATTTTGAACAACCAGTTGCTCAACTTTCTACTCCCATTGAACCTTTACCAATTACTCAAACTATTGAAGTTCCTGAACAAGAACAAGAAATTCAGTCAAAAGAAGAAGTTGTTCCAGAACCTGTCTTTGAATTAAAAGAGGAACCTAAAGTAGTTGTTCAACCAGAAGAACCTAAACCTGAAGTGAAGTTAGAACCTGAACCCATTCCAGAACCTGTAGTGGTTAAAGAATCTCCGGCTGAAGAAGTTATGGAAGAAAGTCCGCTTGAACAATCTTTACAAGAAGAGTTGGAAGAAGAATCATCTCTTGAAGAATTTAAAGAAGAGAAACAAGTTAAGTTGCAACAAGTAGTAGAAAAGAAACCATTATTTCAAAAGATTAAAGATAAAATTACGCGTAAACGGAAAGTTATTGAGGATGAACTGTCCCCTTTATTAGAAAACTATTTCTCAAAATTAAGAATTACTATTGAACAAAAGGAAATTGTGAGGAAAAATTCTGAAATTGACTTTTTGTTAAAAGTACCTTCAGCAGTAGGAAAGATAACTTATTATTGTAAAGCTAAATCTAAAAACAAGTGTGATGAGAAAGATATTTCTGCTGCTTATATGGAAGCACAAACTAAGAAACTTCCACTTCTATTCTTGTACACTAACGAGATTACAAAAAAAGCGGAAGATATGTTAGATTCTGGTGTGTTCGAAAACGTTATTGTTAAAAAAGTTGGTAATGAAATTTAATAACCAAAAGACTTTTTAATAACTAACCAATCTGATTCTTTATGGGATTACAATTCAAAGATTTAGTTGTACGGAATGAAATTGCAATCAGAGATTTGAAAGGAAAAATTGTTGCTGTAGATGCGATGAATATGCTTTATCAATTCTTAACTACGATCAGAAGCGCTGATGGTTCCGCTTTAATAGATTCACAGGGAAGAGTTACTTCACATCTAATTGGACTTTTCAACAGAACTACTTCTTTAATGGAAGAAGGTTTGAAATTAGTATTTGTTTTTGATGGTAAAGCTCCAGATTTAAAATTAAAAACTTGGGAAAAAAGAACGAAAATAAAACAAGAAGCATCTTTGAAACTTAAAGAAGCTGAAGAAGCCGGTAATTTGGATGATATGCGGAAGTTTGCTTCCCGAACGGTTAGGTTAGACAAGGATATGATTGCTGATGCTAAAAACATTATTACTTTATTGGGATTACCAATTGTTCAAGCACCATCAGAAGGAGAAGCACAAACTGCTTATATGGTTAAGAAAGGAGAGGCTTATGCCTCCATCAGTCAGGATTATGATAACTTAATTTTCAGCTGTCCAAGATTAGTAAGAAATTTATCTATTGCCGGGAAAAGAAAGAAAGCCGGAAAGTTTGCTTATACCACCGTAAAACCAGAAGTAATCATGCTGAAAGATGTTTTAGACGAATTAAAGATTGATTTGAATCAGTTAATTGTTTTAGCAATTCTTGTAGGAACAGATTATAATCCCGGCGGGGTTAAAGGAATTGGTCCGAAAACTGCAATTAAATTGGTTAAAGAACATGCTAACAATTTTGATCTTCTTTTTAAAGAAGCAAAATGGGAAGAAAATTATCCGGATTTAGGGTGGAAAGAAGTTTTCAATACCATCAAAGAAATGAAAGTTACTGATGATTACAATTTAGAATGGGAAAACTTTGATGAAGAGAAACTGATTAAATTATTAGTTGATGGGCATGACTTTTCTTTAGATCGGGTTAAAAGTAAGTTAGATAAAATTAAAGATAAGAAGGAAGAGTTATCGCAGAAGGGATTAGGAAGTTTTTTCTGATTTTTTATTTGCATATCCTTTACTAACTTTTTCACTCCAGAAACTTGGTAACGTGTTAGAAACAAAACCTAGATATTTACTTGAATAAATGTAAGTTAACCCTGGGTCTACCAATTCTTCAAAATCTGATTCCACTTCAGTATAAACATCTCTTATCTTCTTACGTTCAAAATCTTTTTGTAATAAAGAACTTGGTTTCAAGATCAAATAATCCGCTTGCCTGATAGCGTTAATTTCTAAATTAGCAGAATTTTGGGTGATAAATATTACTGATAAATCTTTATGTCGAGCAATCAATAATAGTTCAGAGAGAAACTTGTTGGCGTTACTCATTGCATTTCTTGATGAGAATTCAATTCCACCCTCGTCAACTAAGATTACAGCATCATTTTCTATCTCTTCAATATCTTTAACAACTTTAATCCAGTTTGGAAGAGATTCTTCTTTAAAGCCAAGAGCGTAAATATTTTTACTTGTTTTTGTTTTAAAATTTTCTAACAATCGCATTCCAATTCCAGATTTACCTGTGCCTCTTGCTCCCAAGATTAATCCTACGGTACTTTTATTTTTGTACAATTTATTTTCAAAAACAGTCAATGTTCCTTTTTTATGTTTTAATTCTTTAAGTTTATTATATTTAGCTTGAGTTTGAGGTTTTTTCTTTTCAATTTTTTTCTTTTTGCTTATGTCTACAGTTTTACTGATTTGAGACTTAACTGCGGAACCTGACTTCTTTAACACCCACCATAAGCCTTTGAACGGATAATAGAAAATAACTTTAATTACATACTTAACAAATTTCCATAATTTCTTCTTTGTTCTTTTTTTCATTTTAAACTTTTCTCATGTCTTGAATTTTATCATACTCATCAACTATTTCTCCAACAATTTCTTCCAAAACATCTTCTAAAGTAACGATTCCTGCTACGCCATGGAATTTATCTTTAACAATAAAAATGTGAACTTTCTTTTTCTTAAATAGGGCTAATACTTTACTTAATCTTTTATTTTCACTAATAAAATGTACATTTTTACGCATAATCTTGTTAACCAGCACTTCTTCATCTTCGTTAATTGTAATCAGGTCTTTTGAATAAAGAATTCCAATAACTTTATCTTTTGTACTTGAATATACCGGTATCCTGGAATGGCCTTTCTTATGGATTTTTGCTAATAATTTTTTTGTTAAGTGAGCACTGCTTCTGATAAAAAAAGTATTTGTTCTTGGAGTCATAATGGATTTGACAGTTTTATGAGAATATTCCAATCCACCTTCTAATACTTCATATTCATGTTCTTTCAAGTCTGATTTCATTAATTTTTTTTGTTCTCTTAGAATTAATCGAAATTCTTTTTTAGAATAAATGGTTGGTAATTCTCCGCCAAGAAATTTGTCCAAAATTAATGCTAAAGGTTTTGTAACTGGATAAAGTATTATCAAAAATATCCATACTAGCGATGTTGTTTTTGCTCCAAACTTTAATCCGTGTCGGGCAAATACTGATTGTGGTAATATCTCTCCAAAAATAACTATTAATCCAGTTGAAACCGTTCCGGCAATAATCCCTGCGGTGATAGAACCAAGAAATACCGCTAAAGTAGAATTTACTGCTACGTTTCCTAAAAGTAAGGTACACAATAAAAGATTTCCATTTTTTCTTAACGGATAAACTTTGATTGCATTTTTATCGTTTAATTTTATTTTTCTTCTTAATTCGAAAAGGTCCAAACTCATTAAACCTAACGTCAAACCAGAAAATAATCCTGATAAAGCTATTAGGACAATTACAATAACATAATTTAATATCACCATATTCTATTTAAGAAGAAATGTTTAGGGTTTTTATTCTTTGTGGTTGAAAAATTTCTAATTTCTCGATAATTTTATATATAACGGATTGGTACTTCTCTTTATGCTTGCCGCCTATACTGAACTGAAACATGCCCAGAAAGTAAAACAGTTTCTTCTTCAGCATGATTTGTTTCATTCTGATCATCTTCCAGTTAAAGAGTTAGGTTTTATCTATTTTCCAATTGTTAAGAAAATTAAAGTTCCAAAAGCTAAAGTTGTTAATACTAAATTTAAGTTCCCTGAAAAGGAAAAATTGGTAACTATTGAAGAATTATTGAAAGGGAAATTAACTACAAAAGAAATGAAGTTAATTCCAAGATCTTTAGAGGTTGTAGGGGATATTATGGTTTTAGAAGTTCCTGATGAACTTAAGAAAAAAGAGAAAATTATTGCTCAGGCATACTTGAAACAAAACAAAAATGTTAAAACAATTGTTAAAAAAGATCAAATGCATTCTGGCGAGTTTAGGTTAAGGAAAGTTAAATTTCTTGCCGGGAAAAAAACTAAAGAAACTATTCATTTTGAAAATGGGGTAAAAGTTAAATTAGATTTAGAAAAAACTTATTTTTCTTCTCGTTCAGGGAATGAAAGGTTAAGAATTGCGAGGTTGGTTAAACCTCGGGAAGATGTTTTAGTAATGTTTTCTGGTGCTGCTCCTTTTCCTTTAGTTATTGCAAAAAATTCTGAAGCAAAAACAATTTATGGGATTGAAATTAATCCTCTTGCTCATCGTTATGCTTTAGATAACGTTTCTTTGAACAGGTTTGAGAAAAAAATCATCATTCATTTGGGCGATGTTAGAGATGTTTTACCCCCAACTAGGAAAAAGTTTGATCGAATAGCAATGCCTCTTCCTAAAACAGGGGAACAGTTTTTAGGATTAGCTTTGAAGAAAGTTAAGAAAAACGGTTTTATTCATTTGTATGATTTCTTATCTGAAGAAGAGTTTACTGCAGCAGCTAAAAAGATTAAAGATATATGTAAACAGAATAAAAAGAAATGTAGGATTTTACGTAAGGTTAAATGTGGACAATTTTCTCCAGGAGTTTTTAGAGTTTGTTTTGATTTGAAAGTTTTATGATAATGCCGCTAGTAATTCAGCTTTTGAAGGGATTTTATAAATAGTCTGGGTTCCAACGATTTTACGTTTCTTACGTCTAAAAAATCCTTTTGATTCTTCGTACACCGGAACTTTTTGTTGAATATCTATCTTTAAAACAAAATGAACCCATTCTTTAAAAGCATTAGCCTCATTGAATTCATCGCTTCTTAGATCGGCCGTATCTATTACTAAATCTTTAGGTAATTTTAGTGTTTCAATTTTTAAGCGTAAGGCGACTTTCATCCTTTTGTTTTTTTTGACTAGGGGATCAATAACCACTTGATGAATATCAAAGATTAAAAAGAGAACATTTTTCACTTTGTTCCAGGTCTGTGCTTTTTTTGAAATTATGTTTGCACCAATTTCAATGATTTCATTTAAAGCAATTTCTTCTGGTATTTTTTCTTTTTTACACACTCGGCTTATCAAAGGTCGAATTATATTTTTTACTTCGTTAAACTTACGTGGAACATCAGGTTTAAGATAGGCCTCTATTTTGGCTAAATCATGTCCATTGAATAAAGTCATAAATTTGAGTATTATTTTTAGTGATTATAAATTTTATGTTCTTCAATGAGATAATAAAATAAATAAAATAAAAAAAATTTAGGTGCCGAGATATCAATTTCAAAATATTTGCAAAATAAAACTAATCCTATAATTGCAAGAGTTATGATATTATTCAATTCTGATTAAAAATGGAACTATTTATATATAAATGTTAATTGTGTACAATTATTAGAGTAAAATAATTTAAAGAGGTATATAAAATGGTAGAACTAAAAAACCACGTTTTTATGCATAAGAAGCACCTAAAAAAATTAGGAAGAATCGGAAAAGAGCTAAAGGGCCATAAATTAAAAAAGATGAATAAATTAGGTGGCATGATTGGAGACCTTGTTTCTGAATGTTGTGGAGAAGGTTGTGGTAAATGTACGGTTTGTCCTTAAGTAAATTTTTTTTATTTTTATTTTTAATGAATTAAAAGTAGAAATTAGAATCTTATAAATTAAATGGTTCTTAAGAAATTGCAAAAAAATAAAATGTCTAATTTTATGTTTCCTACAAACAAGCAAGTAGTTCACAACAATTATTTGTTAGAAAGAGATTCTATAGTGGATTTTATTTTTTCTCCTTATAATTTGTACCTTTTGGTTACAAATAATTGTAATCTTGCTTGTCGGTATTGCTATGCTAGCAAAGTAACAAGGGATCTCAAAAAACAAGTAATGCCTTTTTCAATTGCAAAAAAGTCTGTAGACTTTTTGTTTAGCCAAGAAAAAGAATATTATCAAATTGCATTTTTTGGTGGCGAACCACTAATGAATTTTGATTTAATAAAAAAAGTAGTGAGTTATTGTCAAGGAAAAAATAAAAATGTTCGATTTTTTATTAACACCAACGCCACTCTTTTAAATGAAGAAAACATTTTATTTATGAAACAAAACGATTTTAATATTGTTGTTAGTCTTGATGGGGGAAAAGAAGTTCAAAATTTTTGTAGACCTTTCAAAGGGGGCCAGGGGACATTTGAAATTGTTAAAAAGAAAATAGTTTTGTTACAAAAATTATATCAATTGGACTATATTTCGATGGTTGTTAACAAAAAAAATCTTAATATTTGTGACCAAATAAAAAAATTGATTGATGAGGGTATTGAAAGTAATTTTCATTTAGAATTAATAACCTCGAATGATCCAGAATTAATTTTGGATGAAGAAGACATGTCAAAACTTAATAAAGAATTTAAAAAAATCACAACATTAATGATTGACACCTGGAACAATGAAGAAAAATTAATAAGAATAGACAACTTTTTAACTAATATCCCCTTGGTTAATAAATCCCCTACTTTTCCAAAACAATATCATTGTAATGGTTTTACTGGACATTTTTCAGTAGCATATAATGGAGATGTTTATCCTTGCTCACATTTCATTGGAGATAACAGGTTTATTACTGGAAATATTGTTACTGGGATTAATATAAAGAAAATTAACTCGTTAATTGATAAAATTAATATCAACAATAGGGAGCATTGTTTAGATTGTGATATAAAAAATATTTGTGGTGGTGGGTGCCATTATGTCCCTTATTTTTATTATGGTCAACTAAATAAACAACATAACGTCTTTTGTAAATTTCAAAAACTTTGTTTTGAACAAACATTAAAATGGTATCCTATAATGGGCCAAGCTGATCAAAAAGAGAATAAAAAGATAGAATAGAATGGTGATTTTATAATGAGAATAATTAAAATAAATGGTCGTGAATATGTATTTGATGAAGAGACATTAAGTTTGATACCTTCTGAGAACAAAGAAGGAATAAAAAAATTAAAATCAACCTCAAATAATAATTCTAAGAATGACCCTCAAGATTATAACACTGAATTGTTTGATTTTTCTCCTTATAAGCTATATCTTTTAGTAACTAATAATTGTAATCTTGCTTGTAAATATTGTTATGCTGCAGAAAGAACTCAGGATTTAGCAGAACAAGTAATGTCTTTTTCAATTGCAAAAAAGTCTGTAGACTTTTTGTTTAGTCGGGAGAAAGAATATTATGAAATTGTTTTCTTTGGTGGTGAACCTTTGATGAATTTTGGTTTAATAAAAGAAGTTGTTAAATATTGTAATCAGAAAAATAAAAAAATGGTATACTCTATTGTGACAAATGGCACACTTCTAAATGAAGAAAAAATTCTTTTTATGAAAGACAATGGATTTAAAGTTATATTGAGTGTAGATGGTGGTGAAAATGTGCAAAATTCATGTAGGCCTTTCAAAGGTGGTAAGGGTACTTTTGAAACTATTAAAAATAATGTTTTATTATTAGAAAAATTATATCACCTTAATCAAATTTCAATAACAATTAATAAAAATAATCTTAACATTCATGATCAAATAAAAGAACTTATGAATCATGGTATAAATGGAAATATTTCTTTAGAAATAGTAACCTCAAGAGATCCAAAATTAGCTTTAGATGAAAAAGACATGTTGACTCTTGCCAAAGAGTATAATAAAATCACGGAATTAATTATAAATACTTGGAATGACAAAGAAAAATTTATTAAAGTTAGTAATTTTTTTGGCCCACTTAATGAAATTAATAAAAGCAAAGAACCTATATTAAGACAATATCGCTGTACTGCATTTATAAATCATTTCGCAGTTTCTTATGAGGGAAATGTATATCCTTGTTCTCGTTTCGAAGGCGAAAAAAAATTCTTAATTGGTAATATAAATACAGGAATTAATATTAACAAAGTAAATGAATTAATAAAAGAAATTAATATTACACAAAAAGAAAAATGTATGGGGTGTTGGATGAGAAATGTTTGTGGTGGTGGTTGTTATAATATCTTTTATTTTCATAATAACTTTTTAAATAAAACATATCCTTTGTTTTGTCAACATCAAGAACTTTTTTTTGAACAAGCATTGAAATGGTATGTTTTTATGAATGAATAAAAACTTTTAGAAAAAGAATTAGAAATTCCAAAATAAGTTAAATTTATTATAAAATCAGACAGTTAACAAGATTTTTTATCAGAATTTTTAAGGGAAAATGATAATTTTTTGGTAACTGTTTTATATTTTTTTTCCATTTCTTTCTTTTGTTTTTCAGTCATACCTTCTGAGTCTTGGAATGGCAACTCATTTAACATACAGCCAAGTGATCCAATATTGTTCCAATTATCACAGATATCAATATTGTATTTTTCTGGTTCTTTTCCCATCATTGAAGAACGTAATAAAACAAAACGGAATACTTGCAATAATTCTAAATTTTTCGCTTGAAAAATGATTGGTTTAATAAGGTTATATTGTTTTAAAGCGGATTCGTATGAAGTGCCCGGTAAATCTAAGATAATATTAATTCCAAACTTTAATTGACTAGAAATTAATCTCTTCAGAAAATCTAACGCAACAGGACCATTATATCCTTTATTTGCTCGTTTTAAAGGTTTAGTATCAAAACTTTCAATTCCAGCTTGGATTTTAGTACAACCCCCTTGAGCCATTAATTGAAAAGTAGGTATATTATAATTATTATCAACCCTAATATAACTTTCCCAAGTTAAATTTTCTTTTTGTTTAATTATTTCTTTTGACAATGCTATTGAATATGCTGGTGAAATGCAATCTCCCGTGAGAACAAAGTGAGAAATTCCTGTCAATTTAGATAATTCATTCATTTCACTTACTAAGATTTCTGGTTTTTTGCAAAGATGACGTTGATAAATATTTTGATATTCGCAATATGAACATTTACCCCAATAACACTTTCGTGATTGCAATACTGCTAATCTATTTATCTTCCATCTTTTAATCATTTCTTTTTCATAAAATGGCGAGGGATAATCATTTAATGATAATTTTGGACGCGAAGAGCTTTTAGTCAGTTTTTCTTTATCCAAATAAACTAGATTTGGCACTTGGTTCCAATCAGGAGCTTTTGATTTTAATTGTTTATATATTTTAACTATTGCTTCTTCTCCTTCATAGAGAACTAATCCTTTAAGATTACTCTTTTTGATAATTAACTCTTGTAACTCATTTTTTAATAATGTTATGAATGGCCCTCCAAAAAAAATAGGTACATCAGGCCAAAGATTTTTTTTAAACCAATTTATGAAGTGCATAGCAGGAAGTAATTGTGCTCCCATTGGAATAGAAATCCCTACAAATAAAGGCTTTTTGTGTGTTTTGTTAAAGAAAAAATAATTATAAAAAGAAATCATTAAATCATTTAGTTCATCTGGGCAATTAAGCATTTCTTCAATTTCATAGCCATTTTTTGGATTATTCTTAGTCTCAATCATGCTCGTAATTAGTCGGATTAGTTCACTAGACAAAAAATTATTTTTTTTAAAGTTAGAATCTAATTCACATAATCTCTTAAGATTTTTATAAAAATATTTTTCTTTTTGATTTAATTTACTTTTTTTTTGTAAGTTGGAGATGGTTTCATAGGCAATAGAAATAAAATCATTATAATAACTGGACTTAAATAACCACTCTAAAAATTCGTTATGAAAGTTTAATTGACTCACGTTTTTACATTCTTTTTTGAGTGATCCTGCTAAAATGGGAAGAGAAGGATATATATGATAATATCCCGGACCATTGGGCGGAATACTTGGTGGGTATACTAACCAAACCTCGTCTTCCTTTTGTGAAAGAATTTTTTTATCTCTAATCATTTTTAATTTATTCATTGTAGAACCAAATAACAAATAAATATTTATATCTTTTCATATGTTTCCACGTTTTATCTTCATTTGGTTAGTAATTTCCTTTTGTAACTTGATTATTAATCTGAGAATTATTTAGAAACCCTTTTTTTACCAAGAATTCCAAAGACTCTTTTAGCAGTAACTTCTAAAGTTTGAAATTCAAATTCTTTTCCTACTAATTCTTGTATTGGGCCAAAGAACCTAGGTATTAACATACTAAAAGCAACTAAAGTGCCAATTTGGAACCTACCTTGAATAATCTCATACGCAGCATATATTAGAATTATATAGGGGGCAATGCCACTAATGAGAGAGATTACACTTCCTAATTTGGCAGAAAACTTTTCATAATCATATTCTGCATCGTAACAACTTTTTAGGCGCTTGTCAAGGTGTGCTGTTTCTTGTTTTGTTTTTTTAAGTTTAATTGTTTGATTCATTCGGCTTAATTTTTCCTGGACAACAGAATAAATTTCAGCATATTTTTTCTTAACGGTGGTATATCTTTTACGAATTAGCCGATTAACTGGTAGAGTCATCAAAATAAAAACAGGTACAAAAGCTAGAGCTACAAAAGTTAAACTGGGACTGACTATGAACATATAAACAAGAACGATTAATAATGAAATGACATCTAAGATTGGAGAAAGGATTAAATCAAAAGTAGAATCAACTACTTCCTCCGCATCATCCATCATCCTTTCCATTAATTGTCCTTGCTTAAAGCGGACACGTTGTTTTGGAGCGAGCCATAAAAGTCCACTAAAAAAATCTGTTTGAACTCTGCGGGTAATCTTTAAACTTAATTTAGTCATAACTATATCTTGAAAGTAACCTATAAACAATAGAATTAGGTGAATAATAAAAACCACCCCTACTATAACTAATACTAAATGTAAATCTTTTGCTGGTATTGCCTCATCAATTAATATCCTGAAAAGTTCTATAGGAACTAAGCTTAAAGAAATTGTGACCATACTTGTTAGTAAAATAAAAAGAACTTTACCCAAATGTTTTTTTAATGTAATCTACTCCTTTAAAAGCGTATTTATAGTCTTTTTTCACTTTTCACCCTTTTTTAGTATTATTGGTAAAACAAGAGTATATATAAATTTATCTTTTACTCGTAACATAAAAAATAAAGAAATAAAATAAAAAATTTTTAGAAAAAGTTTATTCTGCTTTAGGTTCTTCTTCAGCCGCTGGTTCTTCTGCTGGAGTTTCCTCTTGTGCAGGTGCTTCTTCAGTTGCTGGTTCTTCTGCTGGAGTTTCCTCTTGTGCAGGTGCTTCTTCAGTTGCTGGTTCTTCTGCTGGAGTTTCCTCTTGTGCAGGCGCTTCTTCAGATCCTTCTTCAGCGGGTAAATCATCCCTTTCTGAACCTTTTTGTAGAAGTTCTACATTTTCTGCTTTAAGTCCTCGTTCTCCGTCTGCTGCATCAAAGCTTACTTTGTCGTTATCTCTTAGAAATCCAGGCATTTTAAGTGCAGAGAAATGAATAAAATAATCTTTTCCATCTTCACCACTTACAAATCCAAACCCTTTCTTCCGGTTAAAAAACTTTACTGTTCCTTCCATTTTTCTTTATCCTCTTCTAAAACAGTACTCCCCAGAAAGAGACTTGTTACACTCTTTCATTCTGGTCTATTTTAGTTACTTGGTTTTTATGTTTGAATGGTAAGCTTTTTTATAAACTTTCTGATAAATAGTGTGTATTAAGCTACCCCAATAACGAGTAGTTATTTTTTACATTAATTTTGTAAGCTGAGCATGACGTAGTCATAATAAGCGAAGCGCAGAAGGCCGATCGTTCTGGTAGCTTAATTCATACGATAAATTTTATAAGTATGCCCGAGAATCTTAACCTAGAAGTGTGGAAAGCGCGATGACGGACGTGAACACCCACTGAGGCTCCGGCCGATGATGAACGGTAGTAACTTCCTAGCGCCCACAAACTTTATTTCTCTATTTTGAGAATAATTTCTTTCATTCTCTAACCAAAGATGTCTTTATGGTCCTCATCATCTTCTTCAATTCTAACTTTTTCAATTGCTTCCAAGAAATCATTTTGATCAATAGAAGATCTATTTTCACGGATAGCAAAATAACCAGCTTCTGTACAAACTGCTCTAATTTCTGCACCACTGAAATTTTCCATTTCTTTTACTAACTCTTTCAGTTTAACTTTTTCCAAATTCATATTTTTGGAGTGAACTTTAAGAATTTCTAATACACCTTCTGCATCTGGTAAACCAATATGGATTAATCTGTCCAATCTTCCTGGTCGAGTAATTGCTGTATCTAAAATGTCGATTCTATTAGTAGCTCCAATGATTTTAACATTGTCAAGATGTTTAAAACCGTCCAATTCAGCAAGTAATTGCATAAAAGTTCTACTAACTTCTCTTTCTCCAGAAGTACCAGTTTCCATCCTTCTGGCTGCAAGAGCGTCAAGTTCATCAATGAAAACAATTGCAGGAGCTTTTTTCCTTGCAAGATTAAAAATTTCTTTTACTAATTTAGCACCTTCGCCAATAAATTTTTGTACTAATTCAGATCCTACTATCTCAATAAAAGTTGCATTAGTACTATGAGCAACAGCTTTGGCAAGTAGAGTTTTACCAGTTCCTGGTGGGCCATACAATAAAGTTCCTTTAGGTGGTTTAATTCCTATTTGTTTGAACAAGTGGGGTTTTTTCAGTGGTAGTTCAATAACTTCTTTAACTTCTTCAATTTCTTTTCTTAATCCACCAATGTCTCCCCAATTTTCTTGCGGTTTTTCAATAATAACAAATTTTTCAACTTCAAAATTGTCTGCTACTTCAACCTTTTCAACAATATTTAATGACTTTTGGTCAACAAGGACTGTATCTCCCGGTGAAAGGTTTTTAATCTCTTGAGAAAAATAACAATAAAATTTGTTGCCATTAAGTAATTTGATTACTGCTTTATTATCTTCAAAAATATTAACCACATCAGCAACAAGTAATGCTGGTTTTTTAATGTTATTTAATTCAGCATTAGCTTTGTTAAACATTTCTTTAAGCATGAAGTTTTCTTCTTCCATCCTCTTAAGATTATTGTTAAGGGCGTTATTTTCTTCTTCTAATTTGTTATCAGGTTTACTAACATTCTTAGTAATTTTTGTATTACTTATTTTATTGAGTTGTTCAACTATTTCTGCAAAGTCTTCTTTTTTATTTTTTTCTCGATTAACCATTTCTGTTTGGAGATTAACTCTACTTTTTAAAGTTTATCCTCGGAAAATAGACTTAACCATTTTTCCCTGTTAACAAAACATGAATATATTTTTTTTAAATTGTTTTGAAAAAAAATTAAAACTGTTTTTTAAGTTTCTAAAACAGGTAACGTTTCCGATAGATTTAAAAAGGAAAATAACTTCCTTTTTGTTAATTAAAAATAAAGAGGTGTTAATGATGGCTAAAAAAGTTGTAAAAAAAAGAGTGGTTAAGAAAAAAGCAGTAAAACGAAAAGCTGTAAAGAAAAAAGTTGTTAAAAAGAAAGCTGTTAAAAAGAGAGTAGTTAAGAGAAAAGCAGTTAAAAAGAAGGCGGTTAAGAAAAAGGCAGTAAAACGAAAGGCTGTAAAGAAAAAAGCTGTAAAAAAGAAAGCAGCTAAGAGAAAACCTGCTAAGAAGAAAGCAGTTAAGAAGAAACCTGCTAAGAAGAAAGCAGCTAAGAGAAAACCTGCTAAGAAGAAAGCAGCTAAGAGAAAACCTGCTAAGCGTAAGTCAGTAAAAAGAGTTAAAGCTGGAAAAAAAGCAGCAGCTACTAAAAAAAGAAAAACTGCAGTTCGAAAGAAAGCAGGTAAGAAAGCAGCAGCTACTAAAAAAAGAAAAACTGCAGTTCGAAGGAAAGCAGGTAAGAAAGCAGCAGTAACTCGAAAGAAAAAAACTGCAGTTCGAAGGAAAGCAGGTAAGAAAGCAGCTGTAACTCGAAAAGCAAAAAAAAGAAGATAACTTTTTTATTTTTTTATAATTTTTTTATCATTAATTCTAATAGAATACTTTTAACAAACCATTTAACCACATTTTAACTTTTTCTTTAAAGTTTGAACTTTTTGCATTAATTATAATCTTTTTCTCTTTTGAGTATCTTTTACCATTTTTATCATCCCAACTAGTGGTTATCAAGAAAGTGTTATCTTTACTTAACCTTTCACTTTTCATTTCTAAAACCAATTCTTCTTCTTTGTTTAACTCTTCTAAAGTCCATTGATTTTCAAAACCAGGTCCGTCAATAATGATTTTAATATTTTCCGGAACACTAAACGATTTTTTCTCCAAATTTAAGATGATTTTAAATTGTTCAGTAAACATAACTTCTTTTGGGAAATTAGTTTTTATTTCTATCTCCGGTGAATCTAAAACTGCAAATTCTAATGAGGTTTTTTTCTCAATCATTTCGTTTTCTGCACTTACAATAATCTTGTTCCAACCAATATTTTTACCTTTAACTGTTATTTCTTGACTTCCTTCTTGGTTAATTGGTAAGTCTACTTTTTGACAAACGTTATTTAAACAGAAATTAATTTGTTTTAAATTAGTGTTTCCACTATTTTTAATCTCACATTTTATTAATGCTTCTTCATCAACAAAAATTTCTGTTGGATAATCACAACTGAAAGAAACTTTTCGAGAATAACTTTTTTCTTCATCTTTAACTGTAAGTTTTTCAATATCTTTCTGAGAGTATATTGGTTTGCCATTTGAAAATTTAAAACTATCTTCTCTTGAAACGTTTTTTTCTGAATATACTATTACTGGGAATTGGTACCAATAATTATCTTTAAGATTATTTGCAACCTTGATGATCCAAAATGTTTCTTTAATTTCTTTTGGTGCTAAGAGGATTTTTCGTTTATTTTTGCCAATAACTTCTACTTCTTTTGGTGCTGCTAATTGTAATGTTGTTGCTGCATAATAATCAGCGGTATTTTTTACAATTCCTTTGACAAGGTTATGACTTCCTAATCCCACTTCTGTTGCTAAAATTTCTTGTTCTAGAAGAAGTTCTTCTTTTTGTATTTCTCCAAAATCAATAATTTTAGTGTTTAATTTTAAATCATTAGTTTTTATTCCAACTTGATTTGCTAACCATTCATATCTAGTTGAAGGTTCTACTGGGTCAAACCCATCACGTAATTTCATATGGGTGACGTCAATATAACCATATTCACCAAAAGTAATGTCAAAACTTACCCAACCCACTTCGGGGAAATAAACTTCTGCCCAACCGTGTGGTTGCCATCTTTCTGTAAAAAGTTCTGAAGTAGTATATGATATTCCAGAAACAAACCTTGCAGGTATTCCTAAAGATCGGGCCATAGCGATAAAGAGTGACGTCATTTCATCACAGACGCCTTGTCGATTATTTAGTACCCAGGAAGCTTTTTGGGATGTCTCAGCAGTTAAAGTACTTAAATCGTATTCAACATTATCTTCAACCCAACTTGCTAACTTAAACGCAACTTTGAACAAATCAGTTTCCCCTTCAGCTAATTCAGATGCTTGAGTAATAATTTGTGGATAATGAGAATCAATAGTTTCCGTGGGTAATAAATACTCTTCAATTTCTGAGGGTAGTTCATCAATTGGATAACTTATTTTCTTTTTAACTTTTACTCTTTTATTCTCAGTTTTAATAATTGCAGAATAACTGAACTTATTTTTACCAAATTCTGGATCTTGCCAAGAAAATGTAATTTTATTATCTTCAACTTCTCCTAACGTGTCAATTTCTTGTAATGTTTGACGGTAACTTTTTTTTGGATAAAGTAAGAGTTCGGCACTAACCTTTTTTACTGAAGAAGCTGCACCTTCCGAAACAAGTTCAAATTCTCCATTAATGTCTAATTGTAACTTTAATGAATCATAAAGATAAAGATTGTTATCAGCTAGAACTAGCGGGACAATAAAGATAGTGAGAATGAATAGCGTTATTAGTAATATTTTTTTCATCTTACTTAATACTTAAAATAAGTTAATAAATGTTTCTAATTGTTAATTAATTAACCATTTGTTTCTTAAAAACAATAAATCTTATAAAATGAAACAAATACCTTTCCTGAAAGGAGGACAAAGTTTGTCATTAATGATTTTTGGTGGGTAAGTGAGTGTAAACGAACGCATCCCACTGTCTTTGAATGATAATCTTTGTAAAGATTATATGGAAAAAGCGGTGGCTTTACTTAGTGGAGGAATAGATTCTCCAGTAGCAATTAATTTAATGCAGAATCGTCTAGATATTATTCCTGTCCATTTTCATCAAGTTCCGCTTACTGGTGAGGAGGAATTGGACAAAGTTAAAGAATTAGTTAAAATTCTAGGATTAAAAAAAGTTTATTTAATTCCATTTGCGGAAGTGTTGAAAGATTTAACAACTAAATGTGATCATCGAGACTATTTTATTCTTAGTAAGATTTTAATGTTTAAAACTGCTGAATTGATTGCAGATAAAGAAAAAGCTCAATATTTGGTTACTGGGGAAAATTTAGCCCAAGTTTCGAGTCAAACGTTAAGTAATTTAAATGTGATTACTAAAAATTTAAGTTTAGAAATATTTCGCCCAGTATTAACTTTTGATAAACAAGAAATTATTGATCTTGCCAAAAAAATAGGCACCTATGAAATATCTTCAGGGCCAGAGATTTGTTGTTTACTTGGACCCAAAAATCCGTCAACCAAATCTAATCCAGAAAAAATTGAGAGAGAACTGAAAAAGTTAGATTTAAACTTATTAATGAACGAAAGTTTAAATAACGCAGAGATTTTGAAATTATAATTGTTTACCTAAATCTTAAAATTGAAGAATGATTATTGTTCCGGAAACAGTTCTTCAACGTCCATATTAAGAATACGCTTGTTCTCAGCTATATATCCTCTGTAAGTATCTGTATAAAGTGCTAAAGTATGAAGAACAGTACTTGGTAAAGCTTGATGAATGTTTTCTTTAATTAATTTTACTTTTAATTTTAATGGTAAATCTGTAGCGAATTTTTGCATAAAATTATAATTTGCATTTTCTCCAGTTCTTAACTGAAGTTCTTGTCCCGCAATCTCTGCTACTTGATCAATAGACTCTTTATGTCTAGCATAGAATGAATTTAATGTTTGACGATTCTCTCCCGGAATCAATCTACTATTTTGTTCAATGTCAAGCAAGCCAGAAAGTTTGGCATTTGTTACAATTGTTCCATATTCTGGATTCATCTGTAAGAAAAATATTGTTATGCTTATATTCTTATTGGTGTTTGAATGTTTATTTGATGTTTTAATAGTAATAAACTATAAATTTTATAAACCTTAACTATTTCTTCTACTTTAATGACAATTAAACTCTACAATACTCTGACTAGGAAAAAAGAAGATTTTGTTCCACTTAAAAAAACTGAAGTTGGACTTTATACTTGTGGGCCGACAGTTTATCATTATGCACATATTGGTAATTTACGTGGTTTCCTTTTTTATGATTTTTTAAAAAGGGTTCTTTTATTTAATGGTTTTAGGGTAAAACATATTATGAACATTACTGATGTTGGCCATCTTACTTCTGATGCAGATGTTGGTGAAGATAAAATGCTTAAAGGAGCAGAACGGGAAAAGAAAACTGTCTGGGAAGTAGCAGATTTTTATACCCAAGCTTTTAATCAAGATATGAAAGAACTTAACATGATTGTTCCTAATAATTTACCAAAAGCAACAGACCATATTAGAGAACAAATTAGGTTGATTGAAAAACTGGAAAAGAAAGGGTTCACTTATACTGCTGGTGGTAATGTTTACTTTAACACTTCTAAATTTAAAGATTACGGTAAACTTGCTCGGCTTGATTTGAAAGCAAAAACTAAGTCTCGTGTAGAAAAAGATCCTAATAAAAAGAATTCGCACGATTTTGTGTTATGGTTCACTAAATCCAAATTTAAAGATCAAGAGATGAAATGGGAGAGTCCTTGGGGAGAAGGTTATCCTGGTTGGCATTTAGAATGTTCAGCAATGTCAATGAAATACTTAGGGGAACAGTTTGATATTCATTGCGGTGGTATTGATCATATCCCCGTTCATCATGTTAATGAAATTGCTCAATCTGAAGCAGCTACTGGAAAAAAGCCATGGGTGAAATATTGGTTACATAACGAATTTTTAGTATTAGGAAAAGGGGATAAAATGGCTAAGTCTGGTGACAATTTTCTTACTTTGGCTAGAATTAAAGAGAAAGGTATTCCACCTTTAGCTTACCGTTATTTTTGTTTAGGAACAAGTTACAGAAATCCTTTAATGTACAGCGAGGAAGCAATTGAGGGAGCAAAGAATTCTTACCAGAAACTTAAAGATAAAGTTTTAGAATTGAAAAAGTCGCTTAACTCTAATAAGAAACATGAAATTTTAGAAACTTTATACTTGGATAAGTTTACTGTTCAGATAAATAATGATTTGAATACTCCTAAAGCTCTAGCTACTTTATGGGAAGTGATTAAAGATAAGAAGTTAAGTTCTCAAGAGAAGTATTGGTTAATTATTAAGTTTGATGATGTTTTGGGTCTAGATTTAAATTCTATTAAAGAAGACATTATCCCTGAAGAAGTTGTTAAACTTGCTGAGGATCGGTTAATTGCTAGGAATACTAAAGATTGGCAGAAGGCTGATGATTTAAGAGATCAGATTGCTAAGTTAGGTTATATTGTCGGCGATACTAAAGAAGGGTATGAATTAAATAAAGTTTAATTTAGAAAAAAATAAGAAAAAAAAATAGATGAAATCTATTTATTTGGAAGAATCTTAAACATGGTTGTATCGCACTTAACACACTTTCCTTTTGCTGCTCTTCTTTTAGTGCCACCCTTACCTTTCATTTCAACTTCTTGTTCATCTTTCATTTCTCTTTTTTCTTTACATCTTACACAATATGCGTCCATTTTTATTCTCCTCCGTTTTTATCGAAATTAATCTTTTAAGCGTAATTCAATTAAGCTAATCACACCCTTTAAGCTTAATATTCTATCTTTAGTTAAAAAGCTTTCGGAAAAATAAGGTTTTTCTGAGACCAAATTAAAAAAATTCAGATCTCCCTCGTTTTTGGAAAATTGGCTTATTTTGAACCAACATAAATCATAACGCCCCCTACTACCCCCATCATTAAATAAAATGGCCAAAATATTTTCCATAGTAAGATTATAAAGAATAAAGCTACTACACCTCTGGCTATATCTTTTAAAACATTATCGTGAACATAACCTGCTTGGCCGATCATACTTGCAGCTAAAACTAAAGATTCAGTACCATAAATTGCTCCTTTACCATGCCCAACATTTAATTTATTTTTTTTCTTAAGTGCTTCTAACTCAGCAACTTTAACTTTTAATAATTGTAAAGTAGATTCAGCTTTTTTAGAAATCTTTTTTTCTTGTTTAAAATTAGCAGAAAAACTTTGGTAATTATTATGCACTAAATCATGATGTTCTTTTTCCAAAACTTTGTGATAACTTTGCATTAAAGCCGTTAAACCATCCCTTATCCCTTTAATTTCTACAAGGAATTTATTATTTGGAATATTTTTTAGTTCTGCAATTTTTCTTCTAATAGTTCTTCCATTTTTAGATAATTTAGTAAATTCTTCAAGTTGTTGTTCAACTATTTTCATCACAAATTCACCGTTAACTTTTTTAGTTGATCTTTTAGCTAAAAAGTCCATCTTTGCTTTAATCGCAGAAGCGTTAAATTCTGCTAATGAAATAGAAGTTTTCTCAATTTTTCCCCTTGTTTTTTTAACTTTTAATTTATCAAACATTATTATCACCTACATTTTTTTATGGTTATACAAATTAAGAGATACCAATCAAGATTTTAAACTTTTCTGTTTCTAAACTTGTTTTTCCGTTAAATTTAATCTCTTTAACTTTAAGAACAGATTTTAAATCATCTTCAATACTTTTAATATTATCTTCAAATTCTTTATCTTTACTTACCAAAATAAGTTCAGCCAATTCTTCTTTTAATGACATTTGTTTCTCAGACTTATATTTTCTAACTGCATTGATGATATCTACCCCTAAATCTCCAGCTAGTTCAGCATTTTCGTTAACTAATTTTTGATCATACTTTGGCCAATTTGAAATATGGACACTTTTACAACTTTCTTTTTTAGCCCAGTACAACTGGTAAATTTCTTCAGTAATATGGGGCATAATAGGGGCAATCATTTTGATTACCGCAAGAACTGTTTGAAATAATGATTCTTGACCGCTTTTCCTAGCTTTTTCTCCTCTAACCTCAGGATTGTACAATCTATCTTTAACAATTTCTAAGTATTGATCACAAAAGATATGCCAGAAAAATTTCTCTACTTCGGATTTAGTTTTACTATAACTATAATTATCAAAACTTTCAGTAGAATTTTTTATAACTTTATGAAGTTTGCTTAATAACCATTGATCAAATACCTCTATAACTTTTCCTTTTTCATAATCTTCTAAGTGCATTAAACTGAATTTAGAAGCGTTCCATAATTTGTTAACAAACTTTTGGCCAGTAAGCAAATCTTTCTCTTGAAATGGAAAATCTTCTCCTAACTTACAACCAGCGGACATAAAACGAAGAGCGTCTGCTGAATATTTTTCAATCATTGCTCTTGGTTCAACAACGTTACCTTTAGATTTAGACATCTTTTTACCTTTCGGGTCTAACATCCAACCATTAATGAAACAATCATCCCAAGGTTTCATCTTAAAATGAAGTTTACTTTTAACAACTGTATTAAATAACCAGAAAGAAATAATATCATGACCTTGCGGTCTTAAATTCATTGGATTTTTAATAAGAGAATTGTAAACCGGTTTTCCTTTGAATAGCTCTTTAACAATTGTTGGGGTTAATGAAGAAGTTGCCCAAGTATTAATTATGTCTGATTCTGGAACAATATTTTTAGATTGACATTTTGGACATTCTTTTACTGGCGCTTTATCTTCTAAGGGGTCAACTGGAAGATCTTTTTCTTTTGCTAGAATCACTTCGTCACAATCTTGACAGTACCATACCGGGAAAGGAATTCCGTAAGGGATTTGTCTAGAAATGCACCAGTCCCAGGCAAGACCTTTAACCCAGTTATCATAACGGTTTTTCATATGTTTTGGGTGCCAAGTAAACTCGTTGCCCCATTTTAGCATCTCTTTTTTCAAATCAAGATATTTAATGAACCATTGTTTAGAATTAATAAATTCAATCGGTGTTCCACACCTTTCGTGAACATTAACGGAATGAGTGATTGGTTTTTGATTAGTTAATAACTTATTACTTTTCAATTCTTCAATGATTTCTTTCCTTGCTTCTTCAATTTTCATGCCCTGGAACTTTTCTGCAAGTTCGGTCATTTTTCCGTCTTTACTGATAGCTTCCCTAATTGGTAGTTTATGGGCTTTCTGCCATTCCATGTCTGTTTGATCACCAAAAGTACAACACATTACTAATCCTGTACCTTTTTCTGGATCTGCACGTTCATCTTCAAGAATTGGTACTTCTAAACTAAATAGAGGTACTTGAGCTTTCTTTCCTTGAAGATGTTGATATCTTTTATCAGTAGGATGATAGAAAACAGCTACACAGGCAGGAAGTAATTCTGGTCTTGTAGTGGCTATCGTTAAATCTTTTCCTTCTGATTTGAAAGTAATGTCATTAAAATGTGAATTGATTTCTAAATCCTCACATTCAACTTGAGATATTGCGGTTTGACATTTTGGACAATGCATTGCTGGTGCTTTTGTTCGATATTCTCTGCCTGCTTTATACAAATCAAGGAAAGATTTTTGAGATATTTTTTGAACATGAGGGTCAATGGTAGAAAATTTAACATTATAATCACAACTGATTCCTAACTTTTTCCAATCTCCAATATAACTAGGCTTAAGTTCTTTTTCTAAAACTTCTAATACTAATTTTCGAAATTCTTTCCGGTCCATAGTATTAGCACGAACTTTCTTTAATTTCTGGATAAGAAGCATTGTTGGCAGACCATTATCATCTGTCCCTAAAGGTTGCAGAACGTTAAAGTTTTGCATTCTTTTATAACGAGCAATAAAATCTTGTTGAGAATTGCCGAAAGCGTGACCCATATGCATTTTCCCACTTACTGTTGGTGGTGGCGTATCAATAGAGAAGATTTTTCTTTCTGTATCTTCTGCGTTGAATGCGTAAGTTTTACTTTCTTCCCAGAACTTCTGCAATCTAGGTTCTGCTTCTTTTGGATCGTATCTTTTAGGTAATTCCATCATTTATTTAATGAGAATGAGGTTATTTATAAATATTTACTCAGAAAGTAATAAATTAAAAAAATAAAATAAAAAGAATTAAACTTTAAAGTTTATCATCAGTTAAAACATTAACTTTTTGAGTATCTTTAACTTTAGTACCGGTACCTACTAAATGGATGATTTCTAACTTTTCAGCAGTTTTTACTAAATCAACATCAATTGTTCCGTCCATTACTACTGCATAAACTCCACTTTTTAAACTTTTAACAGTGCTAGTTAACTCACTTAATGGAACTTTACCAAGAATGTTAAGTTTTTCATCAAAGATACATGCTCCCCTTGTTCCAAAAAGATCTTCTAAAGTTTCTTTAAACTTCTTCTTCTCTTCAGTAGACAACGATTTCTTTTTAACATTCATTGCTGGCCTTTGCTGTTCGTTACTTTTTTGGTAACTTCTTGCAGGGTGCGCAGATTGTTGTCGATTTGGTGAGTTTCTTTGTATTGGTCTACTTTGGTAACTGCTTCTAGCTGATCTTTCTGGTTCTTTAATTAAAGCACCACTATCATCAATGCCTAAATCAAGTTTAGCTTGTTCAGCAGTGATTTTTCCCCTTAAGGCTTTGTGCAGTTCCTTCTTAGTGATTTCTTCCACTTCCTTTCCATCAGGAGCTTTACAAACAAAATCAACATCAGCAACACTTAATAGTTCTCTGATAATTAAATTTCCGCCTCGGTCACCATCAACAAAGACAGTACTTGTTTTTTTCTTAGTTAGTTCTTTAATTGATTCTGGACATGAGGTTCCATTCATTGCAATTGCATTCTTAAATCCATGTTTTAACAAGTTTAAAACGTCAGCTCGACCTTCAACAAGAATTATTTCATCACTCTCATAAATTCCTGGACCAGCAGCAAGTTTTTCTCTACCAAACTCTATTACTTCTGTCATCCTTACAGATTGTGAAACTTCGTCAGCTAATTCTTGAGAATCAGGTAATGTTTTTTCAGTAAGGTCTCGTAATAATTCCTTTGCTCTGTCAATAACAAATTGTCTTTTACTGATTCTAATGTCTTCAATTTTATTAACCCCAATTTTAGCGTTACAAGGGCCAATACGTTGAATTACTTCTAGTGCTGCAGCAACAATTGCTGTTTCGGTTTTATCCAAACTACTCGGGATTATGATTTCTCCATTAGTTTTACCAGAACTAGTATTAACATTAACTTCAATTCTTCCTATTCTTCCACTTCTTTGTAATTCTCTTAATTCTAAATCATTTCCTAACAAACCTTCAGTTTGTCCAAAAATTGCTCCAATTACATCAGGACGATCAACTACGCCCTCAATTTTGATTGTTGAATGAACAATATATTTTGCCGCTACGGGACTAATTTTTGCCATTTTATTTCCTCCATGAACTTCTTAGAAAGAGTTACCTAATTAATCTTAAACGTTTTAATTCATCATACTGTTGTTTTAGTGTAATGGAATGATTGATCATGATTGGTAACTCTTTTCGAGTTCTTTTAGTTGTTTATAGAATATAGAATCTCCAAAAACTCACTGTCGTTATTTTACTTATTCTCTGTTATACTTGTGATTTTGGTGATGATAAAATGATTCTGATATTCTATATTTTTTATTGATTATGAAGCCCGTATCACTAACCCCTGTGTTCATGGCTTGGCTTAGCCGTAAACTCCCACAGGTACTCTCGTGACGGGCTTGATTATTAATATTGAGTCATATATATAAACTATTCGGTTCTTTTTTTCATTAATCTCATTTCAAGCTAATTTTCCTCTCCTTTTTGAGGAAGAGGACATTTTCTAGCTTTTTTAGGATTATGAAAAACCTCAGCTAACCAGGAAGCTTTCCAAGCAAAGCAAGGAAATCCACCACAGTTTGCCGAGGAAAAAGAGGTGGTTTGAGGTGTTTACTACTAATTAATAGTAATACTATATAAATCTTTTGGTTATTTTGTTACTGGTTAGTGACTAAGTAAATTTAATAACTTTCATTCTTAGTTTAATGATGAAATGATAAAACTAAAGTTGTTTAAACAATCACCTGGATATTGTGGTCCTGCCTGTTTAAAGATGGTTCTCTCAGTTTATGGCATAGAAAAATCTGAAAATTATTTGGCGAAGTTAACAAAAACAAGTAGAAAAGCCGGTTGTTGGGAAAAAGATATTGTTAAAGCAGCAAAAAAGTTTGGTTTAGAAGGCTATGTTAAACAGAAATCTTCAATTAAAGAATTGAAACTGTTAGTAAAGAAAGGAATTCCTGTTATTGTTGATTGGTTTTCTCCGGAACAAGCGGGCCATTATTCAGTTGTTGTTGGTTTTGAAAAAAATAACATTTTGCTTGCAGATCCACATTTTGGAATGGTTGTTAAACATAAAATTGATTGGTTTGAGGAAAGATGGTTCGATATGCCGTTTGAAGGGCTATTAATTAGAGAAATCATTGTGATCCATAAATAAGTAAATGTAAAGATAGCTTAATTCACATTAACAAACTAAACTTTTTTATAGCAATTCTAATATCTATTGTTAATATGGAAATTATTAGTTCAGATTTTAAAAAAGGTACCGTGAAACTGAAAATCAACGATCCTGAAGATCTTTGGTATTTAAGTCACTTAATTGATCCTGAAGATCAACTTAAAGGTAAGACTACGCGAAAAATTAAAATTGGCGATGGAGACAATGCTAAAGTTGTTAGAAAAACTTTAACTTTGAAAATCAAATCAGAATCAATAGATTTTACTGATGCTGATTGTTTAAAAGTTAACGGAAAAATTACTGAAAGTCCTGAAGATATTCCACACGGAAGTTATCATTCCATTTCTTTACATGTTGGAGATCAATTAATTTTAGAAAAAGTTAAATGGTTAAAATATCAAAAACAGAAACTTAAAGAAGCAAGTGAAAAAAAGTATACTTTTATTATTTGTATCATTGATCGCGAAGAAGCAATTTTTGCTTTAACAAAAAAGTCTGGTAATGAAATAATTTTGCGATTGAAAGGAGACGTTCCTAAAAAAGCTAAAGAAGTTACAATTAAGAAAGATTTTCATCAAGAAATTATTGCGTCATTACAATCTTACTTTGAACGTTATAATCCAGAAAAAGTTATTTTGGCTTCTCCTGCTTTTTACAAGGATGACCTTTACAAAAAAATTAGTTCTGCAGATTTAAAGAAACGAATGGTTTTAGCAGCTTGTTCAGATGTTAGTAAGAGTTCTTTAGATGAAGTTATGCGGAGTCCAGAATTGCACAAAATTTTAGAAAACAGTCGAGTACGTACTGAACAAATTGTTGTTGAAGAATTGTTAAGCGAAATAAAAAAAAATAACCTTGCTGGGTACGGTTTTGATGATGTTAAGAAAGCTGTCTTTGCTGGTGCAGTTAGCAAATTGTTAATCACTGATGATTTCATTCAACAAAAGAGGGCTGATGAAGAATATGATGAACTTGATCAATTAATGAAACAGGTTGATAGTGCTCAGGGAGAAATATTTATTATTTCTTCAAAACATGAAAGTGGAAAAAAGCTTGATGGTCTCGGTGGAGTGGGTGTTATTTTGCGGTATAAATTAGAATGGTGATTTCTATAGTCATAAAAAGAGGATTTAGTTTATTTTCACTATAAATATGGGTGAAGATATATCTTGCAAAACCACAACCTTTTAATAGTAGTTTGGTTTACTGATAACTTAGTAACAAAAAAGGGTTATTACTGAAAAAAGAGGGGGGTTTGAGAAAAAATGATTGTAAAAGAAGAATTGTTAAGTAAATTAAGAAGGTATTTTGATTTGAATTTATATGAGGTTAAGCTTTGGACTGCTTTATTGAGCAGGGGTGTTTCCACAGCGGGAGAGTTATCCGATATTGCTGATGTTCCACGGTCTAGAAGTTATGATGTTTTAGAATCTTTGGAAAAGAAAGGGTTTGTAGTTATGAAATTGGGTAAACCAATTAAGTATATTGCTATTCCACCAAGTGAAGTAGTTGACAGAGTTAAGAAAAACATGCATAATAATGCGCAAGATAAAATTAAAAGATTAGATGGAATTAAAGCTTCACCATTACTTGTTGAATTAGAAAGTTTACATACTAATGGTATTAGTTTAGTAGATCCTTCAGAAATGAGTGGATGCTTAAGAGGAAGAAATAATCTTTATAACCATCTTGACTTATTAATCAAAGATGCAAAGAAAAGTGTTAACGTTATGACTACTGATAAAGGTTTCATGCGTAAAGTTGAAGGTTTAAAAGCATCATTTGAAAAAGCTAAAAAGAGAGGAGTAAAAGTAAGAATTTCTGCTCCAATTACAAAAGAGAATAAAAAAGTTGCTGATTCTTTAAAGAGTTGTGCAGAAGTTAAACATAACACTAAAATCAATTCTCGTTTTGTAACTGTTGATAGTAAAGACATGGTTTTTATGATGTTGGACGATCGAGAAGTTCATCCAAGTTATGATTTAGGGGTTTGGGTTAAAACGCCTTATTTTGCTTCTGCAATGGACCAGATGTTTAACAATCATTGGATTACTAAGTAAAAGTTTTTTCATTTTATTTTTTCTTTCTTATTTCTTATTATTTTAAAAGAAGATTTTATAAATAAATAGTCACTCTAACTTCAATTATGGAACTTAAGTCAATAATCTCTAAACTTCATCCATTGGAAAGGCATGTTTTACCATTTTTAAAATCTGAAAAAGAACTTTCTGCTGTTGTTAAAGTTTCTAAAATGCAAGAGATTGAAGTTATGCGAGCATTACAATGGTTAGAGAATAAAGAAGTTCTTAAAATTGATAAACAAGAAAAAAAAGTTGTTAATTTAGATCTTAACGGGTTAAAGTATAAAAAAGAAGGATTCCCCGAACGAAAGTTTTTAGAAGTTTTAACAGAAGAATTTCAATCTCTTAGTAAGATTGCTGAAAAAGCTAAGTTAGAAAAAGAAGAATTAAACGCCTGTATTGGAATTCTTAAAAGAAAGTTAGGGATTGATGTTAAGAAAGAAGAAGAATTAATGGTTAAGCAGGGATCACAGGCAGAGAAAATTCTGAAAGAAGGTACTTTTGAAGAAAAATTTCTGGCAAAAAGTTTCCCTTTAGATTTAGATTCTATTGAAGATACAGAAAAATTAGCTTTTGACGAATTAAAGAAAAGGAAAAACTTTCTGAAAATTGAAGATGAAAAAAAGTTAACTATTGAATTAACTGAACTTGGTAAAGAGTTAATTAAAGAAGATTTGTCTGGCGAGTTTGTTAATCGACTAACGACTGGAATGTTAAAGACTGGCAGTTGGAAAGATAAACAGTTTCGAGCTTATGATGTTGAGATTAATGTTCCTAAAGTTTATCCCGGGAAGAAACATTTTGTTAATCAGGCCGTTGAATATGCAAAACAAGTTTGGATAGATATGGGATTTAAAGAAATGACTGGAAACATGGTTGCAACTAGTTTCTGGTGTTTTGATGTTTTATTTGTCCCTCAAGATCATCCGGCTAGAGAAATGCAGGACACCTTCTTTTTAGGTGGTAAAGTTGAGAAAGGTCAATTGCCAGATAAAGAAATTCTGGAGAAAGTAAAGAATACTCATGAGGGTGGTGGAAATACTGGCAGTAAAGGTTGGCAATATAAATGGAGTGATGATATCACGCAAACAAATGTCTTAAGAACACATACTACTATTCTCTCAGCAAAAACATTATCACAATTAAAAAAAGAAGATTTGCCTGCCAAGTTTTTTGCTTTAGGAAAGAATTTCCGAAATGAAGCTTTGGACTGGAAACACTTATTTGAATTTAATCAAACAGAAGGAATTGTTATTGACAAGAATGCTAATTTCCGACATTTGTTAGGTTATTTGAAAGAATTTTTTAAAAAGATGGGTTTTGCTCAAGCAAGGTTTCGACCTGCTTATTTTCCTTACACTGAACCTAGCGTAGAGATTGACGTTTTTCATCCTATCAAAAAAGAATGGGTAGAATTGGGTGGAGCAGGAATGTTCAGGCCGGAAGTGGTTATCTCACTATTGGGAGAAAATATTCCTGTCTTAGCTTGGGGTCCAGGATTTGATAGGTTAATCTTAGACAATTATGGGATTACTGATATTAGAGAATTATACAAAAACGATTTGAAACAGTTAAGAGAAATGAAAGTGTGGTTAAAATGAAAACTTATGCGCTAAGATTAAAACCTGGAATGGACTTGAAACAAGAGTTAATTAATTTTACTAAAGAAAAAAATATTTCAGCTGGTTTTATTATTAGTTGCGTGGGAAGTTTAAATGAAGCAAATTTAAGATTGGCAGATGAAAATATAATCCAAAAATTTGAAGAAAAATTTGAAATTGTTTCTTTAGCTGGAACGTTATCTCAAGATGGCCCACATTTACATATTTCATTATCAAACAAAGAAGGTAAAGTGGTAGGTGGTCATCTTAAAGAGGGTTGTATTATTTACACCACTGCAGAAATAATTATTGGAAATGAAGACTCATTAACATTTAATCGTGAAGTTGATGAAGTAACAACATTCAAAGAATTAGTAATAAAAATAAATGAATGAAAATGGTAAATGTAAAAGAAATCGCGGAGTTTTTGGATAAAGAATTAAAAATTAATGAATTTGAAGATGATGCTAATAATGGATTACAGATGGAAAATACTGGAGAAATTAAGAAAATTGGTTTCGCTGTTGATGCTAGTTTAGAAACTTTTCAGAAAGCTCAAGAATTAGGTTGTCAGATGTTAATCGCTCATCATGGAATGACTTATCGTGGGTTAACGCACATTACTGGCCATCATTATCAAAGGATAAAATATTTAATTGAAAATAATCTTGCAGTTTATTGTGCACATTTACCTTTAGATGCTCATCCAGTTTATGGTAACAATATCAAGATTGCTAATCTCTTAGAATTGAAAAACATAAAATGTTTTGGTGAACATGATGGTAAATCAATTGGTTTTCAGGGAGAATTTTCTGGAAATTTAGAAGATGTTAAAAAATTATTATCAGAGAATGGAATGAAAACTAGAAGTTTAGATTTTGGTAAGAAAGAAATTAAAACTATCGCTATAGTCTCTGGGGGAGCTGCATTTAATACCATTGAAGCCATTAAAAAAAATATTGATCTTTACATAACTGGAGAATCTGAACAATGGTTACATCATTTTGTTAAAGAAAATAAAGTTAATGTTATTTTTGGTGGACATTATGAAACAGAAGTTTTTGGAGTGAAAGCTTTAATGCCATTAATCAAAGAAAAATATAATGTTGAGGTAGAATTTATTGATCTTCCAACGTTAGTATGAATATATAAAATAGGAGAAAAAAAATTATCATTAAAATGATTTGGTGGGTAAACAAAGCGCATCCCGCCGTCTTTGAATGATAATCTTTGTAAAGATTATATGCCAACAATAAACGTAAGCAAGAAAGAGTTTGAAAAACTTGTCGGAAAAGAACTTCCTTTAGACCAACTTAAAGATCGAATCAGTATGTTAGGTACAGATCTGGAAGGGATTGAAGGTGACGAGATTGAAGTAGAAATATTTCCTAACCGGCCAGACATGTTATCCGTGCAAGGTTTTGCTAGAGCATTCTCTTCATTTATTGGCGTGAAGACTGGATTGAGGCATTATGATGTTAAAAAGTCTGGTGAAAAAGTTATTATTGACAATTCTGTGAAAAAAGTTCGTCCATTTACTGCTTGTGCAATTATTAAAAATCTTAAGTTTGATGATGAAAAAATTAAAGAAATAATTCAAATTCAAGAAAAGTTGCACATTACTTACGGGAGAAACAGGAAAAAAGCTGCTATCGGAATTTATCCTATGGAAATGATTAATTTCCCAATCACATATAAAGCAGATAATCCTAATGAAATTAAATTTCGACCTTTAGAATCTGAACAAGAATTAACTGGATTACAAATACTTTCTAAACATAAAGCCGGGAGAGAGTTTGGCCATTTACTGGAGGGGCTAGATCAATTTCCTTACTTTATCGATAACAATAATGAAATTTTGAGCATGCCACCAATCATCAATTCTCATTTAACAGGTAGGATTAGTGAAGACACAACAGAAGTTTTTATTGAATGTTCCGGTTTTGATTATTCAGTATTATCAAAATGTTTAAACATTATTGTTACTGCTTTTGCCGACATGGGAGGGGAGATTTATTCTTTAGAATTAGATTATGAAGAAGATAAAAAATCCAGTCCTAATTTAACTCCAGAAAAAATGAAATTGGATTTGAAATATATCAACAAGTGGTTAGGATTAAGTTTATCTGAAGATGAAGCTAAAAATTTATTGGAAAAAATGGGTTATGATTATGAAAATGGTTTAGTCTTAGTTCCTGCTTACCGGTCAGACATTTTACATCAAGTAGATCTCGCTGAAGATATTGCTATCGCTTACGGTTATGAAAATTTTACTGAAGAAATACCTAACGTGGCAACTATTGGTGAAGAGGATAAGTTAGAAAAGTTTGCTCGAAAAGTTCGTGAAATTGTTGTTGGTTTAAAATTATTAGAAGTGAAAAATTATCATTTAACAACAAAAGAAAATCTTAACGAGAAAATGGGTCTTGATTTGGAAGTTATTCCGTTAAAGAATGCGTTAGGTGAACATAACCATTTACGTAATGCTATTTTACCAAGTTTATTATCTAATTTAAAAGATAACCAGCACCACGAATATCCGCAAAATATTTTTGAAATAGGGAGAACTTTTAATTACGGAAATACTGAAACCGGTGTTACTGAAACTGAGAAATTAAGTGCGGTTTTATGTCATGAAAAAACTGATTTCACGGAGATTAAACAAACATTAGTAGCATTAATGCAATCATTAGGGTTAGACTGTTCTGTTCGAGAAAAAGAGCATCCTAGTTATATTCCTGGAAGGGTTGGCGAAATAATTATTAAAGATATTTCTATAGGATTTATTGGTGAACTTAGTCCTTCTGTTTTAAACAACTGGGAATTAACTGTCCCTGTTGTTGGATTTGAATTAGAATTGGAAACTTTGTTTAAAAAAATTTAAATAAAAAAATAAGAAAAAAGAAAATTATTCTTTTTTAGTTTCAGTTTCTACTGCTTTTTCAATGGAAGGTTCAGCTTTTTCTTTTACTGGTTCAGCTGCTTTCTTCTTTTCAGCTTTCTTTTCCTTCTTTGCAGGTTTCTCTTCAACTTTACTTTTATTCTTCTTTCGAATTTGTTTAGGTCTTTCAGTTGGTTTCTTACTCTTTTTATCCCATACGGGTAAACCTAACTTTTCAAAAGCTTTTTTTACTTCGTCATGAGAAGCTTTGTCTTTAATGTCAATAGTTTCTGTTAAAGGTTCAAGATGTTTAATGTTAACTTTCTTTCTTCGAACATCTCCATCAATAGTAACAAAATTATTATCAATTGTTTCAACAACAACACATTTTCTACCTGCGTCTCTTCCTGCAATTTTCATTGCTAACCGTCCTACTTCGAATAAACTCATTTTTCAGACCTCGCTTTTTGTTGTAATAATTTCCTTGTACAAGCTGAACATAGTACTCCCCCATATGGTCGTTCTGGCCGTTTAGCTGTTTTTGGCATATTAGCCACTTTGTATGGTCTTTCTCTAGGTACACCTGCTAATTGTGTTTTACAATTACCACATATTGTTTTGGAAGGTTTCCTTTTCCTGTAATGGATAGTAGTCTTACTTCCGGGTGTTCTTACGAACACTTTCCTTAACGTGTTTGATTTATGCATTCCTCTTGGCATTTTTATCTTTCTCCATAATATTTTAAGAAGCTGGTTAGAATCAATATCTTGACTCGAGTCGCCTCCGAATCCTCTCAATGAGAGTATTATGTTAGGATTGAAGTGTATTTATAAAAGTTTCCACACTTACATACTAAAAATACCAGAAAACTTTATAAACACTCATCTAAAATAAGCATAAAGATGGCAAGATCACAATTAAAATCAAATAGGAAACCTTCCGGCGGAAGGTACACTTCAGCTAGAAGTAAGAAGAAATCTGAACTTGCTGGTTTTTCAGCTAACACTAAGATTGCTAAAGATGTTAAAATCAAAAGTAAAAGAGTTCTTGGCGGTAATAAAAAAAGTGTTACCTTAGCTACTAATCAAATTAACGTTACTGATAAAAAAGGTAAAACTCAGAAAACAGAAATCGTTACTGTATTAGAAAATCCTGCAAATCCACATTTGGTGGGAAGGAATATCTTAACTAAAGGCGCAATTGTTGAAACTAAGCTGGGTAAAGCCAAAGTAACTTCCCGACCAGGTCAGGAAGGTACAGTTAACGGTAAATTATTGTAAATTTACTTATTCTTTTTGTTTACTAATTATTTAATTTCGATAAGAAAAAACATCAATCCCCATTTTACTTAAATTCTTAGCCAGATTGTGTAGTGGTAAGCCGACTACATTTGAATAACAGCCGTCAATTTTAGTAACAAAAATTGCTCCTAAACCTTGCATTCCAAAAGCACCAGCTTTATCTAATGGTTCTTTCGTTGCAATATATTTTTTAATCTCAGATGAAGTTATCTTTCTAATCTTAACTTTACTTATTTCATAATCGATAATTTCTTTTTTTGTCTTAGCATCAATTATTGCTACACCTGAATAAACTTTTAATGTTTTGCCAGAGATTTTTTGTAAAGTTTTTTTAGCATTAACTTTGTTGTGCGGTTTACCGATTACTTCTTTGCCGAAAACAACAAAAGTATCTACCCCAATGATAATCCCTGATTTTCTTCTTTCTGCTACTTCTTGGGCTTTTCCTCGTGCTAAAAACATTGCTAGTTTATGGGGAGGTAGTTTTAATGTCATGTCCTCCTCATACTTACTAGGAACAATCTTAAACTTTAACCCAATCTGCTGCAGCAAATTGTGTCTTCTAGGACTGGTTGAAGCTAAGATTATTTCTTTCATTGTCTTAATCATTTTTTTAATGTTTATAACTTTTGTTGTTAACTTCTAACCCTTTATTTTCTACTTTACATACTGTCTTTATGCTCATCCCATGCTCTGACTCTATCTTGAGCAATTTCATATGATCCTCTTTGGCTAATCCCTCGGCTTCTACATTGTTCATATTGCCCTTCAAAATCACCCGGAGCTACCAATTTTGTTTTTGGTTCTGCTAGATGATATCTTTCAGTTGGTCTTTTCACTTCTGGTTTTTTATAAACCGGTTCAACCTTTTCTACTTTAGGTTCTTGACTTTCTAAAGTAACTGGATCTTCTGAAGTGCTAATCTGGTATTTACCAACTTGAATCTCTTGAGTTCCTTTTTCTTCTATCAATTCGTCTAGCAATGTTTTAAGTATTTTTTCTATCCTACTTTTTTCCATTTTGTTTCACCTCCTGTATATTTTATTGTTTGCTTTTTTGTTTTATTTTATTCCAATTTTCTTTCTAATTCTCTAATTTGTCTTCTTATGGGCGAGTTTTCTAGTTCTTTTCTAACTAAATCTACAAGTTGTTGGGTTGATTTATAGTACGTAGCATCTGAATAGTAATCTTGACACTTTTCCGCATGTTGACTACAACTAAATACTGAGTCCATCTCGGGATCATATTCAACCTTACCAGATATTCCGTAAACCAAATCTTTAGCAACGTCTCTTAAGCTAACAACATAAGATTTATCTGAATCATAGATACTAGCCATCAGATCTCCCATTCCGCGCATTTCACGATCACTAACAGACCATCCTAAACTTGAAACAGAACTTTCAACAATTAGTTCACCCATCTTATCCAAAACTTTCAAGCAATAACGATCATATCTTTCACGTCTATATTTTTCTGGTTCTGACATCTTTTTGCTTAATACCACAAATTGTTTTTTATCTGTCATTTTTCTATCCTCCCTCTTGCGAGTATTATATTTTGATGATTTTTTTTCTTATATTCTTATTCCATATTGTCTTAATCTTGCTCTTACTACTCCTTCATGCATTAGTTCTGGTATTGGCACTCTACCAATTCTGTTGTGCCTTGCTACTGCATCTTCTAGAGTTTCTATCCGCAGAGTTTCATAGATTTGTATTGCTTCTCTGCCTAGATCTTCAGCTCTGTGGTAGTCTCTTCTTTCTACAGCCATTATTGCACTAGCATAGATTCTCTCGGCATCTTCTTTAGTAATTTCTTTTGGCATTGGTTGTGGTTCCATCATTTTTCCCTCCCTCTACGAGCATTTTGCTTCATTGCGTCTTGCTCAGTTACTACTCTGTGGAGGTAAGATATAAGTGTTTGTTGTAGGATGTTAAACAACAGAATTAAGAATGATGAAATCTATTTTGAACTATAATCAGAAACAATACTTTCTAGAATCTTTAAGTTATCTTGTAACATTTTTAACTTCCAACCATCATCATCTCCATCAAAAACATCTGCATTGTCTAAACTTAACCTGGCCCAGATTGCGTTTTGGATGCCGTTGATATTTTGATTTCTTTGGTAGGTAGTCATGTTTTTATAAGCTTTATATTTTTCTTCGTTACTCATTAATTTCTCTCCTTTGTTTTCAAAGTATATCCCCATCAGTTCTTGTTCACGTTTTGTATATTCAACCATTTTTATTTTTTCTCCATTATTTTATCAAGAAAGTTTCGGACTTGGTTTAATTTAACACAGTGATTTTCAGATACAATTGCATAAAGCTTAGGGTTAATATCTTCTAATGATTCTAAAATATCATCTAAACACCACACTGCCCGATTAATCTCATCAGAAATCACTCGCGCATCATACAGTTTAATACACCTAAATAGAGAATTCAAGTGATTTTCAAGTTCGTCATTATTAAACTCAGAAACATATTTTGCCAATTCCAAAGATATGTATGTTTCAGAAAGTATGTTCGGGCTATCTCCTTCAAGACCAAAACACCTATTGCTAACCGTATTAGTTAATACATTAATTTTATCTACCAAACGAGAGTTTTCATCGTCATCTAATTCAGCAGTCTTCCAACAAATCCTCTTTTTTTTACTGTTTAAAGAGGGAATATTTTCATCAAGCCATTTATTAGCTTCTTTCACACCATCCCCATATTGCCATGTTAGTTTAATATCAGCAAAATCATTATATTTTTTGTATTCTTGTTCACGTTTTGTGTATTCAACCATTTTTCTTTTCCTCCGGCTTTGCGCCAAAAGTAACAATTTCCCACTTTTTATATCAACTCTTGTTGTAGAAATTGCAACAACAATGGAAAAGTTTAAATAACACTCTCTCCTATCAAGACGCATGGCAAATATCCAATCAGTTTTAGAAAACTTAGGTTTCTCACCTAATGAAATTAAAGTTTACCTAGCTCTTAATGATCACGGTTCAAGTAAAGCAGGTAAAGTTGCGAAAATTGCAAAGATTGACCGAAGCAGTTGTTACAATACCCTTAAATGTCTAATTGAAAAAGGTCTTGTTGGTTATGTTTCTATTGGACAAGTTAAATGGTTCCAATCTGCTGGTCCAAAAAAATTATTACAATTTATTAAAGAACAAGAAGAAGATATTAAAGAAATTCTTCCAGATTTAGATGCTCGACATAAAGCTACTAAGGCCAGTGGCCAAGTGAGATTGTTTAAAGGTCTAAAAGGAGTTAGAACAATTTTCCAAGATATTATTTCTTCCGGGGCAAAAGAGAATCTTCTTTTTGGTAGTGAATCCCAGTTAGAAGAAAGAATGCCCGCTTACCAAAAACAGTTTGTTCGCCAATTGAAAGAAAAAAAGATTTCCGTAAGAGATATCGTACGGGTAGATCGGGCTAGTAAAACTTCAAATCCTAAACAAACTAGATATGTTGCAAAGAAAATTAATTCTCCTGTTGCTACTAACATTTATGGAGATAAAATTGCGTTAATTATTTGGACCGATGAACCAGAAGGAATACTTATTGAGAATGAGGCTGCTGCAAAAGCTTACCGGAGTTATTTTGAGTTTATGTGGGAACACGCTAAGAAGAGGAAATGAGGTAAATAAAAAATGGCATTAATATTTCAATATGGATCAAATTTGGATGTTAATAGAATTAATAGCGTTGAACGTTTAGGTGGTAAAGCCGTTCCTTTAGGAGTGGCAGAACTTGACGGTTACCAAATAATTTTTAATGTTTTTAGTAAGGGAAATAAATGTGCAGTTACTAATATCCATACAAAAAGACATTTTATTGGTAAAGATAAGATTTATGGGGTTTTATTTTCAGTACCTGACCATTTGATGGATAAATTGGATAGTGTTGAAGGGGTTAATAGTTTAACGTATCAACGAGCAAATATAAAAGTTAAATTTAAAGATGCCTATGGTAATGATTTTGTAATTAACGCAATAACTTATGTTGGTGCTTCTAAAGGTTTAAAAAATTTTAACGAAAGTCCGTACAAGATGATTACTGACAAATATGCTGGTTTTATCATTGCGGGCATGGAACAGTTCAATATTCCTAGATCTTATCGAGCTAAAGTAAAAGCAATTATTAAAGAACATAATAAGAACTATAAAGAGATTAAAGGAATTGTTCAAAAAGCTTTTACTAAAACTAATGATGATCCGTTTAATGATACTGATAAAGGGGTGAGATTAAAAAAAGAGTTTAGAGCCTTTTTAGGTGTTACGGTAGGGAAGAAAGTTAAGATTTACAATGTTTCAGATCCTGAAAATATTATTGAATGGATATTCACTGTTGTTAAAGGACCTGATTTACCCCATCCTGGAAATTATGTTTACCTCTCTAAGAAAGGGAGAAATAAAATTGCTGTAAATATTGGAAGTGAAGTCATTGTTGAAAAATATGTTGGTGGGGGATAAATTTCTTTAATCTTCTAAGTATTTTTTAACTTCTTGATATTTTTCTAATTTCTCTCCAACAGAAGTTGGATTAATCAAGTATTCTTGATTTAACATTAATGTTTTCAAATATGCTACTTCATCTTTTACAATCTCATAAAGTGTTTCTTTTATTTGTGGTTTCATTTTCTCCCCCTCCTCTTATTATTGCATTATCCCGTGTACATTTACTGCATGGATTTTGATTCTCATCCCTCTTTCTTCAAATTCTCCTTGCCTTCCATCTATCATTCTTGCACAGATCTTTTTCAGTTCTCTTAGGTCCATTTTTATCTCCAGCCTCTTAGTCCGAGAGCTTGTTCAGCTATCCATCTTGCTTTTTCTTGTGGCCAGTGTGGGTGTTTCCGGAGGATTTCTTCCTCAACCATCTGTATTTTATCTTTTTCCATCTTAATATCTAAAAGAATTATTAGCTATATAATCTTTTGTTGTAGAAAAATAAACAACAGAATTAGATTAGAACTCTATGGTTCTTTTTGGTCAACAAATCTTCCAGAATATTTTGCTTTACCAATAGTTTTTTGAAAAATAAATTGGCACATTTTAGTTCCAGCATGCAATCTTAATGAAACAGCGCCCATATTACTAATCTCTAAAACTTGTCGATTACTTATTCCTGGTTGCATGAAACTAGCAGAAATATGTACTAATAACCCCAGACGAGCAAAACGACTTCTTCCTTCTAACCAACCACAAAGATTTGAAGCTAAAGTGATTTTTTCTTGAGTAATTCCTAAAATTGTTTCTCCTGGTTTAACAACGATAGAATCAGCAGTTACTAGTTTAGTGAGGTCTTGATAATTTAAATTTTCATTTGCATCCATAATTTTTTTTAATTTTTTGAAAACCCTAAACTTGTTACTTAAAGTTAAATCTATTGATCCGGGGCCAAGAGCAGACTTATTGAATGGAACTATTTTAATATGGCCCTTCTTTACCTCTTTCAGGATTTCATTTTTTGTTAATATTGACATTTTTATTTAATAAAGTTTTCAGCTAATCCTCCTAAAATTGCTTCGATATTACCGCTGAACATAAGTTCTTCCAAGAATTGTACTCCTAAAAGAATAGCAATTATTACTAAAAGTATTCCTAAAAATCCTAAAGTGATTCCAGTAATTCCCATCCATTTGCCTTTCATGTGTTCACGATGAGTTTGCATTAATCCACCAATGCCAAAAATAATTGCTAGTGTACTGAATAAAGGTAAGATTAAACCAAATATTCCTAATATTAACGAAATGAAACAAAATTCAGAATGAAACTTTTCTTCGTAAGGGTTTGGTTTTAAAGTGGGAGGTTGAGAATAAATTGGTTCTGGGGATATTGCTTGCTGTGGTTTTTGCTGTTGTTGAATCCTTTCCCTTAATTGTTGAGTTGGTTCTGGCATTAAATATTCCTCTTTTAGTTAAAAGTTAATTCTTTAGATTATTTAAAATCTTCTTTTTCAATTTAAACACCATTCCTTAAATTTTTCACTATTTTTGTCCAGTGGCTCAGCTATTCTTACTTTAAAATTTCCCAGTTTCAGGAATCCATTTATAAGCCACTGGCCCACTGGTCAGGTGCGGGTAGGGCTTATAAAGTAGTTACGAGGGTAGTAATTTATCAAAAAAAGAGGTGATTGACAATGGTTGATCTTTCAACAAAAACAATAAAAAAATTATTTGAAGAACAGATAAGAAGATTAACTTTAGAAACAGTAGGTTCTAAAGTAGAAACATTTGATTACCAATTTAGTGGAGGATGGATAAGATGAATTTTCGAGACAGGATTGCTTACTTATTAGAGAAATATCAACAAGATCATGTTAGATATCAAATGGTTTTTCCAAAACAAACTTTTTTAGATGATTATTATTAAGTTCACACACCTTGCAGCGGTGGGGGGATATACCAGTCTTTGTATGTCAAATAATAACTATCTAAGAGAAATAGTTATTGTTTAGTATATACTATAGACACAAACTATATAAACACCTTCTTTCCCCCCCCACCCATGGAAGTTTTAACAAAAACAGAATTGCGACTTAGGTTAGAAGAAATACTTACCAAGATTAAAAATGGAGCTATATTTATTCATCCTACAGACACTATTTATGGGATTAGTTGTAATGCATTAAATCATGATGCTGTAAAGAAAGTTCGAGACTTAAAAGAACGGCCAGATACACCTTTTTCTGTTTGGGTGCCTTCTCTTGCTTGGATTAAAAAAAATTGTAAAACTACTCCCGAAATTAATATGTGGTTAGAACGGTTACCTGGTCCTTACACTTTAATATTTGATTTAAACAATTCTGAAGCGATAGCTAAAAATGTTAATCCTAAATCTAGCTCTTTAGGTGTAAGGGTTCCTGAACATTGGTTTGGTAACCTTGTTAAAGAATTAAATTTTCCTTTAATAACAACTTCAGTTAATAAGTCTGGGCATGCTTTCATGACTTGTTTAGAAAACTTGGACCCAGAAATAGAGATGGCTGTTGATTTTATGATTTATGAAGGTGAAAAGAAAGCTAAACCCTCCAAGATTGTAAATTTTACTAACGGGACAATTAAAGAGAGATAAATTCAAATTTTTAACAATTCTCCATCGATAAAAATTCTTGGATTTTTAAATATTTGGTCACCATGAAATACTGTTCTGATATCTCCACCAAACCAATAATTACTTCCTATGCCAACATGGGCAGTACCAAGCGCCTTCTCATCAATGATTGTTGAACCAATTAGTATTGCCCCTGGATTGATTCCTATCCCTAATTCGCCTATATGTCTTACTCTGTATGGATATTTTGCTCTGTCTTCATATTTGATGAAAGTTTTTTCTAATAAATGGGCAGATTTACCTTCAATTTTGACTACTCTGCCTTCTTCAATGTGAAGTGTTACGGGTTGATCTAGGAGAATTGTTCCCTGATGAGTTTTCATACTACCATCAATGACAATTTTACCTTTAACTCCATAATATCCCTTCGGTGGGATATATATTTCTCCTGCGGGCATGTTTCCTCCACTACCTTTCTCTTTATAACTACCTACATTAGCTCTAGCTTCCATCCCTGAAACATTAAATGTTATATCTGTCCCTGCATCGGTTTTAATTCTAATTATTTCAGCTTTGTCCAACTTCTTTTTAATCGTTAAACCTTTCTTAGCTAATCGGGTATAATTAATATTCATTGCTTCCATAAAAAGTTCATAATGGTTAGTTTTTGCATCTGCTAAACCTGTAGCAGAAATGAACCTGTGTTCATTTTCTTTACAGAAACCACGAAAACTTTTCATTGCTCCAATCCTACCCAACTTTTTTGATAAAGTAAGAATAATTATACTTCCTTTCTCCAATTTTTCTAACGCTTTAATAACGTGATGGTCAGCATGCATAAACCCTTTTTTTCTTTCTTGGAAAAGGATTTCTACTTTCAGGCCTTTATTTTTTGCAGCATGATAATAACCATAACTTAACATGGTAGAAAGTTGTCTATTTTCTTCTCCATAATCTGAGATTATTAAGACATTTTCATTTTTTATTTTTAAACATTTTTTTAGAATTTGGTGGAATTGGTGACTTTTTCTTTCAACCTTCTCTTCTAACTCTTTTTCCAATCCAAACATGAAGTTATCTTAAGAAGAACTATATTAAATAGATTTCTTTGGTGGAGTGGTTAGATTAACTTGATTTTAATCGCTAAAATACCTAATTTTGCTTCTTGTTCTTTAGAATAATGTTTTAACATTCCGTCTAAAAATTCTTTTTCATTCATTTTAGTAGAACACATTTCTTCTATTGGTTGTTTTTTAACCAATTCTTCAAATGTTTTATAATGAAATAAAGCAACAATTTTTACAGTTATTTTTTCAACTAATTCTGGACGTTTAGATAATTTAATCACATCTCCCACATTAAACTTTTGCCTCTTTTCATCATTCAACCTCACTTCAATAGTTTTCTTACCAGATTTAATCGCTTGAAAAGGTGCAGGGAGAAGTCTCATTGGATGTTGCATTTTATTTCTTTTTAATTTTACAAACAAAAAATCCCTCGCTGTCATTATCTTGTGGCCAGATTCTTATTGCGTCTTTGATTCGGGCATCATATTTAAACTTTTTAAATGCCATTATTGGTGGAGATATTTTCAATCCGGGTAGAGTTACTTTAACAACTTCAGCGTTATCGAATTTTTCTAATAAATAATCTACTACTCCTTCATTCTCTTCAGGTTCTACTGAACAGGTAGAATAGACCATTTCTCCTCCTGGTTTAAGATTTTCAAAAGCACTAACAATCAATTCTTTTTGTTGTCTGGCAAGTTTAGTAATCATTTTTGGGTTCCAGATGTGGATAGTTTTCAAACTTTTTCTGATTGTTCCTGTCCCTGAACAAGGTGCATCAACAAGAATTTTGTCAAATTCAAAACCGTGAAATCTCTTACCAGGCATTAAAGATACAATTACGTTAGTTAACAAGTTTTTTTGTAAATTTATTCCTAACGATTGTAACCTTTGACCTTTGTAATCATTAGCAACAATTAAACCTTGGTTGTTCATCATCATCGCCATTTGGGTTGTTTTACTACCGGGAGCGGCACACATATCAAGAATGATGTCACCCGGTTTAGGATCAAGGACAAGAGGGGGAATCATACTGGCAGATTCTTGGACATAAACTTGGCCAAGATGATGTTCTAATAAATTACCTACATCTCTTCTATCTGGATGAGAAATCCAGAACCCTTCTTTGCACCAAGGAATTTGTTCCAATTTCCAACCTTTAGCTTCAATAGATTTTTTCATTTCTTTAACGGTTGTTAGAATAGTGTTTACTCGAATACTTCGTTTTAAGAATGATAATGAATATTTTTTAAACTCTTCCCAGTCAGTTAGTTCTGAATATCTTTCTATAAAAGCTGGTTTAAATTCAATATTTTCTGTGGTAGGGATTTGTTCTGGTACCATTATCTTTATTTTAATCCGTTTATCCTTTAAAAAACTTTATATAAGAGTCTTTCTTTATCTTGATTATAATAATTATAAAAAAAGGGTGATAAATATGGTCAATGTTGCAATTAACGGTTTCGGCCGGATAGGAAGAATGGTTCTTCGAGCAGGTTGGAAAGATAAAAAAATTAATTTTGTTGCTATTAACGATTTAACAGATACTAAGAATTTGGCTTATCTTTTACAATATGATTCTGTGCATGGAGTTTTTGAAGAGAAAGTTTCTTACACTAAAGATTCTTTAATTATTGGTAAGAAAAAAATTAGGGTTTATGCAGAGAAAGAACCGGCAAATTTACCCTGGAAAAAACATCAAGTCAATGTTGTTGTTGAAAGTACAGGCAGGTTTAGAACTAAAGAATTATGTAACTTACATCTTAAAGCAGGGGCAAAAAAAGTTATTCTATCTGCACCTTGCAAAGGTAACGATGTTCCAATGTATGTTTACGGGGTTAATCACAAGAAGTATAAGCAATCTGAAAAAATTGTTTCAAACGCTTCCTGTACCACTAATGGCCTTGCACCTTTAGTAAAAGTAATTAACGATAAGTTTGGAATTAAGAAAGGGTTAATGACGACAGTTCATGCTTATACAAATGGTCAGAAATTGTTAGATTTACCACATCCAGATTTAAGAAGAGGGCGGGCAGCCGCATTAAATATTATTCCTACTTCAACTGGGGCGGCAAAAGCTCTTGGAAAAGTAATTCCAGAACTTGACGGGAAACTTAACGGGATGGCGATTAGAGTTCCAGTAGCGGACGGGTCTTTAATTGATCTTACTTTAGAACTTAAGAAAAAAGTTAATGGTTGCGGGATAGTTAATGACGCTCTAATTAAAGCTTCTAAAAAAGAAATGAAAGGGATTATTGAACATAGTGAATTTCCTTTAGTTAGTAGTGATATTATTGGTAATTCTCATTCTTGTGTTTTTGAATCTGATTGTACTTTGGAAATGGAAGGTAATTTAGTTAAAATTATTGCTTGGTACGATAATGAATGGGGTTATAGTAATAGAATGATCGACATGATAAAATTTATTACTTAAATTTTAGCATGCCGAGAGCTTTGCTCTCGTTGCATGATTAAGTATATTTCAGGATTCAATAAAAAGAAAACAAATATAAATAACTGTTAATTTTGAAACAAATCATAGTAATTTGAGGTATTTAAAATGGCTAAATGGAAAATATTACACTTTAGAGAAGAATGTATCAGTTGTGGTGCTTGTGCAGCAATTCATCCAGATTTATGGTCAATGGATGATGAAGGCCTTGCTAAACTTAAAGGTGCAGAAAAAGTTGAAGATCATTGGGAAAAAATTATTGACACTGAAGAAGCAAGAGCAAGAAACCAAGAAGTTGTTGAAGTTTGTCCTGTACAAATAATTAAATTAGAACCAGTTGAATAATAATTATTTTTTGATATTATGTTCTTTATGTAGTACATGCAGATAATTGTTGTGATGATGTTTTAACTTTTTTAGAATTCTATTATGTTGTTCAATTAAATCTTTAATTTTTCCAGTAGCTTTCCGATGTCCTAACTTATGTCTAGCTTTCTTTTCTTCATTTTTTGCTTTACCGTGTTTATGGACATGCTTTTCAGCTTTTTTACTGAACTGTTTAACTTTTTTATTGATTTTTATCAGTTCTCGAGAATAATAGTACATGTAATAAGCTTCATTAAGTAAATTCATTAGAATGAAGGATAATATTGGAATTTATAAAACTTATTTATTTTATTCATTAAATTGTTTTATTGACGTTGGTATAGTAATATGAAAACCAAGCAATAATTCCTGCAATAATTATTAATGGGTACTTATACCATTGTTGAGAACTTTCTAATAAATAAATGATTAGCATAAATAGGCCAATTCCTGCTAATAAAATAATTAATTGAATTGTTCTAGGTAATCTTTTTATTACCTTATCCACTTTTTTATCCCAGGGGAATCCTTTAACTTTCATTTTTTAACAATGATCATACAATGATCTTTTTCCATTGGATCAAGAGTTTTATAATCGATTACTGTAAAGAGTTTTTCCAACTCTTTCCTAATCTCAATAAAAAGGTCTTTAGGTTTCCTTTTAACGTCAATACTTCTTGCTTTTACTGCAAATAGGCCATATCCACCTTTTTTCAAGAAAACATTACAGTTTTTAACAAAAATGTCCAATTGATTCTTTTGAGCAAGGTCTTGATAAACAATGTCTGCTTGACAAATTCTATTAATATATTCTTCCGGGTGGTTAGCACTTGCTAATACTGGAACAAGGTTTTGCCTTTCTTCTGCTAGGAAAATAAAGTCTCGCATTACTCTCGGAGCAGGGTCAATCCCAAAAACTAATCCCTCTTCTCCTACAATATCTGAAACAAAACTTGGCGTGTAACCATGTGAACTTCCTAAATAAAGTACTATATCATTCTTTCTAATTCCAATATTTGTACAACCTTTGAAAATCATTGCTGCCAATTTACTTCTTCGCGGATCGAACTCTCGGAATTCCTCTTTACCTTGTCTAGTAACCCTTTCTTCAAAATGTGTCCTTCCAGGGAGGATAGATTTAGTAAAGATCTTTTTACCACGAGGTTCTTGATAAATTTCAAACAATCTGTGTTCTTCTATTTTTCTGCTCATTTTATCCCGTAATGTTTTTCAATATCTAAATAACTCCAATTATTTGTTTGGTCCATAGTAAAACCAAGCTTTTCAACATAATCTTTAACTTCTTTTTCGGTTGGTGCTTCAATTTCTAAAAAGTGAGGTATATCTTTCCAATTGTCAATTTCAAACCTAACTTTACCGATTGTATATGATTCTCTGTTTTTCTTTCCTTCATGAAATTTTTTTAATCCCATTCTTTCTAAAATTATAATTGTGTCTTCAAAATTGTTAGTTTTAACTTCGATCTCTTCTCTAGACTTATATTGTGAACTTTCATTTCTTCCTTTGTAACAAAGTTCAACAGTTTCTCCAACTTTTCTTACTCGGACAAAACTGTCCTCTTTATCTAATCTTAAATCAGGATGATCAAAAGCAATTGCATGAATTTCACCAGCAAAAACTTTTTCTGCTCCTAAATTTGATAGTTTCTGTCTAATTTCTTCAAGATCAATGTCCATGATTTTAACTTCTATTTCTTTCATTTCCTTTTTCCTTCTAGTTTTCTGTCTAGTTCTTCCCGATATTCCTTCGCTTTAAACTCGCCTTTGAAATAATCTAATCTTGCACATAAAGATAATTTATCTGCTAGGATTCTGGCAGCTTTACCTCTAAGTTTTCTTTCAGCTTTTTGAATGAACGGATGTTGGAAGATGATCCCATACTTTGGACTTCGATCTCCGGTTTTAATATGTCGGAAAAGAGCTTTCTCTGCTCCTAATAGTTGGATGGTGGAAGCTGGTAACATTGCAAGATGTTTTAAACTTCTTCCTAACTCAATAAGTTTAGCACCAATAGTTGTCCCTGCTAATTCTAAAATGTTTGGACAATATTTACTCATGATTTTTTCCAAATAATTTTCATGTTCTTTTCTTAATAATTGTAATTGTTTGATCTCTTTAGCTAACAGTTTAACTTCTTTAAGATGAACTTCTTCTAAATCTGCACCCATACTTTCCTTTATTTTCATCTCTTTCATTAACTCTTCTTTATTTTTTTCAATAACTAGTTCTACAAATTTTTCTTGATTATGCATAGAATGTTCAAATTCTGGTAAGTAAAGGCCAACCCATTCTCTTAACCTTTTAATTAAAACATTATTTATCTTATCTAATTCACTAACATTTGCCATGGCTTGAATTATTAACCAATCTTCAGATACTGATTCTTTAATGCCTTTTTTGGTAATTTCCAAATTTTGATCATAGAATTCTGAGAAGTATTTTTTATCTTTAAATTGTTTTAAAACTTCGTTTACTTTTTCGTTAGGTAATTGTTCAAATTTATCTTTAGATTGAGTTTTAGTTAACTCTTTTGTTTTGCTATCATAAACAAACTTACCTAATATATTAGTAAACAAGTATTTCATCTCTAGTCTACAAAATCGTAAGCTATATAAATCTTATCAAAAGTATCCGGGTTCGGCATGAATAAGTCAGTTGATGAATCTAGAACAATTAATTTTTTGCACTGTCGCCGGTGCGGAAAAGAACTTGAAAAGGAGAGGTGGATTTCTGAATGGGATAGTCTTAACCATACCGAAGGCCATTATAAGTCTATTCGTTGTGAATGCGGAAAGAAATCATGGTTAAAAGTCGACTTTTTTGGTTCTGGCCACGATAACTTGTTTACTGAAGTTGATTTAATTGAATCGGCAGTAAGGAAAGTTAGAGAAGGTTAGTTTTTTAAATTAAATTCTACTAAAAATCAAACAAAATCATATTATTTCCCAGTTTATCCGTAAACTTTATAAACCACCTATCTTCTCAAGCAGTAAACACAATCAATCATGGTTAAACTGCTTCACTTGAGGAAGTAAATAATTGTGGTTAGGATTGGCCTGAAAAGGTGACCATCATCGACCATATGGTTCTTAGATGGAAACCAGGTAAAGGCTGTTTAATGCAAAGGAAATGATAATATGACTAAAAGACATCATCCAAGACGAGGTAGTACCCAATTTTGGCCTCGGAAAAGAGCAAAACATTCTTTAGCTAGAATTAGGTCCTGGGCAAAAGAAGATAAAACTAAACTATTAGGTTTCATTTGTTATAAGGCTGGAATGACTCGGATTCAAGTTGTTGATAATCGACCAAAATCTACTTCAAAAGGCGAAAAAATTGCTGTTCCAGTAACAATCGTTGAATGTCCACCAATGAAAGTTATGGGCATTGCATTTTATAAAAAATCATTTTGGAAAATTAAAAAAATCACTTCTGTTTTGGCAACAAATTTAGATAAAGAATTGAAAAGGAAAATGCCATTACCAAAAAAGTCAACAAAAAGTGTAGATGATGTTAAAGAATTTGATGATTTACGTTTATTGGTTCATACAAACCCAAAACTTACTGGGATTGGAACTAAAAAACCAAAAGTATTAGAAATTGCTTTAGGCGGTTCAAAAGAAGAAAAACTTAATTTTGCTAAAGAACATCTTGGTAAAGAACTGAAAATTAACGATGTTTTTGATCCAGGCGTACTTGTAGACGTTCATGGTATTAGTATTGGAAAAGGTTACCAAGGAACAGTAAAGAGGTATGGTGTTCCAATCAGACAACATAAAGCTGAGAAAACAAAACGTGGAATTGGTAATTTAGGTGCTTGGACTCCAAAACGGGTAGATTTCCGAGTACCACAACCAGGAAAAATGGGTTACCATTTAAGAACAGAATATAATAAACAAATAATCAAAATTGGCGAAAATGGTCAAGAAATCACTCCTAAAGGAGGAAAGTTACGATATGGAGTAATAAAAAATCCCTATCTATTAATAAAAGGTACAGTTATTGGTCCTAAGAAAAGAGCATTAGTGCTTACACAAGCAATTAGGCCTAACCCAAAAACTCATAAAGAAGCGCCAGAAATAGCGTTCATCAGGATAAAATGAAATTAGCAGTATTTAATTTGGAACAGAAAAAAGTCAAAGACGCAGAGTTACCTTCTCAATTTACTGAAGAGTATCGGCCTGACTTAATCAAACGTGCAGTTCACGCTTTACAATCTGTAGCAAGACAAGCTTATGGTGCTAGTCCTGATGCTGGTCAGAGACATTCTTCAGAGTTAAGTAAAAGAAGAAGAAAATATCGTGGTTGTTATGGTTTTGGAATTAGTAGAGTTAACCGAAAAATTCTTTCTCGAAGAGGAACAAGAATGCATTGGGTTGGTGCTACTTCACCACAAACTGTTGGTGGAAGAAGATCTCATCCTCCAAAAGCAGAGAAAATTTTTAAGAAAGATATTAATAAAAAAGAAAATCGGAAAGCTATCCGTTCAGCTATTGCTGCTTCTGTAAATAAGACTTTTGTTTCTGAAAGGGGTCACAATTTACCAGAAAATTATCCTTTTATTTTAGATTCTTCATTTGAAAATATTGCAAAAACAAAAGAGTTAAAAGAAGTTTTGTTAAATTTTGGATTCAAAGAAGAAATTGAACGATCATTAATTAAAAAAATTAAATCCGGAGTAGGAAAATTGAGAGGAAGAAAATATCAACGAAGAAAAGGTCCTCTAGTTGTAGTTAGTGACGATTGTCCTTTACAAAAAACAGTAAAAAACTTACCTGGTTTTAATGTTGTTAAAGTTAACGCATTAAATGCTGAATTGTTAGCTCCTGGTGCAATGCCTGGAAGATTAACTTTGTGGACAGAAAAAGCAGTAGAATTAATGAACAAAGAAAATTTGTTTAACTGAAATAAAAAATATTGAAAATGGCTAAAGAAAAAGTTGAAAAAACCGTACTTAAACAAGATTTAGCTAAAACTAATGACAATTTCGATCCTTACGAGATAATTAAGTATCCATTATCTACAGAAAAAATTATCAGACAAATTGAGTTTGATAATAAGTTAGGTTTTGTTGTTCATACTCGATCAACTAAAGCTGATGTTAAACGTGCAGTTGAAGAACTGTTTAAAGTAAGAGTACTAAAAGTTAATATTCAAAATTCATTCACAGGAAAAAAGAAAGCTTACGTAAAATTAGGCCCTGAAAATATCGCGGCTGATGTAAGTGCAGATTTAGGATTAATTTAATCATAATATAAAATGGGAAAACGAATAATTTCACAAAGACGGGGAAGAGGAACCCAAACTTATCGTTCACCTAGCCACCGGTTTAAAGGTAGAATTAAACATTATCATTTGGCTAGTGAAGGTGTAGTTAATGATTTGGTACATTGTGCTGGTCATAGTGCACCGTTAATGGAAGTTGTTTACCTTACTAGAGAAAAGAATTTGGTTCCTGCTCCTGAAGGAATTAAAGTTGGTGATCCAATTAGTGTTGGCGCTAAAGAAATTAAACCAGGAAATGTTTTATTATTAAGTGATATTCCTGAGGGTACTTTGGTTCATAATATTGAACTTAAACCTGGCGATGGCGGTAAACTTGTTCGTTCAAGTGGAACGTTTGCTAAAGTTATTGCTAAGACTGAAAGTTCAGTTCGAGTAAAGTTACCTTCAAATAAAGAAAAAATCTTTTTACCTAATTGTCGAGCAGCAATTGGCTCAATTTCCGGTTCTGGAAGGTTAGATAAGCCATTCTTGAAAGCGGGAACAAGGATGAAAAAGATGAGAGCTAGAAATAAATTGTATCCTAAAGTTTGTGGTATTTCAATGAATGCGGTTGACCATCCGTTCGGTGGAAAATGTTCACACGTTAAAGGTCGTCCAACACAGGCTTCAAGACATGCACCACCAGGAAGAAAAGTTGGTAAAATTGCTCCAAGAAGAACAGGTAAGAGGAAATAAACTCAAATAATCTAAAATGGCAAAAGAATTATTGTGGCACGGAAAAACTGAAGAAGAAGTTAAAGAGATGGACATGAAAGAGTTCCTAGGACTAGTTCCATCTAGACAAAGAAGATCTTTAAAACGCGGTTTATCCGAACAACAGAAAAAATTAATGGCAAATATTGAAGTTGGCGGTAGTAATATTAAAACTCATTGCCGTAACATGATCATTGTTCCTAAAATGTTAGGAAAGACGATTAAAATTTATAATGGTAAAGAATTTATGATGCTTAGTATTACTTTAGAAATGCTTGGCCATTATTTGGGCGAGTTTTCACATACACGTAAAACTGTATCTCATAGTTCAGCAGGTGTCGGTGCAACAAGATCAAGTAAAGCAATATCTGCAAGGTAAAAATATAATAATAATATAATAAAATGGCTGAAATCAAAAAAACAAAAAATCCTGAACATTTTGCTACTGCTAGTGCTAAAAATTTAGCAATATCAACTAAGGATTGTATTGAAATTGGTAATTTTTTACGTTATAAAAATACCGCTCATGTTAAGGGCTTGTTAGAAGAAGTTATTTCATTAAAAAGGGCAGTTCCGTTTAAAAGATTTATCCGTGACACTGGTCATAAAGCTGGTATGTCTGCAGGTAAGTTCCCTCAAAAAGCTGCTAAATGCTTTTTACAATTAATTAATTCAGTTGAAGCAAATGCTCATTATAAAGGTTTGAACAGTTCAAATTTAAAAATTACTAAATTGATTGCTAATAGAGCTTCAATTCCTCTTACTGGCGGTAGAAGACGGACTGGTACAAAAAGGTCTCATCTTGAAATTGAAGTTAAAGAGATGGCAGTTAAAGAAAAGAAAGATAAAAAGAAAAGTGTAAAAAAATCAACTGAAGTTAAAGAAGAAGAAAAGGTTAATAAGCCTGTAGTTAAAGAAGTTACAGAATCAAAAGATTCTGAATCCTCGGACAAGCCTGCGGAACCTAAAGTGGAAGAACAAAAAGCTGAAGAAGTTAAAGAAGAAGCTAAACCTGAAGTTAAAGAAGTAAAAACTGAAGAACCTGTTAAAGAAGAAAAGAAAGAAGAAGAAAAAGTTGAAGAAGCTAAAGAAGATGTTAATCCTAATAATCCTAACGAAAATAATGCAGGTGATAAAGTAAAATGATGGAAAGAAAATTTATTGCCCAGAAAACTAAAGAGTTTTACATTAAGAAATATATTGAATCTACACTAAACAAAGTTGGAATCTCTAAAATTAAACTTAAAAAAATTCCTTTAGGTGAAAAGATAATTGTTGATACTAGTAGACCTAGTTTAATTGTTGGTTCAAAAGGGGCTAACATTAAAGAATTAACAAGAGTACTTAAGAAAGAGTTCAAACTTGAAAATCCTCAAATTGAAATTAATGAAGTTAAAAACTTTTTCCTTGACGCTAACATTGTTGCAGAAAGGATTGCCGGTTCATTAGAACGGTTTGGTTCAGCTCGGTTTAAAGGTGTTGGCCACAAAATGCTTGCAAACGTTATTAGTGCAGGTGCATTAGGGGTAGAAATTATTATTTCAGGAAAACTACCAAGTTCAAGAGCAAGAAACTGGCGATTTTATCAAGGTTATTTAAAGAAATGTGGCGATGTTTCCATCTCTGGAGTAAAGAGAGCTCAATCAGTTGCTTTACTAAAAAGTGGAATTATTGGAATTAAAGTTGCAATTATGCCACCAGATTTAGTACTTCCTGATCATGTTGAAATACTTCAAGAACCAGAACAGGTAATTGAAGAAATTAAATCAACTGAAGAAGAAGTAACTAAAAAAGAAGAAAAGAAAGAAACTGCTACTAAAAAAACCAGTAAGAAAAAAACTTCAACTAAGAAGAAAGCTAAAAAAGAAGAAGCTGCTCCTGTTGAAGAAGTAACTGAAAAAGTAGAAGTTGTTAAAGAAGAAAAACAAGAAGAAACAGCTCCTGTTAAAGAAGAAATTCAAGATCAAAAAATTACTGAAGAAACCGAGACTGTTCCTGTTGAGAAAGAATCTAAAGAAGAAACTCAAGAAGAAAATAAAGAGGAACCAGTTTCAGCCGATTCAAGTGAATCTGAACAACCTAAAGACGAGGTTAAAGAGCAATGAAATACACTAAAGAATTGAAAGGTCTTTCCACAGAGGATTTAAAGAAAAGATTAGTGGAACTTAAAAAAGAACTTTTAAAACTGAACGTTCAAGTAGCAACTGGCTCTAATCCTGAAAATCCAGGAATGTTAAGATTGATTAAAAAAAATATTGCTCGCATACTAACTTTACTAAAAATGAAGGAGGACAGTTCATAATAGGATGGATGTATGCAATCAATGCGGGTTACCGCAAGACCTTTGCGTTTGTGAAACAATCGCACGGGAACAACAAAAAATTACCGTAAAAATTGAGAAAAGGAAATTTGGCAAAAAGTATACGATTGTTACCGGAGTGCAAAAAGAAGCAAATCTGGGAGAAATCACGCGACAATTAAAATTAAAGTTTGCGTGTGGTGGAACATCGAAAAGTGGCCAAATTGAATTACAGGGTAATCATAAACTAAGAATTAAACAAGCTTTAATTGATCTTGGTTTTCCTGGAGAAGCAATTGAATTACGGTAAAAAGTCAACAATTAAGAAATGAAAAAATCCATTTACCCTCATGAATTAGTCGGGAAAGACGTGTTGGTAATTAGTTCCAAAAACAAAAGTAATTTTGGGATTGAAGGGAAAATAGTTGATGAGACAAAATCCACAATCAAGATTGAACAAAACAATAAAATTAAAGTTTTGTTGAAAAGCAATATCACAATCAAAATTAAACAAACTGGGCAAGTCCTTATCGGTAAGGATTTGGTTAAAAGGCCTGAAGACCGGCTTAAAGGAAAATAAAATGAAAAAAGAAATACTTGGCGTTAAAGCGCCAAAAAATAAATGTACTGACAACAAATGTCCATTTCACGGATTAATCAACGTAAAAAACGAACCGTTAAAGGGTACAGTTGTTAAGAAAGATATTAGTAGATCTGCAACTATTGAATGGTCCAAATCTCATTATGTTTCAAAATATGAAAGGTATGAGTTAAGAAGGTCCAGACAAAGAGTTCATAATCCTACTTGTCTTAATGCCGAGATTGGTGATGAAGTTTTAGCAGTTAAGACTCGACCATTAAGTAAAACTAAAAATTATGTTATTATTGATATTATTAAAAGGGAATCTGCTTCAACAGAACCTGTTGAAGAGAAAAAAGCTAGTAAAGCTAAAACTGAAAAGAAACAAGTAAAAAAAGAAGAAAAAGCTGGACCTGTTGAATCCGTTAAAAAAACTGAAAAAGTTGAAGAGAGTGAAAATTAATGAAAGCTGTAAGTAGTAAAACAACAAAAGCACTTCCTGTACAGGCTTATGTAAATACTTGCGATAATTCGGGCGCTAAAGTGCTTAAAATTATTGCTGTTAAAGGCCATAAGACAGTTAGGGGAAGAATTCCTGCAGCTGGTGTTGGAGATTTAATCTTTGTTTCAGTTAAAAAAGGAAAATTAGAAATGAGAAAAACAGTAGTTCCAGCAGTAATAGTTCGACAAAAGAAAGAGTATCGCCGAATTGATGGAACTAGAATCAAATTTGAAGATAATGCGGCCGTAGTCCTTAAGGATGTTAAAGGTAATCCAAAAGGAACAATTTTTAAAGGGCCCATTGCTAAAGAAGCTGCCGAGAGGTGGCCTGCAGTCGCTAAAGTGGCTAATATGATAGTTTAAAAATGGTAAATAATAAATTCGCAACATCCTGGAAAAGTAGCGTTCAACCTAGAAAGCAGCGTAAATATACTTACAATTTACCCTTGCACCTTAAACAGAAGCAGATGCACGTACATTTATCTGCTGATTTAAGAAAAAAGTATGGATACAGAAATATCCTTGTTAGAAAAGGCGATAAAGTAAAAATCCTTAAAGGACAGTTTGCAAAGAAAGAGGGTAAAGTTGATACAGTAACATTGAATAAGGGTAAAGTTTATGTTGTTGGCGTTGAAATAATTAAGAAAGATGGAACTAAATTACCTTGTCCATTATTACCATCAAATTTAATGATTACTGAACTTGATTTAAGTGATCGTAAAAGAAAAGATAAATTAGAATTAAAAAGTAAAGGTGCAGAAAAGAAAGTAGATGCTAAAGAAGTTAAAAAAACTGTAGAGAAAAAAGCACCTGTAAAAGAAGAAGTTAAACCATCAACAAATGATGATCAAAATAATGAGGATAAAAAATGAAACAACATCTTAAACGAATAGCGTCACCAAGAACCTGGACAATTGACCGTAAAAAACAAACTTTCATTACTAGGCCAAGACCTGGGGCACATTCATTTTCGTTCGGTTTACCTTTAGGTGTTGTTTTAAGAGATTTTTTAAGTTTATCTTCAACTATGGCTGAAGCGAAAAAAACTATTAATAATAAAGAAATTTTGGTTGACGGTAAAAGGAGAAAAGATTATCGTTATATTGTTGGCCTTTTCGACGTTTTAAGTGTTCCTTCAATAAAAAAGTCATGGCGAGCATTATTTGATAAAAAAGGTAGAATCATTTTTAGCGAAATTAATGATACTGAAAGTGGCTTAAAACCGTGTAAAATTGTTGGTAAAACAATGATTGCAGGTAATAAAGTGCAATTTAATTTACATGATGGAAAAAATATTATTACAGATGCAAAAGCAAATGTGGGAGATACATTATTATTAACTTTACCAAAACTTGAAGTTAAAGAAATATTATCATTAGAAAAAGGTGTTGCTGTTTTTTTAACTAATGGTAAACATAGTGGTGATAATGGTAAATTTAAAGAAATTAAAAAGAATGAAGCAATTTATGTTCGAGAAAAGCAGGAAATTGAAACTGCTAAAGATTACCTTTTTGTTATTGGTAAAGATAAACCTGTAATTGAGGTTAAAACTGGATAAAAATGGAAGACGGAAAAACAAACCCATTAAGAGAAATTAAAATTAGTAAGATTACTCTAAATATTGGGTCAGGGAAAAGTGAAGATTTGTTGAAAAGAGGTTTAACTTTGTTACAAAAGTTTTCCAAACTTAAACCAGTTAAAACTCTTACTTCAAAAAGAATTCCTGCATGGGGTTTAAGACCAGGATTAGCTATTGGTTGTAAATTAACTATTCGTGATAATACTGAACAATTATTAAAAAGACTTTTAGTAGCAAAAGAGAACGTTTTGAACGCATCTTGTTTTGATAGCCAGGGTAATTTTTCATTTGGCGTACCAGAATATATTGATGTTGAAGGTCTTGAATATGATCCTGACTTAAAAATCATGGGTTTTGAAGTTGCTGTAACTTTAGAACGACCAGGCTTCAGAGTTAAGAAAAGAAAAATTAATCCGAAACTGATTGGTAAAAAACATATTATTACTAAAGAAGATGCAATTGAATTTGTTAAGAAAATTGGTGCAGAGGTTAAATGAATACAAAATGACTACTAGCGATTATAAAAAAGCATTTAAGCAATTGGATGCTAAACCTGTAAAGAAGCAGAAATATATTAAATTTAATCAACCTAAAGAAAGATCTTGTGGAATTGCATTAAAGAAATGTAGGAACTGTGGTCGGAACCGAGGACATATTAACAAGTATGGTCTTCATTTGTGTCGGCAATGTTTCCGTGAAATGGCTTTAGGACTAGGCTTTAAGAAGTTTAGTTGAAAATGAAATTAAAATGAAAATTTAAATATAATAATCAAATGATGAGGAAAACAAAAAATGCTTAATGACCCATTGGCTGCGGCCTTAGCAAAAATATTGAACGCAGAAAGAGTAGGTAAGAAAGAAGTAGTTATTAAACCAGCTTCAAAAATGATTCAGAAAGTCTTATCAATTATGAACGAGAATCATTACATCGGTTCGTTTGAAGTTATTGAGGATGGTAAAGGTGGAATACTAAAAATTAACCTATTGGGAAACATTAACAAGTGTGGAGTAATCAAACCAAGATTCTCTACTAAGAATAATACATTTGAAAAGTGGGAAACTAGATATTTACCTGCTAAAGATTTTGGAACTATTATTGTTTCAACTTCAAAAGGGATCATGCCTCATTATCAAGCTAAAGAAAAGAAAATGGGAGGTAAGCTTTTAGCTTACTGTTATTAAAAATGAAAGTTGATTTACAAGAAGAAATTGTACTTCCTGAAGGGGTTAACGTAGATTTGGATGGTTCTGCAATGAAAGTTAAAGGACCAAAAGGAGAAGTTAACAAACTATTTGCTCATCCTCGAGTATCTATTACTGTTGATGCAGGAAAAGTAGTTTTAAGTTCATTGAAAGCAACTAAGAAAGAGAAAGTTATGGTTGGTACTTTTACTGCTCATATTAAAAACATGGTTAAAGGTGTCCAAGAACCTTTTGTTTACAAACTTAAAATTTGTTCAGGTCACTTTCCAATGAATGTGTCCGTATCTGGTAATGAAGTAATTATCAAAAACTTTTTGGGTGAAAGTGTACCACGAAGAGTTACATTATTGGATGGTGGAGATATTAAAATTAATGGTACAGAAATAGTTATTACCAGTCCTAATAAAGAAGTTGCAGGACAAAATGCTGCTAAGATTGAAAGTTTATGCAGAGTTACTAATAAAGATATCCGGATCTTTCAGGATGGTTGTTATATTATCCATAAGTCTGGTAAAAATATATCCTAATCAAATTAAAAATAAATGAAAAAAATAAAAATATGACATCAACAAAAACCTTATTGGAATTGCGAAAGAAAATTAAGAAATCTAAACCTACTTTTGTAGTTAAAGAATCAAAATTTTCAGCTAAAGTTAAATCTCGTTGGAGATTCCCACGAGGTAAGCATTCTGCTACTAGACAGTATCATAAGGGTAGACCTAAATTAGTTCATCCTGGTTATGGTAGTCCTAAAGCTGTAAAACATTTACACCATTCAGGTTTGAAAACGGTTTTAGTAAGTAATACTAAAGATTTATCAAATTTAGATGCTGAAAATGAAGGTGCTTTAATTGCGTCTACTGTTAGTAATAGAAGTAAACTAGTTTTGCTGAAACTTGCTAAAGATAAGAAAATTACTGTTTTTAATTATAATGATCAATCTATTGAAAAAATAGAATCTGAATTTGCTCAACGTAAAAAATTAAAAGAAGAAAAACTCAAAGATAAAGGTAAAAAGCAAGAAGAAAAGAAAAAGAAAGCTGAAATTAAGAAAAACAAAGAAAGTGAAGATGATAAAAAAGATTCAGCTGACGTTGATGCAAAAATTGAAGATGTTGAAAAAGCTGAAAAAGAACGGCAAGATCAACAAAAAACTGTTGAGAAAGAGATCATTAAAAAACAATAAATGAAATATAATATTAATTAATAAAAATAATAAACAATTGAGAATATAAAAATGAGAAATAAGAAACAACTTGCAGCAAAGATCTTGAAAACATCACCAAAGAAGGTGGTTTTTTT
>Ga0233436_1000080_pt1 | contig 126047 bp, 125 predicted proteins | sample SI_122_August201_2_FD_182723 | JGI IMG/M metagenome (GOLD analysis project Ga0233436, IMG submission 182723) | Seawater microbial communities from Saanich Inlet, British Columbia, Canada - SI_122_August2016_150_MG | ecosystem: Environmental > Aquatic > Marine > Inlet | place: Canada: British... | reverse complement strand
TTCGTTATAGACAAGGATTTGGACGACTCATTCGATCGAGTTTAGATTCAGGAATCTTTATTTCTTGCGATAATCGCATTGTGGTAAAACGCTACGGTCAGCATTTTTCGCATGTGATTCCTGCTCGGATGAGTATCTTTAGAAATATAGAAGATTTTACCTAAGTTTTCGTTATTTTTGAAGATCATTGATTTAGGCTATAAGTGACTAAAAATTCGAATGATGGGGCTTGTCAAGCAAAGCTCAGGTTCTCTAAATTCGCCCATGAGAACCCTGACTGTTTCTAAGAAATCATTCCATTTCAGAGATTTTGCGCCTTTCTTTCGAAATCCGATTCAAATCCGTATTTCTAAAGCTTCCAAGCAGCGAATTCGAGCATCTCACAAAACATTGCAAAATGCCTTATCAACAGGCGAAACAATTTATGGCGTCAATACGGGTTTTGGAAAATTAAGCCAAATCTCAATTGATCCAAATCAATTAGAAAAATTACAAATTAACTTGGTTCGGAGTCATGCTGCTGGCGTGGGAAAGCCCATTTCAGATGGATTAGTTCGAAGCATTATATTTCTAAAGTTATTGACGTATGCTAAAGGCCATAGTGGTATCCGGTTCTCTTTGGCAGAGCAGTTGATCTATTTTTTAAATCATGATATTTTACCCGTGATTCCAGAAAAAGGTTCTGTGGGAGCCAGTGGCGATTTAGCGCCCTTAGGTCACATGGCTTTGGCCATTATAGGAGAAGGAGAAGTGTCTGTCAATAAGCGCGTTATAAAAACGGTAACAGCCTTAAAAAAAGCAGGATTAAAATCTTATAAATTAGGCCCAAAAGAAGGACTAAGCTTAATTAATGGAACCCAATTTTCTACCTCTATTGCAATCCAAGCTATGCTTCAAGCGGAATGTTTAGCCCAGTCTGCTGATTTGATTGGTGCCATTTCTGTGGAAGGAAGTTTGTCTAGTCGAAATGTTTTTAAATCGTCTATTCATGCAATCAAAAATCATCCAGGACAAATTCAATCGGCAAAAAATGTATGGAAAATCTTAAAAGGGAGCGAGATTGTCAAATCCCATCGTCATTGCAAAAAAGTGCAAGATCCATACAGTTTTAGATGTATTCCTCATGTCCATGGTGCATGTCGAGATACAATGACTTTTTCGGGAAATATTATCAATGACGAAATCAATAGCGTAAGTGATAATCCCCTTGTTTTTGCAAATGGAGAAGTCATTAGTTCAGGACATTTTCATGGAGAATCTGTGGCGCAAGCCATGGATATGCTCGCCATTGCTATGTCAGAATTTGGTGCAATCTCTGAACGACGGACCCATTATCTTATGAAAGGAGCTGATGGAACTTTGCCACCCTTTATGGCGAAAATACCAGGCTTAGAAACGGGATATATGATTGCTCATGTGAGTGCATCCGCTTTGGCATCAGAAAACAAAACCTTATCCCACCCCGCTAGCGTGGATTCTTTACCTACTTCGGGCGGCCAGGAAGATTTGGTCAGCATGGCGCCTTGGGCTGGGCAAAAAACTTTACAAATTCAAAATAATCTTGCAACGATTCTTGCTGTGGAATTAATTGTGGCTTTAACAGCCATTCAAGAAATACACACTAAATTAAAGCCTGCGAAATCGACACAAGCAGTCTTAGATTTACTCAAAGATAGCATTAATATTCATAAAGGCGATCGTCCTTTAAATAAAGAAATTGAAGCCGTTAAAACAGCCATTATAAACGGTGAATTATTATCAGCCATTCAACCCTTTCACACATTGGAGTCTTTTTGAAAAACCGCCCCCCATTCCCACTTGCTTTAACTTTTGATGATGTTTTGTTGGTACCCCAGTCTTCTGAAATTTTACCACGAGAAGTTGATTTGACCACACAATTGACAAAAAATATCGCCATGAATATCCCCATACTTTCTGCTGCGATGGATACGGTTACGGAATGTGATATGGCCATTGCATTAGCGAGAGAAGGTGGATTAGGGGTTTTGCATAAAAATTTATCCATTCTCAATCAACAAAAAATGGTGGATAGGGTAAAACGCTCTGAAAGTGGGATGATTGTGAACCCTGTAACGCTCACGGCAGATAGCACGATTGGCGATGCGAAACGCATTATGTCCCAATTTAAAATCAGTGGGCTCCCCGTAGTCAAAGGTGAAGAGTTATTGGGTATTATCACCAACCGAGATATTCGCTTTGAGCTGAATGATGCTTTGTCCGTTTCAGAAAGAATGACGAGTAAAAATCTTGTGACAGTACCAACAGGCACATCGTTAGAAAAATCAAAAGCATTACTCCAAGCGCATCGTATCGAGAAATTATTGGTTGTAGATAAGCAAGGAAATTTGACCGGATTAATCACAGTAAAAGATATTCAGAAAAAAGAGCAATTCCCTTACGCTTGCAAAGATGAAATGGGTCGATTGCGTGTGGGAGCCGCAGTGGGTGTGGGCGATGATTTAATCGATCGAGCGTCTGCTTTGGTCGAAGCAGAAGTGGATGTGATTGTGGTAGATACGGCTCACGGACATTCACAGGGCGTTTTAAAGTCTATTGCACATTTGAAATCATCTGTAGGGGTTGATGTGATTGCAGGCAATGTAGCAACGGGAGATGGTGCACAAGCCTTGATTGATGCCGGCGTAGATTGTGTAAAAATTGGTATTGGTGCGGGAGCCAGTTGCACGACTCGTGTGATTGCTGGTGTGGGCAAGCCTCAATTGTCTGCTATTATGGATTGCGTGGATGTGGCGCGGAAAAATCATATTCCCGTCATTGCTGATGGTGGGTTACGATACAGTGGTGATATCGCTAAAGCATTGGCTGCAGGCGCCGATTCTGTTATGTTGGGAAGCCTTTTAGCTGGCATGGATGAGAGCCCCGGTGAATCAATTTTATATGAAGGTCGCCAATATAAATCATACCGCGGAATGGGTTCTATGGGCGCCATGCAGGAGGGGAGCGGTGATCGCTATTTTCAAGAAGGAACAGAAGCAACAAAATTGGTTCCAGAAGGCATAGAAGGAATGGTGCCTTACCGTGGACATGTTCGTAATGCGATTCATCAAATTTTGGGAGGTTTGCGTTCATCCATGGGATATTGTGGAGCTAAGAACATTGAAGGATTTGGAAAGATAACGGAGTTTGTCCAAATTACTTCTGCTGGTATGAAAGAAAACCATCCACACGAAGTAAGGATTGTCAAAGAAGCGCCCAATTATCAAATATCAGATGGATAAGACTTAAACAAAATTTGACATAATAAAAAACCCCGATGAAAATCGGGGTTTTTTATTAGAATCTTATGAGTAAAATTAATTCAGAGAATTCAAATGTCTTGTAACTTGAGATTTACGTCTTGCACCTGTATTTTTATGAATTAAACCAATTTTGATAGATTTATCAATGACGCTAACCGCTTTTCCATAATGGCTTTCGGCTGATGCTTTATCGGTAGATTCGAGCACATTTTTAATGAGTGTGCGTAAGCGAGACATATTGGCTACGTTTCGTTCACGACGTTTAATGTCCTGTCGTTCTCTTTTAATTTGTTGTGGATGTCTGTCCATTTTTTAGATATTCCTTTAATATTAGACGCAGAATTTAGTATTCATATCTTGAGTGTGCAAGTTGTGTGAGTGGAAAAAATATTAAATTAAACCCAACCATTGCTCTTTAGTCAAGTCTCAAATGGATGCCAGATATTTTTTTTCAAAAATTCCGGCATGACAAATTAGTTTGTGGGTTCAAAAATGAGGTTCGTTCTTCAAATAATAGCATCATTTTAGTGGAACCATGGCAATAGAATTAAATTTAACGTTAGAATCGTATTTATAAACCCCCAAATCCCCACATTGGGGAAATTAATTGGTTCATTTTTGGCATTCTAAATAGTTTTTGATAGTCGTGTATTTAATTAAACCTGCTCTAAGGCTTGTGTAATATCCCAAATGAGATCATCTCCATCTTCAACCCCAATGGACAATCGAACGAGTTTTTCTGTTAATCCTAATGCATTTTTTTCTTCAGAAGATACATCTGCATGTGTCATAGTGTAAGGATGTTGTGCTAAAGATTCAGTGCTACCTAAACTCACAGCCAAATGAAATAATTGAAGTTTATTTAAGAAAGTAAACGCTTCTTTTTCGCCTCCTTTAATATCAAAAGAAATCATCGCTCCCGCAGAGGAATATTGATTTTGATACACTTTATACTGTTGACTTCCTGGTCTTAGATGACCGAGATAAAATACGCTTTCAACTTTGGGATGGTCTCTCAAAAAGTCAGCCACCATGCGAGCATTTTCTGCTTGCTTTTCCATCCGAGGTTTAAGCGTTTCTAAGCTACGCATCAAGAGCCAACCTGTCCAAGGCCCTGCCATGTTTCCTAAAAATGTTCTTAATCCTTTAATCCGTGCCATGAGCGCTTTCGATCCCAAACAAGCGCCAGCAATCACATCACTGTGACCTCCAATATATTTTGTAGCCGAATATAAAACCAAATCCGCACCCAATTTGAGAGGATGAGACCATAAAGGCCCCATGTATGTATTATCAACTGCCAGGAGAGGTGTATTGTCCTCTGTGCTAAAATGCTCAGCAATTTTGTGACACATGGTAATATCAATGATGGCATTGGTTGGATTCGCTGGCGTTTCTACAAAAATAAGTTTAAGACGATCATTTGCTTCTGAAGTTTCAATTTTTTCAATGATTTCAGCCTTTGTGTGGTCGGCGTGAATTCCGATGGTATGAATACCAAATTCAGGTAAAATATGTTTTATAAAATGATCCGAACCCCCGTATAAAGGTTTGCTATAAACCAATAAATCTCCAGGACGTAAAAACTCTAACAAAACAGTTGTAATGGCAGACATGCCACTTTCAAATACGGCACATTCTTCTGCTTCGTCCCAAAGCGTAAGACGGTTTTCTAATATCTCAAGATCGGGATTATTGAGTCTGGAATAAATAAGTCCCATTTCTTCTTCTGGATTTTTTTCTCTGATACCATAAGCGACTTCAAAAAATGCTTTTCCTTCTTCGGCTGTTTTAAAAGCAAAAGTAGATGTTTGAAAAATGGGACATTTCACAGCACCTTCAGACAATTCCGGCTTGTAACCGTAAGACATCATTAATGTTTCTGGTTTAAATTTTTTCTTATGCATTTGATTCTCCTAAGTATTCTAAATATGAAATTCTTGTTTTAATTCTTCAATAATTTTATTGAGTAGAATAGTGCGTTTTTGATGAGGCATAAAAGCACTCTTCATTGCAATAATAGTCATCTCACGAAAATCTCGAAGGGTAAACCCAAACAAATCATGAGCTAATTTAAATTCATCTGTTAATGTGATTCCAGACATGAGTCGATTATCTGTATTGAGTGTAACTCGCATCCCTTGGTCGTAATAATATTTAATTGGATGATATTTTAAGGAGCGAATGGATTTTGTTTGCCAATTCGACGTGAGACAAATTTCTAATGGAATTCGATGATCAATGACATAATGCATCAAGTCTTTATCTTCTTTGAGGCGAGTTCCGTGCCCAATACGATGTGCACCACAATAATGAATTGCTTGTTGAATTGAGCTAGGACCAAAAGCTTCCCCAGCGTGAATGGTGGCATTGATATTATGATTACGAATCATATAGAATGCTTCTTTATGATCTTTGGCTGGGAAGTTTTCTTCCGCGCCAGCCAAATCGAAACCGACCACACCTTTGTTTTTATATTGAACGGTTAGGTCTGCCAATTTGAGTGAAACTTCCGGAGAGATATTTCGAATTCCACAAACGATAATGCCTGATTGGACGCCAAATACTTTTTCACCTTGTTTGAGTCCCGCTCTTACCGCTTCAACCGATTCAGAAATGGTCATCCCTTTTTGGGTATGTAGAATGGGAGAATAGCGAATTTCAATATATTTCATATTTTCTTTGGACACATCTTCTATGAGTTCGAAGGCTGTTCGTGTCAAGGACTCAGGCGTTTGCATCACGCTCAATGTGTAATCAAAACGTTTGAGGTAATCTTCCAATGTTCCACGATTTTTTCCAATAATGAGCATTTGGGATAAGTCTTTCTCATTCATAGATGGGAGCTTCACTTTATCCTTTTGCGCCAAGTCAATCATCGTTTTTACACGAATACTTCCATCCAAGTGACAATGGAGTTCGACTTTGGGCAATCGCTTAAGTATGGATTTTGAGATGGTCATTTTATTTTTGAGTGACTGAGCGATATAACCAAGCAATGACAGCCATGAAGACCAAGACACCTACGAATTGGAATCCAGGAAATTGTGGCCACCATTCTTTGGAACCTGTAACAAAAATAGGCACAGCAACTAAAATTCCGACTAAGGCTTCACCCGTAATAAGACCAGAAGCCATGAGCAATCCTTTTTTCTTCATCATGTCCGATGCACCAGATTTTTCACTGAAATGAGTAATCATTCCACCTAAAAAAATGGGCACAGTCAATTCGATGGGTAAATAGATGCCAACGGCAACCGCCAAAATGGGAACACGAAAATCCGAACCAATCCGCTCTTGACGCAGATCAATCAAAATAATTAGAATGCCAATAATGGCACCAAATCCAACCATGTTCCATGGCAAATTTCCAGTGAAAACGCCATCAGCAACCGATTTCATTAAGGTGGCTTGTGGGGCAGATAATGTTGGAGATCCAATGGTATATGCTGTATGCAAAATATCTAATACCAGCCCCAAAACAACTGAAGCACTCAGTACGCCAATAATTTGCATGACTTGCTGTTTCCAGGGCGTGGCGCCTACAATGTGTCCCGTTTTCAAATCTTGGAGATTATCTCCTCCGATGGCAGCCGCACAGCAAACCACAGCGCCAATCATAATGGCAGCTGGCGCCCCCACATCAGAATTTTCCCCTAATAAGGAAAGAAGTAAAAGGGAAGCAAATAGAATCGTAGCGATGGTTACTCCAGAGATGGGATTGTTGGAGGAACCCACCATACCTGCCATATAGGCGGCGACGGCTGAGAATAAAAATCCAAAGACCATCATGACCACAGCCAATAAAATCGCAATGCCTACATCGTGAACAATATCAAAATAGAGCAAGTAAACAGGAATAAGCAAAACGGCCAAAGCCATTCCCACATAATTAATGGGAAAGTCTTGCTCTTCTCTCGGCACCTTTCTACCTTGTTTGGCTTTTTTCAAAGCCTCTAAACTGGCTTTAATGCCATCAACGAGCGGTTTTAATAATTTAATGAGTGACCAAATGCCACCTACAACCATTGCACCAACGCCCAGGTATCGAATTTGGGAATTCCAAATATCCCAAGCGGCCGTCATGGGGTCACCTTCAAATCCATAAATTGCTGAATAAATGGGAATGGCAACTGCCCAAGAAATGAGTCCACCAGCCACAACCAAAATACCGATATTTCGCCCTACAATATATCCCACAGAAATAAGGGCGGGGGAAAGATCAGTGCCGATGCCAAAGATGGAACCGCCGACAACGCCAGCTCCTTCAACCGCAGCATGCCACATGGCAAATCCTTGCTGACAAAGTTTCATTACACCACCGACTAATCCAGAAATTGCGATGGTAAAAAGTCCGCCAGATTCATCTTTGCTATCCGATTTGCGTGCATCTTCTCCTGCTTTTAAAACGGCAGCTGTGGCCACTCCTTCTGGATATTTCAATTTGGCTTCTACAATTAACGCGCGTCGTAGAGGGACGGTAAACAAAACACCAATGACGCCACCAATCGCTGATATTTTGGCCACTTCCATATAATCAAATTCCGTCCAAACGCCCATCAACACCAAGGCGGGAATGGTGAAAATAACACCCGCGGCCAATGATTCTCCTGCAGAAGCAGCAGTTTGGACGATGTTATTTTCCAAGATATTAGATTTTTTGAATAAAGATAAAATACCCATTGATATGACTGCGGCTGGAATAGACGCAGAAACGGTCATTCCTGCGAATAAGCCAAGATATGCGTTTGCACCAGCTAGGATCATGGAAAGTAATACCCCCAAAAAAAGGGCTTTTACAGTAATCTCAGGAAGCGGTTTGTTGCTCATTTTTTCTCCATTTTTTGTGGGAGAAGATAGAGCAAAACGATTGGACTCAGCAAGTAATCTCGTTTAGATTATTCTCCGAATCTATCATCTAAGATAGTTTGAACTTGTTTTGTATCTTGAATACTACTTGTGGCATGAACTACTTTTCCATTTTTATAATAAACGGTAAAAGGTAAACCCATAAAGTTTGAACATTCGGGTAAATCTCTGATCACATGTGAGAATGATGAGTCAAAAGCCATGTCATAAAATTTCACATTTTCATAATCTGGTTTTAATGTTTCCATCGCTGTATAAACAGGCGTACACATGGGTCCCATTCGCCCACAACAAATCATTACATCCTCATGCTCAGCTATAATATTTTTGTGATTTTCTTCTGAAATAACGTGCTCTAAACTCGTTTGCAATAACATAAATTATCCCTTTTCTTGATTAATTAGTTACCAGGAATTTTCTTGGTAATATTAGTTAGATGAATCTTTTATAGAATCGTTACGATTTATTTCAGGCTATTGTTAATACATCGCAGTGAAGACAATATCTCCATTGCATTCTAGCTTTTCGTTGGAAACCTTGCAAATAAAACAACCATTTTGATTCCACTCAATACAGGACATTGATTTTGTTTTCCTTATTTAATTAGAAAAAAGTTGTAACCAAAAATCAAAGAAGGCATCAAACTAATAATTATACAAACTTTTTGGGAGTAGGACAATTTATGACTATTACAGACATTGCAAAAAAAGAGATTAATACGATATTATCCCAAAATAATGGAAAATCATTAAGAGTATATATGGCTGGTTTTGGATGAGGTGGTCCTAGCTTAGGCATGGCTCTGGATGAGTCCAACAATACAGATAAAAAATATTCGATTAATGGCATAGAAGTTATTATTAGCGAGAAAGATCAAAATCATGTAGATAGTTTTATGATTGACTATGTAAATGATTATCGAGGAAAAGGATTAACTATTCAATCTGCTGGTGCATGCTAAATTAAGTTAATCGTAGAGTGAAGCGTTGAAAGCTTAGGCTTTTATTGGTATTACCTGTAATTTTATTTGTATTCGGGGTGCTGTATTGAAACAGGTCAATCGGCTGAGAATAAACTCAAGAACCTGATCTAGATAATGCTAGCGTAGGAAGTCGTCATGAAAAACAGTCTAATATTTCTATCTTTTTTTTCTATTTATTTTTCTCAAAGTTTAGAGATTCATGGAAGGATAGTTCACGAAAAAACACAAAATCCTATTCCAGATGTTAATATCATATCTGAGATTCAAGGAGCAAGTTCTGATCAAAATGGCTATTTTGACATTCAAGTTGAATCAGGAAATGAAATATCCATTACTCACATTGGATTTAAACCTGTCAATATACAAATCAATGATTTATCAAATATCGTTGTTTCGTTAGTGCCAATCATATTAGAAGGAAGGGAAGTTTTGGTGCTTTCTGGTTTATTGGCTGAATCATTTGAAAAAACGACTTCCAGTGTTATCGTGATGAACTCAAATGAAATTAGGTCAAGCAATGGACTCCATTTTCAAGATGTAATTGGAAAAATACCTGGATTGAATTGGGCAGGCGGTACGTCTCGTCCTCGATATTTTCAGATTCGTGGATTAGGAGAACGAAGTCAATATGCAGGGGAAGGTGCCCCTAATTTTTCTGTGGGATTTATGGCGGATGATATTGATTTATCCGGCATGGGGATGGCGAGTTTTTTATTCGATATGAAACAAATCGAAATTTTTAAAGGTCCCCAATCTTCTATATATGGTCCGAATGCCATGGGCGGACTTATTAGCATGCGTTCGATGAATCCTTTTGATTCGTCGCCAAATCGTCTCAGTCTCACGTTGGGCTCTGATCATATTTGGCGAAGTGGTATAGGATTTGGCGGGAAAATATCTCCAACCTTGGCTTATCGTTTGAGTTTTTCTTCTGGACATGGAGATGGGTTTCGTGAAAATATATATCAAAGATCCACCACAACAAATGGGAAAAATGAAGCCAATCTTCGTTTGAAATTGGAGATGAAACCGTCAAAGAAAACAGATTTATTGCTTACTTTATTTCGTTCGGAACTAAATAATGGGTATGATGCTTGGGCACCTGATAACAATACTGAATTAAAAACGTACACAGATGTAAGAGGGCTTGACAGTATGGGAACGCAAGCCTATTCTTTGAGAACGGAAACAGAATTGCCTTTCAAAAATATAAATTTTACAGCGATCCTTTCTCAGTCTAAAAACACGCTACGTCATAGTTATGATGGTGATTGGGGAAATGATGAGTATTGGTTAAGTCATCATGGATTTGATCCCGACAGCACTGGATGGCGTTATTCATTTTATGATCAAACGCTTCGATTACGGAATACGAAAACACAAGATTATCGTTTGAATCGACAAGAAAAAAATAGTTCCTTTCTCATTGGATATTACTCGAAAGAATTAGAAGAGAAAGATACGGCGACTGGCTATATTTTTGGCGGGGACGCCACGGCGCTCCAAAGCCGATTTAATATCGAAAATCATGCGATTTATGCTCAAATTCAATACGAACTTAACGCTGAGTTGCAATTCAAGATAAATGGTAGATCGGAAAGGCAAAGGACTAGATACTTAGGAGAGAGCTTAAACGAGTGGGTTTCTGAAGATACAAATCAAGTGAAAACTGAATCTTATGATCAATTTTCTGGCGGGAAAATGAGTCTTTTGTATGAAGGGAATCCTATTGGAAAATTTTGGATTTCTTTAGCACGTGGATATAAAGCAGGAGGCATAAATCAACATCCATCTTTATCCGATTATAATCGAGCTTTTGAGCCGGAGTTTATCAAAAATGTGGAATTTGGCTTTAGAAAATTGGCATCGTCTTATGCCATTGATTTTATTTTATTTTATGGTTTAATCGATCAAAAACAAGTATCGATTTCAAGTCAACAAGTAGAGGGAGACCCCAATAGTTTTGTGCATTATACCGCCAATGCAACGCAAGCCATTATCCGTGGGTTTGATTGGAGTCAGAAAGTGAAGATTTCTCATGCTTTATCTGGACGAATCAATTTTAGTTTTCTAGATAGTTTTGTAGATGATTTTTCTTTTCAATCGGATTCAGTTGAAATTTCGTATGGTGGTGGACGTAGTTTGGCTCATGCGCCAAAAAAACAAATTATGGTCGAGCTTAATTACGAATCGCCCAAAGGATTCTTTAGTAGTTTTTCTTATCAATATAAATCTGAATTTTATTTTTCAGATAGTCATAATCAACGTTCTGAAGCCTATGGACTTTTGAATGGGAAACTTGGATTCAAATTCGAGTCTTGGTCTTTGAACGTTTGGGTAAAAAATATGACGGATATTCGATTTGCTACACGAGGTTTTTATTTTGGATTAGTGCCACCAGATTACCCTGATAAATTATATTTAAGCTATGGAGAGCCACAGCATTTTGGTTTGTCTTTGGAGACGGAATTTTAAGAGGTTCAACTGAAGGATTGGTTAAAAAGGTATGAAATAAGGCTTACTCCATACCTCTATTTAATGTTATACTCGAAGGTCTTTTCCCACATACAAAAGGTCAATAACTATGAAAGAACGGCGATATGAAATCCTCGGTATATTAACCGTCGCCCTATCTGTTTTTATCTTCGCCAGTCTTGGTGGCTACCATTCCGGCGAAGAGCCCACTATATCTTCGGCTGTTCAAATCGAAAATCCCATGGGAATAATGGGTGTTTTTACATCTTACATTCTCTTAAAAATTGGCATTGGATACTCCGCATTTTTTATCCCCTTTTTAGGGATTGCATGGGGATGGCACCTTTTTGGACAAAAAGATTTAAAACGGATTACGCGTTTAAGTTATTATATTATTGTGGGAGGCTTCTTATTGTCATTCACTTTAGGCTTTATGGTTATTTTACAATCTTCATCAGGAGAAATAAATATCCGTTGGGCAGGATTGGTGGGATGGAGTGTATCCAAATTCTTTACTGATTTTTTAGGATATTTTGGTACATTTTTAGTGCTACTATCAGCTTGGTTAGTCTTGTTCCGCTCCGTCTTTGAATGGAGTTTTTATTTACCTTTCCAATCTTTGGGGGAAAAGTATACAAAGTGGAAAAGTGAGAAAAATTTAGTCAATAATCAAAAAGAAAAAGAAGATACAAAGCGGAAGCATACACAAGATTTGCTTTCTAAAATTTCTGAAAATGATGAAGAAAACATGCCTGACCCAATTGAAGAAAAGGAAGACGAGTCACCTGAGGAAAGTGTTGAAACTTTTGAACTTGATGATCCATTAAAAGAAGAGAATGATGGAAATGAAGAAATCACTGATTCCTTGGATCCAAGTGAAGCAGCAGCAGAGTCAGATGCTGGCCCCATTGCTACCGAGAAAAAAACGGAATCGCATTCGGAAACGCAGAATGAAATAGATGAAACATCAGATGCTTTGAATGTGGGGGAAATGACGACGGAAGAAGAAGTCCTCATTGACGAAATTGAAGATAGGCAAACGCCGAAAAGGGAATTTCAACTTCCTACGACAGATTTATTGATGGATCCTGTACATATTTCAGATACTATGTCTCGAGACGAGCTGGTTGATCGTGCAAACTTTTTAACTGAATCTTTGGCGACTTTTGGTGTTGTGGGTAAGGTAGTAAATGTCCATCCTGGCCCTGTTATTACTTTATTTGAAGTGGAACCAGCTGAGGGTGTTCGTGTAAATAAATTTGTTGCATTGGCTGACGATTTAGCCCGTGTCATGGAAGCCAGTCGTGTTCGCGTTATTGCGCCCATCCCAGGGAAATCCTCTGTTGGCATTGAAATTCCAAACCGCAATCCGGCGACCGTCTATTTTAAACCTGTGATTAATTCTCAAAAATTTGTTGAATCGGATTCTCTGCTAACCATTGCTGTTGGTAAAACAACATCGGGAGAAATCGCCACTTTAAATTTAGGGAAAATGCCTCATTTGCTTATTGCAGGAACTACGGGGTCTGGAAAGTCAGTTTGTATCAATACAATTATTTGTAGTTTTCTTTATCGAGCAACGCCAGAAGAATTAAAGTTTGTCATGATTGATCCTAAAAAAGTAGAAATGGCCCTTTATAAAAAATTGGAAGGTTATCATTTATTGAAAATGGAAGACATTCCTGAGCCCATTGTCACATCCACGGATCACGCCATTTTGGCCCTTAGAGCTTTAGAAAAAGAAATGGATCGACGGTATAATGTCTTGGCTGAAGCGGTGGTGAGAAACATTGATGAATACAATGAAAAAATGCGAAAAAATGATGAAACAATTATGCCATATATCGTTTTGGTGGTTGATGAATTAGCTGACCTGATGATGATGAGTGCAAAGGATGTAGAAGCGCCAATTGCTCGCTTAGCCCAATTGTCCCGTGCGGTTGGTATCCATCTCGTTATCGCAACCCAACGACCATCTGTAGATGTAATTACGGGAGTCATTAAAGCAAATTTCCCAGCGCGAATTGCATTCCAAGTTGCAAGCAAAATTGATTCGCGAACAATTATTGATCAAACAGGAGCAGAAAAACTCATTGGCCGCGGTGATATGCTTCACCTTGGTTTAGGCTCTTCGGATGTGACTCGTTTGCATAATGCGTTTGTCACCTTAGATGAAATAGAAGCATTAATGAATCATATTGCGGACCAACCAAAAGGTGAAAGTGTAGTTTTGCCATCTGTAAGACAGGCAACTGTGCAAGATTTTTCTGATGGTATAGGCACAGATGACTTATATGACCAAGCGGTTGCAATGGTCATTACGCATCAGCAAGGGTCCATTTCATTATTGCAACGCCGTTTAAAAGTGGGCTATTCTCGTGCGGCTCGACTAATCGACGATATGGAACAAGGAGGGATTGTAGGTCCATTTACAGGCAGTAAAGCGAGAGAAGTGCTCGTGGATGAAACCTATTTAGATAGTTTGAATTCGTAGCAGGATTGCCTTTTGAAAGTTTTCCCCTTATATATCTCTCTCTTACCTTGTTTCTTATTTGGGGGTAATCTTGATGTACTTCAATCTTTTAAGCATTTATTTAAAGAAGGTAAAATATTGCAAATGCCTATTGAATTTGTCCAGATTCAAGAAAATCAAAGCTATAAGTCCCAAGGTGATTTTCTTTTTTTTTCGCAAGATCAATATCAGTTTGAATCAAGCGAACAATCCATTTATTTTCACCAAGATACGGTTTGGACGATGAACCATGGTTCGCAGCAAATTATCATTGATCAATTACTATCTGACGAGTTTAGTTTTTTCAATATATTATTAGGCCAATTTGAGGGTATTGAATTTTTAGATCCGATTATAGAAAAAGGGATATTTAGATATGCGTTTAATATTTCTGATTGGGATTTGAGGGGAGATTTGATTCTATATACAAATGGCAATCCAAAACGTATTGAATTATATATAGACGAAAAGCAATCAACTTCAATTGAGATTGGAAAATTATCCTATCCCAAATCAAAACAATTTAATGTGGAATTCCCAGAAACTTGGGAAGTAATAGATCTTCGTGAATAAATTTATTAAAATTATCATCAGTGTTTTTATCTCAGGTTTTGGACTTTATTTTGCTTTTAAGGGTGAACAATTTGATGTGCTTTGGGTGCAGATTTTGGAAGTTCAAATTCTGCCATTATCCATATCTATATTTTTATTGATTTTTAGTATTTATGTTCGCGCGAAAAGATGGCAGGTGATATTACTACCTGTTGAAAAAATTGATTCTCATACTTTATTTGCATCAACCATGGTGGGATATTTTGGAAATGGTGTTTTGTTTTTCCGATTGGGCGAATTATTGCGTGGATATAGTATAGCATCAAAATCTAAACTAAGTGTTTCTCAAGCGTTTGGGACAATCTTATTAGAACGAGCATTAGACATGATGAGTGTGGTAATTTTGATAATCGTCGTTTCGCCATTTTATCCTTATAGTAATCCTATTTTTAGAACGGCCATTTTTACTATTTCAATTATTTCTATTTCTGCGGGTGTATTTTTATATTTGAGTCAAAAATATTATTGGATTGATAAATTCAGACATTTTTCGATAGTGAAAGTGGGGATAGGGAAAGTTGCCTTTCAGGTCTTCGAAAAAATATTTGATGGAATAACTTTATTACGGCAAACTCGTCATTCTTTCATTATACTTTTGTATAGTATTTTTCTATGGATCATTTATTATTCGGTCACACTTCTTTTGCTCAGCAGCGTTTACATTGATATTGGATGGATTGGTCCTGCTGTCATATTAATTGCTGGTAGTATTGGGCTAGCGATTCCAGCGCTTCCAGGTGCAGCTGGAACTTATGATTCGGTTATCAAATTTGCGCTAATTGCACTTTTTACTATTTCAAGTGAACAGGCCTTAGCGTATGCATTAATCTCACATTCAGCGTCTTTTTTCCCGTTTGTTATTATTGGGATGATTTATTTTATTTTTGGTTCTGTACGTATCAAGGATATAAAAAAAGGATCAGCTGGTGAAATCTAATTCCCCACTAAAAGTTGGTGTTCTTTATGGCGGAAATTCTGAAGAACGAGATGTGTCCATGCAAACAGGAAAAGCTGTGATGAAAGCGTGTCAATCTTTAGGATACAAAGCAATTGAATTAGAATTACAAGTCTCTCTTTCTCCGCTGATAGAAGCAATTAAAAAAATGGATGTAATCTTTATTGCTTTGCATGGTGGGAGTGGCGAAAATGGACAAATCCAAAGTGAGTTGAAAAAAATAGATGCTATTTATACTGGCTCTGGGCCTGAAAGTTCTGCTTTGTGTATGGATAAAAGTGCGTCCAAAAATATAGCGAAATCGAACAGCATTAACACGGCTGATTGGGAGACTATAACAGAGAACGATTTAGCGCTTATAAAAATACAATGTCCATTTGTTGTTAAACCAAACGATCAAGGAAGCACGGTGGGACTGTCGATTGTCCATAAAGAATCTGAACTACAAGCTGCTCTAGATATTGCTTTCAAATTTGGGGATGAAATCATGGTGGAATCTTATATAGATGGACGTGAATTAACGGTCGCCATCATTGATGGAAAAGCCATGCCTATCGTAGAGATTATACCCTCTCATGAATTATATGATTATGAATGTAAATACACGGCAGGGATGAGTGAGTATGAATGTCCAGCAAATTTATCACAAAATCTTAGTTTGCAAATCCAAAAAGATGCTGTGCGTCTTTTCGAAGCTTTGGGCTGTGAGGGATATGGGAGAATTGACTTTTTGCTTGATCAAAATGAAAAATACTATTTTTTAGAAATGAATACTTTACCCGGGATGACAAGCACAAGCTTGGTTCCGAAAGCAGTAGCAGCAAGGGGTGACTCTTTTTTAGATTTAGTTAGACAAATTATAGAAACGGCGATGAAGTAAGCTTATGATTCAGTTTTACAATACATTAACGAGAAAAAAAGAACCATTTAATCCTATTGAAAAAGGAAAGGTGTCTCTATATACTTGTGGGCCAACGGTTTATGATGAAGCGCATATAGGTAATTTCCGAACGTTTATGTTCGAAGATCTTTTAAAACGCGTTTTGATGCTTAACGGATTGGACGTTTTTCACGTAATGAATATAACGGATGTGGATGACAAAACCATTAAAAGAGCAAAAGAAACAGCGCAACCACTGCAGGCATTAACAGAAAATTATACACAGAAATTCCATGAAGATTTGAAGTGGCTTAAAATGCTACCAGCGGATGAGTACCCTTGCGCTACACATCATGTCTCTGGAATGATTAAGATGATTGAGTCGCTTATCAAGAAGGAGCATGCATATGTGGAAGATGATGGTTCCGTTTATTTTAAAGTAAATTCTTTTTCTAAATATGGACAATTGTCCAATATAAAATTTGAGGATCAAAAAGTTACTGAACGTATAGGTTCAGATGAATATAGTAAAGAAAGTGCGCAGGATTTCGCCTTATGGAAAGGATGGAAGCCCGACGATGGAGAGGTAGCCTGGGATTCTCCATGGGGAAAAGGTCGGCCGGGGTGGCATATTGAATGTTCATCTATGAGTATGGAATATCTGGGTGATCATTTTGATATTCATTGCGGTGGGGTTGATAATATGTTTCCTCACCATGAAAATGAAATTGCTCAAAGTCAATGTCACGCGGGTAGCTCCTTTGTGAATGTTTGGTTGCATTCTGAACATTTGATGGTAGAAGGGGGGAAAATGAGTAAATCTGAGGGTAATATTTACACTGTATCGGAATTAAAAGCGAAAGGATTTACGCCTGAAATTATTCGATATCAATTGTTAAGTGGGCACTATAGGACGAAGATTAATTTTTCATTAGCGAAAAAGCAAGAAGGTGAAAAAATCGTCAAAAGGCTTTCTGAATTTAAATCGCGATTAGAATCGTTTGATCTTGAAAATGTAACGCTTGATGAAAATCCGACTATTTATTCTGAATTTGTTAAAAATTTATCGAATGATTTGGATACGCCAAATGCATTAGCAATCTTTTTTGATTTTATGAAGAAAATGAATAGGCAAATGGATAAAGGATCAATTGATAAGGAACAAGTTGCATCATCATTATACTTTCTAGACAAATTTGATTCTGTTTTTGGGCTTATTCCAAGGACAGGTAAGGTACCAGAAGAGATTGTTAAACTTGTTCGCCGTCGAGAACAAGCAAGAAATATAAAAGATTGGAATGAGTCAGATAACCTGAGAGATAAGATTGATGCATTAGGATGGAAAGTTAAGGATACCGCATCTGGCTCAGAGATTAGTAAAAAATCTGCATAGATTTACCTTATTTTTTATCTAATTCGGCATCGTCACAAGTATGAGTAAAAAAAACTTTGATAAACTTGAAATAAACCATTGAAACGAGTTTGTATTTTGTCATAAATTTGAAGGCTGTGCTACGATGCATTCTAATAAAGTGTATTAAGATGCCACCATAGCTCAGTTGGTAGAGCGCCTCACTTGTAATGAGGATGTCGCGGGTTCGAATCCTGCTGGTGGCTCCATCTAGCGATGGATAAGTAGGGCGTTTTTTGATAATATTTCGGGGGAGATGCCCGAGCGGCCAAAGGGAGCAGACTGTAAATCTGCCGGCGTATGCCTTCGGAGGTTCGAATCCTTCTCTCCCCACAAGGCTTTGCGAGTGTAGTTCAATGGTAGAACCCCAGCCTTCCAAGCTGGTGATGTCGGTTCGATCCCGATCACTCGCTCGAGAAACTGGATTTGCCTGCGTAGCTCAGTCGGTAGAGCACTTCCTTGGTAAGGAAGAGGTCACCGGTTCAAATCCGGTCGTAGGCTCTTGAGAAAATTAAAAATTAAGTAAAGGAGAAAAGCAATGGCAAAAGAGAAATTTGAAAGAACCAAGCCGCATGTAAACATCGGAACGATTGGTCATGTGGATCATGGTAAGACAACATTAACCGCAGCGATTACCTTAACGCAAGCGGCCAAAGGGATGAGTGAAGTTCGTTCTTTTGACAGTATTGATAACGCTCCAGAAGAGCGTGAACGTGGAATCACGATTCAGACAGCTCACGTAGAGTATGAAACGGAAAATCGTCATTACGCTCACGTTGATTGCCCGGGTCACGCAGATTATATTAAAAATATGATTACAGGTGCAGCTCAAATGGACGGTGCTATTTTAGTGGTAAGTGCAGCTGATGGTCCCATGCCTCAAACCAGAGAGCATGTTTTATTGGCTCGTCAGGTTAATGTGCCGAGTGTTTTGGTTTATATGAATAAGACGGACCAAGTAGATGATCCTGAATTGATTGAATTGGTTGAAATGGAATTACGTGATTTATTAAGTGAGTATGATTTCCCAGGTGATGATACGCCCATCATTAAAGGATCGGCTTTAGAAGCATTAAATGCGCCAGATGATGAAGCGGCTACAAAGTCCATTACAGAGTTAATGGAGGCATGTGATAGTTGGATTCCAGAGCCTGAGCGTGATATCGATCGTCCTTTCTTGATGCCTGTTGAAGATGTATTTTCTATTACAGGTCGCGGGACAGTTGGAACGGGTCGTATTGAGCGTGGTATTGTTCATGTGGGTGATGAAATTGAAATCATCGGAATGGGTGAAACACGGAAAACGATCGTTACGGGTGTTGAGATGTTTCGTAAACTTTTAGATGAGGGTAGAGCTGGAGATAATGCAGGTTTGCTTCTTCGTGGCGTTGATAAAGAAGATTTGGGTCGTGGGATGGTTTTGGCTGTTCCTGGAAGTATTACCCCTCATACAAAATTTAAAGCGAGTGTTTATGTATTGAAGAAAGATGAAGGCGGACGTCACACACCTTTTTTCAATGGATATCGTCCGCAGTTTTATTTTCGGACTACAGATGTAACGGGTGTTGCGACTTTGCCTTCAGGGACAGAGATGGTTATGCCTGGTGATAATGTAGAATTAGAGATTGAATTGATAACACCGATTGCGATGGATAAGGAACTTCGGTTCGCTATTCGTGAAGGCGGCCATACAGTTGGCGCCGGCGTTGTCACTGAAATTGTAGCGTAAGGATAGAAATTATGGCTGGTAACAGCAAACGTGTAATTGTGCATATTGAAAGTACGGCAGGTACAGGATACCGATATACGATAACGAAGAGTAAAAAGACGCATCCTGAAAGAGTCGAGCACAAGAAGTATGATCCTAAAATTAAGAAGCATGTCATGTTTAAGGAGACGAAATAATCCAATTAGGTGAGTAGCTCAATTGGTAGAGCACCGGTCTCCAACACCGGGGGTTGCGGGTTCAAGTCCTGCCTCACCTGCTGAGAATAAGCATTCACGTAAGCTTTGATGTTGAAAGAAAAGTTGATATGATTAAAAAATTGAAACAATTTATAGATGATGTGCAGGTTGAGATGAAGAAAGTATCTTGGCCGACCTGGGAAGAGCTAAAAGGTTCTACCTATGTTGTATTATCCTTATCGCTTGTTTTGGCTATATTTTTATTCTTTGTTGATTTTGTTTTGGGTAAAGTGTTGAGTTTTATCCTGTAAGCGCGATGAAGTGGTATACGTTAAGAGTTATCTCTGGTCGAGAGAAAAAAATACGTGAAGCAGTTTTGTTTGACGTCGAAGAAGCGAATCTGGGTGAAATGATTAAAAATGTCTTAGTCTCTACCGAGAATGTTGTAGAAATGAAGGAAGGGAAAAAAAAGATTAAAGAGAAGGTGTTTTTCCCTGGATATCTTTTGGTTCAAATGGAGCTGAATAAAGAGTCTAGATATTTACTTGAGAATGTGAATGGCGTAATCAATTTCATAGGTTCTCGAGGAAAGCCGACGCCTTTGAAGCCAGAAGAGACTCAGAGATTTTTGGGTGAATTGGAAAATGGTGAAGGTCCAATGCGCACAGTGGAAGCTGCTCCGTATAAAAAAGGAGATACAGTTAAGGTTATTGATGGTCCCTTTATGGACTTTTCAGGGTTTGTTACTGAGGTAAGTCATGATAAGCAAAAACTTAAAGTATCGGTAAGTATTTTTGGAAGACCAACGCCTGTTGAGTTGGACTATTTACAAGTAAAAATGGAAAATTAAAGAAGGTTTCGAATAATGGCAAAAAGGGTCATAGGATTTATCAAATTGCAAATTCCAGCTGGTCAGGCAAATCCAGCGCCACCAGTTGGCCCAGCACTAGGGCAAAACGGTGTTAACATCATGGATTTCTGTAAATCATTTAATGCGGCTACGCAGGATAAAATGGGAGATGTTATTCCTGTTGAAATTACCGTATATGCTGATCGCAGTTTTACCTTTATAACAAAAACGCCTCCTGCTGCGAAGTTGATATTGAAGGCTGCGAAGATTGAAAAAGGCTCTGGTGAGCCAAATCGGGAAAAAGTAGGTATTGTATCTGAGGCTGATTTGCGATCAATCGCTGAAATAAAAATGGAAGATTTAAACGCGAATACAATCGAGCAAGCGATTGAGATGATTCGTGGAACGACCAAAAGTATGGGCATAGAAGTAAAATAAAAGGTTTGGTAGAAATGAAAATAACTAAAAATCAAAAAAATATTGCTGAAAAATTCAACTCAGATGATACTTATCCTATCGATGAGAGCGTGAGTCTGATGAAAGAAATGAAATTCTCAAAATTTGATGAATCTGTTGATTTGGCATTTAATTTAAATGTTGATCCTCGACATGCTGAAGAAAATATTCGTATCACAACAGCATTGCCTCATGGAACAGGAAAATCTGTATCTGTGTTAGTTCTTGCATCGGGGCCAAAAGAAAAAGAGGCGGAAGAAGCTGGCGCTGATTTTGTTGGGAATAAAGAATATCTTAATAAAATTAAGAATGGTTGGTCTGATGTAGACAAAATTGTCGCAACACCAGATATGATGCCCGAGTTGGGAAAGTTGGGGAGGGTGCTAGGGCCTAAAGGACTTATGCCAAACCCTAAAAGTGGCACAGTAACGATGAACGTTGCTAAAGCTGTTAAAGAATTAAAAGCAGGTCAAGTTGAATTGCGCGTAGAAAAGCAAGGTATTATACATGTTTCATGTGGAAAAACTTCATTTGAAGATGATGCGCTCAGTGAAAATATTAAAACAATTTACAATAAACTTATTAAAGCGCGCCCTGCTTCAGTAAAAGGTCAATATGTAAAAAAAATGACCCTATCTTCTACTATGGGGCCAGGAATAAAAATTGACCATTCAAGCATAAGGTAAAAAATCATGCCAAATACAAAAAATATAGATAAATATGATGAATTAACTGAAAAGTTAAGCCGAGCAAAAGCAATCTATTTTACAGATTATCTTGGGCTAAATGTAGGCGACATGACTGAATTGCGTTCTAAGTTTTTCAGTGCTGGAGTAGAATATCAAGTGGCAAAAAATACCATTATTAAGTTAGCGGCAAAAAAGCATAATCTTCCAGTGACTGATGATATTCTAACGGGTTCAACCGCCATTGCCTTGTCATATGATGAGCCAGTTTCACCAGCAAAAGTTATAAAAGAGTTCACAAAGGACAGAGATCTTCCTGTGGTGAAGGGTATTCTCTTGGATGGAGAGCTTCTTCCTGGGGAAGATTGTAAAAAATTGGCAGATATGCCAAGTAAAGAAGAATTATTATCCATATTTATGCGAACCATACAAAGTCCGCTAACAAAATTTGTTTCTACTATCAATGGTCCAATGACAAAGATGGTAGGTGTCTTAAATAACCTCAAAGAAAATAAATCTTAACACTGAGTAATCGTAAGGAGTAAACACAATGGCAATAACACGCACAGATGTATTAACCTATTTGGAAGAAGCTAACATGATCGAGGTTTCCGAGTTGATTTCGGAGATTGAAGAGAAATTTGGCGTAACTGCTGCGGCCCCTGTAGCTGCTGTTGCGGCCCCTGCTGCTGATGGTGGCGGAGCTGCTGAAAAAACCGAATTTGATGTCATCTTAAAATCCCCAGGACAAGCAAAGATCAACGTAATTAAAGTTGTTCGCAGTATTACAGAGCTTGGATTAAAAGAAGCCAAAGCTTTGGTTGATGCAGCGCCAAAAGCTGTGAAAGAAGGTATCTCTGAAGCTGAAGCCAATGATTTGAAGGCGAAGCTAGAAGAAGCTGGTGCTGAAGTGGAATTAAGCTAGTCCACTTTTAGTATTTTAAATTTCTTTCAAATCATACAACCAGAGGAGGCTTAATTGGGAGCCACAATAAAACCGTTGATTGAGCGGAAATCCTTTTCGAGGATTTCTTCTTTCGTGAATATGCCAGATTTATTGGATATTCAAACGAAAGCATATCAGACATTTTTACAGGAAAACGAAGCACCAGAAGCAAGAAAACCTATTGGATTAGAAGGTGTGTTTCAAAATGTATTTCCTTTAGAAGATAGCCATCGTAATTATGTTCTTGAGTATAATTCTTATTATTTAGGAAATTCAAAATATACGCCAGATGAATGTATCGAAAGAGGCGTAACCTATGCTTCACCATTGCGCGTGAGGCTTGCGTTAAATATTATGGATGAAAATGATCGGAATAAAGTTGCGCATAAAATCGAACAGGATGTCTATTTTGGAAATATTCCTTATATGACAAAAAAAGGTACCTTTATTATTAATGGTGCCGAGCGCGTTATTGTATCTCAATTGCAAAGATCCCCAGGTGTATTTTTTGATGAATCTATCCATCCAAATGGAACGAAATTATTCCAAGCTAGAATAATCCCTGCGCGTGGATCGTGGGTTGATTTTACAACTGACATCAATGATTGTTTATTTGTGATTATTGATCGAAGGAGAAAATTCCCTGTCACGATGTTGTTGAGAGCGCTAGGATATTCTACAAATGCAGATATTTTCAAAGCATTTGGTATGATTGAAACCGTCAAGCTTAAAAGCTTAGATATGGAAAAATATGCCGGCGCAACCATTGTAGAAGATGTTGTGGATGTGTCAACGGGTGAGATTTTCTTTGAAGGTGGAATTGAAATTACGCAAGATGTTGTGGATGAGTTGTTAGAAAGCAAAGTTAAAGAAATCGCAGTTGTGAGTGGAAATCGTGATTTTACATCCATGCTATTGCTAAATACGATGGGAAAAGATCCAGCAAAAAATACAGAAGAAGCGTTGGAAATTGTATATCAATTATTGCGTTCAAGTGAGCCGCCTAATCTAGAAACAGCCCAGAAATTTATTGAACGAATATTTTTCAGTCCAAAGAAATATGACCTTGGTGAAGTTGGTCGTTACCGTCTAAATCAGCAGTTCAATTTAAATGTTCCTGTCGAAGATACAGTTTTGACGATGGATGATATTATTCAAGTTGTTCGTTTCTTAATTGATATGAGAAAAGGTGATCGCGGTATTGACGATATTGATCACTTGGGTAATCGACGTGTTAAGACAATAGGGGAACAATTAACGAATCAATTTAGCGTTGCGTTGAGTCGTATGATTCGCACCATTCACGAGAGAATGAATTTGAGGGAATCGGAGAGTATTACGCCACAAGATTTGATTAATTCTCGCGTTGTTACCACAGTTGTGAATACATTTTTTGGCACATCTCAATTATCTCAATTTGGTGATCAGACTAATCCGTTAGCTGAAATAACCCATAAGCGTAGGATTTCTGCGTTAGGTCCGGGTGGATTGACTCGCGAAAGGGCTGGTTTTGAAGTTAGAGACGTTCATTATACACATTATGGTCGTTTATGTCCGATTGAAACGCCTGAAGGACCGAACATTGGTTTAATCAGTTCTTTAGCGATTTATGCTGAGATTAATAATCATGGGTTTATTGAATCTCCTTATCGAAAGCTATCTAAAAAAGGAAAACACTCTTATACCACATCTGAAGTAAACTACCTTTCTGCAGATGATGAAGATCGGGTATTGGTTGCTCAAGCGAATTGCGATACAGATAAAAGCGGAAAGCTTATAGACGATCGCGTTCGTGCTCGCATTAAAGGTGATTTTCCAATTGTAAGCCCAGACGATGTGGACTACATAGAAGTTTCGCCCAATCAAATTTTGAGTGCAGCCGCTGGATTAATTCCATTTTTAGAACATGATGATGCAAATCGTGCTTTAATGGGTTCAAATATGCAACGCCAATCTGTGCCTTTAATGAAACCTCAATCTCCTATCGTAGGAACGGGTTTAGAGGGAAAAGTGGCTATTGATTCACGATCATGCGCTGTTTCTCCTGTTGATGGTGTTGTGGAATTTGTTGATTCAAGTCAAGTCGTTATCAAAAAAACAGAAGTAAAAGATACGTTAAAATTGTTTGATGGTGAAGATTCGATTAAAGTATCGTTAAAAAATTATCAAAGAACGAATCAAAATACTGTGCACAACCAACGGCCATTAGTTACGGAAGGGCAAAAAGTATCCACTGGACAGGTTATTGCGGATGGAGCGTCCACCGAAAAAGGCGAATTGGCTCTTGGCTCTAACATTAAAGTAGCCTTTATGCCATGGCGTGGTTACAATTTTGAAGATGCAATTGTTTTAAGCGAGCGTTTAGTAAAAGATGATGTTTTTAGTTCAGTGCATTGTAGTGAAATTGAGCTTGAAGTGCGTGATACAAAGCGTGGACAAGAAGAATTGACACCTGAAATTCCAAATGTAAGCGAAGAGTCAACTAAAGAATTAGACGAAAATGGCATCATACGTGTGGGCGCACGCGTTAAAGAAGGTGATATTCTGATTGGGAAAGTTACACCAAAAGGTGAAACGGATCCTTCTCCTGAAGAAAAGTTGCTTCGGGCAATTTTCGGAGATAAAGCGGGTGAAGTAAAAGATGCGTCAAGACGTGCTGAGCCTGGCGTGAAAGGTGTGGTAATTAAAACAAACCTTTTTGAAAAGCAAGCGAAGCGTACTCGGACTGAAGAGAGACATATTATAAATGGGTATCAAAAAGAGGCTTTACAAAAAAAGAAAAACTTAAAAGTTTCTCGTGATGAAAGATTACTTGATCTATTAAAAGATCAAATCTCGAATGGTATTCGGGATTTATCGACGGGGAAAACTTTAATAAAGAAATCGACAAAATTGACCATGAAGCGATTGAAAACTTTTGATTTGGAACAGTTTTCGCAAGATATTGCTTGGGTTGAGAGTAAGGCTACCTGGGAAAAAATTAAAGCGATTTGGAAATCATTTAGATCTGAATGGACAAATATCGAAACAAAACTAGAAAGAAAGATTTTTAAAATTCGTGTCGGCGATGAATTGCAGCCCGGAATTTTAAAGCTAGCTAAAGTATTTGTTGCGAATAAGCGAAAAATTTCTGTTGGTGATAAAATGGCTGGACGTCATGGGAATAAAGGTATTGTTGCGACCATCGTTCCCGAAGAAGATATGCCCTTTACGGCAGACGGAACTCCCGTTGATATCGTGTTGAATCCCTTGGGTGTGCCGTCGCGTATGAATCTTGGACAACTTTACGAAACAATGTTAGGTTGGGCTGGTGATATTTTAGGGCAAAAATTTGCTACACCTGTATTTGATGGTGCAACGCCAGAAGATGTTGCTAAAGAAATGGAAAATGCTGGGCTTCCGGCGACAGGAAAAGCAATGTTAATCGATGGCAAAACGGGTGAGTATCTTGACAATCCAGTTACAATTGGAACAATCTATATGATGAAGCTAAGTCATATGGTAGATGATAAAATGCATGCGAGATCAACTGGGCCTTATTCCTTGATCACGCAACAGCCATTAGGTGGTAAAGCACAATTTGGTGGTCAGCGATTGGGCGAAATGGAAGTATGGGCGCTTCAGGCGTATGGCGCGGCACATACATTGCATGAAATTCTTACAGTTAAATCTGATGATGTTGAAGGACGATCTAAAGTGTATAATGCACTCGTCCGCGGTGAGCCGTTACCAGAATTTGGTATACCTGAATCATTCAATGTAATGATTAAGGAATTAATGGGCTTAGGTATCGATATCGAATTAAACTAAACAAAGAGAGTATCCTTTTGACATACATTCAATCTTCAAACATAGACACATCTAAAAAATTCAGCTCAATTACGATTGGGCTTGCATCACCTGAAGCGATATTAGCCAGATCTTATGGTGAAATCCTGAAGCCTGAGACGATTAATTATCGTTCATACAAGCCTGAAAAAGATGGTTTGTTTTGCGAAAAAATATTTGGACCTGTAAAAGATTACGAATGCCATTGCGGTAAATACAAAGGAATTCGTTATCGTGGAATTATTTGCGATCGTTGTGGTGTAGAAGTTACCCGTAAAAAAGTTCGCCGAGAACGGATGGGACATATTACCTTAGCGACTCCTGTGGTGCACATTTGGTATTTACGATCAATTCCAAGCAAATTAAGTTATCTTGCAGGAAAAAGCACGAAAGAGCTTGAGCGCGTTATTTATTTTGAAATGTATATGGTACTTGAGCCAGGTAAAAGTGGTTTAGAAAAATTTGAACTTGTTGATGAAGAAGATTATTTAGAGATTGAACGTGAGTTTGGCCACAGAGCGGTGACAGAAGAAGAGCGTGAAAACGATGAATATTTCTACGCCGCCATGGGCGGAGAAGCGATGAAGGAAATGCTTCAAAGAATTAATATTATGGAATTGAAGCGCGAGCTCGAAGATATTTTAGAAACGTCTCGCTCTAAGCAAAAAAGAGCAGATGCGTTAAAACGTCTTAAGGTGGTGAAGTCATTTGTTCTTGATCCTATGAAGAAAAAATTAAACAAGCCGGAATGGATGATTATTTCAATTCTTCCTGTCATTCCGCCAGAACTTAGACCTTTAGTACCTTTAGAAGGTGGGCGATTTGCGGCCAGCGATTTGAATGATTTATATCGAAGAATTATTATTCGTAATAATCGCTTGAAGCAATTGATGGAAATTAAAGCACCGGATGTCATTTTAAGAAATGAAAAACGAATGCTTCAAGAAGCGGTAGATGCTTTATTTGACAACAATAGACGAAAAACGGCTATTAGGAGTGGATCGAAAAGACCCTTAAAATCTCTATCGGATATGTTAAGAGGAAAAACAGGCCGATTTCGTCAAAATTTATTAGGGAAACGTGTTGATTATTCAGCAAGATCTGTTATTGTAGTGGGGCCAAATTTAAATTTATCTGAATGTGGTATGCCCAAAAATATGGCTTTAGAATTATTTAAACCACATATGCTACGTGAATTAATTGCTCGTGGATATGCTCAAACACCTAGATCTGCAAAGATGATTGTGGAAAATCGAGAACCTGTTGTTTATAAGGTTTTAGAATATGTGGTAAAAGATCACCCTGTGCTTTTGAATCGCGCGCCAACGCTTCACCGTTTAGGCATTCAGGCATTTCAGCCTGTCCTAATTGATGGAAAAGCAATTCAACTGCATCCATTGGTTTGTTCTGCATTTAATGCTGATTTCGATGGCGATCAAATGGCGGTTCATCTTCCCTTGTCTGTGGAAGCTCAAATGGAAGCAAGAATGCTCATGCTGTCCAGTCATAATATTCTCCATCCAGCAAACGGTCAGCCTATTGCCGTCCCTTCACAAGATATGGTTTTGGGATGTTATTACTTAACGCTCCCTAAAGAAAAAGCCAAAGGGCATGGAAAAATATTTAGCTCTTTAAGTGAGGTTAGGATTGCATTTGAAAACAAAGCTGTTGATCTTCATGCGATTATAAATGTGCGACATAAAGGGAAGTGGTATAAAAAAACAACTGTTGGTCGTACTATTTTCAATGGTACGTTGCCCGAAGAAATGGATTATGTAGATGAGCTTATTAATAAAAAAACTCTTACTAAAGTTGTAAATCAGACCTATCTGATTGCGGGTAATTATAAAACCGTCAAATTTTTAGATGATTTGAAAGCACTTGGTTTTGAAATGGCGACAATTAGTGGCAGTTCTATTGCAATTAGCGATATTCTCATTCCAGATTCAAAATATGAAATTCTTGAGAAGGCAACAAAGGAAGTTGACGGTGTTAAGGCAAAATATGATCGACATATTTTAACTGATGGTGAGCGTTATAATAAAGTAATTGATATTTGGACACATGCAACGAATGATGTGGCTGCTTCCATGATGGAAGGTCTTGAAAAAGACCGAAGTGGTTTTAATCCTGTGTTTATGATGGCGGATTCTGGCGCGAGAGGAAGTCAGGATCAAATAAAGCAGTTAGCAGGTATGCGTGGATTGATGGCAAAACCACAAAAATCTATGAAGGGAGGTGTCGGTGAAATTATTGAATCTCCCATTACATCAAACTTTAAAGAAGGTTTATCTGTTTTTGAATATTTTATTTCAACTCATGGTGCAAGGAAAGGTCTTGCGGATACTGCCCTAAAAACAGCAGATGCGGGTTACTTGACGCGTCGTCTTGTTGACGTTGCGCAAGATGTTGTGATTTATGAAATTGATTGTGGCACGATTAATGGTATTGTAATCTCTGACTTAAAAGAAGGTGAAGAAATTATTGAGCCTTTGGCAGATAGAATTTTAGGCAGAACGCTTTTGGATGATTTTATTATTAAAAGTAAAGTTGCCGTGAAAGCAGGACAATTACTTTCCGAAAATGAAGCGAATATCATAAGTGACAGTGGTGTAGAAAATGTTCGAATCCGATCTGTACTTTCTTGTGATTCAAAACGAGGAACTTGCGCAAAGTGTTATGGTTGGGATTTATCGACTCATAAGATTGTTGACATTGGAACAGCTGTTGGTATTAGAGCCGCGCAAAGTATTGGTGAACCAGGCACGCAGTTAACATTGAGAACTTTCCATATTGGTGGAACAGCAACGCGTATTATCGAACAATCGGAAATGGAATCTAAGCGAGAAGGAACTATTTCTTTTACGGATGACTACGATTTTGCTGATACGGTTGACGAATCTGGAACACAAGTGCGTCGATGTATGGTTCGTCACGCAAAAATGTTTATCAGTGATAAGAATGGAAAAGAATTATCCAAATTTAACGTGCCATATGGATCGAATATCCTTGTCAGTGAGGGAGACTCTGTGGCGCCTGGAGATACGTTAATTCAATGGGATCCATATACTGATGTTATTTTAGCTCGTGAATCGGGATTTGTTCAGACAAAAGATTTTGTTGAAGGCGAGACTTTTTCTGTTGAAGCAGTAGAAGGTGGAAAAAAGCAGATGGTTATTATTGAGGCGAGAGATCGCAAATTAAGCCCTCACATTGAAATTGTTGATAAAAGCGGAAAAATTATCGCTGGTGGCACCATTCTCCCTGTCCGAGCTTCATTGGTCGTGACAGACAAGCAAAAAGTTCAGCGAGGGCAAACCTTAGTTAAGATCCCGAAAGAAGCTGGAAAGACTAGAGATATTACAGGTGGCCTACCACGAGTTGCGGAATTATTTGAATCAAGAAAACCGAACAATCCAGCTGTGATGACTGAAATTAATGGAACAGTAAAATTTGGCGAAACGAAACGTGGAATCAGAATGATACTCGTTGAGAATGCTGATGGAGAAATCGGGAAATATAAAATCCCTTATGGTAAGCATGTGATTGTTCATGAAGGTGATTTTATCAATGCTGGAACTTCTTTATGTGAGGGAGCTATTTCTCCAGACGACATTTTACGCGTCCTTGGGCCTTCAGCTGTAAGAGAATATCTTGTGAATGAAATTCAAGAAGTTTATAGGCTTCAGGGTGTGCAAATAAATGATAAACATATTGAAATTATTGTCAATCAAATGATGCAAAAAGTTAGCGTTTCTGATAGAGGAGACACAAGATTTCTCGTGCAAGATCGTGTTGGGAAAAAGGACCTATTTGTCGAAAACGATCGAATTGCAAATAATGTGATTGTAACAGAGGAAGGCGATTCGGATCTTGAAGAAGGATTTATGTTGGAAAAAGCAGAGTTTAATGATATTGTTAAAGAATTAAAAGCCAATGGAAAAAAGGTTCCAAAATATCGGAAACCCAAACCAGCAACTTTTGAGCCCATTTTGATGGGAATTACGCAAGCGTCATTAAATACGGACAGTTTTATTTCAGCAGCTTCTTTCCAGGAAACAACTCGCGTTTTGACAAATGCGGCTACAGCAGGACAAACTGATTTGCTCTTAGGGCTTAAAGAGAATGTGGCTGTGGGTCGATTGATACCGGCTGGAACGGGAACCCCAGGCATTCGTGGGATTATGGTGAATGTAGAAGATTTAGATGAAACAGAAACGGAAAATGAGACTGAAGATGTGGTTGCATAAAATAGTTATACTTTATGTTGACAAAACTTCAAAAGTATTCGTAATTTTATAGGCTTTGGATAAAGTGATATGCCAACAATAAACCAACTAATAAGAAAAGGCCGGAAGCGAGTGTTCAAAAAGACATCGACTCCTGCATTAATGAGTAGTCCGCAAAAACGTGGCGTGTGCACACGCGTGTATACAACCACGCCTAAAAAGCCGAATTCAGCGCTTCGTAAAGTTGCCCGTGTTCGCTTGACAAATGGAATGGAAGTTGCGGCATATATCCCAGGTGAAGGTCATAATTTGCAAGAGCACTCTATTGTGTTATTGGAAGGTGGGCGAGTAAAAGATTTGCCAGGTGTTCGATATCACATTGTGCGTGGCGCATTTGATACAGCTGGCGTTACAGATAGAAGAACTAGTCGCTCTCGTTATGGTGCGAAAAAACCAAAAAATTAAGCTGAGTTAAAAAATGAGAAGAAGAAGACCAGAACGAAGAGAAATTTTGCCTGACCCAATTTACAATGATCTTTCTGTTGCCAAATTTATGAATTACGTAATGAAGCGTGGAAAGAAAGGAATTGCTGAAAGTATTTTTTATGGAGCAATGGATATTATCAAAAAGAAAACAAAAACCGAAGGATTGAATATTTTTCAAAAAGCGATTGAAAATGTTTCTCCTTCTGTCGAAGTTAAGTCCAAGAGAATTGGCGGAGCAACATATCAAGTTCCGATTGAAGTTCCTAGGGGGAGAAAATTTTATTTAGCGTCCCATTGGTTGATTAATTCTGCGCGTAGTAAATCTGGGCGTCCGATGGCTGAAAGCTTGGCTAGTGAATTAATTTCAGCGGCGAATAATGAGGGTGGCGCAATCAAGAAAAAAGACGATACGCATAGAATGGCAGAAGCGAATAAAGCTTTTGCGCATTTTAGATAAATTGGATATAAAGTAAATTGAAGAAAACACAACTAGATCATTTTCGTAACATCGGTATAATGGCCCACATTGATGCGGGTAAAACAACATTGACCGAGCGCGTCTTGTACTATACAGGTAAAACGCATCGTATCGGTGAAGTCCACGATGGTGCGGCGACTATGGATTGGATGGAGCAGGAGCAGGAACGCGGCATTACAATTACTTCCGCTGCTACAACTTGCGAATGGGCAGATCATAGAATTAATATTATTGACACACCTGGTCACGTTGATTTTACCGTTGAAGTAGAAAGATCACTGCGCGTGTTAGATGGAGCTGTTGCTGTTTTCTGTGCGGTTGGTGGTGTCGAGCCTCAAAGTGAAACAGTGTGGAGGCAAGCAGACAAATATGGTGTGCCTCGCTTAGCCTTTGTCAATAAGATGGATCGTGTTGGCGCAGATTTTTTAAAAGTATTAGATATGATTAAAGACCGTCTTGGTGCGAGTCCCCTTCCATTGGTTTTGCCAATTGGCGCTGGTGATATGTTCACGGGCATTATTGACTTATTGTCGATGAAAGCAATTTTGTATAACGAAAGCTCGCTTGGCACTCATTTCGAAATTGGTGATATACCAACCGATATGCTCGAAGAAGCTGAAAAATGGCGGCATCATTTAATAGAAGAAACAGCAAGCTATGATGAGCATTTGATGGAAAAATATCTTGAAGATGAGGAAATCACAGAAGAAGAAATAAAAAATGCAATTCGAAAAGGTTGCGTGGATAATACATTTGTTCCAACCTTATGTGGGTCTGCTTTTAAAAATAAAGGCGTTCAAAGATTGTTGGATGCTATTGTTGATTTCCTTCCATCTCCCATAGACGTAGGCAGTATAAAAGGTTTTGACGCTGATGATTCTGACGTTGAATTAACTCGAGCGCCAGCAGGCGATGCTCCTTTTTCTGCTCTGGCTTTTAAAGTTATGACCGATCCTTATGTGGGGCGTTTGACTTTTATGCGTGTTTATTCTGGGTCTTTGGACGCAGGTTCTTACGTATATAATCCGAACACAAGTAAGCGTGAAAGAATTAGTAGAATTTTATTGATGCATTCAAATAAACGCGAAGAACGAGATGCGGTTACTGCCGGAGAAATTGTAGCGGTAATTGGCTTGAAAAATGCTCAAACCGGGCATACACTTTGCGATGAAAAAAATCATATCGTTTTAGAGTCTATGGACTTCCCCGAGCCTGTCGTGTCCGTTTCGGTTGAGCCTGTAAGTAAAGGTGATCAAGATGCGCTTTCAAAAGGACTGGCAAAACTTGGTGAAGAAGATCCCACGTTTAAATTGTCAATTGATGATGAAACGGGTCAGACTATAATTGCTGGAATGGGTGAATTGCATTTAGAAATCTTGGTTGATCGATTATTGCGTGAATTTAAAGTCCAGGCAAATGTAGGTCGTCCTCAAGTCTCTTATCGGGAGGCTATAACAAAATCTGTAGAAAAAGTGGATGTGAAATTCGCTCGTCAATCTGGTGGCCGTGGACAATATGGCCACGTCGTCATCAATGTTGAGCCAAATGAAGCTGGAAAAGGCTATCATTTTGAAAATAAAATCGTAGGTGGAACGATTCCACGAGAATACATACCGTCAGTCGATAAGGGGATAAAAGAAGCTTTGGTAAACGGTGTAGTTGCCGGTTATCCCTTAGAAGATGTGCGCGTTGAGCTTGTTTTTGGATCATATCATGATGTAGATTCTTCTGAGATGGCATTTAAAATTGCTGGCTCGATGGCAATCCAGCAAGCTTGTAAAAAAGCTTCACCAAAATTAATGGAGCCAATTATGAAGGTGGAAGTAACGGTTCCAGAAGAATACCTTGGAGACGTGATGGGCGACATTAATTCACGTCGAGGAAAAATTGGTGGGATGAATCAAAGGAATGATGCGCATATTTTAGACGCAGAAGTGCCGCTGAGTAAAATGTTTGGTTATGTGACTGATTTGCGTTCTATTACGCAAGGAAGGGCAGTGTTTCATATGGAATTTTCACATTACAATCAAGTGCCTGCAAGCATTGAAACGGAAATATTAGAAAAAATTCATGGAAAAGCATCCTAGGATTAAAAATTAAGTAAAGGAGAAAAGCAATGGCAAAAGAGAAATTTGAAAGAACCAAGCCGCATGTAAACATCGGAACGATTGGTCATGTGGATCATGGTAAGACAACATTAACCGCAGCGATTACCTTAACGCAAGCGGCCAAAGGGATGAGTGAAGTTCGTTCTTTTGACAGTATTGATAACGCTCCAGAAGAGCGTGAACGTGGAATCACGATTCAGACAGCTCACGTAGAGTATGAAACGGAAAATCGTCATTACGCTCACGTTGATTGCCCGGGTCACGCAGATTATATTAAAAATATGATTACAGGTGCAGCTCAAATGGACGGTGCTATTTTAGTGGTAAGTGCAGCTGATGGTCCCATGCCTCAAACCAGAGAGCATGTTTTATTGGCTCGTCAGGTTAATGTGCCGAGTGTTTTGGTTTATATGAATAAGACGGACCAAGTAGATGATCCTGAATTGATTGAATTGGTTGAAATGGAATTACGTGATTTATTAAGTGAGTATGATTTCCCAGGTGATGATACGCCCATCATTAAAGGATCGGCTTTAGAAGCATTAAATGCGCCAGATGATGAAGCGGCTACAAAGTCCATTACAGAGTTAATGGAGGCATGTGATAGTTGGATTCCAGAGCCTGAGCGTGATATCGATCGTCCTTTCTTGATGCCTGTTGAAGATGTATTTTCTATTACAGGTCGCGGGACAGTTGGAACGGGTCGTATTGAGCGTGGTATTGTTCATGTGGGTGATGAAATTGAAATCATCGGAATGGGTGAAACACGGAAAACGATCGTTACGGGTGTTGAGATGTTTCGTAAACTTTTAGATGAGGGTAGAGCTGGAGATAATGCAGGTTTGCTTCTTCGTGGCGTTGATAAAGAAGATTTGGGTCGTGGGATGGTTTTGGCTGTTCCTGGAAGTATTACCCCTCATACAAAATTTAAAGCGAGTGTTTATGTATTGAAGAAAGATGAAGGCGGACGTCACACACCTTTTTTCAATGGATATCGTCCGCAGTTTTATTTTCGGACTACAGATGTAACGGGTGTTGCGACTTTGCCTTCAGGGACAGAGATGGTTATGCCTGGTGATAATGTAGAATTAGAGATTGAATTGATAACACCGATTGCGATGGATAAGGAACTTCGGTTCGCTATTCGTGAAGGCGGCCATACAGTTGGCGCCGGCGTTGTCACTGAAATTGTAGCGTAAGGATAGAAATGTCTAAACAAGCTATACGAATCAGTTTAAGGGCTTACGATCATACTTTGTTAGATAAGTCCACAGAGAAAATTGTAAAAACAGCAAAATCGACAGGTGCTATTCTTTCTGGCCCTATTCCATTACCTACGAAACGTAGTGTTTACACCGTTTTGAGATCTCCTCATGTGAATAAAAAATCGCGCGAACAGTTTCAAACTAAAATTCATAAACGTTTGGTTGATATATTGAATTCAACGCCAAAAACAGTCGAATCTTTGATGAAGCTAGATTTGCCTGCTGGCGTTGATATTGAGATAAAGGTATAAGCAATGCGTGGATTGATTGGAAAAAAGATTGGAATGACTAGGCTATTTGATGAAAATGATCGTGTAGTTCCTGTGACAATTTTGCAAGCTGGGCCATGCGTTGTTACTCAAGTAAAAACCATTGAAAATGATGGATATGAATCTGTTCAAGTTGGGTATGGCGAAAGATCTGATAAGCATACGAATAAACCTATGAAAGGGCATTTCGACAAAGCGGGTATTCCTCCCATGAAAATTACGGCTGAATTTGAAAAAGTGCCTGGATTCGAATATAAACAAGGACAGGTGTTTCACGTTGGAATTTTCAATCCTGGTGAGTATGTCTCTATATCGGGGAAATCTAAGGGAAAAGGTTTTTCGGGTGTAATTAAGCGTCACAATTTTTCTAGACAGCCTGTAACTCACGGACAGGGAGACACAACGCGTCATCCTGGATCAATTGGTCAAGCCTCAGATCCATCTCGTGTATTTAAGGGAATGAAAATGGCTGGCCAATATGGAAACAAAAAACATACAGTAGAAAACCTTGAAGTTGTTAAAATTGATAAAGAAATGAACCAAATTCTAGTGAAAGGGGCTGTCCCTGGTGCTAAGAATGGAATGGTGGTTATTTCTCGGTAAATAAAATGAAATTAGAGCTTACAAAAATAAATGGATCAAAAGGCCCTTCCGTTACGGTTGAGGATGCTGTCTTTGCGATTACGCCAAATAAACCCGTAGTTCGTCAGGCAGTTTTAGCTGAATTGAACAATATGCGTCAAGGGACTCATGCTTCGAAAAATAGAGCATTGGTTCGAGGTGGCGGTAGAAAGCCATTCAAGCAAAAAGGGACAGGATCTGCGCGTGCGGGTACGACCCGTTCTCCGATCTGGCGTGGTGGTGGAACAGTTTTTGGTCCAGAGCCTCATGCGTATTCACATAAGGTTTCTAAGAAAGTCGGTAAATTGGCGCGTAAAAGTGTATTGGCTGATAAAGCATCCAATGGGCAACTTATGCTCGTCGATGAGTTAAAGATTGATTCGCATAAGACAGCAGATTTTGTTAAAATATTAAACACTTTAGGTTTGCAGGATAAGAAAATAACGATTTTGTCAAGTGGTAAAGATCGAAACTTAGAATTAGCTTCACAGAATTTGCACAAAGTGTATCTCGTTGATGCAAAAAGTGTTAGCACTTACGATTTAATTGATTGTGAAATCGTTTTGCTTGATAAGGCTGGTTTAGCGATTTTGACGGGAATATTAGCAGGATAATAATGTATCAAAAAATAATTATAAAACCATTGTTCACTGAAAAGATGAGCGCATTAGAAGAAAAAGAGAATAAATGGGCATTTCAAGTAGCTCAGAATGCAAATAAAAATGAAATTAAGAAGGCAGTTGAAAAGAAATTTGATGTTTCTGTCGTAAAGGTTGCAACGATGAATAGGCAGGGTAAAGTAAAACAAATGTCGGTCCGAAGTGGCGGGAAAGTCATTCGTACTGAAGGTGCTCGCTCGTCCTGGAAAAAAGCAATAGTTACTTTGGAAAAAGGATCTTCAATTGATCTTTTGAGCGGTGAGGGAGCTTAGATATGGGTGTTCGATTTTTAAAGCCAACAACGCCTGGGAGTCGCTTTGCGTCTCGTTCTGATTTTGCTGAAGTTACAACGGATAAACCTGAAAAGAGTTTAACTAAAGCGCTTCGTAAAAAAGCAGGTCGCAATAACACTGGAAGAATTACAGTAAGACGTCGTGGTGGTGGCCATAAGCGAAGGCTACGATTAATTGATTTTAAAAGAAATAAATTTAACATTCCTGGGAAAGTCGCAACGGTTGAGTACGATCCAAATCGATCTGCATATATATCGTTAATTCATTATTTGGATGGTGAAAAGCGTTATATCCTATCACCTTTAGACTTAAAGGTCGGCGATATGATTGTTTCGGGAGATGAGGTTCCTTTGAAAATTGGGAATGCGCTAAAAATTAAAAATATTCCTTCTGGGATGGATGTTCACAATGTTGAATTGATTCCTGGAAAGGGTGGTCAAATGGTTAGAACTGCCGGAGCTTTCGCTCAAATTATGGCTAAAGACAGTGGTTTTGTAAGTTTAAAATTGCCAAGTGGTGAAATCCGTATGGTGCCTGAAAATTGCATGGCTACTATTGGTCAAGTTGGTAATAGATCTCATGAGCAGATTGTATCAGGAAAAGCAGGCAGATCTAGATGGCTAGGTAAGCGTCCAAAAGTGAGAGGCGTTGTAATGAATCCTGTAGATCATCCTCATGGTGGGGGAGAAGGTAAAACATCTGGAGGACGCCATCCTGTTTCTCCTTGGGGTCAACCAACAAAAGGGTATAAAACACGTAAAAAGAATAAAAAATCTAATGAACTCATTGTTAAAAGGAGAAGATAGTATATGCCACGATCTCTGAAAAAAGGCCCTTATATTGACGAAAAACTTCTTAAAAAAGTTAGAAAAATGAATGAAGGCAAGCAAAAAAAAGTTATTAAAACCTGGTCTCGAAGAAGTATGATTACACCTGAATTTGTAGGACATACACTTGCTGTTCATAACGGAAATAAATTTATCCCTGTCTTTATTTATGAAAACATGGTGGGGCATAAGTTGGGTGAATTTTCACCAACAAGAACATTTAGAATGCATTCGGGTGACAGGAAATAATTATTATGAAGGCAAAAGCAATCTCTAGAAATATCCACCAGTCTCCTCGTAAGATGAGGAAGACGCTCAATAGTATTCGAGGGTTAAAAGTGGGTGTCGCCATGAATATGCTTCATTTTTCGACAGAGAAAGCAGCAGCAATTATTGAAAAGACATTAAGATCTGCGGTAGCAAATTTGATGCAAGGATTAGATGATGCAAATCTAGATCCTGAATTATTAGGCATTGATGAGGCATTTGTTGATGGAGGTCCCGTCATGAAAAGATTTCGTGCAGCGTCCATGGGCAGAGCAGCTAAATTAAGACGCCCAACGAGTCATTTAACAATCGTCGTAAGTAACGAAAAATAAAAGGAATTCATTTTGGGCCAAAAAACTCATCCAGTAGGTTTTAGATTAAGCGTTAAGAAAGATTGGCGCTCTAATTGGTTTGCATCTAAAAATAATTTTGCTTCAAAATTAGAAGAAGATGTCAGAATTCGTAATTATATCAAACATAGGTTACCTAATGCGGGTATTTCAAAAGTTGAAATAAGTAGAACATCAACGATGGTCACAATTGCAATTTTTACCGCAAGGCCTGGAATTGTTATCGGTCGTGGTGGTGAAGAAGTTCAAAGACTTAAAAAAGAACTAAGTCAATTAACTGATAAGAAGGCAAAAGTTAATATTTCTGAAGTAAAGCGTCCTGAACTAGATGCTGCGCTTGTTGGCGCAAACATTGCGCATCAATTGAAAAAGAAAATATCGTATCGTCGTGTAGTGAATAAAGCAATACAGTCTACAATGCGTATGGGTGCTGAAGGAATCAGAGTTAACGTTGCGGGTAGATTGGGTGGTGTTGAAATTGCTAGAAGTGAAAAATTTTCTGGTGGTAGTGTCCCATTGCATACATTGAGAGCTGATATCGATTATGCGCTAACTGAAGTTGAGACAACTTACGGAATTATTGGTGTTAAAATTTGGATTTGCAACGGCCAATATTCCAAAAATAAATAAGAAAGAATTATGTTAGAACCAAAGAAAACGAAATTTAGACGCCACCATCGTGGAAATCGACGTGGATTAGCCACGAAGGGTGCTCATGTGGCTTTTGGCCATTATGGCTTAAAAGCTATTGAATCTGGTTGGGTTACTGCTAGGCAAATAGAATCTTCTCGGATTGCCATATCTCGAGGTGTTCGTAAAGTGGGGAAAATGTGGATTCGTATCTTCCCTGATAAACCTATTACTGCAAAACCAGCTGAAACACGAATGGGAAAAGGAAAAGGAACGCCGGAATATTGGGTTTCTGTAGTTAAGCCAGGCAGAATATTATTTGAAGTAGATGGAGTTAGTAAAGAAATTGCAGAACAAATTTTTCGAGATGCGGGACATAAACTCCCAATCAAGACCAAAATGGTTTTACGGAGAGACTTCTAATGAAAATTAGTCAATTGAGCGAATTAAATAAAAGCGAATTAGACTCACGCTTGGTGGAGAATCTAGATGCTTTACAGAATTTGCGATTTCAGCAAGCGTTACAGCAATTAGAAGATGGAACACAAATCCCTTTATTGAAAAAAGAAATTGCGCAAATAAAAACAGTTCTCAGGGAGTATGAATTGGGAATTCGAACAATTAAAGGAGATGTAACCTCATGAGTGAAATCCGGAAAAGACAGTCACTTGTTGGCGAAGTAGTCAGTGCAAAGATGGAGAAGACGGTTACGGTGAAAGTGACTAGGGAAATTGCCCATCCTGTATACAATAAACGCGTAAAACGGTTTAATAAATTTTTAGCACATGTGGCTGCGGTTAGCCCAAATGAAGGTGATATTGTTAAGATCACCTCTATGCGTCCAATGAGTAAGCGCAAGCGTTGGCAGGTTAGTGAAATTATCAGTAAATCAGTGAAGGTTGGTTAAGTAAGTGATACAGCAGGAAACAAGATTAGTAGTAGCAGACAATACTGGCGCAAAGGAAATTCTTTGCTTTAAGGTTTTGGGTGGCTCAAAAAGGAAATATGCATCTATTGGAGACCAAATTGTGATAACAGTAAAAAAAGCGATTCCAGGTGGTATGGTAAAAAAAGGTGAAGTGCATCGCGCTGTTGTTGTAAGAGTTCGTAAAGAAGTGGGTCGAAAAGATGGAAGTTTCATTCGTTTTGATGAAAATGCAGCTGTTTTATTGGATGGAAATGGCGAACCTAGAGGTACACGTATTTTTGGACCTGTTGCGCGTGAATTACGTGAAAGTGGATTTATGAAAATAATCTCGATGGCGCCGGAGGTTATCTAAAATGTTTGTAAAAAAAGGAATGACCGTAAAAGTTATTAGCGGAAACCATAAAGGGATGGAAGGAAAGGTCCTTCATGTTTTTCCTAAAAAGCAAAGAGTGCTTGTCGAAGGGATAAACTTTATCAAAAAAGCAATGAGGCCAACTCAGGAAAATCCAAGTGGTGGTGTGGTGGAAAAAGAAGCTCCTGTTCATGTCTCTAATGTTATGATTGTTCATGGAGGGCAGGCATCTCGTATTGGATATAAAAAATTAGATGATGGAAGCAAAATCAGAATTTCGAAAAAAACTAACGAAGAAATTGAAGCATAATTATGGCTGAAGAAAAAAAGAAATCTACCGCTAAGAAAAAAGCAGTCTCTAAGAAGAAGGCCCCGGTTAAAAAAGCTGCGCCTAAGAAAGATGATAAAAAGACTGTGGCTAAAAAGAAAAGTGCTGTTAAAGCAAAAGCGTATGCTCCTAAATTAAGAACACTTTATAAAGATTCTATTATTTCAAGTCTTATCAAAAGGTTTGGATATAAAAATGTTATGCAAGTTCCTAAATTGCTTTCAGTTTCCCTTAATATGGGAATAGGCGATGCAAAAACAAATTCAAAACATTTGGAAAGTGCAATCGATGAAATGGCATTAATATCAGGACAAAAACCTGTAATCACCAAGTCGAAAAAAGATGTTTCTAATTTTAAAATTCGTCAAGGATATCCCGTTGGATGTAAAGTAACTTTAAGATCCGCTCAAATGTATGAATTTCTTGAGAGACTGATTGCGGTTGCTCTTCCAAGATCGCGTGATTTTCGAGGATTATCTTGGAAGTCGTTCGATGGTCGTGGAAATTATAATTTTGGTATTAAAGAGCAAATTATTTTCACTGAGATTGATTATGACAAAATACAAGAAATCAATGGTATGAATGTCACAATTACAACAACGGCAAAAACAAATGACGAAGCATATTGGTTGCTTAAAGAGTTTGGATTTCCTTTGCGTGACAAACCAGTTAAAAAAGATATTGAAGAGGCAGCTTAATGGCTAAGAAATCTCAAATTTATAAATCAAAAAGAAATCCAAAGTTTTCAACACGACAAAAAAGCAGATGTTTTAAATGTGGGCGTCCTCACGGATATCTTCGTCGTTTTGGCTTGTGTCGAATATGTTTTAGGGAAATGGCCTTAAAAGGTGAAATCCCTGGCGTAACGAAAGCAAGTTGGTAAGGAGAAATAGATTATGACGATGACGGATCCCGTTGCGGATTACTTGACACACATACGAAATGGTTTATCTGCGCATAAGCGTTGGGTGGACATACCAAGTTCTAATATGAAAAAAAGAATTTCATTAATTCTTAAAGAAGAAAAATATATTGAAGATTTCTTTTTCATTTCTGATGGAAATAAAGAAAAGATTCGTGTATTTTTAAAATATGACTATCAAAACAACCCTGTGATTGAACATATTAAAAGAATTAGCACACCAGGAAATCGAATTTTTGTTGGTGCGGAACAGGTTCCTCGCGTTTTAGATGGATTGGGAATATCTATTTTGTCCACATCTAAAGGTGTGCTGTCAAATAAAACTGCTGCTAAACTCAACGTTGGTGGCGAATTACTTTGTGAGGTGTTTTAACTTATGTCTCGAATCGGAAATAACCCCGTACCCATCCCTGAAGGGGTAAAAGTAAACATTGAGGGTTTTGCTGTAAATGCTATGGGTCCAAAAGGCTCTCAAACTGTTCATGTGCATCAAGATATGAAAATAGAATTAAAAGAAGATAAAATTGTTGTAAGTCGTCCCAGTGATCAGAAGTTGCACCGAGCACTTCATGGCACAACGCGCCAAATAATTAACAATGCTATCGTGGGTGTATCAGAAGGTTTTTCAAAAGAATTAGAAATAAGAGGCGTGGGATACCAAGCCTCTCTTCAAGGAAAGCGTCTATTGCTTCAATTGGGTTATTCGCATGATATTTTCTTTGAAATCCCTGAAGGTATTACTGTTACGGCAGATCGTACTGCGATCAAAGTAGAAGGTATTGATAAGCAATTGGTAGGCGCCGTATCTGCCAAGATTAGATCGTTTAGAAAGCCTGAGCCCTATAAAGGAAAAGGCGTTCGTTATAAAGATGAATTTGTGAAGACCAAGCAAGGTAAAACTGTTGGAGGCGTGGGATAATGAGTGAACTTAAAAAACAGAAACAAAGAAATTCCCGACGTAGAAATCGTAGCAAGAAAACAGCTTTTATGCATCCTACTCGTTCTAGATTGGTCGTTTTCAAAAGTAATAAGAATATTGAAGCTCAAATTGTAAATGACGTTGAAGGTCACACGCTCGTGTCGTCATCGTCGTTAGAGAAAGCTTTGCAAGTCGATGTTAAGAAGTCAAAAAGCAAAACTGACATTAGCGTGCTAGTAGGCGAGTCCATTGCAAAGAAAGCATTGGAGAAAAAAATAAATACTGTAGTTTTTGATCGTAACGGTTATCCATATCATGGACGTGTAAAAGCATTTGCTGAAGCTGCACGTAAAGCCGGGCTCAAATTTTAAGGGAGGTCCTTTTGGCCATTATTAATCCAGCTGAATTAGATTTATTAGAAGAAGCCGTCGTAAAGATAAACCGTACGGCAAAAGTAACATCACGCGGAAAACGGTTTCGATTTTCTGCCTTAGTTGTTGTCGGTGATGGAAAAGGACACATTGGTGTTGGGCTTGGAAAAGCGAATGAAGTAATTTCAGCGATTTCTAAAGGAAAAGATGTTGCGAAAAGAAACATTGTGAAAGTTTCAGTTATCAATGGGACAGTTCCTCATAAAATTATTGGGAAGCACGGATCAAGTAGGGTAATGTTGAAACCCGCTTCTCAAGGTACTGGTATTATTGCTGGTGCGGCGATTCGTTCCGTGATGGAACAGGTTGGAATACATAATATTCTTACAAAACGCCATGGTTCTAAGAATGTTAATAATATGGTTTATGCTGCATTAGATGCATTGAAAAATTTAAAGGATGCCGTTGCGATTGCAAATAAACGCGGTATTACAATCGGAGAGGTTTTTAGATAAAATGTCAAAAAAATTACTAATTACTCAAACTAAAAGTGGAATTGGGTACAAACCTAAAGCTAAAAAAACATTAATAGCCTTAGGGCTTCGTAAAATGAATCAAACTGTTGAACAAAATGACACACCGCAAATAAGAGGGATGATTCGTGTCGTTGATTATTTATTGAAAGTAGAAGAAGCATGAAAATTGAAGATTTAAGCCCAGTAAGTGGATCAGTAAAAAACACAAAAAGACGCGGTAGAGGTCCTGGGACAGGATTAGGCAAAACAGGCGGTCGTGGTCATAAAGGTGCAGGTGCCAGAAGTGGCTTCAAAAGACGAGCATGGTTTGAAGGTGGACAGATGGCATTGGCGCGTCGTTTACCCAAGCGTGGTTTCTCAAATCACCTTTTTAAGAAATCTTTTCAGATTGTTAATGTTGAAGATTTGAATAAGCTGACCATTGATGTCATTGATGCAACGGTAATGGTAGATAGCGGTTTGGTAAAGTCGGCATTAAAGCCAATCAAAATTTTAGGTAATGGTGAGATTGATAAAAAATTGCAAGTTACCGCAAGTGCATTTAGTGCATCAGCAAAAGAAAAAATTGAAAAAGCAGGCGGATCAACAACGGAACAATAATGCTGGATAAAATAAAAACAATTTTTACAATACCAGATCTTAAACGTCGAATACTGTTTACGGTAGCGCTTTTAGTTATCGTTAGAATGGGAGCGCATATTCCGGTTCCTGGTGTTGATGGTGCTGCTTTAGCGCAAGCATTTCAAAATTTGCAAAATTCATTATTTGGATTATTTAATACTTTTGTGGGCGGTGCTTTTGAAAAAGCATCCTTATTCTCACTGGGAATTATGCCCTATATCTCGGCTTCTATTATTATTCAATTAATGGGATCTGTTGTTCCTTACTTTCAAAGGCTTCAAAAAGAAGGCGAAGCTGGACGAAAAAAAATAACACAATTGACTCGATACGGAACTGTATTAATCTCTGTGATGCAGTCTTACAGTGTGGCTTTATTTTTAGAAAAAGAGTTACAAGTTGTTATTGATCCAGGTTTTCTTTTTAGATTTACAACAGTTGTCAGTATGGTTACGGGAACGATTTTCTTGATGTGGCTAGGCGAAAGAATGACAGAACGAGGCATCGGAAATGGTATATCAATGATTATTATGATTGGTATCGTTTCGAGACTTCCAAACGTGCTCATTAGCGAAATATCTCTTGTCCAGGAAGGTGTCCACAGTATTTTATCTGAAGTCATATTACTTGGCGTCATGTTTGTAATTGTCTCTTTTGTTGTTTTGTTGACGCAAGGGACGCGAAAAATTCCAGTCTCGTATGCAAAGCGCGTCGTGGGACGAAAAGTTTATGGCGGACAAAATACACATATTCCACTGCGAGTTAATACAGCCGGTGTGATGCCCATTATTTTTGCTCAAGCAATTATGTTTATCCCGAGTACCGTATCGATGTTTTTTACAGAAAGTGAATTTATGCAAGGGGTGATGAGATGGTTCAGTTTTGATCATCCATTTTATTGGTTGGTTTTTGGTTTGATGATTATATTTTTCACCTATTTTTACACAGCAATGGCATTCGATCCTGTGCAAGTTTCTTCTAATATGAAACAGCAGGGTGGGTTTATTCCAGGCGTAAGACCAGGAAAAAAAACCGCAGAATATATTGATAATATTTTAACACGCGTTACGCTCCCCGGATCTATTTCATTAGCATTTGTGGCAATATTTCCATATATCCTGATGCAAACTATGGAGGTTGGATATGATTTAGCTTCGTTTTTTGGTGGAACCAGTTTATTGATTATTGTGGGTGTTGCTTTAGATACACTTCAACAAGTTGAAAGTCATTTGATGATGCGCCATTACGATGGATTCTTATCAAAGGGTCGTATTCGTGGTCGGAGGAGAATGTAGTATGGTGCATACACGTTCAGAACGAGAGATTGGTTTAATTGCACAAAGTTGCCAGATTGTTGCAGATACTTTAGAAATGTTATCAACACATGTATTCCCAGGAAAGTCTTTGAAAACATTAGATACATTGGCTGAGGAATTTATTATTTCACGTGGAGCAAGACCTGCATTTAAAGGCTATATGGGTTTCCCATCCACTTTGTGTATCTCTGTTGATGATGTTGTCGTCCATGGAATTCCTACAAATGACGTCTTAAAAGAAGGGCAGATTGTAGGCATAGATTGTGGGGCTGAGCTCAATGGATATTATGGAGATCACGCCAGATCATTTTCGGTTGGGTCAGTTAATGCTGAAACCACAAAATTATTACAAATCACTCGAGAATCTTTAGAGAAAGGTATTGAACAAGCTATCCCTGGAAATTACGTGGGCGATATTGGAAATGCGGTTCAAAATCATGCGGAAAATCATGGCTACTCAGTTGTGAGAGAATTGGTAGGTCACGGTATTGGCACGGAATTGCATGAGGAACCACAAATTCCAAATTATGGTCAAGCTAAGCAAGGTTATCAATTACGAGCGGGAATGGTAATTGCAATCGAACCCATGATTAATATGGGTAAAAAAGAAATTTTTACAGGCAAGGATGGATGGTCCGTATATACAAAAGACGGTCAACCTTCAGCTCATTTTGAGCATACACTTGCGATTACAAATAATGGACCGGTAGTTTTAAGTCAACTGACTAAAAACGAAGTAACGGTTGATCAAAAACAGAAGGTAGAAAATAGAAAATGAAAGTTCGCCCATCAGTAAAAAAAATGTGCGCGAAATGCAAAATTATCAAGAGAAAAGGAACTGTCTTGGTAATTTGTGAAAACCCAAAGCACAAACAAAGACAAGGTTAGGAGATTCGAGTGGCGCGTATTGTCGGTGTAGATATACCTCGAAATAAAAAAGTAGCTTATGCTCTGAGATATATTCATGGTATAGGTTTAAGTACAGCAAACAACATTTGTGCAGAGGCGAAAGTTGATCCGGACATGCGTGTCCAGGAGATGACTGAGGAACACACGATTGCACTTCGAGATGCGATTAGTTCTCTGGGTATAAATGTTGAAGGTGAGTTGCGGTCCCAGACTGCGATGAATATTAAAAGATTAAAAGATGTTGGTTCATACAGGGGACTTCGACATCGTCGTGGGCTACCTGTAAATGGTCAACGGACGAAAACAAATGCCCGCACTCGCAAAGGTAAAAAGCGAACAATTGGGCTTGGTAAAAAAGAATAGGAATTATTGTGGCTGATAAAACAACTAAAAAAAAGAAAAAGAAAGTTTCAGATCCTAATGGGATTGCACATGTTAAGTCTTCGTTTAACAATACACATGTAACGTTGACAGATCAAATGGGTAATGTACTTGTTTGGGAAAAAGCAGGAACCTCAGGCTTTAAAGGATCAAGAAAAAGCACTGCTTATGCAGCGACAAAAGCTGGAGAGAAAGCTGCAGAACGTGCATTAGCAATGGGATTAACAAATATTGAAGTAAGAGTTAAAGGCCCAGGTGCTGGTCGTGAATCGGCTATTCGCGCTCTTGCTGTAACCGGATTACAAATTACATCTATAAAAGATGTAACGCCTTTACCTCACAACGGTTGTCGTCCACCAAAGCGTAGACGCGTCTAATCTGGAGAAATGATTTATGGCTAAAACAAAAACAGCAAAAGGGAAATTGGTCCGAAAGTTTGGTGAAAATATTTTTGGTAATCCAAAATATGATAAACTTTTAAACCGAAAACCTTATCAAGCAGGTCAGCATGGACAAGCACGGAGAAGGAAATTGTCCAACTATGGTATTCAGTTGGCTGAAAAACAGAAAATTAAATTCACGTATGGTTTGTTGGAAAAACAATTTAGAAATCTATTCCAAAAAGCAGATAAAATGGAGGGTGAAACAGGAACAAATATGATGCAACTTTTAGAGTGTCGTTTGGATAATGTTGTCTATCGTATTGGTTTCGCACCTTCTAGACCTTCTGCGAGACAAATGGTAAGTCATGCGCACTTTCTCGTTAATGGAAAGAAAGTAAACATTCCATCTTTTCGTGTTAAACCTGGTGACATTATTGAAGTCCGAGATAAAAGTAAAAAAATGGATATTATCCTCGAAGCAATGCGGAGAATAAAAGGTGATATGGATTTAGGCTGGTTAGAGCTGGATAAAGCCAAAATGAAAGGCATCTTTACCGCTATCCCAGATCGGGACGAAATGAATTTAACTGTTAACGAACAGTTAGTTGTTGAACTGTATTCCAAATAAAAATAATTAGGAGCTAATAATTACATGGCACAAGAAACAAAATTTAAAATTGAATTTGACGAAAAATCATTAACCGATACTTATGGTAAGTTTACCATGCAACCTTTGGAACGTGGTTACGGAACCACTTTAGGAAACGCAATGCGTCGGGTAATTATGACCAGTATTCCGGGTGCAGCCATTACCCATGTAAAGATTGATGGTGTTCAACATGAATTTTCAACCATTAAAGGTGTACAAGAAGATGCAGCTGATATCATTATGAATTTAAAGGAAGTCAAATTCAAATTGATGGATAATAATCCTGATAAAATCAATTTAACGATTAAAGGGAAAAAAGTTTTTACAGCGAAAGATCTTCAAAATGTGAGTGATCAATATGAGATATTGAATCCAGATCATTATATCACAGAAGTCAAATCTAATGGAAAATTAGAAATGGAATTACGAATTGGAATCGGCAAAGGCTATGTTTCTGCGGAAGACAATATATTGCCCAATACAACCCTTGGAACCAATGCCATAGATAGTATTTTCAATCCTGTTACAAAGGTTGCTTTTGATGTTAAGCCAGTTCCGGGCGCGAAAGAACCCATTGAGATTTTAACCATGGAAGTGCATACAAATGGATCAATCTCACCTGAAGATGCAACCGCTTATTCTGCAGAATATTTGAGAGAGCATTTGGCTTATCTTGAGGCGATTAGTAATCCAGAAGTATTGGAATTAACCAAGGGCGTTTCTGAGGAAACTATGGCGCTCAGAAAAATAATGAACCAAACGATCGATGAAATGGAGCTTTCTGTTAGAAGTTATAATTGCCTCCAAGCTGCTGGAATTAAATATATCCATGAGTTGGTAAGCAAAGAAGAAAATCAAATGTTGAAATACAAAAACTTTGGTAGAAAATCGCTCACTGAATTGGTTGAAAAATTAGATTCAATGGGCATTCATTTTGGAATGGACGTTGAAAGTATTATGGTGGAAGAAGGCTAAAATGAGACATCGCGTTAAAGGTAAAAAACTTGGACGAGTTCCCGCTCATAGACGAGCGACCCTTGCTAATTTAGCATCAAATTTGATTCTTCATAAAAAAATCAAAACTACTGACGCAAAAGCTAAAGCTCTTCGAATGTTCATTGAGCCACTGGTCACATTTGCAAAACGTGGCGATGTTCATGCAAGGCGACAAGTCATTAAGAAAATTCCAAGAAAAAATATAGTCAATATTTTATTTGACCAAATCGCTTCTGCTTGCGCTGATCGAAATGGCGGATATACAAGAATTACTAAATTAGGCTTTAGGGATAATGACCGCGCTTCGGTATCGCAAATCGAATTTATTGATCTTGTAAAAGAAAATGGAACTGAAGAAGTATCGTCTCAAAAATAAATATTTTTTTTGAATATGATGCGAAAAATATTCAAATCCCAAAAAAGAAGGGTAACATGCTATGTTGCCCTTCTTTTTTTTATCCCACAATGGTTGACGGCAAACAGCACATTCGATAAACGAATATTATGGGTAGTGCGTGATGCCATGACCTCCTCAGAATCCATTGATGAAATGCTTTCATTTGCGAAAGAAAACAATTTCAATCATCTTTTAGTGCAAGTTCGGGGTCGGGGAGATGCTTATTATCAATCTGAATTTGTTCCCCGTTCAACTTTGATTATCAAAGATGACTTTGATCCTTTGGACTATATTCTTTCAAAAGCTGAATCTTTAGATATTGAGATTCATGCGTGGCTCAATATGTATTATTTATGGTCTGCCTCTACAATGCCACTACAAAAAAAACATTTGTTATATACGAATCCAGAATGGTTGGACAAAGATTCATCGCAAAATAATGGCCTTCAACGAACCTTAAAAAATAAGGGGAATGAGGGATTTTATTTAGCACCTACTCACCCTGATGTTTCAAAATATTTAATGGATGTTGTTCGAGAACTTGTTCAAAAATATCCTGTAGATGGCATTCATCTCGATTATATTCGTTTTCATAAATTTGAATATGGAAAGAATCCAATTGGATTAGCATTTTATAATAAACATAGAGAAGAGCCCATGAATCTGAGCCTATCAATGCGAAGTATGCAAAATATTGATTGGAATAGATTTAAGCGAAAATCCGTCACAAAATTGGTTAAAGGCATTTCAAATATCATTCAAGAAAAAAATGAAAATTGTATATTGTCTGCAGCGGTAAAGCCTAATTTATATGAAGCGAAAAATGAGTTTGGTCAAGAATGGGATGTTTGGTTGTTAGCCGGTTATTTAGATTGGGCAATTCCTATGAATTACTTGCCAGAATTAGAAATATTTTCTACCAATATTCAAATCATTGATGATAATCTACCAAAGAAATATCGATCGAAAATTGTGATGGGCTTGGCAACGTATAATCAAAATCCTGATCAAGTAGAGGAAAAAATTAAATTTACACAACAAAGTGGTTTTAAAAATATTTGTCTTTTTTCTTATAATGTATTCAGAGATTCAGATGGGTATTTTGGACAAATTAAAAAACATTTGATTCCCTAATTAATAATTGAGGAGAATAAATTAAATGACAAAAAGAATAATTCATGCACCGACTGGCACTGATCTTGTCTGTAAAAATTGGCAGATTGAAGCCGCATATCGAATGATTCAAAATAATTTAGATCCTGATGTAGCTGAAGACCCAGATGAACTTATTGTTTATGGCGGAAAGGGAAAGGCAGCTAGAAATTGGGAATGTTACGATTTGATTCTCTCAACGCTAAAAAGATTAAATCCAGATGAAACATTGTTAATTCAATCTGGCAAACCAGTTGGTGTAATGCAAACCCATACGTGGAGTCCAAGAGTTTTAATAGCCAATTCTAATTTAGTCCCCAATTGGGCGAATTGGGATCATTTCAATGAGTTGGAGAAAAAGGGACTGATGATGTATGGTCAAATGACCGCTGGTTCTTGGATATATATTGGGACACAGGGCATACTTCAAGGCACATACGAAACATTTATTGCAGCATCCAAAACTCACTTCAATCAAGAAAATTTGGCAGGAAAATTAGTTTTAACAGCAGGATTGGGTGGAATGGGTGGGGCGCAACCTTTGTCAGTGAAAATGGCTGGCGGTGTGTCCATCAACATAGAAGTTGATCCACATAGAATTCAACGTCGATTAGAGACAGAATACCTTGATAAAACGACACATTCATTTGATGAAGCCGTAGATTGGGCTCAAAATGCGGTTAAAGATAAAGAAGCACTTAGTATTGGATTGCTTGGAAATGCTGCAGATATCGTGCCTCTATTTGCAAAAAAAGGTGTCATTCCGGATATAGTTACAGACCAAACTTCAGCCCACGATGAATTAGATGGCTATGTTCCTAATGAAATGTCGTTAAAAGACGCATTAAGCCTTCGCAAAAAAAATCCCAAAAAATATGTCCAGGAAAGTATTCGTGCCATGGGTGAACATGTTCGAGGAATATTAGCCTTAAAAAATAGAGGAGCAATAGCGTTTGATTATGGAAATAATTTACGAGCACAAGCAGAAAAAGCGGGCATTGAAAATGCGTATGATTATCCAGGATTCGTTCCAGCTTATATCCGACCTTTATTTTGTGAAGGGAAAGGACCCTTTCGCTGGGTAGCTCTATCTGGAAATCCTGATGATATATACAGAACCGACGCGTTAGTATTGGAACTATTTCCAGATGATAAACCTTTGCATAATTGGATTCACATGGCGCAAAAAATGGTTAAGTTTCAAGGATTGCCCTCGCGGATTTGTTGGCTAGGATATGGCGGTCGCGCTAAACTGGGTGTGGCGATAAATAAACTTGTGGCATCGGGAGAAATATCTGCTCCTATCGTGATCGGACGAGACCATTTAGATACGGGCTCTGTTGCGTCGCCCTATCGAGAAACTGAATCGATGAAAGATGGATCCGATGCGGTAGCTGATTGGCCATTATTGAATGCTTTAAGTAATACGGCCAGCGGAGCGTCGTGGGTGTCGATTCATCATGGTGGCGGCGTTGGCATGGGTTATGCTATTCACGCTGGACAAGTGATTGTTGCTGATGGAACACCCGAAATGGAACTGCGTCTTCAACGGGTTTTGACCAATGATCCTGGATCTGGTGTCATACGTCATGCGGATGCTGGATATAATGATGCAATTGAGAATGCAAAAAATTGGGGCATTGATATTCCGAGTCACCAAAAATAATATGAGTCTCATCCTAAAAAATATCAAAAATTGCGTAACATGGGATTCAGAGCGTGGAGGTATGCTCATCCATGAAAATATAGATATTGCAATTGAGAAAGATCAAATTGTTGAAATGGGTGCTCATTTAGGCTCAGCTGATCATGCCATTGATTGCTCAAAAAACTTGGTGACGCCCGGTTTTGTTGATTCTCATACTCATCCTGTATTTTTAGAGGGACGAGAAAAAGAATTTTCCATGCGATTGCAAGGTGTAAGCTACGAAGAAATTGCACGTGCTGGAGGCGGTATTGTTTCGAGCGTTTCTGGAGTCAGAGAAGCAAGTGAAGAAATGCTCATTAAAAAAATGACAGAACGGATGGATACATTTTTATCTTTAGGCACCACTACCATCGAAGCGAAAAGTGGGTACGGTTTGGATAAAGATTCAGAATTAAAATCTCTTTCTGTCATTGACAAAGTCAATCAAGCTCATGCGATTGATATTCATCCAACATTTATGGGTGCTCATGCGATACCTCAAGAATTTAAAAATGATCCAAATGCTTATGTTCAATTAATTTGTGAGGAAATGCTTCCAGCTGTTCGCAAACAAGGTATTGCAGAATATTGTGATGTATTTTGTGAAAATGGATATTTTTCCAGTGATATGTCCAAAAAAATCCTTTTGACTGCGAAAGAGCATGGTTTAAAAATTAGACTTCATGCAGATGAATTTCAGAACTCTTTAGCAGCAAATTTAGCAGGGGAATTAAATGCAGTATCAGCAGATCATCTTATGGCAATTAGTGACGAAGGCATAAGAGCGTTGAAGGAAAATAATGTAATCGCAACCTTATTGCCAGGCACAACATTTTTCTTAGGAAAAACAGAATATGCACCTTATGCGAAAATGAAAGCCCTTGGTCTTGATATCGCTTTAGCGACTGATTTTAATCCGGGTTCGTGCCACATACAATCCATGCCATTTATTCTTTCATTGGCTTGTATTTATCTAAAAATGGATATTTTGGATGCCATCAAGGCGACAACAGTGATGGGGGCAAAAGCATTGCAAGTTGAGGACGAAAAAGGCTCCTTAGAAGTAGGGAAGAAAGCGGATATTGTCATTTGGGATTTAGTGGATCCTATTCAAATTCCATATTCTGTCAGCAAGGATTGTATTGATACTGTAATAAAAAATGGAAAAATATTCAAAAATTCGTAAGGAGCGATTGAACAAGCGAAAGGTGCATTGTAAATTTCGTAGCTTTTTTTGACAGATTTATGATGGCGTCGTACCCAAGCGGTCTAAGGGGCCGGTTTGCAAAACCGTTATTCGCCGGTTCGAATCCGGCCGACGCCTCGCATAAACACATTTAATGGATTGCCCGGGTGGTGGAATTGGTAGACACTATGGACTTAAAATCCATTGTCCGTAAGGACGTGCCGGTTCGAGTCCGGCCTCGGGTACGAAAAGGGAGCTTTTCCGAGCTCCCTTTTCCATTTTTATATCATTCTAATAAAAACCATCATAATTCTAGGAATATCGTTTTCAAAGCTCATTCGTAAGCTTCTAAGTTCAGGGATAGGATTTTTAAAGATTAGGAGGAGTTTGTGGCAGAAAACGTAATAGAATTTAATGATCAAAATTTTGAATCAGAGGTAGAGAAATCTGATCTTCCCGTGCTGGTAGATTTTTGGGCTGTTTGGTGTGGACCGTGTAAGGCAATCGCGCCAGTCATTGCAGAAATCGCAGATGAGTATGCTGGACGGGTAAAAGTTGGGAAATTGGATGTAGATAATAACAGCCAAACGGCGGTTAAATTTGGCATTCGAAGTATTCCAACACTGCTCATCATGAAAAATGGATCGGTGGTCAATCAAATGGTTGGGGCTGTTCCAAAAAATAATATAGAATCATTATTAAACGAAACATTAGAAAACTAGAATAGGGAATATGCATAAAGAAATCATCATTATTGGATCGGGTCCAGCAGGCTTTACAGCTGCTATTTATGCCGCGCGTGCTAATTTGACACCTCATATTTTTGAAGGTACACAGCCAGGCGGTCAATTGACCATTACAACGGATGTTGAAAATTATCCGGGATTTCCGAAAGGAATTATGGGTCCAGAATTGATGGATGAGTTTCGAAGCCAAGCCAAACGATTTGGGGCGACGAGCGAGTTTAAATCCATCACGAAAGTTGATTTTTCACAAAGACCTTTTAGACTATGGTCCGGTGGTGACGAATATACGGCAGATGCTGTCATTATTTCGACAGGAGCATCTGCGCGGTTACTTGGATTGGATGCGGAAAAAGAACTCATGGGCTTTGGCGTTTCTGCTTGTGCCACGTGTGATGGTTTTTTTTATAAAGGCAAAAAAGTCTTGGTCGTAGGCGGGGGAGACTCTGCTTTAGAAGAAGCAACTTTTTTGACAAAGTTCGCATCGGATGTAGGTTTGGTTCATCGTAGAGATGAATTCCGAGGTTCGCAAATTATGAGAGATCGAGCGTTGGGAAACCCAAAAGTTCACGTCCATTGGAATTCTGTGGTCGAAGATATCATTGGCACGAAAGAAACGGGCGTTACTTCTGTAATCTTGAAAGATACGCAATCGGGTGAAACGAGAGAAGAAACGTGTGACGGGATTTTCATGGCAATTGGTCATGCACCAAATACTCAATTATTCAAGGATCAACTTGAATTGGATGATGCAAATTATATCATTACTAAACCAGATAGTTCGTACACAAGTATTGACGGAGTATTTGCTTGCGGAGATGTGCAAGACCATACGTATCGTCAAGCGATTACGGCCGCAGGGTCGGGATGTATGGCTGCAATTGATGCAGAGCGCTGGTTAGAATCTCAATAAAGTAAAACGCATATATTATTCCCTTTTCTGCTCTAAAAGGAGACACAAATGGCTGCTCAGAAAAGACTGATTTTTGAAATAAAAAATCTAAATAAAACAATAAACGGCGAACAAGTCGTTAATATCCGAAAACTTGAATTCCATCCTGGAGCTATCTATGGCATTGTTGGAAATGCTGGTTCGGGCAAAACAAAATTAATGGAATTGTTAGCTGGGGAAAATGCAAAAACATCTGGTGTCCTCAAATTTGATGATGAATCATATACGACAAATTGGTTAGGGAAAGTAAACCCTCATCCGGAAATTTATTATTCTCATAGCTCGAGACATTTAAATCCAAATAAAACGACGAAACAAATCGTCAATAACCTATATAAGAAAAAAGAGAATATCATTTTTAAACGCTATTTTTCTTCAGGATCTGCTAAGGGATTGTGGGAGAAAAAACTTTCCCTATTTTCACCTGGCGAACTTGATTGGTTTAGTTTGGTTCTTTCTGTTGAAAGTGATCCTCGCGTATTGCTTATCGATGATTATGCTTTGAGATTAAGTAAGGTTCGGGAACAAGATTTCAGATCTCAATTAAAGAGAATGAATAGAAATCTAGGTACCACAATTATTTTGACCAGTGCTAGTGATCGTGATTTAGAGCAATTTGCCTCTGTATTGGTTTATGTGGATAACGGTCATATCTCCAAAATCAGATCAAGCACTAGGACAAAAGCGCCTCAAAAAAGAAAACCAAAACCACAAAGCAAAAGAAGGACAAAAAAGCCGAATTAAATCGTTGCATTACAGATGTGTGTTTGTAAACTCACAGTATAAAATGAAATACACATGCATCGTTTTTTAAAACTAGTTCTTCTGCTTCTTTCTTTATTAGCGAGTCAACCAGACCAACGATTTCGTGCATTTGATTGGGTGACTTATCGAGATCCAGGCTCCATAAGCTCCATAAGCGAAGGTTATATTTATACATATTTTGCCTCTTCAAATGGAGGAATTTATCGCTTCCACAACAATGGAAACTTTTTTGATCATCCCATAAGCATGGCGCAGGGATTAAAGAGTCAAACCATCCATGCGGTTCATTTTGATAAAAACACAGGTATTCTTTGGGCCGGCTTACCAGAAATTATACAATATACGTATACACGTGAGGGGCAATGGAATCAAATCTCATTTTCTGATTTAGGTTTGTCGTCTCAAGATAGAATAAACGCAATTGGTTCATCACCTGATTATCTTTGGGTGAAAGCAAAAGTTATATACTTAAAGTTAGATCGTTCGTCTGGTATTTTATTAGGGCAATATCCATTTCCTGACGAAGGAAATATTCAATGGAGTAGTGAATACAAAGATATAATTAAACCATCAGAAAATTTATGGATTAATTATTCGGTGATGTCCAATTGGATGTGGACGGGACAATATTTTATAGATCCTTATGGAAGAAATGTAGATATCACGACTTTTTATCTGGGAAAGAATAATGATATTTGGTTGGGAGGATCAGATGGAACCCTGTTTTTAGGTGATCATAATATGGAGGTACTTTTCCCATATGCGATTGGTCCGCTTAGTTCAAACTTTTCTACTATATCTAAATTTGAAGATGAAATTTGGTTAGCCGGTCCGAATCGCTTTAATACAAGTGGGGTTACGAGAATGTTTTTCAAAACTTTAGAATTTGATCATTATGAATCAGATATTACCATCAATATGTATCCTATGAATATCAATGATATCTTAAATTTAGGTGATAATATTTTTTTTGCTGGCGATGATGGACTACAGCTTTACGATAAAGATGATGATTATTGGCGATTTTTAGGTGCTGAACGTGGTATTCCTATTGGGAAGATAAACACTTTAGCTAAAGATAATAGTCATTTATGGCTTGGTGGAATCAATGGATTGGCACGTTTAAATTTAAAAAAATATCGTAACGAACCGTCGGGTATTGAGGATATATTTGATTTTCAAAATATCCAGAAATTATTTTTGACTCATGGTGATTTATGGATTGCGACTTGGAATAATTTGTATATTTTTGATACAGAAAATCCTGAGCTTAAAACATTCAAAGATAAAGGCTATTTCACATTGGGTGGACCCTTTACTGGCTTTAATGAAATTGTATTTAATGATGGATACCTTTATATCGCTTCCAATCAAGGGATTCTTTCTTTTGACTATGATACAGAAAATTGGACAAAAATTATTGATGCCAATGTTTATGCAGGAAAAACAATTGAATCCATGGCCATTTCAGGGAAATATTGTTTTTTAGGTTTTCGTAACAAGTTCATTCGAATTGATATTCTTGATAAATATCAAAAAGAATATGACTTTCCTTTCCTTGGCACGGTAAAAGACCTTTATATTTCGGGTCAATATATTTACTTAGCGACAACAGAAGGGTTAACAAAATTCAAATGGACCGTAGATCGATGAAAAAAATACTACTATTATTGCTTATGATTTCCATGGGATTAAGTGCTTCTCAGTGGGGGAAAGAGAATCGCAATAAAAAACTATCCCTAATTCACCGATTTATCATTGCAAGTTTCAGCGAAGCAGAAACGGCAGACTCGGTTCGGGTTGTGGCTTATATCGAAATTCCTTATCGGACGATTCAATTCATAAAAAAAGATAATACATTTCTTGGATCTTATGAAGCGTCCTTATCTTTAAGTGAAAAAAAAGGTGGACAAATTAATCGAAAAATATGGAAAGAAAATATTATTGTTGATTCCTACGATCAAAGTAAATCGTATAGACGAAATATTAAGCATTCAATTGAGTTTATTGTCCCAAAAGGAGAATTTGTTCTTAAAGGGGAATTGGTCGATTTAGATACACGGAAAAAAGGGATAAAAACAAAAAAGATATCTTTTCGAGACACCCAAAAAACTCCCGCATTACTACCGCCTGTTTTTATGTTACCTTTTCCTGGAGACTGGGGGTTTAAACCAGATCTTATCCCAACACTCGGACAGAGAGTTCGCCCAGTAGAAGATGATATAAAAATGATGATTTCTGGTTTCGTTAATCCGGGTGACTACGAAATTAATGTTACAATAATTGACAGAGAAGGCGACGATACATTATACAATAAAATCATTGAAAATAATGAAGCAAAATATTTCACCAATTATGTTTCCATCCCTGCATCAAAGTTGACAAAATTAAAATATGAATTTTTAGTTATCCTGTCTCAAAATGGCAAAAAAGATAAAGAAATTGGACGGATGACCCTGGCGAGAGCGGGTATATCTAAAACTGTAACGGATATTGAATTTGCATTGAAACAAATGAAATATATTCTAAATAGCGATGAGCGTCGATTATTGAAAAAGACGAACAAGGATAATTGGGATGAATTATTTATACAATTTTGGAAAGAGCGCGATCCAGATTCGAGCACCGTTAATAACGAGTTGATGGAAGAGTATTATGAACGGGTAGATTATGCGATGGAACATTTTGATTCATGGCAAGAAGGATGGCGAACCGATATGGGCATGATTTATATTTTATTTGGTCCGCCCAATGAAATCCAACGATATAATGCTAATTATAACCAAATTCGTCAAGTTTGGCGATATCACCATATTAGTAAATCATTTACCTTTCTTGATGAGAATGGATTTGGAGATTATCGACTTGAAACGCCATTTATCACGCCAGGATTTTAATGATTGAACGTTTTTCCCATAGTAGTTTACAGACCTTTAAAAAGTGTCCAGCTCAATTCAAAATTCGATATATTGATAAAGTTCGAAAAAAAGACGAAGGCATTGAGGCTTTCATGGGGAAACGAGTTCATGAGGCAATTGAATTTCTGTATGAAACTGTCTTAAAAGGGCAAATCCCTTTCGTAGATCATATTGTCGATTATTATCGTGAAATATGGGCAGAACATTGGCATAATCGTATTTCCCGTGTTGATAGCGCCATGAAACCAGCAGATTACTTACGCACAGGTGAAGAATGCATTGTGAGATATTATCGTAAGCATCAGCCCTTTCATCAGCCAATAAAAGGAAACGAAGTTGAACTAGATTTCTTTTTGGATGAGAATAAACAATACCAAATGAAAGGCTTTATCGACCGTTTGGATAATTTAGGGAATGGACATTGGGAAATCCATGATTATAAAACATCCAAAAGAGCTTTAGGGCAAAAAGCGGCAGATAATGACGAACAATTGGCATTATACCACTTTGCATTAAAACAAAAATATAAAAATGTGGAAAAGGTAGATTTAGTGTGGCATTTTCTTAGGCATGGTATTGAAAGACGTTCATCGAGAACGGAGGAACAGCTTGTCGCATTATCTAATAAATGTCAAAGTTCCATTGATACCATTAGAGATTTTATTCAAAAAGGTGGGGCATTTTATCCCAAGCAATCCATGCTTTGTAACTGGTGTTATTATTGGGAGGAATGTTCAGCAAAAGATGGAGCAAACCCCTTTATAGGAAGAGATAGATAGTATATGTTAAAGATAAATATGAAAGAAATTGAAGCATTGAAAACATTATTGTCCTCCGATGTAGATCTTGGCAAAGACGAGGATATATTGAGACATTTAAAAAAACGCTTAACGCCGACTGGGAAGGTTGAACTTTTTATAGATGGAGCCTCAAACCTTCAAAAAAAAACAGCTGGCTTAGGCGGCATATTTTATCGAAAGGGTGTTGAGCTATTTACTTTCGCTGAATTCCGACCAAACTTGACAAACAATGAAGCAGAATACGGCGCATTAATATTTGGGCTAGAAAAAGCAATAGAGTTAAGATTGAATCAGATTGACATTTATTCTGATAGTGAATTAGTCGTTCGTCAAATCATGGGGCAATACAAAGTGAAGAATGAACGAATGGCTGTATTGCACAAAACTGCCCATGATTTATTAGATGAATTTGAACAGTGGACAATGACGCATGTTCGTCGTGAAAAAAATACAAGAGCCGATGCTTTAAGCAAAGAAGGCATACAAATCGGATCATAATTACTTTCTCAATTATAAAGCTTTTTAATGCATCTAAAAGCTAATTCAATATAGTTTCACTCTTTAGTTTAACTCTCTTGTAAAAAATCAAATTCATTCCTAATTTCCCCCGCTGAAAAGTGGGTTGAGACACCCACTTTTCTTTTGTATGACAATGGATAATACATTTACAGAAATACAGAAAGTGATGGAGCCCAATTTGGTATTGTTGGATATCAAAGAGGACGAGTCTGCCCAAATGATAAGAATCATAATTGATTCGGAGCGACCCGTTACGCTTGAAGATACGGTTGGTTTGATGAAAACAGTGAACAATGATGAAACGCTTATGTCGTTGTTTCCAGAATCATATCGTTTAGAGATTACTTCTCCAGGGATGGGTGCTGAATTGAAGCGAAAATTTCAATTCCGAAAAAATGTGGGAAAAATCTTAGAAATTAAAGTCGTAGAAAACGGAGAATATATCAAACGACTTGGTTTGTTGTCAGATGCAAATGAGAACGAGATTACGATTGAGCAAGATGGAGAATCATTTTGCTTTGATTATGATGCAATAAAATCAGCAAAAATTAAAATTTCATTCAATTGAACTAGGGGAGAAGAAAATTGATAAATAGAGAACTCATCGAGGTATTTTCAGAAATTGCAAGAGAAAAAAATGTTGATCGATCTGAATTAGCAACCATTATGGAAGACCTATTCCTTCACGTTATTGAAAAAGAATATGGCGATTCATCAAATTGTAGTGTGATTGTAAATCTAGATAAAGGCGAAATTGAAATTTATGCGGAAAAAACAATTGTAGAAGAAATTGATGATTATAAAGTAGAAATCACGCTCCAAGACGCTTGCGAAAAAGAACCTGATGCTGCGGATGATTTGGAGATTGGAGATGTATTTGTTGAAGTGATTGATCCTCGTATTTTTGGTCGACGCTTAGTCATGACCGCGAAACAATTTTTTGCGCAAAGAATTCGAGATGTAGAGCGAAACTATGTTTTTGAAGATTATTCTAACCGAGTAGGTGAGATTATCATTGGTGTTGTCAAACAAGTGCAAAGAGATAATGTTTTTGTTGACATCGATCGCGCCGAACTTCGTATGCCGAAGAGAGAACAGATCTCATCGGAGCGATATCGTCGTGGTGACACCATCCGCGCTGTTATTAAATCTGTTGAAGTTACATCAAAAGGTCCTGAGATTATAATCTCTCGAAGTGACAATCATTTTCTTTACAAATTATTTGAAATGGAAGTGCCAGAAATTGAAGATAGTATTATTGAAATATCTGCCATTGCGCGTCAACCCGGTGAGCGAGCAAAAATTATTGTTCAATCTAATGACCGTCGAATTGATCCTGTTGGCGCTTGTGTTGGTATGCGTGGAAGTCGAATCCAAGCGATTGTTCGTGAGCTCAATAACGAAAAAATTGATATTGTAAACTTTAGCGAACAAGCTGAGATTCTTATTACGAGAGCTTTATCGCCTGCAACGCCAGTCAACCTTTATATTGATGATGAAAACAAACATTGTGAAGCTATTTTTGATGACGATGAGCTAAATTTTGCGATTGGTCGAAACGGAATGAATATCAATTTAGCGTCTCGTATCACAGAGTATCGCATTGATGCGTATGGTCGGAATGATTATGAACGAAAGCAAGCAGATCAAAATACCGATTTGATAGAGATACCAGGCATATCGGCTACGGCTGCAAAAAATCTTGCTACAGTTGATGTGCATACCATTTCAGATTTGACAGAATCAGACGAAAGCGACTTATTAAATGCTAAAGGTGTGAGTGAGAGTTTGCTAGAGAAAATTTATACAGCTGTGGAAGCATTTATTGAACGTGAAATTCCGCAAGATGAAGATGACTTACCAAGCGACATTGTCGATATCGCGCTGGATTCAGAGGGAAAGTCCGAAGCTGAAAATAATGAAAATATAGAAGAAGAGGTTAAGTAAACGAATGGCAAAAGGTGTAAGAATATTTCAAATTGCCAAGGAATTAAATATCTCCCATACTGATATTTTATCCTTTCTAAAAACACAAAATATCCAAGTGGGGAGCCATATGTCTCCTGTCGATGATGACGTTTATCAAGTCATTATTGCAGAATTTGCCAAGGATAAAGCAAATGTTGAGCGTTTTCGAAAGGAGCAAGTTCGCAAAGAAATTCATGACACACGACTTAAGGTAGAGCAAAAAGACCACAAAAAACTTCAGATATTATCTTTATCAAAACAACGAGAATTAGAAAAAGCTGAGAAGGAAATTGCCCTAAAGCAAGCGGAAGAAAAAAAACGTGCAGAAGTTGAAAAGGAAAAAGAAAAGGCATCTCTAGAAAAACAAGAAGCTAAAGAAAAAGCATCTCAGGAAGAAAAGAAGACTAAAGAAACGGAATCAAAAAATAAACTGCGATTAAAGAAAACAGTTTCGATGCCAAAGAAGAAATTAAGAAAAATATCACTCGCAGATATAAAATCTGAAATAGGGCTTTCAAGTAAAAATGGTCCAGGGAAAAATAGAAAGAAGGAAGTTGTCCAAAAAAGTGTAAAAGATGCTATCCGTCAAACAATGGCGAAAATGGACACTAAAATAAAGAAAAAGACTTATAAGAGGTCAAGTAAAGAAGAAGAAGATGTAGAAGTATCACCTGATACGCTTACGCCCATCAAAATTTCTGAATTTTCAAGTGTAGAAGAAGTAGCAAAACATTTTTCAGTTACGCCAAGTGATGTGATTCAAAAATGTATTGGTTTAGGTATGTTAGCAACAATTAATCAAAGATTAGATTGGGATGTTATTGAATTGCTATCAGAAGATTTCGGTTTTATTGCTGAAAAAATGAAAGATGTTGGTGAAGAACTATTTTCGATGGAAGACTCTGAGGAAGATATGGAAAATGCGGTTCCTCGCGCTCCCATCGTGACCGTGATGGGACATGTTGATCATGGAAAAACATCTTTGTTAGATTATATCAGGAAAGAAAATGTTGTCTCTGGTGAATCTGGTGGTATTACTCAGCATATTGGTGCTTATAAGGTGGATGTTGGAGATGAAAAATTTATTACATTTTTAGACACACCGGGTCACGAAGCTTTTACGGCTATGCGCGCAAGAGGGGCACAAGTGACTGACGTTGTTGTGCTTATTGTTGCTGCTAATGATTCTGTAATGCCACAAACCATTGAAGGCATTAGCCACGCAAAAGCGGCAAATGTGCCATTGATTATAGCCATTAATAAAATGGATGTTCCAGGTGCAGATCCAGAGAAAGTGCGGCGAGAATTGTCTGAGCACGACGTTTTGGTCGAGCAATGGGGCGGAAAAGTCCAATCCGTTGAAATCAGTGCAAAAACAGGAGCAGGAATTGACGAATTAATGGACTCTCTCATTCTTGAAACTGATGTCTTAGATCTTAAAGCAAATCAAAAAACTTTAGCAAAAGGAAGCATTATTGATTCAAAGCTTGATCGCGGATTAGGTCCGGTAGGTACTGTATTAGTCCAAAAGGGTGTTCTTAGAGTTGGCGATCCATTTCTTTGTAGTGATTTCTCAGGAAAAGTAAAAAGTATTATGAATGAACGTGGGGAACGCCTACAAGAAGCCTTTCCCTCTGATGCGGTTCAAATTCAAGGTTTTGATCAAGTGCCTCAATCTGCTGACATGTTTAGTGTGGTTGAAAACGAAAAAGATTTAAAGCGTATTGCCTCAGAACGTCAGCGCGTTCGAAGAGAAATAGAACATAAGAAAATCGCATTTTCACTTGATCATATGTCTTCCTTAATTGCAGAAGGTACGATGAAAAATCTTCCAATTATCGTCAAGGGTGATGTGGATGGTTCTATTGAAGCTTTATCAGAGACATTAGAAAAAATGAATACAGATGAAGTAGGCATTAAAGTTATCCATAAGGCGGTAGGCATGGTCACAGAATCTGATGTTTTATTAGCGGAAGCCTCAAAAGCTGTGATTGTTGGATTTCATGTTCAGGTCAGTTCAAATGCAAAATTGCAAGCGAAACAGGCGGGTGTTGACATTCGAACTTACAATGTTATCTATCAAGCTGTTGATGAATTGAAGCTAGCCTTAGAAGGGTTGTTAGAGCCAGATAAAGTGGAAGAAATGTTGGGGCAAGCCATTGTTCAAGAGCAATTCAAAATCCCAAAGATTGGTTTTATTGCTGGATCAAAAGTGACAGAAGGATTGATTATTCGAAATGGAAAAGCACGTGTGATTCGTGATGGTGAAGTCGTTTGCGAAGGATTGATTAATTCCTTGAAACGATTTAAGGATGATGCAAAAGAAGTGAAAGAAGGCATGGAATGTGGTATTGGTGTGGATGGCCTTAAAAAGTTTCTTCCTGGCGATATCATTCAAGTCTATGAAATCCGAGAAGTTAAACGGAAATTAGAAACGAGTTGAAATCACAAAAACCGTATAAAAGAACAGATCGCGTTGGGAATCAAATTCTAGATATTTTAGGTCAAGTTCTCTTTAAATATATAGATTTATCTCATATCGGATTTGTAACCTTTACCCATGTTGACATTGCGCCAGATTTCAGAACTGCTAAAGTATTTTATAGTATATTAAATCCAAAAATTGATCTCAAAAAAGCTGACATTGAAATTAATCAAAGACGAAAGGCTTTTAAAAAATTTATGAGCCCTGAATTGACCATCAAACATACACCTGATTTGAAATTTCATTACGACCCTTCCATGGAGTATGGTGAAAAAATAGATCGATTATTACATAATATTGATCCGAACGATGAGCATGCTGATTAATATTAGAAAAGAAGCAGGTTGGACCTCTTTTGATGTGGTTAGAAAAATTCGTGGCATTACAGGTGAAAAAAAGGTAGGCCATGGTGGAACGCTAGATCCCTTTGCAGAAGGTGTTCTAATCATTGGAACAGGAAAACATACCAAAACTTTATCCTCCGTTTCAAATACACACAAAAGTTATGAAGCTGTCATCAAGTTAGGTGAGGAAACGGATACACTTGATACAGAAGGAAAAATCATTAAAAGTGCACCTATCCCAGATTTATCACATGATACTATTCAGACCGTGTTACGCTCATTTCTTGGAATACAAATGCAAATACCGCCCATGTATTCAGCGAAAAAAGTGAAGGGGAAGCGGCTTTACAAAATGGCACGAGAAGGAAAAACTATCGAAAGAGAGCCTGCTGAAATCACAATTAATAAAATTGAATTAATCAATTTTTCAAATGATAGAATTACATTTTCTAGTAATTGCTCAAAAGGAACTTACATTCGAGTTTTAGGAAGTGATATTGCGAAAAAATTGGGAACGGTTGGATATTTAATCGAGCTTGTTCGAACAGATGTAGGTGATGTTAATATTAAAGACACATTAACGATTCAAGAATTTCAGGAAAAATGGAAGTCTATCAGTCTATAGAATCTTGCCCTGAACTGGATAATTCTGTTCTGACAATTGGCTCTTATGATGGTCTGCATCGTGGACATCATGAAGTGGTTCGTAATGTTGTTTCTCATGCGAAAGCGCTGAAAACACAATCGATTGTTGTTACGTTTGACCCACATCCTAGGCACTTGTTGGATCCACCCGCAGATAAATGGCCTTTAATTATGAGTATGGATCAAAAAATAAAGGTTCTACAATCGTTGGATGTGGATATTGTATTGGCTATCCCTTTTACAAAACCCTTTTCAAAAACAACAGCTCAATTGTTTATGGACCATATAATTTTACCCAAATTAAATCCAAAAAAAATAATCATTGGTTATGATCATCATTTTGGTTTCAAAAGAGAAGGAACGCCAGCATTTTTATCAGCTTATTGCCACAATCACCAAATTGATATAGATATCATGAAACCAATCAAAGATGAAGATATTGTGATTTCTAGTTCTCGCATTAGAGAATTAATTTTATCTGGATTTATTAGGCGCGCGAATTATGAGTTAGGATCTATTTATGGAATAGCAGGTCGTGTGTGTCAAGGTTCAGGACGAGGAAAAGGCTTAAACTTTCCTACTGCAAATATCCAGCCCATTGAGAAAAATCAACTTTTGCCCAAGCCAGGTGTTTATTTTGTGAGAGGAAGGATTATTGGACTTAGTCCCTTCGGTATGTGTAACTTTGGCATTCGACCAACGTTCGATGAGCAAGAACTTGTAATTGAAGTTCACTTTTTTCAGGAGCAGTTGGATGATATATATGATAAGATCATCATGGTTGAATTTTTAGAACGGATACGAGATGAGAAAAAGTTTCCTTCCCCAAATAAATTAATAGAACAATTAAAAAAAGATAAAGCCCGATGTTTAGAACTTCAGGCCAAATACGAATAAAGGAGCAATAATATGCCATTAACAAAAGAAGAAAAAACTGAAATCGTCGGTCAATTTGGAAAAGACGGAAACGATTCAGGATCAGCAGAAGTGCAAATTGCACTTTTCACAAAAAGAATTCGTCAGTTGACGGAACATGCAAAAGTGCATAAAAAAGATCACCATACTAAACGAGGTTTAGTGCAGTTGGTATCTCAGCGTAAAAAGATGCTGAAATACCTGGTGAAAACAAATCCAGATTCCTATGTAAAAACCATTAAGGATTTAGGAATTCGTGGATAAGAACAAACAAAGAAAAGAAAACAAGAAAGAAGAAGAAAAGAAAATGATAAGAAAAGAAATGAATCTTGCAGGCAGGACGCTTGCAATTGAGACAGGAGAAGTAGCACGTCAATCAGATGGATCCGTAATGGTCTATTATGGAGATACAACCGTCTTGGTCGCAGTGAATGCTGCGAAAACAGCAAGAGAAGATATTGATTATTTCCCTTTACAGGTTGAATATAGAGAAAAACATTATGCGGGTGGAAAAATACCAGGTGGATTTTTTAAGCGTGAAGCACGTCCATCAGAGCACGAAGTTTTAACAAGTCGTCTCACAGATCGCCCCATACGTCCTTTGTTTCCAAAAGGATTTAAAAACGAAACACAAATTATGATTACGGTATTAAGTAGCGATGGTGAAAATATGCCCGATGTTTTGGCAGGTGTTGGTGCATCGGCAGCATTAAGTATTTCGTCTATTCCATTCAATGGTCCTATTGCGACTGTTCGTGTTGGAAGAAAAGGAGATGAATTTATTCTGAACCCCACTCGAACAGAAATGGGAGAATCCGATTTAGAATTGATTGTTTCAGGGAATGAAGCTGCGGTAGTTATGGTTGAAGGTGAAGCAGAGGAATTACCTGAAAATACCATATTGGAAGCATTAAATTTTGCTCATAAGCACATTAAAACACTGATTGATTTCCAAAAGGAACTTATTGCTGCTTGCGATGTGACAAAAAGAGAGTTGGATTTACCTTCTGAAAATGAAGCGCTTTCAAAAGCGGTTATGGACAAAGTGGGGAATAAGATTACTGAGATTGTTAAGGTTGTAGATAAACATGAAAGAAATGATGCTAAGTCAGTTTTAGTAGATGAAGTGAAAGAATCCCTTGCAGAATCTTTTCCTGATATGGAGAAAGATATATCTGCCATTATTGGGGATGAATTCAAAGCAGGATTTCGTGAACGCATTTTAGCTGAAGGTGTGCGGAGTGATGGACGTTCAACGACGGAGATTCGCCCGATTACGATTAAGCCGAAATTCTTGCCCAGGACTCATGGATCTGCCTTATTTACTCGTGGCGAAACCCAAGCATTGGTTGTAACAACGCTTGGCTCTAAACGTGATGAAATGATTGTAGATAGCATGGATGAAGATTATAAGAAGAATTATTATCTTCATTACAATTTTCCTCCTTATTGTGTCGGTGAAACTGGTAGAATTGGCTTCACGAGCAGACGCGAAATTGGGCATGGTAATTTAGCGCAACGGGCATTAAAACCGGTTATGCCAAACTATGATGATTTTCCATATACACTTAGACTTGTCTCTGAAATTATGGAATCGAATGGTTCCTCTTCAATGGCTTCAGTTTGTGGTGGATCTGTTTCAATGATGAGTGCAGGTGTCCCGCTAAGAGAACATGTTTCTGGGATTGCAATGGGACTCATTACAGATGGAAAACGTCATGCAGTTTTGAGTGATATTCTTGGGATGGAAGACCATTTAGGCGATATGGATTTTAAGGTTACAGGATCCAGTAAAGGAATTACTGCGATTCAGTTAGATCTTAAAATTGAAGGCATTTCTTTTGAATTGCTCACAGAAGCACTTGAGCAAGCGAAAGAAGGTCGGATGCATATTATTGGTCTCATGAATGAAGCGATCCCTGAAGCGGGTGAGCTATCAGATTTTGCACCAAGAATCTTAAGCATGCAAATCAATCCAGAAAAAATTGGTGCTTTGATTGGACCTGGTGGAAAAAATATCAAAAAGATCATTGAAGATACAGAATGTGAAGTGAACGTAGATGATGATGGAACTGTTACCGTTGCTGGTGCTGATGCAGCAAAATGTAATGATGCGCTTGAATTAGTTCGTGCCATTACATTTGAGCCAGAAGTGGGAATGGAATTTGAAGGTAAGGTTACACGTCTCATGACGTTTGGTGCTTTTGTTGAATTCGCTCCAGGTCGCGAAGGTTTAGTTCATATCTCTGAATTAAATTGGGCGAGAACGGAGCGAGTAGAGGATGTATGTAAGCCAGGTGATTCTATGAAAATCAAACTTATGAAGATTGATGATCAAGGGCGACTCGATTTCAGTCGGAAAGCCTTAATGGAAAAGCCAGAAGGTTGGACACCACCACCACCACGGAAACCGCGAGATAATCGTGATGGTGGAAAACGTCCGTTTAGAAAGAAAAGATTCTAAACTAGGTGAAGATAGGCGTTCCAAAGGAAATAAAAATCCATGAAAACCGTGTGGCTTTAACGCCACACGGGGCTCTTGAGTTAATTAAAGCTGGGCACGAAGTTTTTGTTGAAACAAAGGCGGGGGTTGGAAGTGGCTATTTTGACTCAGATTACGCTGATTTAGGTGTAAGCGTTGAATCAGATGCAAAATCAATTTTTGATTGTGCTGATATGATAGTAAAAGTCAAGGAGCCTCAAGATATTGAGTTAGAAATGATCCGAAAGGGTCAGATTATTTTTACTTATTTCCATTTTGCTTCTTCTCAGTCCCTAACGGAGAAATTCATTCAGTCGGGAGCAAGTGCTGTCGCTTATGAAACCATCATGTTAGCGGATAAATCATTACCTCTTTTGGTTCCTATGAGTGAAGTCGCAGGGAAAATGTCTGTGCAAGAAGGCGCTAAATTTCTTGAAAAATCAAAGGGCGGGCGTGGTATTCTTTTGGGTGGTGTGCCTGGGGTTGCTCCTGCGAATGTGATGATTATTGGTGGTGGCATTGTTGGAACGAATGCGGCTTGGATTGCTTCTGGTTTAGGTGCAACCGTTTTTATTCTTGATAATAATTTGAATCGATTACGATACTTAGATGAAATTATGCCGGCGAACGTGAATACAATTTTCAGCAATCATCATAATATCGAATCTCTTTTGCCGGAAACAGATTTATTGGTTGGCGCAGTGTTAATTCCTGGTGCAAAAGCCCCAAGTCTAGTGTCTAGAAAAATGCTGAGTCTCATGAGAAAGGGCAGTGTGATTGTAGATGTAGCAGTTGATCAAGGTGGTTGCGTTGAAACCTGCAAACCAACAACGCATGAAGATCCTACTTATGTTGTAGATGGTGTTGTCCATTATTGTGTGGCGAACATGCCAGGAGCTGTGCCGTTTACGTCAACGATTGCACTGACGAATGCTACCTTTCCTTATCTAAGTAAATTGGCGAATCAAGGTCTTGAAGTATCCATGAAAAATGATGCATCCCTTTTGGTGGGCTTAAATATCTACGATGGAAAAGTCACTCACAAAGGTGTTTCGGACGCATTTGAATTAGAGTTTCACAAACCAAACTCAGTGTTTTAATAATCAAATAATTCATTTCATTCTACTTGTGAATGATGGGTTTCTTCCCTTAATTTAAAGTATTGCTTTAACTCTAAACCTAAGTAAATACGATGAGACCTAAAATACAAAAATTATATTACTCCATTGGGGAAGTAGCAGAGCTGACTCAATTAAAAGCCTATGTACTGCGATATTGGGAAACGGAATTCAAACAATTGAAACCTCCAAAAAATCGTGCAGGAAATCGTACCTATCGTCAAAAAGATATTGATACATTGCTTGAAATCAAAGATTTATTATATAAAAAGAAATTTACAATTGAGGGTGCACGATCAGTTTTAAACAAGGGCATGGATTCAGATATACCTGCGTCTTCTGTTGGTTCCACTGATAAGCAAAAAGTTGTATTTGGAAAAATCAGAGAAGAATTAGAATCTATTTTAAATATTATTCAAAATTAAATTCGGGGCGTGGCGCAGTCCGGTAGCGCACTTGGCTGGGGGTCAAGTGGTCGCAGGTTCAAATCCTGTCGCCCCGACACACCGACGGGAACGTTGATTAATAGAGAGAAAAGGGTAGTGAACTACCCCTTTTATATTTCTTGCCGAAAGTATGAATCAATGTAAAACAATTCAAAGGGGATGTAAAATGGGGATACTTTTGTGGGGATATAGTTACCCCATAATCATAATTTGAAAATGGCTAAAATAATAAAAATAAACAAAGCCGAAAAAATGAGCGATTATTGGGTAAGGATTGAGTACGATGGTGGTGTCGCTGAATTGCCAATTATTGAGCATAAAATTGGGAGAGTCCTGCTTGGAGTATTTCATTTATTCCATGCGAACACTAAAAAAACCTTTTTGGCTGCCAGCGGGTATAGAAAAGACGGGAATGAGCCATTAATTAAACTTGGATATCTATTGTTCAACGGTGGAGACGATGGTGTATTATTCGAAACAGAAGAAGATGGTTATAAATGGATGCCGGACGGGTATGAAGAATGGATAAAAGGCAGGGATAAATATTGCGCCGACAATTACGACGATGGTCTTGGCAAGACAACGAAAGAAATATATAATAAAATAATAGAATTGGAGGATTAATATATACCTCTTAAATTTTAAATGAGAATTATGAGATTAATTTTACTGATTCTGATTATTATCAGCGTCTCTATAGTGAAAGCGGATGTAATCACGTCCTATTTTTATAGCGATTCTTTGGGGTACGATATGTATTATGAGATCGTTCTACCACCTAGTTACGAATCCAACCCTGATTCAACCTATCCATCGATTTATTTCCTTCATGGGTTTGGACTGGATTATTCCTGGTATGGGTCCGTTGTTAGTGTATTTGAAGACATGATGGCATCGGGAGAAATTCGCGAGTCTATCCTGATTAAACCGGATGGTTTTGTTATTCCTTATCTTGGAAGTATGTATACCAATTCTGATTATAATGGGCAATTCGAGGATTATATTGTTCAGGATTTGATTTCCCATATAGATGGATCCTACAATACCATTGATAACTCATCGTACCGAGCCATCATGGGACACTCCATGGGTGGTTATGGCGCTGTGAAATTGTCGATTAAATTCCCGGAACTATTTCAAGTCGCTGCGTCCCATTCCGGTCCCATCGCTATTGAAAATGTTATACCTGACCTTTTACCTGTATTGTTGGCTGAGACAGGCATTCTTGGCTATCAACCCTGGAATGGCACGGTGAGCCTTTTTATGTATAGTGCTTCGGCTGCTTTTAGTCCCGATGTGGATGATTGGCCTTATTATGTGGATTTGCCTGTGGACTATTATGGAAATGTGATCGATGAAGTTTGGGATTTATGGCTTGGACACGATGCATTGACGCTCGCCCAAGAAAATCTTGCAAATATTCAATCGATTCGTTTTTATATGGATTGCGGTGATCAAGATGATTATTTATTTTATAATCATTCAACATCTTTCAGTGAATTTTTGGATGAGGTGAATATTAATCATGTTTATGAAACTTATCCAGGCGATCATTTCACCGAAGTTTTGAATGGAGATAGATTTCCTTACTCCTTGGCTTTTATTGAAAATGCATTTTATATACAGGATTTGTTTTCTGATTTAGGGGATATTGACGGTAGTGGAACTGTAACTATGGCCGATTTTAGTTTATTATTGCAAATTGTCCTTCAATTCGAACAGTCGACTGAAATACAGCAAATTGCAGGAGACCTTGATTTTAATGGAACCATCGATATTTTTGACCTTTTGCTATTGGCGGATCAATTATAACCATGAATCATAAAAAATTTAGTTCTATTGATCAGTTCAGATTAATTGTTGGGCGTCGACATCATCATTTCAGATGTTTGTTGCTATGGTGTTTTCCATCTCTTATTTTTATCATGGTTTTTCTACATTATTTCTTTAAAAATTCAAGGATTAAAAAGGAAGCAGTATTTTGAACTTAAAAATAATTATTTTTATAATTGCAGTTGTATTTATCATAGGCTCCCTTGCTCTTGCCTTGTGGTATAGGATGAATGATGATAAGAATGATTAAGTTTGCTCCTTGGGTTTTAATACTATCGGTGTTGGCAGCCCAAGGAGATTTCAATTTGGAAAACCTGAATCCAAATTCAGTAACATTTGGAGAGTTCATCGGCCCGGATGATTACCTCGGTGATATTTGTATTGTTTTTTTTGGGCATGAATATTGAGGAACTTGTAGAAGTCGGTTCGGGCATTGAAGAATATTGGGAATATACATCGGGAGATGGGAGATATAAACGCAGCAAAATCTTTCTTAATTCGGGCTATGAACTTAGCCAGAGTAAATAATATTCTGGAAATGCTTCGAGATTGCAGTTTTGACATGGCTCGATTTTATGAGCAGCAGCAAGCGTTCAGAGTCGCTTATTTTCATTTTAATAATTACCACCGTTATGCTATGCAGATTGAAAAGGAAAAAAGTACGCAGCAAATGGTTGGTGTTTTTCTGGTAGAAGATTCTGATAGTTCTAAAGATATCCATGAAACATTACAAATGCCCAATCACGTAGGCCGAAATGATGAATTCAGAAACCGTTTACTGTTGAATTTCCCCCGGTTGACTCCACGCCAGATTGAAATAGCTGAACTGTTGCGCAATGGGATGTCATCAAAAGAGATGTCGATACTCATCAATATTGAAGTGGATAGCATTAATAAGCAGAGTCCCCCTCAGTAACGCTCCAGGGTCTTCATCAATATTGAAGTGGATAGCATTAATAAGCAGAGAGCTCGAATCCGTAAATCTTTGGGATTAAATAGAACTCAAAATTTGATGACATTTTTACAGGTAGTTTAATTATTAAATGTAATTAACCAAATAGTATGTCCATATAATATCCATATAATACTATTATAGAAATTTGTAATTTCATTATAATATTTATTAGTAAAAATCCTAAAGGATGAAAATAAAATGATTAACAAAATAACGACTGGCATTTTCTGCCTAGTTTTCCTCTTGAACATTGATTCTTTGCAAGGTGAACAGCTATATATGTTTCCGCCCATTTCATCAATTCACGAAAATATCAGTAGAGATGTTTGTGGAAAGAACAACAAAACAATAATAGTTGAAAAACCTACACTCCCGTCTATTTTCGATTTACAGCATCGAAATAATCGTGATACGACTTATACTTTTGACTATTTAATCACCCTTAACTACGATGAACTTATCGATTTAATTGTCACATTAGATTGGTGGGAAATATCCGGTTTATTTGAATATTCTGATGATTCTTATGAATTTTATAGTGATACACTTCGGATGCAAGCATTGTTCGATGCTGTGGAAGAGAGAGGGAATACTTATACATTAGATGACGAACTTGGGATTGGCGTATTAGTTGAAGTAATTAGGTCCGGTTTTTACCTTGCGTTTTATTATGATGATTTAAATTTTTTAAGAGATCTTGATTTCATGGATAATACGATACCAGGAATGGATGCCATTTCAAATAATCCAAATTTTGAATTAGGAACTGATGCACAAACAAGCGTGGTTGCAGCCTTAGGTGCGTATCAGGGGATTGGAATGAGTAGTGTAAATGCCATAACAAATTCTGCGACAATATTTAATGATTTTGGTCAGAATTTTGATACTTATATAAATGACTCTAATAAAAGCTCAGCTCTTTATTGGCTAGGTGATGGAGTTTATTATTCGCTCTACACTCAATCTTATAATTACGATCCGCAAGACACTGAATTTTATAATGAAGTTGACAGTTTATTTAATTCGATCGCCAACATTGGATTATATGGTGCAATCACCGATCAGAATGAATGGCTGTTAAACAGTGCTGTCTGGTGGAATGCACGAATTGGATTATTTGATGATGAAGCAATCGTAATCCAATTTTTAACAGATGTAGTTCAATTATATGGAGAAATGACAGGTCCATCCCTTGAAGCTATCGAAATGCTTTGTTGGCTTTATAATTGTGAATATGCAGATGGGACACCTATCGATGAGGATGAGATATGGCAAAATATCCACGATTGGCTGCTTCCCAATCGCACTACATACGATGATGAAATGATTATTTTTAAAACAGGTGATAACGTAACACCTGAAAAAATTGAAACGTTATACTGGGCAATGAAAGAAGTAAGAGCTCAATTTCACAGAGTCTCTCTCAATGATATTCCACTAGAAGAAGGCAATCCTGATGATTCGCTTATTGCTGTTATTTATAACAGCCCGGCTGATTATACCTATAATAATTTTCTTTACGGTTTGGGCACCAACAACGGAGGAATGTATATTGAATCTTGGGGAACCTTCTTCACGTATGAAAGAACGCCGCAAGAGAGCTATTATACATTAGAAGATTTATTTCGACATGAATTTTCACACTATCTTCAGGGACGGTATATGGCACCAGGAATGTGGGGGCAAAATCCTATTTACGATAATGAGCGATTATCCTGGTTTGAAGAAGGTGGCGCAGAATTTATGGCGGGCAGTTCGAGGCTAAATGGAATACAAACTCGTTTAACCATGGTAGAAAATATCGCCCAAAATGAAGATGATCGAATGACTCTTGCTGAAGTAGTAAATGCTACTTACGGTAATTGGGAATTTTACACCTATGGTTTTGCATTTTTTGACTACATGTATAAATATCGAATGGATATGTTATTAGAAATGGTTGATTTTGTGAAAATGAGCGATGGAGATTCATTTGATATTTTGATGGATGAAATAGCAAATAATGATTTATTAAATGATCTTTATCAAGCGCATATGGATAGCCTAAAAGCAAATCAAAATAATTTTACTGACCCGGTTACCAGCAATTTATATTTTGAAGAAATAGAAAGCATCTCGACAGAAAATATTATTGATGAAATTTTATTATTATCTCAATTCCAAAATATTTCATCTGAAACTTATGGTTCATTTGATCATAATTTGTTGTCAATAAGTGGTAATATTACATTGGATATGGATAATGATTCTGACTCATTATGGTTAGCAATGAATAGTAATCTAAACAGCACTTTAGCATCATTAAATGATATGAGTTGGAATGGTTATAATACTGTAAATGGTTGGTTTAGCAATCCCGAATTAAATTCGAATGATGAATGGGTTTATAGTGTCAACTTTTTGTGTAAGATCTCAAATTCTCTATCCGTCACAAATAAGGCACTCCCTGAAATTTTTTCCTTGCATCAGAACTACCCCAACCCTTTCAACCCAATTACAACGCTCCACTACGATTTGCCCGAACAAGCACATGTAAAAATAATGATTTATGATATTATGGGACGGGAAGTAAAAAGACTGATAAATCAAACTCAAAATGCCGGATTCAAGTCAATCATTTGGAATGCGACTAATAATTTGGGTCAGCCGGTAAGTGCCGGCATGTACTTATACAGAATCACCGCTGGGGAATTTCATCAAACAAAGAAAATGGTCTTATTGAAATAAACCTAAGACTATCTTAGTTGTGGACAAAAAGTACGAGAAGGGATTCTCGTGTCGCAAAAATAGATTAGAGCCATCACATGAAGCATATACTAAAGCTATTAATCACTTTTCTTTGCGTGCCACTTTTTGCGCAAATGACTCTGGCAATTCATTGGGTTGTAAGCATTCAAAAAAGAGCCTCCTTTAATTAAATTAATAATGATTAAAAGATAAAGTGTGGCTGATTTCATCTTCACATCTTAAATTCTCCTCGATAAATCAACAAATTATGTTCAATCCCGAAATCATTTTTAGCACTTTCATGCTCGTCATACTTATTGGTGCAGCCTATTGGCTTAAGATTCCTAAACTAATCTATCCGTTATTTGGACTATATCTCATATTTCTGTTTTTCACTATTTCCGAGATAAACACAAAAAATAAAGCTATCCCTAACAATAAACAAGAAATAACAATCAAGCAAAATCCAAAAAATGAGGAAGCAAAAACAAAAGAGAGTGTTATTCAAGATACGATAAAAAAAGAGCCTATTAAGCCGAAGCAAATTGTTTTTGAAGATAATAGCACATTGTTTAAGGATAAGCTCAAAAATAAAAATTTGGGGCAAACACAAAAAATAGTAAAAATAATTCCAGAGCAAAATAAAATCAATGTAAAGAAAATGGTCATTTGTAAAAACATAATAAACCGTAGATCAATTCAACCAGGAAAAACTTTCAACAACACAGTGGATTCTTTATATTGTTATACAATCATTTCTAATTCAGGTGGGAAACAACATTTGACCCATATTTGGGAATATGACAATCAAGTTATGAGTAAAATAAAATATACAGTAAAGCAATCGTTAAATTGGCGTTCTTGGACGAGAAAAACTATTTTACCTCATCAAACAGGCTTATGGACAGTGTCTGTAGAGGATACATCTGGTGCTATCTTAAAAAGTATTCAATTTCATATTTCCAATTCAATCAATGATTAAAGATAGAATATCAATTTTAGGTTTAATCATTCTAATGTTTTTTGGATGTAATCCCATTAATCAAGAAGGAAATATTTCTATATCATGGACAGAAATGCTCGAAAAATCTCAAAAGGGTATTCGTATTTATTACGGGCGAAACACTGCTTTCCCATTGAATGCATGGTATGCAGAGGTTGATTTAAATCATGAAGGGATTCAAGCTAAAATCATTTCTGCTACCGATGAAGATAAGCGAGAGAAACCATCACAATTATTGCAAAATATAAATGCAACTGTAATCTTGAATGGGGGATATTTTATCATGCGCCAATCACCTACGAATCACGTGGGATTGCTAAAAGTAAATGGCGATTTATTGGAACCCGCATCTCAAACAGTTATCAGAGATAATGCACGATATTTTGTTACGCGAGGTGCTGTTAGTTTCGATACCAATAATCATCCTGATATTGCCTGGGTCACAACGAGAAATGATTCTATTTTTTATTGGGATATTCCTATAGCTAATCGTCCAGGTCATCCAGCGGAACCACCCAATTTTAATTTAGCAAACTATTGGAATGTGAAGGAGGCTTTACATGCAGGACCCATTCTCATTCAAAATGGGAAAGTTTTTATTACAACTGAAGAAGAAGTATTTTTTAATACACCCATCGCAGGTGTGCAACCACGCTCAGCTTTGGGTATTACAAAAAATAATCATTTAATTTTGCTTGTTGTCGATGGGCGGCAAACAGAAAGTCGAGGCGTTTACTTAGAAGAACTTGCCGCAATCATGTTAGATTTAAATTGCGAAGAAGCCATCAATTTGGATGGAGGAGGATCAAGTGCACTGGTTACAAAAGAAGGCCTTTTGAATCGCCCAATCGGATTAGGAATAGAACGAGAGATTATGTCTGCCATTGCTATTTTTACTGAGGAAAATGAGTGAATTGGATTCGTAGTATCTATGATTGGGTTTTAAAATGGGCTGATCGTCCTTCTGGCTCGCGTGTTTTATTTATTATCGCCTTCGCAGAAGCATCCTTTTTCCCAATTCCGCCTGATGTGCTTCTTATCCCTCTGGCTTTGGGGATGCGGAAAAAAGCATTCAAAATGGCGGCTATATGTAGTGTAGGCTCTATATTAGGCGCTTTCTTAGGGTATAGTTTAGGATACTTTGTTTGGTGGACAGAAGGTGCCTTTACACCCTTTGCGCAATTTTTCTTTCAAAATGTGCCCGGATTTTCCGTTGAGGGTTTTTATCGATTAAAAGAGTTATATGAAACATGGAATTTTTGGGTCATTTTTACAGCAGGATTTACGCCAATACCCTTTAAGCTTTTCACTATAAGTGCCGGTGCGTTTCATATTCAATTTCCATTATTTATTTTGGCGTCAGTGATTAGTCGATCAGCACGTTTTTTTCTTGTCGCAGCTTTAATTTGGAAGTTTGGGGAACCCATTCGACATTTCATTGATCGATATTTTAATGTTCTGGCAATTATCTTTACTATATTACTCGTAGGTGGTGTTTGGTTGATTAAATATTTTATCTGATTTTGATAGTTTTATTTAAAAGAAATGGTAACTTTGGAAAGTGATTTGATTGAGATTACGAACGAAGTGTAGCACAGCCTGGTTAGCGCACGTCGTTCGGGACGACGAGGTCGGAGGTTCGAATTCTCTCACTTCGGCAAGTGAAGCAAAGGAATAACGAATGATTATACAACAACAAAATGACGATGAACAACAATGGCTCGAAAGTATGGAGTCTGATGATGGACTTGAAATGGGTGAAGCCGTGAAAATACAAGACCCAATTTCTTCGTTACAATTAGAAGACCCAATCGTTTTTGAAAAGGGAACATCTATTCGAACGGCTTTGAATCAAATGCAAAACCAATCGGAAAACTATGCTTTAGTAAGGTCGAATGCTATTCTCATAGGTATCTTAACAGAAAGAGATATCCTTATGAAAATCACAGGGAAAGGCTATGATTTAAACATTACTTTAATAGAAGAATTTATGACGGCAGATCCTGAAACTTTAACGATGGAAGATCCACTTGCGTATGCCTTAAATAAAATGCATGTTGGTGGATTTCGACACGTACCTATTGTTGATGAAAATCATCACCCTGTTGCGATTATAAGCTTATCAAAAATTGTATCCATTGTAGCTGATTTTTTCAGTCAAGACATTATAAATCTTCCTCCATTGGATCGTATGGTAGATACTTCAAATCCTGAAGGAGGATAGGTGTTGATTTTGTTCAAAATATTGTATAATGATTTACCCTATTGATTTATTTTTTTCGTATTTTCCCATCCGCATTTTGCGTAAATAAATTAGGCGACAGGACGTGATTCTTGTTGTGATTTTAAAAAATACTGGAGTACATTTTGGCTAAAGAAAAACCAATTACAATCGACGGCGTAATTAAGGAAGCCTTGCCGAATTCAATGTTTCGTGTTCAAATAGAAATAGGCGAACAAGAGCATGAAGTTTTAGCATATGTTTCAGGGAAAATGAAAAAATTCTTCATTAAAATTTTACCAGGTGATACTGTTACTTTGGAAGTTTCCCCTTATGATTTATCGCGCGGTCGCATTGTGTATCGTCATAAATAACATCTCATTTTTTAGAATTTTTATTATTGCGGATAAATTTGCTTTAATAGTTTGAATATCCACCAAGATTTTCACCATCCTTCTTTTTTTAGGAAAATATTATTGCTAATTTCTCGGACTGCCTTCGTAGTTCAACGGATAGAACAAATCCCTCCTAAGGATTAGATGTAGGTTCGATTCCTACCGAGGGTACAAAACTTTTTAATTGAGGAAAATATGTTAAAACCAAAGAAAAAACTTACAAAAAAAGAATTAAAGCAAGATCCATTTTTGGAAAAAGTAGATAAAATAGAAACATACTTTGAGCACAATAAACAAAAGATAGTACAAATTATAATCGCTGCTCTTGTATTATTTTTTGGATATAAATTTATTGACAACAATAATATATCCAACAATATGGAAGCAAATTTTAAATTGAGTGAAGCAATGATTGCAGTAGAAAGAGGGGATGCTGACAATGCGATTGTTCAATTTGAATCAATGATTCAAGAATATGCCAATTCTGAAACAGAAGAAATCGGGCATTATTATTTGGGCAAAATCTTTTTTGATCAGCAAAATTATCAAGATGCGGAAAATCAACTTCGTTTGTTCGTCAAATCATCTTCTATGGATATTCTTGTTCCATCTGCCTATAAAATGTTAGCAGTAATATCTGTTGAAAATGGATTGATTGATGAAGCAATTTCTCTCTATGAAAAGGGAAAAAATAAATCGTCTTTGGGCCAGCATTCCCATGATTTGTCACTCTGTATCGCTAAACTTGAGTTAAAACGGGGAAACCACCAAAAGGCAAAAACGATCGCAGAAAAAATTGTAAAAGAAGAATTTATTGTAGAAAAAGCAAAACAAATGGCAGAAGAATTACTAGGTCAAATCCCTGGCTAATTTCGACTATGGATTTCTCGAAAAAAACACCCGATATGTTTAGCTGGACATCTGGAGATATTGCCATAGATCTTGGCACAGCAAATACATTGATTTGGCTTCAAGGAAAAGGAGTTGTAATCAATGAGCCGTCTGTTGTAGCCCGATCGGTCCATAATGATAAAATCATTGCTGTTGGGAATGAAGCTAAAGAAATGTTAGGGCGCACGCATCAAGGCATTGAAACAATCAGGCCATTGCAAGATGGTGTTATTGCAGATTTTAGAATGACCGACGAGATGATTCAAGGTTTTATCAGAAAAATAAATTTATCTCGTTTAGCGCGGCCTAGAATGGTGATTTGTGTTCCATCGGGCGTGACAGAAGTTGAGCGGAGAGCGGTAAAAGATTCTGGTGAAAGAGCTAATGCTCGTGAGGTTTATCTTATTGAAGAACCTGTTGCGGCGGCTATTGGAATTGGTTTGGATATTAGCAAGCCAGTGGGAAATATTATTGTAGATATTGGTGGAGGAACAACAGAGATCGCCGTGATTTCGCTCAATGGCGTCGTCACCAAAGAAGCCATACGAATTGCCGGTGATGAAATGGATAATGCAGTTGTTCAATGGTTCCGAAATGAGCACAAATTAGAAATTGGTATATCTATGGGCGAGTATATAAAAAAAACCGTCGGTTCGGCTATGAGAGATAATAATGCTGATACAATTGCAGTAAAAGGCAGAGATCTTGTTTCTGGTATCCCTAAGACAATCAATGTATCTTCGGATGAAATCAGACAAGCGCTTAAAGACCCTGTCAATAGCATTGTGGAAGCGGTTAAGCATGCTTTAGAAAAAACGCCACCTGAGTTGGCTGCTGATATTCTTGAACGTGGAATAATTCTTGCTGGTGGTGGTAGTCTATTGCGCGGAATTGATCAAATTATCAGAGAAAGAACCAATATCCCTGTGAATGTTGCGGAAGATCCGCTACTTTCGATTGTAAAAGGAACGGGAATGGTTTTAGAAAACCTCAAAAAATATGAAGAAGTTTTATTATAGTCGGAATTACGTGATTCTAAGACCTTAAGCTAATCCTTATTTAATGCACAGATTTTATATTGCACTTGTCCGTAACAAAGATCATGTCGCTTTTTTCTTTGCTATAATTTTATCTATAACATTACTTCTCTCTAATCAAAATCAAAAAATGATTGTGGTGCGTGGGTTTGCTTTGCAAGTTTTTAATATTATATATTCTCCTGTTTCTTGGACAAAATCTATACTACTCGTCGAAGAAGAAAATATGTTATTAAATGAAAAGTTATTATTATTAACTCTTCAAAACGAAAAAATGGTAGCAATGGAGAGTGAAAATGTTGAATTCAAAAAAATGCTCGGATTTTTAAAAGAGACGCCATTGGAAATTTTACCTGCGAAAGTGATTAATAAAGGAATTCACCCCAATTTACTATCCGTGTCTCTAAATGTAGGTAAAAACGAGGGTGTTAAGGTGAATCAACCGGCCCTAACCGCAAACGGAGTTATAGGGAAAGTGATTGAAGTAGGGAATCATTCCTGCATTGTTCAACTTCTTTCTGATTTAAATTATCGATTAAGCGTAAAAATATTACCAAGTGGTGCTACGGGTATTTTGCAATGGCTTCATGATAACAATTGTGAGGTGAAAGAGGTGCCAAAAAATGTTAACATTGAAATTGGTGACCCGGTGGTGACTTCCGGTTTCAGCGATATTTATCCAGGTGGTTTACCTGTAGGGAAAGTTATCGCTATTTTTGATGAAAATTGGCAATCTCAAAAAACAATTCATCTTCAAATCAATAGTGATTTGGACGGATTGCAATATCTGTTTATAATAACAAATTCTGATTAAAATGAATTGGATCAAAACACTTATCTCTATTTTTATTGTTCTATTCGGACAATTCTTTTTAAGTGGAATTCTTGAAATCAATACGGTTAGACCAGACTTCCCTGTGATATTTATTATGTACACAGCGATTCGAAATGGGCGATTTCATGGCATTGTTATTGGTTTCTTTATTGGCATATTAGTTGATTTATCAGGCGTATCTTCATATTTTGGTTTAAGTTCATTAACTTACGTTGTTACGGCCTATCTATCTGGTTATTTACAGATGAAAAGTGATAGGTTAGATTCCGTTTATTATATGGTATCTTGGATCGGGATCTTGGCCATTCATTTTCTAATTTTCACTGTCGTGCGTTATCAAATTCTTTTAACAGAATACCATTTCCTTTTTTTGATTAAATGGATTTCTACTACGGCTTATACGTTAGGGTTTATGCTTATTTTTCAGTTTATTTATAACATCAATCCAAATAAATACTAGTTATGCTCAAAGCAGAAAATGCAGTAACAATACGTCAATATTGGGTGACCACCGGTATCGTCATTGCCTTACTTTTTCTACTTCTTGGTCGATATTTTTTGCTTCAAATCGTCAATCACGATCGATATAAAACAAAAGCGAATAATAATCGTATTCGCACGAAGACAATTCCAGCGCCTCGAGGATTAATCCTCGATCGAAATGGCCAAATTATAGTTGATAATTATCCAAGTTACGTTCTTACGGCCACACCTGGGGAAATGACAGATCGCCCCAAACAACTCGCCTTGCTTGCATCCGTGATTAATATTGATTCCAAAATATTATCTGATAATTATAAAAAATATCGTAGAGGACAATTTGTTCCTGCAAGATTATTCAGAGATTTATCCTTTGACCAAATCAGTAAAGTTGAAGAAAATAAACGCGCTTTGTCCGGCATCTCTTATGAGAAACATTCTGAAAGGTTCTATCCTGGAAAAGCAAAGTTATCCCATCTTATTGGCTTTGTGAAAGAAGTGGATAAGCCGATTCGAGAGCGTCTTAACGATCCTCGTGATTATATTATAGGTGACCTCATTGGATGGAGTGGTATTGAAAAACAATTTGAACGAAAATTGAAAGGGACAAGTGGGATTGAATATTTGGAGGTGGATACTTACGGTCGGAAAGTGGGCACATTTGAAACTTTAGAGAATATCACACCAACTCCTGGAGAGAATTTTATTACGACAATTGATTTAGATCTTCAGCTATTTCTTGAAAACTTGATGACCAAAAAGAAGGGAGCCATCATTGTATCCAATGCGCTAACAGGTGAAATATTAGCAGCAGCGAGCGCACCAGATTTTCCACCTGAATTATTTACAGGCGTTATTTTACCTGACGAATGGAATGAAATAATGAAGGATCCCGATAATCCTTTATTGAATCGTATGGTTCAGGGATTGTATCAGCCCGGATCTATCACAAAAATGATTACGGCATTTGCTTTATTCGAAAATCCTGAATTTGATCCATCACGGAAATTTAATTGTTCAGGGTTTTATCAATTCGGAGACCGTCTATTTGGTTGTTGGCTTGATTCTGGGCACGGAAATATGGATCTAAAGGAAGCCATTGAACAATCTTGTGATGTGTATTTTTACAAAACAACTCAAAATTTAGAGGTAGATCATTTAGGAAAATGGTTTCGAATTTTCGGTTTTGGTGAAAAAACAAATTTAGATTTTCCCATAGAGTTAAAAGGACTTGTTCCAACAAAATCATATTTCAATAATCGTTATGGTCGATATGGGTGGAGTAAAGGTGCGCTCCTCAATTTAGCAATTGGGCAAGGAGAATTATTGGTAACGCCCATGCAAATCGTAAAATATATTAATTTATTAGCTACTCACGGAAATACACCCAGGGTTCATTTGAATCGAAGAAATATTAGAAACCTGAAATCAGACCTCAAGCTTAACGCGGATATTTGGGATTATATTTCGGAAAGTATGTATGGAGTTGTTAACAGTGAAAAAGGGACAGGCAAAAAAGCGAATATCCACTATGATAATGTACAGATTTATGGGAAAACGGGGTCTGCTGAAAATCCTCATGGAAAAACGCATGCATGGTTTATTGGCTATGCTAAAAATGATCAAAAGCTCATAAGTGTTACAATACTGTTGGAAAATGCAGGATCAGGCGGTTCCGTTGCCGCACCATTGGCGGGCAAGATATTTAAATATCTTTTTAATGATACATCTAAGAAAATTGTCATTCATGAAAATTAATATTAGCCCTGAATTCAATAAATTTCCCTGGTCATATTTTACATTGTCTCTAGTTTTATTGTTAATTGGGATGTTGACACTTTATAGTATTTCTTATCAAGAAGAATTTAGTCTTGCAAATTCGTTCATAAAGCAAAGTATCTTTATTATACCTGCATTATTCCTATTTGTTATTGCTCTTTTTCTGCCCAGAACGCTAATTCATAAATATGCTTATATCGTTTTTATAATTGGCATAATATCAGTTATTATCCCTTATTCGCTTCCATTGAGAGCAGGCACGCATAGATGGATTTCATTTGGTCTGCCTTTTGCAATTCAACCCTCGGAATTTGTAAAGATTATTTGCATTGTTGCCGTTGCGAGATATTTATCAGATAAAAAAAATGCGCAAATGAAATCAATTACTGCGCTCATTATACCATTTTTGATTATGTTAATCCCAACATTAATAGTGCTCAAACAACCTGATTTGGGAACAGCGGTAGTAATGATGATCCCAATTATTCCCATGCTTTATTGGGCTGGGGTAAGGCCTTATCATTTATTTTTGATAGGCGCGCCATTAATTAGCATCTTAGCGGCATTTCATCCATTAGCGTTTACTATTTGGGGAATGGTATTGGGAATTATATTATATTTATCAAAACCAAAATTTTTGATTGGTGCCATATTATACTTTACAAATATATTTTTAGGTCTTTTATCTCCAATTTTATGGAATGCGCTTGCTCCCTATCAACAAGGTCGGATTTTAACTTTATTTAACCCTGATCGAGACCCTTATGGTGCCGCCTATCAAATCCTTCAAAGTATTACAGCGATTGGTTCTGGTGGCATGTGGGGAAAGGGGTGGATAGAGGGGACGCAAACGCATTTAAAATTTTTACCTGTCCAAGAATCAGATTTCATATTATCTGTAATTGGCGAAGAATTAGGGTTTGCAATGATTGCCTTTATTCTCTTCATTTTTGGTGCATTGATTATTAAAACAATCAAATTTTCGATTAGTTCTAACGATCGATTTTCGGCTCTGGTTTTAATTGGTATTGGGACAATTTTCTTTTCTCATGTTTTTGTGAATACTGCCATGACGGTGGGGCTTATTCCGGTGAAGGGTTTGCCTTTACCCTTCATCTCGGCAGGAGGGAGTTTTTTATTATCTTGCTTTTTTATGATAGGCCTGGTAATGAATTTTAGTCGTGATTACAATGCTTGACATGTTTGAATTGAATGATTGTTGTTATTTATATAAAGACTTAAATTCCGCTTCTATATTTCCATAATAATCAGGCATTTTTATGAAATCAAACAAATTATATGTTAAAATAGCCAAGAGTTTGCTTTATGTATTGCTCATTGGTATCGTATTTGGACAAAAATCAAGTAATCGAGAATTGCGTCGTTTAAATGCGAAAATAGACCGTGTTCGCGTCCAAGTTGATTCATTGGAAACAAATAATGCAATACTGCTCCCTGAATTAATGGCAGCATTCAAACAAGCAGTCAAAGGTAAAACGCAACAAGATTCTATTACACTAGTATTAATGAAGAGAATTAATACGCTTAACAATAAAATCATGATGTTAGAAAATCGTGCTATATTTATGGATAGCACATCCTTGGAGATTTTCAATAAGTTGGTTATGATTGAAAATAAAATTGTTACACTAACGAATAGTTATAGCGAGATGGCTTCACTTAAATCAGGCAAGCCATTGGTCAATGAACCGCAATACAACTCAGCCCAATATAAAATGAAGTATATGAAAAGTCTTGGACATTTTCAAAATTTAAATTATGATGCGGCGATTGCTGGATTTAAAGAATTGGTCTCAGTAGATCAAACAAATGACTTAGCGGATAATAGTCAATATTGGCTAGGCGAATGTTTATATGGTAAGAGAGAGTATAAGCAAGCTATTTTGGAGTTTGGTAAAGTTTTTTCATTTCCAGGAACAGACAAAGATGACGATGCGCAATTGAAACTTGCTCTATGTTATCAAAATATAGGAAACATAGATAAGGCAAGAAGCGAGTTTCAAAAAATAATCGATTATTTCCCTGGTAGCGAATATTATCCCAAAGCAAAAAATGCTTTAAAACAACTTTCAATCAACTAAGGCTTATGGCAAAAAAAATATTTTATGTAACAACAGAAATTATTCCATTTGCGAATGTTTCTACTATAGCAGACTTTTCCATAAATGTCCCTTTTATTTTGCAAGAGAAGGGACACGATATCAGGACTATTATCCCCAAATATGGGTTTATTAGTGAGCGAAAATATATTTTAAGAGAAGTAATTCGATTAAGAGAAATCCCATTTGAATTTGCTGGGGAAGAACATATTGCATCAGCGAAAAGTGCTTTCATTCCAAAATCGAGAGTCCAAATTTATTTTCTTGAAGATGACCAATGGTTTAAACCGTTAACAAATTTATTGTATAAATCCAAGAATGGTCGTGTTTTGTCCGATAATGGAGAAAGATATGGATTTTTTGGCAAAGCAGTTTTAGCCACGCTTCCTCATCTTTTTTGGACCCCCGATATTTTTATGTGTAATGGATGGCAAGCTGCATTCATTCCTGGTTTATATAAAGAGTTTTATGAAGGGAAAGAATTCTATAAAAAAATTAAAACCGTAATGGCTGTGCATGATTTTAATGATTATGCAGTGATGAATCGTAAAGATGTTGAATTAGCTGGAATTAAAGTGCCGAAAACTTCCAAAGGTGATGCCATTAATCTTTATGAAGTTGCAGCGCATTATGCAGATAAAATTGTAGTGTTTGATCGTCCTTCGGATAAAATATCTGAAAAATTATTAAAGCTTCCTGGTGTTCAAGCCCATAAGAAAAAAATAACGAAAATTGCAATAAAAGATGACGAATCACCTGATTATTATACTATCTCCGATAAATTGGAGCAGGTTTTTTTGAAACTTTAATTTCGTCTGATTGTAAGCTTGATATTATGAGAATTATTAGGGGAATATATTGCCTGCCGTTATTTATTGCATTTTTGAGTCTATCATGGCAATGTGCAGAGAATCCGATCGATAGTGATTTAAGTCATACGGGATTGAATCTTGATACATTAAGCATCTATTCGGTTCTTAGCTCAGCGAGTTCTTACCAAACACCACCTGAAATTGGCGGGTTAAAATATCTTTATTTCGGCTCAGATTCTTTGTTTGATATCGCATATAATTTATTTACGATTAAAGAAAGAGCGACGAATGGTCTCTATTGGAGAACGTTATTAGATTCAAGTATCCAAGTTGATAGCCTATTCTTACTCTTTAGTTCAAATGATACTTTACCCGATGGATTAATTTCGAATGTTGGATTTTCACCGGACTTTACATTTGAAGAATACACAGATAATTATAATATTTTAGATACAAATACAACTTGGATTCCATTTGGAACTCCAATGATGCGTGTGGTCAATGATACTTCAGATCAATTTGAAGAAACAGAATTGTTTTTAGACATAATAGATTATTTTTCAGCTTTAGTTGACACTGCAGATTCTAATTTAGTGAGGACATTCAAATTGAATGCAAACTCAAATTTGGAAAGTATGTATCAGGCATATAGTCGGAATTATTCTACGGGAAATCGTGGACCAAGAATTGTTGTTCATTTCTCTGACAGTACCGTAACGACTGATACAACTATTTATGATACTTTAACAGCTACTTTCGAAACAGAAAGTGATTTGACGCTTCTTGAAATTGACGCCAATAATGAAAATCTGGAATATCCTGAACTGTTTGTAGGATCGGGCGCTGGGTATAAAACGGTCGTGACTTTCGATTTTGATTCACTTGTCTTGCCCGAACAAACAATGATTCGTTCGGCAAATTTGTTTTTATATTCATCGAGAGAATTAACGAGTAATTATACAATAAATTCGTATGCAATCAATACAGATACTACGATAATAGGACAATGGTTTGATGAGGATCCATATATTGGAAAAGCATCATTTGTTTCATCGGCTTCGTTTACTGATAGCACTTTCAAATTTTCGGTAAAGAATTTCCTGCAAAATATAACTTTGGGGAATATCTCTAATTTGGGAATGATTTTAAAGCCAGATGATAGCGCAGATCCTTTCACTATTGTAGAAATTGACACAAATGATGTTTTAAAAAGTGCCCGTTTGGAGATTTTATATGAAACGCGATAGACGTATTTTTTCAATTGGGTTGCTATTTGTTTTAAATATTGTTTTTTCTCAGAGCCTAATGAATGGTTATGGTTTTGGAGGGTTGAGTTCAAGCCAGTCTGCAAGTGTATTGGGTTTAGGAAATCAATCCTTGGTTTCTTCATTCCAATCTGGTGTTTCTCTTCAAAACCCTGCAACGTGGATGGATTTGAAATTTACAAAACTAAATATTTCCTACTTGAACGATCAGTCCGTATTAGAAAGTTTTGATGCTTTGAACGGACAAACATTGATAGGCAGAGGGCAATTAATTATTCCAATCAAAGAAAAATATAGCTTTGGATTAGGATTAGCGCCTTATCGCAACCAATCTATTTCTATCATAGGTGCAGAAGAGTCCTATATCGCTTTTGATGATACACTATCTACTCAGAAATCGTTATATAGTTATGGCGGGATTAATGCTTTGTTTGTGGGTTTTGGCATTGCTCCAAAAAATGAACATCGCTTTGGCACGAAAATCCATTTATTATTTGGCTCTACAAGGCAATCATTGATGAATAATGTTGGAGGAATTGCTACAATTTCTAATGCGCGATTTGTATATTCGGGTGTATTAGTGGATGCTTACTATAATACAAATTTCGAGTATCCTGTGAATATATTTGCGAGCGTTCAGTTTGCCTATAAGCCATTGTCTTATATTTCAAAATTATATCATCCATTTGACGATACGAATCAATCTGGATATCATGATAGTGAGTTTTATTTCATGGATTTTCCTTATCAGTCTGATATCAGTTTAGCCATAGAGAATCGAGAAGAGAATATTCATAATCCCTTTCAATTTGAATTAGGATTTGAATGGAAAATGAAAGATCATATTTCCCTATCTGGTGAGTTATTATCTTGGGAAGATAAGGGGGATTATTCAAATCTTGATTTTATTATGCCGTTGAATGATTATGTAAAAAGTCGCCAGGAATATGGTTTTAGTCTCATACGATTTACACCCGCTTTACTTGCGCCAAAATTTTGGGATAAATTTCAATTAAGAGCGGGGGTACATTCGTCAAATTATCAACTTGCAAACGAATTAGAATCAATAAAAGAAATGAGTATTTCTTTTGGATTTGGATTTAAATTTAATGTGACAGGCAATCAAATTGATTTTGCCTTCCGTAGTGGAAAACGAACATATCGCGACGTCTTAGGGGTTGAATATTTTCAACATGCAATGGTTGAATTATCCTTAAGTGATTTGTGGTTTATTAAAAGGAGAGGAAACAAATAGAATGAAACGATTGAATAAATTAATGATCATTGGAATGATGGGCTTGATGGTGAATATGTGTGTTCCACCAGAGCAAGCAGCACAAGCAAATTATGAAAAAGAAAAAGCGCAGTTAGATAGTTTGCGTAAAGTAAGATGTCCGAGGCTTATGAGTTCTGCTGCAGAATATTATCGAAATCAAGATTGGCGACAAACAGTCGACATTTATAAAGAAATCGCTGATTTAGGTTGTGATGAATGGAATGCCATTTATGCACCCCCGGAAGAAATTTATCAGTATTATTCTATTGCTTATGAGCAAATGGGTAAATATGATAGTGCGGAAGTTATCTTATTGAAGGGATTACGCAAAATCCCAGAAAACATCGAATTAAGAAAGAGATTGGCTTACACCTATAAACGTCAAGGGAAAATAGATCAGCAAATGATAGAATATGAAAGATTGGTTGACTTAAACCCAACCGATAAAACATTGTTAAGTGATTTGGCTAAGTTATATAAAGATGAAGAACGATATGAAGATCAGATTTTAACGCTGAATAAATTAATGGAACTTGATCCTAGTAACGAAATGATACAAAGTGATTTAGCATTGGCTTATGAAAGTAGCGGTAAAGACCCGTTAAGTATCTATCAAAAAAGGTACGAAGAGAATATGGACAATATTTCATACGGTTTAGATTTTGCAGATCGATTAATGCAAGCAGAAAGAGCTGACGAGTCGGTCTCAATTCTTAAGCGTGTTATTCGTCTTGACAATAGCTCCAAGCTTGGATTCAGGAAGCTTGCTGAAGCAAGTCAAAAAATTGATGATTTAGATGGAGCAGCATCCGCTTTAGAAACCCTATTTAAAATTGACCCTCGCGATCAAAAAGTAGCCATTAATTTATCGGATATTTATATTGATTTAAACAATTTCCACAAAGCATTGAAATGGGCCAACAAAGCGATTGATTTAAATTCGGAAACGGGCGCAGGTTTTGGGCAAAAAGGGAAAGTATATTATTTAGCATGGGATTATCTCCGTCAAAATCCATTCACACCAGATGATAGAATCGTTGCAAAATTAGCTTTTGATGCTTTTACTAAAGCAGAGGAAAAGGGATATCGTGGTTTTAATAAAAAATCCTGGTTGGCTAAAAATGCAAAAGATGTTTTGTATGGAAAAGGGCAGTGGTTTATGGCAGACCAAACCACCAAAACTAGACGAAAAATATCCACAAAATCGAAAGAATATGAATGGGTGACGGATTCGATTATTCCACCTGTATCTTGGAAATAATACATTGTCCTATATTCATCAATCTGATCCGGAGCTATTTTCAATTTTAAATAGAGAAATTGCCAGAGAAGAATCGACCTTAGAACTTATAGCATCAGAAAATTTCACCAGTCCAGCAATCTTGGAAATGGCGGGGGGTGTCATGACCAACAAATATGCGGAAGGGTATCCAGGGAAAAGATATTATGGCGGTTGTGAATTTGTCGATGAAGCGGAAGACTTAGCTCGAGATCGCTTAAAAACGTTATTTAACTGTGAATATGTAAATGTTCAGCCCCATTCAGGTTCTCAAGCGAATATGGCCACCTTGATGACCTTTTTATCGCCAGGTGAAACTGTGATGGGATTAGATCTATCTCATGGCGGACATCTAACGCACGGCAGTCCCGTTAACTTTTCAGGAAAGCTTTATAACTTCATCTCTTATCGTGTTTCAAAGCAAACAGGTCGGGTCGATTTTGATGAAGTTTATCAATTAGCAAAAGAGCATAAGCCAAAGCTTATTATTTGTGGTGGCAGTGCTTATCCACGATTTATAGAGTTTGAACAATTTAAAGATATAGCAGAAAAAGTGGGTGCATATCTCATGGCAGATATTGCGCATCCAGCAGGTTTGGTCGCGGCTGGCATACATCCTTCGCCTATGCCACATTGCGATGTAGTAACAAGCACAACGCATAAAACGCTACGTGGACCCAGAGGTGGCATTATCATGATGGGAAAAGATTTTGAAAATATTTGGGGGCGTGTTGCGCCAAAATCTGGGCGAACAAAAAATGTATCAGAATTATTAGACAGCACAGTAATGCCGGGTATCCAAGGTGGACCTTTGATGCATATCATTGCTGCAAAAGCAATTGCCTTCGGCGAAGCCTTAAAACCTGCATTTAAAATCTATGCAAAAAATGTAGTTGAGAATGCTCAATATATGGCAGAACTATTATTGAATTTAGATTATAAACTCGTATCAGATGGAACAGATACACATGTTATTTTAATTGATTTAACAAATAAAAATATCACAGGAAAAAAAGCAGAAAATGCGCTTGGTTTAGCTGGAATTACTGTGAATAAAAATATGGTTCCGTTTGATGAAAAAAGTCCATTCGTTACCAGCGGAATTCGTGTCGGAACGCCAGCCGTTACAACCCGTGGAATGGGTAAAAATGAAATTGAAAAGATTGTTAAATGGATTGATAAGTCTTTGAAATCATGTGAAGATGAATTGACCCTTCAAGAAATTAAAAGTGATGTTGCAACCCTTTGTGACGCCTTTCCGATTTATCCACATTTGAATCATTAATATTTTCCCATGTTGATTCAAAAATCATCGGGAAATTTACTACACCTAATCATAGTCGCTCTATTTTTGACGGCTTGTGCGCCAACAATCATTCGGTATTATCCTCGAGTTATTGAAAAATCATTAACAAAAAAAATTCAGATCATTGAAGTAAATCTGAATGAAAGTAGTTCGAAAGAAACCTATTTGGACTTGATGAAGTATAAGGTTCAGTATGCTTATGGATATTTACTTGAACGCGCCGATCGTGTTTATGACGATGATTATTCTGAAGCGATAATATTGCAAGACAAGGCAAAGCTTATATTTAAAGAAGCCATTGAAATTGGATTAAACCAACTGAATACTCGATACAGTTCATTTAATCAATGGTTGGCATCCGAAAAGGGCGATCAGATTTCTTTTACTCAAAAAGATACGCCTTATTTATATTGGTTGGCAGCTGCTTATGGCGGTGCGATAAAATCTAGTAGGGCAAATCCAAAATGGGTAATTCATTTACCGAAAGTAGGTCGATTATTAGAAAAAGCCATTGAAATAGAGCCAAATTGGAATTACGGATCTTTATATTCTGCCATGATTTCATTCACAGTATCTCGCCCAGATCCTTCGATAAATTTAAGAAAAACAGCACAAAAATATTTTGACTTAGCGCTCAAAGCTTCCGATGGGGAAGATGCATCACCCTATCTTGCCTTTGCAGAAAATATTTCTATTAAAGAGCAAAATAAAACAGAGTTTCTCCATTTAACAAATACTGTATTAACAATGGATATTGGTCAAAATCCCGAATTAACTTTAGGGAATATCATTGCTCAAGAACGGGCAAGATGGCTTCAATCAAAACTGGAAGATTTATTTTATGAATAAAAAATACTTAATTTTAGCGATATTAGTAATTACCCAATTGGCATTCGCTAGAAAAACAATTATAAAAATGGCAACCTTAGCTCCTGAAGGTACAGATTGGCATGGCATGCTTTTAGAAATGGGCCAAGAATGGAAAAAAGCAACAAATGGTCGCGTTCGTCTTCGTTTATATCCGGGTGGTGTGGTTGGCGATGAAAGGGATATGGTTCGCAAAATGCGAATTGGACAAATACATTCTGCCGCAATTTCTACAGAAGGCTTATATGAGATAAATCCAAACTTTGCAGCGTTTTATGTCCCCATGCTTTTTCAAGATTTAGATGATATTGAATATGTGACTGAAAAGCTCAATACTGAGTTATATCAAGGGACAAATGAAAAAGGATTTCAGCTTCTTTATCTTGTTGATGTGGGTTGGGCATATTGGTTTGGAAAAAAACCAATTTACACGCCGAGTGATCTTAAAACACATAAGTTATTTACTTGGGCGGGTGATTATGCTTGGGCAGAAGTTTGGCGTAAAGCAGGATATAATCCTGTCCCTTTGGCGATGACCGATTTGCTGTCAGGTCTTCAAACTGGACTCATAGATGCACTTTCTACGATTCCTCTTTACGCATTAGCGCAACAATCATTTGGAATAACGAATCATATGCTTGATATGAAATGGGGCATTTTAATGGCGGGGATTGTAGTCGATAACAAAACGTGGAGTCGTATTTCTAAAAAAGATCAAAAAGCGATGCAAATTATCGTAAATACAATTCGAGACAAACATATAGAAAAAAATCGCGACGCCGCACAGGAAGCTTTGAATGTAATGCAAGAACATGGGCTTGAAATCCACAAACCCACAGAAATGCAAGTCCAATCATGGAAAAATGAAGTTGAATCTATGTACCCTTTACTTAGAGGACAGGCAATTGAAGAAAATATTTTTGATAAAGTCATTCAAATTATGAAAGAAAAACCTTAATCATTTTTTTCATGCTAGAGGTAAAAGACATATTTCGTTCTAATAAATGGCAATGGGCTGGGAATACCATTGCATTAATTATTATTTTAGCAATGACCCTATTGCCGGTAATCGCTACCTTTTCAAGGATTTTCAATTTGCATGGAATTCCTGCTTCGCAAGTTATTGTTCAACACATGACACTATGGATTGGATTTGTAGGTGCCATTTTAGCCGCCCAACAGAATAAATTACTCGCCTTAACGTATAAACCACTTTTTGTTACGAGCGAAAAATTCGACCTTTCCAGATTTATCGCAAAAACTGTTTCATTACTTGTCCTCATCGCGCTGGCTTGGGGTAGTTATCAATTGATCAAGGTAGAATACGAATATCCTTTTCAAATCGCGCCTCACATTGACAGATGGTTTGCGCAAATCATCATGCCCGTTGGATTTATATTCATTGCATTTCAACTTTTTAGAAAAAGTTTTTCACTTCAAAAAGAGCAATTGTATTTCACGCTTATTTTACTAATTTTCATTATAATGACTTTTCCCATTGAATGGGTAGAAGGTTTTGGTTTTGTAAATTCTTTAGAAAATTTTAGAAACGCTTTCACGGAAGCGGGGCCTATTGTATGGATTGGCATGGGCTTAATTCTCTTGTCTCTTTTCTTTGGTGCTCCCATTTTTATTGGGCTTGGAGGGACGGCCGCTCTCATGTTTTGGACAGATTTTACGCCTGTATCAGCAATTTCAACAGAAACATATCGCATTGTGATTTCACCCACTTTGCCAACGATTCCTTTATTTACAACTGCTGGATATTTATTGGCCGAGAGTAAAGCTTCAGAGAGATTGGTGAAAGTATTTCGATCTTTATTTGGATGGGTACCAGGCGGAACGCCTGTAATCATCGTTGTTTTAAGTGGATTCTTTACTGCATTAACAGGTGGGTCTGGTGTAACAATTTTGGCTTTAGGCGGATTGCTTTTGCCTATGCTTTTAAAAGAAGGATATAGTCGCAATTTCTCTTTGGGTTTGATTACGGTTGCTGGTTCCATTGGATTGTTATTCCCTCCCAGTTTACCTGCCATTATTTATGGTGTTACGGCTGGTGTAAGTGTAAAAAATGTCTTTATAGGTGGATTAATTCCAGGGCTTTTATTGGTAGTTCTTATTAGTGGATGGGCGATTTATCAAGGGAAAGTTCAAAATGTAAAATCAACTCGATTTAATTTAAAAGAAGCTTTGCGAGATAGTTGGGAAGCGCGATGGGAATTGGTTTTACCATTTTTAATTCTATTGGGTGTTTTTGGCGGGTTCACAACCTTAGTAGAAACAGCCGCCCTTTCTGTTGTATATGTCTTTATGATTGAAACATTTATTTATAAAGATTTATCCTTAAAAAATACGCCAAGCATTTTATTGGAAAGTATCACATTAATCGGTGGCGTTCTTATGATTTTGGGTGTAGCGATGGGACTCACATCTTATTTGGTGGATGCACAAATTCCCACATTATTACTAAGTTGGGTAAAAGGGGCGATTGCATCAAAATATGTATTTTTAATTTTGCTTAATATTTTCCTCTTATTGGTTGGGTGTTTGATGGATATATTTTCTGCCATAATTGTAATTGTCCCACTGATCGCACCTTTGGGAGCACATTTTGGCATTGATCCTGTTCATTTGGCCGTGATTTTTATTGCAAACTTAGAATTGGGATTTTTAACACCTCCCGTGGGAATGAATCTGTTTTTGGCTGCTTATCGCTTCGATGAGGATATGCCCACAATTTATTTAGCCACCTTACCATTTTTTATTGTTCGATTGATTGCTGTATTATTGATTACATATATTCCAATATTAACATTGGGATTATTGTTATAATTCTTGAATCTTTTTATCGATTCAAATGTAAGAGTAATTAGCTTGATTTAAACTGGAATGAAATTGTCATTAAATTGGATAAATTAAATGTGATTCATTCCTTGACTGAATAAAAGCATTGGAATAGATTCCCCGTCATAGAAATGGAGTACGAGAATAAATAAACGCTAACAATCGTGAAAGACCGCCCAAATAGGGTAACAATAACATAACAATCAGGAGACGTTTCATGAAGCGGAAATTAACCGTACTTACAATCTTACTTGTAATCGGCACACAATCTTTGTTTGCTCAAAGCGAAGCAGGTGCTATATTTTTATTAATTGCACCCGGAGCGCGAGCTGGCGGAATGGGAGAAGCCCAAGTGGCAGTTGCAGACGATGCGTATGCTTCGTATTGGAATCCAGCTGGATTAGGATTCCTCGAAGGATCAGAACTTGCGATGATGCATGTGAACTGGCTTCCAAACCTGGCTCCAGACCTTTATTACGAATTCCTCGCTTATCGGAAAAAATATCCCAATCTAGGCACTTTAGGAGGTCATCTTATTTTCCTCAGTTTAGGTGAGCAAACTAGAACCAATGAAGTGGGTGAAAATTTGGGCACGTTCAATAGTTTTATGACCGCATTATCTCTTTCTTATAGCGCACTTATTTCCCCAAAATCATCTTTCGGTTTAAATGCAAAAATATCATATCAGCAATTGGTTGATTTGGGAGCGGGAAGTGAAAAAGGAACGGGTGCTTCTTTGGATTTTGGTTTTGACGTTGGCTATCTTAGAAAAGAATTATTAACGCCTAAACTGACTTTAGGATTAAATCTATCTAATATCGGACCCAGTGTTTCTTTCATTGACCCAGATCAAGCGGATCCACAGCCAACAAAGTTAGCCATTGGTATAAATTACGCTTTGGTGAAATCTGAATTCAATAAACTGAATATCATCTATGATGTCAATAAAATGCTCGTTGCGTCCTATCCCGATATGGATTGGGACGGAGATGGGTATATTGGCTATTATGATAAGAGTGGTCATTATAATGGCACAGGGGATTACAATAGTGAAGGCAAAATGGAAATGGCTCACACAGACCCTATTTATACGGCTTTATTTACCTCTTGGGTGGATGATTGGCTTTTGGGTGGAGATATGGATCAATACGAGTCGGGTGAAGAAGGCGATCGCCAAATTGGTGGTTTTAAGTGGGTGGATGCAGATGAAAATGGAACAATCGATGGTAACCCTTGGTTTGATGCTGACTCTAATAATTATATGGATGTAGGCGAAGGGGAAATGATCGCAACTGTAGGTGAACCAGGAGACGAAGATTGGGGTATTTATAATAAATGGGGTCAAAAAGAAGTAGGAAGCGGTAAAGAGCGAAGCATTCAAAATGAACTTGATAAATTGGTTCATAATTTTGGCTTAGAATATTGGTATGGCGAATATTTTGCATTACGTGCGGGATATTATTACGATAAGACAGGAAAAATTTCCAATCCGACTATTGGGATCGGCTTGCGATTTGCTGGCTATGGATTTGATTTTGGATATACTTCAGGAGAAGTTGGACATCCGTTGACCAACACCATGCGTTTTTCTCTAAATATGGAATTTTAGTTTTAAGTAACTCATGAAAATATTTAAATCCACACTCTTTTTGAGTCTGGTCTTTTCTCTCTCTTTTCTCAAGGGAGATATTACAGGAAATTTAAAAATCTGTGTCCTTCGTGTCTCTTTTCAATTTGATGATAAGGAGAGCACCACGGGAGATGGCTCATTTTTATTAGAAAACAATACTATTTGTGATGCTTATACCATTGATCCGCCACCTCACAATCAAAGCTTTTTTGAATCCCAACTCAAAGCGGTAGATGCGTACTATCGCAATGTGTCTTACGAACAATTTGGTCTAGATTTAGATTTTTCTACTGTTTTTCCAAATGGTGAAAATGGATCATATACTTTAAACAATACCATGGATTATTATAATCCCTACAATCAGGATGAAATTCACGAAGAACGAATGACTTTTTTGTTTTATGATGCACTGCAAAAAGCGTATGCTGTCGATTCCATTAATTTTTCGGCTTATGATTTGATTGTTGTCTTTCATGCGGGAATTGGGCAGGATTTTGAATTGCCTTTCTTAGACCCCACGCCAGAGGATATTCCTTCTACCTACGTGGATAATGAGATGATTTGGGCTCATATCGGGCACAATATCAACATCGATGAACACACTATTTTTCATGGTATTATTTTGCCCGAAACTCAAAATCATTTATTTTATGAAGTGGGAGAAACGATATTTTCCCAATCAGAGAATCCTTGCGATTTTCAATATGGACTTACAGGCACTTTTGCCCTCATGCTTGGATTTGCCATGGATTTTCCACCGCTTTGGGATGTAGAAACAGGAGCGAGCGGTGTGGGTATTTTTGCATTAATGGATCAAGGATCGAATAATGGGCGAGGATTAGTTCCGGCACCTCCAAATCCTTGGACACGAAAATTTGCAGGATGGGAATCTCCTGCGCAAGTCAATCCTGGTGTAAATATCCATTTGCCGGCTAGGTCCCAAGACCAATTGATTTCCTTGCAAATTAATGATTCTGAGTCTTTTCTTATAGAAAATAGAGATAATACGATTCACGACGGAATTAGCATTGACTCTCTCCGGTATCTTGAATGGGAGCGAACTGAGGAATATCCCAATTTCATCGAAGTATTGATGGATTCGGTAGCGATCGAAAAAGATGAAAATGGCGTTATTACAAAAATCCCAAATTATGATTTAGGCTTACCGGCTTCTGGACTTTTGATTTGGCATATTGATGATGAGCAAATTGCAAAGGGATGGGACGATTATTCTGTCAATAAAAATCGAGAATATCGAGGTATCGATTTAGAGGAGGCCGATGGGGCGCAAGATATTGGGCATCAATCTGTGTTTATGTTCAATGACCCTTCAAGTGGTTATTTTGCTGATATGTGGTTTAAAGGGAATAAAGAATACGAAAGAGCTAATCCCAGTTTTGCTGGGCTAAATCCAGAATTTTCCTCAAACACTTTTCCCAATACAAACGCCAATGATGGCGCCATGTCTTTTTTGGCTATCAACAATATCAGTCAAGCCTCAGATACCATGACTTTTTCCATCAATCATCCTTTTTTGATGGATGGCTTTCCAGACACGACAGCTATGATTCGATTAATTTATGATTTTAATCAGGATGGCATCAATGACGTATTTGGCGGAAAAGATTCTATTTGGTTTGCGTTTGGAGAAGATTTATCAAGTAAAATATATTTCCATCAAAATACATCTAACTCAGTAAATATTAATGTACCCACGGTTGATATTGATGGTTTTTATTGTGAAATAATTGAATCATTTCCAGATTCAACGATTCATACAAAATATGAATATATGAATGAATTTAATCTATTTTCCCTTAAATCGACGAGAGAAGGGCAGAGATATTCTTGGTATGACCCAATCATCAAAAAATGGTTTTCTTTTGACAATGAATCAGAATGGAATGAGCATAAAAGTACCATAAGACAAATAAACGAAGAAATAATCTATAAGCTTGAAAATCAAACATTGACAAATTGGGATCATTTATCCTTTCAGTTTATTTCTGGCATTGATCTCAACTTAGATGCATCTTTGGATGTTTTGGCATTGGATTTGGATGGCTATTTATATGGCTTGAATTCTGATTTTATTTTGATGAACGGTTTTCCACTCGATTTTCCATTGCAATCGCCAATTTTAGCTCGTGATTTGCTTGACGATGTTCACCCAGAAATCATTGCGAAATCAAAAGATGGAACACAATTATTTATTTTTAATCACGAAGGAAAAGTCCAATATCAGATAGCATCAAAAATAAATGATAAATTGATTGGTGCTCAGGTCATCGATGGAAAAAATGCTATTATCACTCAATCAAATATCTATCAATTTGCTGATGCGACGGAAAGTAATGGAAACGAATGGGCTTTCGAGCATGGTGATTGGGGCAGAAGCCGGAGAGTTAGCCTAGATTATGAGAATCAGATGAAAAGCCTACAAACGCTGATCAATGCTTACTGTTACCCAAATCCATTAAAAAATGAAACCGGAACGATTCGCATAGAAACCAATGATGCGGAAAAAACTGAAATGAGAATCTATGATGTGGCTGGATTTTTAATCGAATCAAAATCTTTTGATAATGTGCAAAGTGGGAATCAGATTCATGAATGGCTATGGCAGACAGAAAATATCGAATCGGGTGTTTATTTTGTGAATGTTCAAGTTGATGATTTAGTCCCTAAAATCATCAAAATTGCCGTGATTCATTGATGAAAATTTTATCCGCAATTATTCTATTGTCTTTTGCTTTTTCTCAAGGTTTGTACAATCATCCAGAACTCAATTGGCACAGTTTTGAAACGGAGCATTTTCAAATTCACTTTCACGATGAAACGGAACAAAGCGCACGCGAAGCAGCCGTTGTTGCTGAAAATATTTATCCCCATGTTACCTCTCTTTATGAATATGAGCCACCCTCAAAAACACATTTAGTGCTTATAGATCCTGATGATTATTCCAATGGTGCTGCTTATTACTATGATAATAAAATGGTGATTTGGACATCGCCTTTAGATTTCGAATTACGCGGTTCTCATCGCTGGTTACAAAATGTGATTACTCACGAATTCACCCACATTATTTCTCTACAAAAAGCCATGAAAGCGGGCTTGTCTTTTCCCGGTGCTTATTTCCAGTTTATGGGTTACGAAACAGAAAAACGAAAAGATGTATTGTATGGATTTCCAAACACTTTAGTGAGTTTCCCCGTTCCTGGGACCGTTGTGCCACCTTGGTTAGCAGAAGGCGTAGCTCAATTTATGTATGAAGGGGCAGATTGGGATCATTGGGATTCCCATCGAGATATGATTTTGCGAGATCGAGCCTTGCATGATAATTTTCTCTCTTTCAATGATATCAATACATTTGGAAAACGAGGGATTGGAAATGAATCTACTTACAATACTGGATTTGCATTTTGTAAATATATAGCCATGAAATATGGTGCAGACAAATTACGGAAAATAATGGAAGATTTGAGTGACCCATTGCAATTTTCAATTTCGGATGCCATGTATAATGTTTTGGAAGAAGATGGATATTTTATTTATGATCGCTTTTTAGAGACATTAAATGTTCGTTATAAAATGCTGACTAATCCGATTCAACTAAATCCTGTATCTGGTAATATTATCAAAGATAACGGTTCGTTTAATGCTCATCCAATTTGGAATCCCACGGGAGATGCTTTTGCTTGGCTTTCAAATCAATCTAATGATTATTTCAGTCAAACGGCTTTATATACTTACGATTTTGAAACAGAAGAAGAAAAGAAAATTATGGCAGGTGTTCACTCTGCGCCCACTTGGCATCCATCGGGGAAAAAGATTTATTATAGCAAGAAGCCAAAATATCCCAACAAAAATGGGTCTAAATATTTTGATATTTTTGAATATGATTTTGAAACAGAAGAAGAAAATCGTTTAACAGAAGAAGCGCGGGCATTTTCTCCCGTATTTATTTCACAGGATTCTACAATTGCTTATTTGTCCACGTATGATGGGGGCCAAAATTTATTTTTGATTGATTTAAAAGAGGGCACGACTAAACAATTAACACAATTTGAAAATCGTCCTATGTTATCTTCTTTGATTTATGATGCTAGCAAACATCGTTTATTATTTACAATTACAGAACATCATTATCGTAATATTGCTTATTATAATTTAGGCGAAGATTCGATTGGAATGATGTTCGAATCTCCCTTATGGGATGAACGTGATATTACCATTTCTCAAGAAGGGCAAATTTTATTTTCTGACGATAGAACAGGGATTTATAATTTATATATGATTGATGAAGAATATGGAACGCAAGGGTTTTTGACCAATGTTTTGGGAGGCGCATTTATGCCAAATATCAATCAAGAAGGGCAAATTCTTTATTCGCTTTATGATAATGGTGCTTACAAAATTGCCCTTTTGGATTCCCTAACAATGATGGACGATGCTTTGATTGGTTATACGTCAGGCTATTATCAAAGAAACGCAAATTTGAAACCAGTTATTACGGAGCAGGATACTTCAAAAGCGAAGACCTATGTCGATCAATTCCCTAAAATGTTTATTATGCCAAAACTCATGGTTGATTACGGCACCTTTAAACCGGGATTTTATTTTTATTCCAACGAAGTATTAGATCGATTAAATGTATTTGGTGGTGCTTCTATTAACAAGCTTAAAGATGCGGATATGTTTTTTATTTTTGAATTTAGACGCTTTAAACCAACTTTATTTTTTGAAACATTTTATCTCACGCGAAATATTAACGATAATTATATTTATCAAGGCACTTATCCCGTGAATGATCAGATTAAATTTAGAATGACTTTTTTTCGAGGAGGAATAAAGCTTCCCTTATATGGAAGTCAATTTGAATTTTATTCTACCTGGCAAAGATACCGAGCCTTAATTTCAGAAGAGATCCCTACAGAAGGTATGAGAGGTGGTTTAGCGTATGACTATTACCGGAGTACGTCATTGGGAATGAACTGGAAAATGACGCAAATTAAAAGACGTTACGATCAAGATATTAATCCATCGAAAGGATTCAAATTATGGACATCAATGGATATAGAGAAAAACCAATTTATTGAGGGATTAGATTTATCAGAAGCGGGCACATTGACTGAAAATTTCGCAGCCAGCAATTTGTTTAAATGGGAGGGAGGCGGTTCTTACCATTTTGAAATTCCTGGAACAAAGCGATGGACACTCAATACAACCACTAAAGGTGGATTTCTTGCACCTGCCAAAGTAGATTCATTTTTCAACTTTTTCAATGGAGGAATGACAGGAATCAAAGGTTATCCTTTTTATAGCGTAGAAGGATCACGGTTTGCCTTATGGGAAGCCACTTTTAGATTCCCATTATTTACGGAAAAAAATATTCCCATTGGATGGACACTCTTTCAAAATAGTTATTTAGGCTTGATGTTTCAAATCGGCGACGCTTGGAATGAAATGGCCGCACTTGATTTAAAAAAATCAATCGGAATTCAATGGAGGATTAATGGCTTTTCTTTTTATAACTTCCCAACCGCTATTGGTCTAGAAATACATCAAGGAATCGATCGTTTTACAAAAAATATTAAAGGACAGGAAATTACGTATGGACATGAACCGACATATTACTTTTCACTTTTATTCAATTATTAGAAAAATTTCGCCTGTTTTAGGCGTGTTTTTTCTAACGGCAGGATTGTACGGAGGCGATTTATGGAATGACGCTTTTGTCGAGATGAATACTAAGATTGATTCAGCCCAAGCTGATTCCTTAGCACTCGATTCTATCCTTACTGATACAATCGTTTATCCGGGTAAGCCTTTGCTTAAATCCCTGATTATTCCAGGATGGGGACAATATGATAATAAGGCTCCTCTTTGGAAAATACTCACGTTTGCAAGTATTGAAATTGGAAGTATTTTGAGCGCCTATCATTTTACGAACCTTGGCGAAAGCTCTCAATTGGAATACGAAAATTTTGCTGATGATTATTGGACTTTAGAAAAATGGTATATTTTCACCCAATCACACACAGCAGATTTAGGTCAATATGGGATTAAGCTAACAGGCGGTTCTCATGCCTTACAACTTTTTCTATTAACGGATTCATTGGTAAATGTATATGGGAATAATTTTATTTCTTCCAATGAAATTGATGGTTTGTATGAATCAATTGCGAATGGTGACGTTAAGGTAGTTCGCGACCATCATTTTTATGAAAACGTAGGGAAATATAACCAATTTACAGGTGGATGGTCTGATGTTGATGAATATGATCTCATTGAAAAAGCGGTGAGTGATACGTCCATCGAAATGCTTGTAATGACTGATTTAAAGGATGATTATTTGAATATGAGATTTGACTCAAATCAATTTAAATTAATTGCAAAATATTCTGTGACTGCATTGATGTTTAATCATATTTTTGCTGGTCTTGAAGCTGTGTTATTTGCACAAAAGAAATCAAAAATTTTACAAAATACGAAAGTCTCTTTGTTTTACAATCCGCAAAATAGAAATGGGCTAGGCGGACTTTCTTTAACCATGGTGTTTTAACAAAAAAATGAAAAAACTTATATTACTCCCACTAATGATGATTGCGCTGTTTAATTGTGCTGGAAATAAACCTGATACTGCATTTGATCTTAAAGAACGTTTCGAATCGGGAAAAGAATTTTTAGATAATGAAAAATATCTTCGTGCTCAGGAAGCTTTCCAATATATATTGATTCGTAGAACGGGAAGTGACCTTGGTGACGATGCACAATTTTATCTCGGTGAATCTTATTTTTTGAATAAAGAATACTTATTAGCTATATCTGAATATGAAAAACTAACACGAAAAATGGCTTTTAGTCCCTACGTCGAAAAGGCTAGATACCGAATTTGTGAGGCGTATGAAATTGAATCACCCAAATATTATCATGATCAAACATATTCTCAAAAAGCCCTAGAACGATATCAAGAGTTTATTGATGATTTTCCATATTCGGATAAAGGTTCAATCGCATTAGAAGCTATGAGCACACTGAGGAATAAAATGGCGAAAAAAGTTTATGAAACTGGTGTGTTATATCATAAAATGGATGAGCATGAATCATCTATATTTGCATATAAGCAATTGTTACAAAATTATTACGATACTGAATATGTTGAGTACGCGCACTTTGGCATGGTAAAGAGTTATTGCCTTTTGGGAGATTTAGAAAAAGCTTTAGATTATTTAGACAATAACGGACATCATATTGTGTCGGAGACATTACAAAATGATGTGGAAAAATATTTAGAAAATACAGAGAAAAAAATAGCAAAGGCCAATAAGTGAAAACCTGTCTTTTTGGAGGGACTTTTGATCCGCCACATATTGGGCATTTACTCATTGCACAAACAATTTGTGAAGTGGAAAAATTTGATAAAATTTTGTTTATCCCCGCTTACGAGCCACCTCATAAAAAATTTACAAGTTTAGTAGAACATCGACTTAATATGTTGAAAATTGCCATTGCAGGCAATCCGAATTTCGAACTTTGTGATTTAGAAATAAAACGAAAAGGGATATCCTATTCGGTTGATACAATCAAAATTGTCCAGGAAAAATATGATTTAAAAAAATCTGAATTATACTATTTAATGGGCACGGACTCTCTTGGCGATTTTCGAGATTGGCATAAAGCAAAAGAAATTTTAAATATATGTCAAGTGATTGTAGCCGTCCGCCCTGGATTTAGTCCGAGTGATATACCGCCCTGGATTATGAAAAAAATTCAATTTGCAAATATTCCAAGATTCGAAATTTCCTCCACAACAATACGATATCGTTGGATAAAAAATAAGACAATTCGATATATGGTTCCTTTAGATGTGTGGAAATACATAAATGAAAATCATTTATTTCAACCCGCGACCAAATAAATGATCTTACTTTATGCCAGTCTTGCCTTAATCATCTCTTTCTATTTATTGGCACATATTTGTGATGATTATTTTGTTATTGCATTGGATAAAGTTGCAAATAAACTAAAGATGTCTTCAGACGTTGCAGGCGCAACTTTAATGGCAATTGGATCAAGTGCCCCAGAATTTTTTGTATCAATGATTGCCGTTCTAAAACCGGGTGATTATGCCGCGATTGGCTTGGGTACTATTGTAGGCTCTGCCTTATTTAATTTACTTGTAATTATCGGTGTTTCCGCCATTGTAAAGAATACAGTATTAACGTGGCAACCTGTTTTTAGAGATGGTCTATTTTATGTGTTGTCAATATTGGTTTTATTATGGGTATTTCAAGACGGGCAAATCAATTTATTGGAAGCATGTAGTCTTATTTTTTTATATGTTATTTACGTTATATTTGTAATGAATTGGCAAAAAATACTCCCGTATGATGCGGAAATTCAAAATGAAGAAGGTGAAGAAGAAAAAGAATGTAAAAAATCAGCATGGCAACGAATATTTACACCATTTGAATTTATTTTATCAAAAATATTTTTACCTAATAAATATTATGTAGGTAATTTTTTTATATCAATACTATTGATTGGTTTTTTAAGTTGGGTTTTAGTGGAATCTGCTATTGTAATTTCAACGATTCTTCATATTCCTCAAGCCATTATTGCGTTAACAGTGCTTGCGATTGGGACATCTATGCCTGATTTAATTTCTTCCGTGATTGTGGCAAAACAAGGAAGAGGAAGTATGGCTATTTGTAATGCTTTGGGTTCAAATATTTTTGATATTCTTATTGGTTTAGGCGTGCCATGGCTTATTATAATATTTTACACTGAATCTTTGCAGGTGAGTCAAGATAATCTGCTTACGTCCATCATATTATTGTTGGGTTCTGTCATCATATTGTTTTCTATACTATTAGTTAAAAAATGGAAAATTGGGCGAGGTACAGGCTTCTTATTGGTAGGGATTTATCTTGCATATCTTTTATGGGCAATATTCAGTATTTAACTTATAATGATGATAAAAATAAATTTCAAATTATCTTAACTTCACCCCATGATTGAATTCCAAAACGTATCATACAAGCATCAGAACGAAGTGGGTGTAAACGATTTAAGTTTTACGATACAAGAAAATGAATTTGCCTTCTTAATTGGCCCAACTGGATCTGGAAAAACCACATTAATGAGATTGATGTATTTTGACTTATTACCTCAGACAGGAATGGTAACAGTAGGAGACTTTTCAAGTAAAAAAATGAAATCAAAAAAAATTGCTTTTGCTCGTAGAGATATTGGTATGGTATTTCAAGATTATCATCTTCTTGAAGACCGAAATTTATTTGATAATATTGCGCTTCCATTGCATGTTTTGGGTTTCCCAGCCAGCGAAATTATTCAAAGAGTAGATGAGTGTATTGACTTAGTTCAGCTCTCGGGGAAAGAAAAGCACTATCCTTATCAGCTATCTGGTGGAGAGCAACAACGCGCTTGTTTGGCTAGAGCCATTGTCAAAGATCCTTCTCTTCTTATTGCAGATGAACCTACGGGAAACTTAGACCCTGTATCTGCTTTTGAATTGGTTAAATTACTTAAAGATATTCATGAAACTGGAACTACCATTTTAATGGCATCGCACAATTATAATTTAATCAAAGGTCGAGGTTATCGTATTATGGAGCTGCAAGATGGCCATTTAAGAGGCGGTTCTTGATGGATAAATTTTTATTTCTCATGTCAGAAGGTTTTAAGAATATTTGGCGCCATAAAGCGACTTCATTTACTGCTGTTTTCACTCTTTATGTAACCTTAATTATCGTTGGTATATTTATGATTAGCGGTGAAAATATTCAAAAGATATTAGAATATGCTCGATCTAAATATAAAGTCGAGGTTTTTTATCAGCAGAATGTAACAGACCAAGAGGCAAATAGTATTGCCGCGAAAATAAAAATGATAGATGGCATAAGATCTACAACTGTTATCAATAAAAATGATGCAATAGATATATTTAAAGAACAATTTGGTGAAGATATTTTAAGCTTACTCGGATATAATCCATTGCCTGCAAGTACGGTGGTTAATTTTGAACGTAATACTCAAAATCGTTTAAATTTTGACAAAATTATTGAAGAAATTAAATTGATAGAGAAGGTGGAAGCCGTCAGGCATCAAGGTTATTTGATTAATAAAATTGAGAAAGCCTATCAGAAAATGATGGCAAATTTCCCAATTGTTTCTGGGTTAATCATCTTTATTGCAATCTTGGTGATTTACAACACTGTTAAATTATCAGTGTATTCTCGGAAAAATTTAATTTATTCCATGCAATTAATTGGTGCGACAAAAGCTTTCATCAAATTGCCATTTATTTTTGAAGGATTGATGATGGGCGTTATTTCAACCGTTTTTGTTTATCCAAGCTTAATTGGAATGGTGAATGGAGCTAATTATATTTTAGAATCTGTTTCTCATACGCGGATGCAATTATTGGTTGACCCATTTATTTGGATATGGTTGATAGGTTTAGCGGGTATTATTTCAATCCTAGGTTCTTATCGCGCCATCGCAAGTATCATAAAGTAATCTATTATATTTTCAATTATGTTACACCTTGTGTTAAAATTCGCAGTCTAATTATAATAGATAAACATCATTTCAAAGAACATGACAAATAAAAAACAAAACAAAGATTTAAAAAACACTATTCAGGAAAAAGCAAACGCTGTGAAGAAAAAAACAAAAAAAGTCACAAAACTAACAGAAGTAAAAGGGCAGTTAAGTGAACTGCAAGATAAACATTTAAGGTTAAAAGCAGAGTTTGAAAATTTTCGTCGCCGAAAAGATAAGGAAATCAGTGGATTCCTCCAGTATGGAGGTGAAAATGTGATTAAAAAATTATTGCCTATCTTAGATGACTTCGATCGCTTATCTGTCGCAATTGGCAAAGATAATATTCAAGTTGATGAATCTATTTCAAAAGGGATAAATATGGTGCTCACGAAAATAGATAAATGGTTAACTGAACTAGAAATTAAGCCATTTGGAGAAGAGGGCGATTTATTAGACCCAGAACTCCATGATGCCATGACAACAAATTCAAATGATAAATATGATGATAATCAAATTTTAGATGTTTTTGAAAAAGGATATCAGTATAAAGATCGAGTGATTAGACATGCAAAAGTTATTGTGAATAAAAAATGAAAGATTTATACGACATACTAGGAATAGCTAAAGATGCCACATCAAATGATATAAAAAAGGCATATCGAAAGCTAGCTATGAAATATCATCCTGATAAAAATCCGGATGATAATCAAGCTGAACAAAAATTTAAAGAAGCGGCAGAAGCCTATGCCGTATTAAAAGATGAAACCAAACGCTCTCGTTATGATCAATTTGGACACGCAGGTGTTGGTATGGGAGACTCAGGACACGGTGGCGGATTTGGTGGCGGTGGTAGTGTTCACATGAGCATGGACGATATTTTTAGCCAATTTGGTGATATTTTTGGAGGTAGTCCATTTGAAAGTTTCTTTGGTGGAAACAGGCAGGGTGGACGAAGTCGAAAAGGTGGAAGTGATATTCGCATTCGATTAAAGCTCACATACGAAGAATTAGCGACTGGCATTGAAAAAAAGATAAAAATAAAAAAACGTATTCCGGCGCCTGGCGTGACTTTTAACACGTGCGCTCAGTGTAATGGCGCAGGACAAGTCTCGAGGATTAGCAATACAATTTTAGGGCAAATGCGAACGGCATCTGAATGTCCGTATTGCAGTGGAAGTGGCAAGACGATAAATCATCGACCTGCTGGTGCAAGTCCGGATGGCATGCTTAATAAAGAAGAAACCATCAAAGTTAAAATTCCTGCTGGTGTTGAATCGGGTAACTATCTAACATTATCGAATCAAGGGAATCAGAACATTTCTGGGATAGCAGGGGATTTGATTGTTGTTTTTGACGAGATTCCTCATGAATATTTTGTTCGTGACGGAGAGCATGTATATATAGAGTTAAGCATACCTTATACAACCGCAACGTTAGGCGGAACGGTTAAAGTGCCAACGCTTCTCAGCCAGGTCGATTTGAAAATTCCAGCTGGAATACAATCTGGACAAATACTTAGATTGAAAAATAAAGGATTTCCACATTTGCGTGGAAGTCGACAAGGAGATCAATTAGTGAGACTGCAAGTATTTACACCCAAATCTATCTCACGTGCAGAGAAAAAGATTTTGAGTCAATTAGAAAAAGAACAAAAACCCATAAAAATGCCATACTCAAAAATTGACTTATAATAGCGATGTTTACAGCCAAAGAAAAATCAATCATAGGTTTTTTGGGTCTTTCCGCTGTTATTGGATTCTCAATTATCCAATTTAAGGAGCATAAAAAAACCGATTTTGTCGTCGTTTCAAAAGAAGAAAAGGCGAAATTTAAAGCGTTGGCTGATTCAATTTATTCTGCAGAAAACAAACCTAAATCTCATCCAATTAAAATCATTAAACATCCTAAAGAAAAAAACTCGAAGATTGAGGTAAAATTTGTTAATATCAATACTGCAAATAAAGACGAATTGACACAATTACCGAAGATTGGCCCAGTAACGGCAGAAAAAATTATTCTTTATAGAAATGATTTTGGAGCATTTAAAACTGTGGATGAATTGGTGAAAGTAAAAGGTATCGGTAAAAAAACTTTAGAAAAAATTAGAGATAAAATCATACTTAAATCGGAAGACAAATGAATTTAAAACAGCGACAACAGAAATCAGATTTACTTGAGTTAGGCATTGTTCTTGCTCTTATATTTTTAATCATTACCATATATGTTCCTATCGCAATTTGGGAGGAAGAAAGAAAATTTGAAATAGAGAGTCGATTCCGAATGCAAAATTTATATGATATTGAAGAATTTCATAATCAAATCACTGGGAGCTATAATCCTCAATTTTTTGAAGCCATGAATTTAGTTAATGCGGCTAGGGATTCTTTAATTGCTGATTCTAATTTTATCGGAGAGCAACTAATCCATCTAAATGATAAACAGTATGCTGTAGATATTCCCGAGAGTTTTTCTGTTGAATATGATACTACATTTGGATTTTTAAAATTTCGAAGAGATACCATTAGTGATACAAGTGTCACTGTCATTATTTACTCGGATGAACTTTCTCGAAATGACACAAGCTTTATTCAATTGAAAAAATTACGTTACGTGATGGAAGATCCTAATTTTCAGAAAGTACATGCAAAAAAACCTGTTGAGAGAGTTGAGCTGATTCAATATTATGATACATTTGTTCCCGACTCATCAACTTCTTTCTGTCCGCTAACACAGAAAGAATATGATATAAAAATAGTGGAGGAAATGAAAAGCCTTCGTGTCGCTAGCCCAATTACGGAAACGTATAAAGACCCTAGATATCTAATATTTTCATTTAAATCTAATAGTCATGGAATGATTAGCGACGGATCTCGTAGCTGGGATTAAAGATAGTTTGTTTTGATTGGGCTCGTCATATCCAATAAGAATCTGCTTTGCGGTCAATGGAAAAAAGCTGAAGATAAAGTCATTCTGACCAAAGTAGGGCATGTAAAATTTGATCAAGCCCTGCAATCTATTCTCCATAACGAAAAAGCACTCAATAATATATTATCAAGTCAAATAAAACGTATCAATGATATTATACCTCTATCTGGTGAAGAGATTAATATATCCGTTGATGATGATTTATTGTTGCATGATGTTATTTTAAATGAAAAAGATTTGAGCAGAGAAGACCATTGGGATTTAATTCAATGGAAAACTCGAAAGAATCATTCAAAGCAAAATATATCCACTTACTGCCAAACCTATTTGCCTGAAGAGCCTAATCTCCATCTTGTATCTATTCCTACACATTTTGTTCTTAATTTGAAGTTAACTCTCTCAGGATTTGGGAGTAGGCCATTGTGGATGGGCCCTATTAGTAGCAGTCTATTAGATTGGGAAAATGTAACAAATGCAACTTGGATACATAAATCCGATAAGGGATTGCGATTTTATTCCTTATATCAGCAAGAATTTCATTTTGGAGATTTAGGTATTTCTGGTGAAAAACTATTTGCAAAAAGTGCAACATGTAATTCGGAAATTGCAAAAATACTGATTGGCGTAAAACGTTCAAAAAATGATGAACAAACAACCATTTTAACAGGATCCTTATCCCCAAATATTAAAAAATCATTAAAACGCCATCACTTGCTTGAACTAAAAGCTTTTGATGGTATCGAGTATGATGACAATACAGAAAATTTACCTTCTTTTGAATCTATCATTTTGAGTATAATGGCCAAAACAAAATCATATTTATATTCAATGAATTTCTTTGATGAACCTGGTATTACTGATTTTCCATTAATCAACAAATATCATGAAGTAGAGCAAAAACAATCTGAAATACAAAAGAAAAAAAGCGTACCTAAAATAAGCAAATTAAAGGCGAAGGGGAAAAAGAAAAAGCCAAAAACAGAACAAAACCGTGTAATTATATACATCACATTACTTGTTCTCATTTTTATTGGAATAAATTTTCTAAAATATCGAGCTGATAATGATATGCCAATTATTTCTTTTAATTTTCAGGAACCATATCTAAATAGAGCGAATTCAAAATTAGGAGAAAAAACAATAAAAAAGGACGTTCCGATTCCACAAACACTCTTACAAGAATCCCAATGGAAGATAAATACATTAAATCTTTTATTAAAAAGGACAAATCTTAATGACTATGCAAAATTAAGTATGGTTAGTCAGAGTATAGCTTTTGAATATAGAAGTGAAGTAGAGCACGGATTTTCCAAAATTATAAGTGGAGATTTAGTAGAAAATTGGGAAGTTAAAGATTCAGAATCCTCTAAGTTAATTCGATTCTATCGTTTTAATATGCTATTTGACACAAAAATATCTGCTACCGAAAGCGGTCTTAATCCAGATGATATAATAACCGAAATTGACTTTGCTTTATCAAATTACTCAATAAAATATTTTGATCCTTTGTACCAAAACCAAGAAATGGTTGAACGGCTTCTCATTTCAGTAAAATCGATAGAGGAGATTCAAATTGTAAGTGATATTATTTCACAAGCAGGAGACCGTGTCTTATTGCATAAATTCGAATTATTGAATGCCTCCAGTCAAACACAAATTAAAGCAAGATATTACCTTTCATTTTTAAATCCAAGAACGGGACATTAGGTTAGATGCGTATTCTTTCCGGCCTTTATAAAGGAAGGAAAATTAAAACTATTCAAGATGCAAGTTACCGACCTACCAAATCACTAGTTAGAAAAAGTTTATTTGATATTTTGGGTCCCCTAGAAAATAAATCTTTTTTAGATTTATTTTCAGGTTCTGGCATTATAGGATTTGAAGCATTAAGTCGTGGTTCAAGTAAAGTTGAATTTGTAGAAAACAATTGGAATCATCTGAAATTACTTGAATCAAATAGCGTATATTTTCCAGAATCAAATATATCTATAAATCATGCAGATGTATTTAAATATCTTTCTTCAAGTCAAAAATTTGATATTATTTTTGCTGATCCTCCTTACGGCGCTTTTGATCTTGATAAACTTTTCCATCTAGTCATATCTAGAGTAAAGCCGACTGGAAAATATATTTTAGAAACTAATCGATCTAACAGTAAATTAATCCATAATCCTGAAGTACGAAATTATGGAAAAACACAATTAGCCTTTTGGGGGCAAAAATGAAGAAAATTGTATATCCGGGGACATTTGATCCAATTCATCGTGGACACTTAGATATTGCCAAAAGAGCATCAAAATTATTTGATGAACTCATTTTTGCTGTTGCTGATAACGCAACAAAAAAACCATTATTTACGGTGGATGAGCGGGTTGAACTCATCCAAAAAAGCACGCAGGATTTTCCCAATGTTAGAGCGATGAGTACAAATAAATTGATTGTTGAAGTTGCAAAAAATGAAAATGCTTGCGCCTTAATTCGAGGACTTCGTCATGTAAGTGATTTTGAATTTGAATTTCAAATGGCCATGATGAATTATCATTTAGATCCTGAAATCACAACGATATTTATGATGCCTGATGAAAAATATATACACTTAAATTCTACCGTCATCAAAGAAGTCACGAAATTGGGTGGTGATTTAACTGATTACGTTTCAAAAGATGTTTATAATGCATTAAAAATAAAATATAGTATATAATATTTTATAAATTCTAGTCTCATTTTTATTCAATAAAACTAGATTAGATGCCAACATACGATTATATCTGCAAGACATGTGACGAACGCTTTGAAGTGTTTCAGGCTATGTCAGAAAATGCGTTAAGCAAAAAACCAAATTGCGATACAAAAAATTGTAATGTTACGCGACTAATCAGTGGCGGTGCCGGCCTAATATTTAAAGGATCAGGATTTTATTTAACGGATTACAAAACAAAAGATAAGCCCAAAGATAAAGCAAAAAGTGAAACAAGTTCTTCAAAGAAATCTGAACCTAAAACTCAGAAAAAGGAACCTTAAATGTCAAAAATTATTTGGACGATAACAGACGAAGCTCCCGCTCTAGCGACACAATCTCTTTTGCCTATTGTAAAGGCATTTATACGTGTAGCAGGTATTGAAATTGAGCCAAGAGACATTTCACTTTCAGCAAGAATTATCGCCACTTTTCCAGATAAATTAAATCCTGAGCAAAAAATGAGTGATGATCTAGAATACTTGGGACGTGTTGTTAAGCAGGCAGACGGAAATATCATTAAACTTCCCAATATTTCTGCTTCAGTTCCGCAATTAAAAGATTGTATTTCTGAACTTCAAAATATCGGGTATGACCTTCCAAACTTTCCTGAAAAGCCAAAAACAAAGGAAGCATTGCGTATTCATGAGAAATATTCTACCTGTTTAGGATCGGCCGTTAATCCTGTCCTTCGAGAGGGAAATTCAGACCGAAGAGCAGCAGATGCTGTAAAGAAATTTGCAATAAAAAATCCGCATAAACTTAAAAAATTCGAAAAAAACACTAAAACACATGTAGCCCATATGACTCAAAATGACTTTTTTGGGAATGAGCAGTCCATTATAAAAAGTGGTGATGGAATCGTGAAAATTGAGCATCATTCAAGTGAAAATGGAATTAGTTTGTTAAAAGAGTTATCTATAATAGATAAAGAAGTTGTTGATGCCACATTTATGTCAACGAAAGCATTAAAATCTTTTTATCAGCAAGAGATAGATGACGCAAAACAAAATGGTTTATTATTTTCTTTGCATTTAAAAGCGACAATGATGAAAGTGTCTGACCCGATCATGTTTGGGCATTGCGTTCGTGAATATTATAAAGATGTTTTTGAAAAATATACCACCGAATTTAAACAATTAGATATCAAACCCAATTTGGGACTAACGGACCTGTATAAAAAATTAGAATCTTTACCGGCAGAAAAGAAATCTGAGATTGAGGACTCAATTAAAGATGTATATAAAATCAATCCCTCTTTAGCGATGGTAGATTCAGATAATGGAATCACAAATTTACATGCGCCTAATGATGTCATTATTGATGCATCCATGCCAGTGGTCGTAAGAGATGGCGGAAAAATGTGGAATTCAGACGGTGAACTTCAGGTGTGTAAGGCTGTAATCCCTGATAGATCTTATGCAAGTATGTATAAAGAAATATTAAACGATTGTGTTATTAATGGCCAATTCGATGTGACCACAATGGGGAATGTCTCAAATGTTGGGCTTATGGCTCAAAAAGCGGAAGAATATGGCTCTCATCCCACAACATTTGAAATATCATTTGATGGTATAATTAAGGTGGTTGACCATAATGGAAATATTTTATTGAATCATCAGGTTGAAAAAGGTGATATTTGGAGAATGTCAACCACCAAAGAAATACCAATTAAGAATTGGATTAAATTGGCTTATGATAGAGCGAAGATAACAGGGTTACCTGTCGTTTTTTGGCTAGACAAGAACAGAGCGCATGATGCAAATATCATTAAATATGTTTTAAAACATTTACCGGACTTTAATAAGGATGATGACGCCGAATATCATATCCTTTCTCCTAAAGAAGCCATGGCTTATACCCTTAAAAGAGTTAGAAAAGGGCTTAATACCATTAGTGTGACTGGGAATGTTTTACGAGACTATTTGACAGATTTATTCCCAATTTTAGAATTAGGAACGTCTGCGAAAATGTTATCCATTGTCCCTTTGATTGGTGGCGGTGGCTTATTCGAAACTGGCGCAGGGGGCTCAGCACCAAAGCACGTTGCGCAATTTATAAAAGAAGGTCATCTAAGATGGGATTCATTGGGTGAGTTTTTAGCCTTAGCTGAATCATTGCGTTATATTGCACAAAAAAATGGCTCAAAACCTTTAAATATAATTGCATTTGCACTTGATGTGGCAAATTCTAAATATTTAGATAAGAAAAAATCGCCATCTCGAATTGCTGGCAAACCTGGTAATACATCGGGTCATTATTTTTTAGCTCAATATTGGGCGAGAGCACTTGCGACACAAAAAGATGATTTATTAATTGCTGAAAAATTTTCTTCAATTGCCGATGCTTTGGAAAGTAAAGAAGCTATTATTATTAAAGAATTACTAAGCACTGAAGGTAATTCGCAAGATATTGGTGGTTATTATTTCCCTAATTTAAGCAAAACCATTGCGGTAATGAGACCTAGTGCTACTATGAATGCAGTTATAAATGGTATTTAATACTAGCGTAACTTCATTTATTCTTAATTTGATGAATAAATATGTTTATTGATTATACACAAGTTGAATTAATGGCAGGAAAAGGAGGCCGTGGTGCCGTTTCTTTTCGTCGTGAAAAATTCATACCAAAGGGAGGTCCTGATGGAGGCGATGGTGGACGAGGCGGACATATAATTTTTAAGGCAGATACAAATTTGCGTACGCTTCAAGATATTCGTTATCGCAAACATTACAAAGCTGAGAATGGAGGTCCTGGTGGAAAAAATAATAGGAGTGGAAAATATGGTGAAGACATTATCATTCGGGTTCCACTTGGGACAATCATCAAAAGGGAAGGATCTATTGTTGCTGATCTTGTAATATCTGGTGAAGAGTGTATCGCATGCCATGGTGGGATGGGTGGTAGAGGAAACAGTCGATTTAAGACTTCCACAAATCAGACGCCGCGCAAATATCAAAGTGGAATAGAAGGCGATGCTGGTGTTTTTGAAATAGAATTAAAAATTTTAGCCGATGTCGGTTTGGTGGGCTTTCCAAATGCAGGAAAATCAACTTTATTGGCTAGACTATCTTCAGCGAAGCCCAAAATAGCAGGATATCCTTTTACCACGTTGGAACCTTATCTCGGCATCATTAAATATGGAGAATATCAATCATTTGTAATGGCTGATATCCCGGGTCTTATCGAAGGTGCTAGCAAAGGGAAAGGGCTAGGCCACCAATTTTTAAAACATATTGAAAGAAATAGAGTCCTATTATACCTCATTGAAGCCAATGATGAAAATCCTAAACAATCATTCGAGATTTTAAAACAAGAATTAATTAATTTTAATCCAGAATTAATGTTTAAACCATTTTTGATTTGTAAATCAAAGCAAGATACATTTCAAAATGAAAAGGATGATAATCCTTGGTTAAATTTAGAAGAACCTTTTATTGAAATATCGTCAGTGACTGGATATGGTCTGAATAAACTGACGCATGAACTTACAAAAATAATAGAGGCTAACAATTAATCACGCTATCATTATCAATCTTCTCAATACGCCCTCTATTGGAAGAAATAAGGTTCGAACATTACTATCATCTTTGGGAAGAGATGTGAACCCCTATGAATTAAGCACACGCGAAATTTGTGCTATTGATGGGATAGATATCAAAACGGCTCAGGCTATCCATAAATATCGTCATTTTAAATATGGGGAAACTCAGGTTAAAAGGTATCAAGAAAAAAATATCAATTTAGTCTCTTATTGGGATGACAATTATCCTGTTTTATTAAAGAAAATTTATGATGCTCCTGTTATGCTTTATACCATAGGAAACCCACTGTCAAAAAAAGAAGATATGGTTTCAATTGTAGGGACCCGCACCATGACACAATATGGACGATCAATAACACGAATGATCGTGAAGAAATTAGTGGAATCGAAAATTACAACCTTAAGTGGATTAGCTCGAGGTGTTGATACGGCAACGCATAGGGAAACGGTCAATATGGGAGGTCGAACTATTGCAGTGCTTGGTTGCGGTTTGGACATTGTATATCCTTCTGAGAATAAAAAGTTATTCAAGGATATTCTCACTAATGGAACTATTATTTCTGAATTTGCATTAGGTGAAAAACCAGATCGGAAGAATTTTCCACAACGAAATAGAATTATTGCGGGTTTATCTCATGGAACGGTCGTGGTGGAAGCAGGAAATAAAAGTGGATCTATATTAACTGCCTTTAATGCGATTGACCAAAATCGAGATGTTTTTGCCGTGCCTGGCAGAATAACAGATTTAATGAGCGTTGGGACAAATCGTCTCATTAGGCATGGAGCATTTCCTGTTTTTGATGGTGAGGAAATTATAGACATTATTAATGATCGCCTTTTTAATCCCATACAGGGTGTGCAAAAAACCATTAATTATGATTTATCTAAAGATGAGCAAAGCATTTTCCATCATTTGGGTCACGACCCAATCCAAATTGATGATTTGAGGAAAAAAGTAAATTTAGATATTTCACAATTATTACAAATATTATTGCAATTAGAAATGAAAAATGCTATTACACAAATCAGTGGAAAACAATTTGTTATTTCTTGATTCTTTTTTTTGGAATATGAATTCTTGGGAGTAATTTCTGAGGATTAATTCAAACAATTTACGGAGAGGTGGCCGAGTGGCTGAAGGCGCTCGCCTGCTAAGTGAGTAAGGGGTTTATAGCCTCTTCGAGGGTTCGAATCCCTCCCTCTCCGCAAACGATAAACGGAGGTGTGGCAGAGTCTGGCTGAATGCACTGGTCTTGAAAACCAGCAGGGGTTTATGCCCCTCGTGGGTTCGAATCCTACCGCCTCCGCAAATTTTAATGGCCCAAACTAAACCACGCGTTCGATTTGCACCTAGCCCAACGGGCCAACTTCATTTGGGGGGTGCACGTACTGCCTTATTCAATTGGCTCTTTGCTAAACATAATCAAGGCACTTTCCTTCTTAGAATCGAAGATACAGATTTACAAAGATCCAAATCTGAATACACGGAACAAATCTGTGAATCTCTACAATGGTTGGGATTAAACTGGGATGAAAATATAATTTATCAATCACAGCGATCTAAGTTATACAAAGATGCAATTGATAATCTCCTTGAAAATGGCAATGCTTATCGCTGTTTTGCGACAAAAGATGAACTCAACCAATATCGGGAAAAAGATGGCTCATTATTTTATCCTGGGCTTTGGCGTGATTGCTCCGAAAAAGATATTCAAAACAAATTAGATTCAGACACTCCTTTTACGATTCGACTCAAAACACCAAATCAAGGTTCTGTGTCATTTCAGGATGAAATTTATGGGCAAATCAAAGTTCAAGCATCTGAAATAGATGATTTCATTATTGCTCGTTCCGATGGAACGCCCGTTTACAATCTTGTTGTTGTCATTGATGATCATGACATGAAAATATCTCATCTTATTCGAGGCGAAGACCATACATCGAATACATTAAAGCAACTCCTTATATACAAAGCTCTACATTATGATATTCCAATATTTGTTCATTTGCCTATGATTTTGGGTGAAGACAAAAAACGATTAAGCAAACGACATAGTGCAACAGGTGTGCAAGCTTATCAAAAATCAGGCTATACATCGGATACAATGATAAACCACTTGGCATTATTAGGCTGGAATCCAGGGACAGAGCAAGATATCTTTACGCTTCAGGATCTCATTGCGCAGTTTAAAATAAATCGTGTTCAGAAAAAACCAGCTGTTTTCGACATGCAACGCTTGAATTGGATATCTTCACAACATATAATGAGTATGGATTTAAAAAAAATCCATACTCACATTCTATCTTTGCACAATAATTGGGGGAAAGAAAAAGATGCTCATTTTTTATTGCAAATCATAGCTTTGTTAAAACCGCGATGTAAAACGATATTAGATTTTGTTGATTTATCCGATTATTTCTTTTTTGACCCAAAAATGTATGACGCTAAAATGGCGAAGAAAAAATGGAAGACCGAAGAAACAAGTCAGTATATGAATAGTTTTACGAAAATATTAGAAGACGGCTCTGAATGGTCAGACTCTGAAATTGAAAAGAAGCTCAAACAATTTGCTGAGAAAAATGAATTAAAAATGGGAGGGGTGATTGCACCAGTAAGGTTGGCGATTTGCGGAATCCCAAATGGCCCTTCACTTTTTTCTATCATGAGCTTACTTGGGAAAAAAACCTGTATTCGGAGATTGAAATCAGCTATAAATACACTCCCATTAAAATGAAAGTAAATTAAATGGAAAAGGAAAAAACATACACAAATTTTATTCAAAAAATTATTGAGGAGCATCATATCTCTGGGCGATTTAATCAAAAAGTTCATACGCGATTTCCTCCAGAGCCAAATGGATATCTTCATATCGGTCATGCCAAATCTATTATCCTCAATTTTACACTTGCAGAAAAAAATGGCGGTTTGTGCAATTTGCGATTTGATGATACCAATCCCATTAAAGAAGAAGATGAATATGTAAAATCCATTATGGAAGATGTGAAATGGCTTGGGTTTGATTGGGAAAATCGACTTTATTATGCGTCTGATTACTTTGACCAAATGTATGATTTTGCGTGCAAACTTATTGAAGATGAGAAAGCGTATATTTGCGACATGACAGGTGATGAAGTTCGGGCATCACGTGGCTCGCTTACAGAAGCAGGACAAGCAAGTCCTTATCGAAATAGAACGCCAGAAGAAAATCTCAAGCTATTTTCTGAAATGAGAGCAGGGAAATTTCCGAATGGTTCTCATACCTTACGTGCCAAAATTGATATGAGTCATCCCAATCTCAATATGCGAGACCCTGTTATGTATCGCATATTACATGCAAATCACCATAGAACGAGAGATAAATGGTGTATTTACCCCATGTATGATTGGGCACATGGATTAGAAGATTCCTTAGAAGGGATAACCCATTCCATTTGCACACTAGAATTTGAAGATCATCGTCCATTGTATGATTGGTATTTGAAGCAATTGGATGTTTACCATCCACAACAAATTGAATTTGCACGCCTAAATTTAAGTTTTACGATCATGTCTAAGAGATGGTTGAAAAAGCTAGTTGACGGAGGACATGTATCGGGATGGGATGATCCAAGAATGCCTACGATTTCCGGTTTAAGGCGACGTGGCTTTAGCCCAGAATCAATCCGAAAATTTGCAGAAGAAATTGGTGTGGCCAAGCGTGAAAATACAGTAGAAATGAATTTACTCGAGCACAGCTTACGAGAAGATTTGAATAAACGAGCAAATCGTGTGATGGGCGTTATTGACCCACTTAAAGTGGTGATTAGCAATTATCCAGAAGATAGAATAGAATATCTTGATGCGATCAATAATCCGGAAGATGCGGATGCAGGATCACGAAAAGTAGCATTTTCGAAAGAACTTTATATAGAGAAAAGTGATTTTATGGAAGAGCCGTTTCGGAAATATTTCCGTTTAGCACCAGGAAAAGAAGTGCGATTGCGGTATGGATATTACATTACATGCACAGATTTTATCAAAGATGAAAATGGCGAAGTTATAGAACTCCATTGCTCTTACGATCCAAAAACAAAAGGAGGATCTTCTCCAGACGGACGGAAAGTAAAGGGAACCATCCATTGGGTTTCTGCTAGTGAAAATATTGAAGCTGAAGTACGACTTTACGATCGATTATTTACTGAGCCCAATCCAGGGAAAAACGATGATTTGGCATCCACATTAAATCCGGATTCACTGATAGTCAGAAAAAAATGTTTCATCGAATCTGAAATGAAAAATGCAAACAATGGCGAATATTACCAATTTGAAAGATTAGGCTATTTTTCATTGGATCGAATTGATTCTAATCCAGAACAGCTGGTTTTTAATCGTTCAGTGGCACTTAGAGACTCATGGAAAAAGATTGAGAAAGGGTTTCAAACTGGGCAAAAATAGAAGTGGATAAACGCTAGTATTTCCATTAACTTAATCTACTTGAAAGCAACAATTTGATGAAGAAAATCCTTATTAATCTAATATTCCTTTCTGCCATTTTTGGCCGAGAGTCTCTTATATATTTTTATTTATTGCCCTTTGATAATATACAAAATGATCCAACGGTCGAATGGATTGGTCCTGGACTCACAGAAATGGTTAAGGATCAATTGAAAAATGAAATTGATATTCGCATCAAATCAAAAGGTGATTTAGAATCTATCATGAACAATCGTTCAGATTTGATGCGCCAAGCAAGAGGATCAAGAAATTTTTTACTTTTAGGAAAATACAATCGAAAATTGGACGATATTAAAGTTTCCATGCAATTAATTGATATTGCTACTTGGGAAGAAGTGAATAAAAAATCTTTATCGGGGCTATACTCTGAAATTCCAATTTTAAAAGATAAAGTCGGGTCCGTCGTTTTGGAAATGCTCTCTGACTTTTTGCCCAAAAAAGTTCCAGCTAAAAAGTCACCATTCCCAAAATTTGCAAACCAAAATATAAAAACGGAACCGCCCAAAATCTCTGTAGAATCAAAAAAAGTTGCAAGCGGATTAGATGATGCGATTTCTGAATTGGAAGCGAATATGGATTTCGTGCTTGGTTCAAAAACACGGGGGATGAAAACAGAAAAATCAGAAGGAATGGCGTATAATGATGGTGAATGGTCTTTAGATTTTTCAGCAGAGAAAAAAGCAAATGTGAATCCTGAAAATGTGCAAAATTCAGTTTTATTAGAAACTGTTTTGAAGCAACTAACTTCAAATCCATATCATATTACACTCAATCGTCCCAATTTTATTTACCATGATGATGAAAAACTCATTACGGTTCAGTTTAAAGTAGAATATTCTTTAGACAAAAGCATCATTCGTGATATGTTAACGACTTTACCTTATACCAGTCTCCAAGAAGACGGCACTTTAACCGTATTTTATTATAGTCGAGATAAATTTAATTTCCCTCAATATCTCATTGATAATTTAAAAACAGAATCTCATCGAAAAGTGCCCGTGATTCAATTTTTTGATAAGGCGCAAAATCCTTCTGTTTTAATCGTAGATACGCCCGATTCATATTTGCATTCGTTAAATAGTTCAGAATTATTATACATTCCAAACCATCAATTTTCACCTTTAATTAATTTTACCATGGGCGGTTGGTCTATGCAAATTGCCATGGAAACGGTGGAGATTCCGATTACTTATGAGTTTACTCTACCTGTAAGTGAAGTTGAGAACTTGAGGAATGTAAAGGTGAAATTTGTAAGAGAGACTAAGCTACGTTCCTTCTTAGAATCTATATTATAAAATAAGTTTGATGAAAAAACTTATATTGATTTTCACATTATTTTCAATGTTTTCAATATCTTTGGCTGAAGAAGTCAATGTCCGAAAAGTTGCTGATTTTAAATTGAAACTCTTGAACGGAAAACGAACAAGCTTCTATACTATTTTGGAAGAAGGACCTGTATTACTCGATTTTTGGGCAACATGGTGCGGTCCTTGTAAAAAAGCAATGGTGCATCAAGAATATTTTCACCAAAAATATAAAGACCAGGGATTTCAAATTCTCACGATTAATCAAGATTCGCCAAAAAGTCTCTCAAAAGTAAAAGGATATATTCGTTCCAAAAAATTTTCCTTTTTGGTGGGTTTAGATCCAAATCAACAGATTGCGAAAATGTTTAATGCGGTTTTATTACCCACAATGATTCTCATCGATAAAGAGGGAGAAATTGTTTGGCGGCATCAAGGATTTATCCCTGGAGATGAAGTGGAAATAGAAGCAAAAATAAAATCCTTACTAGCAATAGAATGACACGATATCGTTTTCTTTTAACAAAAGGTTTATTCATATATATTACCTCAATTTTATGGGGACAATCTCAATTTTCTGGCAGTAGTCAGCTAAAATATGGAGAAAGTAAATCAGGATTTTACTATTCAGAATCCCTAATCAATACACAAATAAATTTGAATGAATTTACCGTTTGGACCCAGTTTGAATTTAGCCAACCACCGGAACTTGGATTTAAGCATGATGGACTTCGGAAAATACAATTAACATATTCAAAAGGTCCTATCTCGCTCAAACTAGGTGATGTTTATGAAATTTGGGGAAGAGGGCTTGTCTTGAATCAAATTGATGATCAAGCCATTGATTTTGACAATGGAATGCGTGGTCTATATTTTACCTATGAGAATGACGATTTACGTTGGAATCTATTAACAGGGAATGCGACCATTTGGAAATCATCTGGCTATTTTCCTGATGACAATACTTACACCCATAATTATGCTTCTGATCATGCTTTGATGGGCACAAATGTGGATTGGTTCCGTGATGCCTTTGAATTGGGCTTTTCTTATATTCAGTCTCGCGAAGCCCACACATTGCCCTCTTGGTATTTTCCGGATATTGCCCATATAACGCATCGTGTTTTAGGAACAAGACTCAATTATTCAGGAACGAGTTTTGATTTTTTTGCTGAATATGTGGATAAGCAATCATCAGGGTTTAAGGATTTGGATTTTGATCGAAGTGGAAGTGGATTTTATACAAACATCAGTACTTATGTAAGTGATTGGACTTTATCCATTGATTATCTCAAATATGCGTTTGCTCATTTATCTCCCGATGCTTTTGCTCGTTGGGATTTTGTTAATAATTATGGCTTGGTCTTAGATTTTCAACAAGCACCGATTTCGAATTTGCTTCATTCAACAACGCTTTTGGGACGTATTTCTCATCAATTTGATTTTAATAATAATTTGGGTTACCAGATTGATTTAACCGGACCTGCCTTATTCGGCTCCACATTATTGCTTCATTATGCTCAATCTAGTCGTACCCATATTTGGGAAATGGCTTCCGATTATTCTTGGACAAAAAATAACGATTATTCCTGGAAGCCTAGTGACTCACCAGAGAGTTTACCCTACGAAGAATTCTTTGTGGAATTAAATGGCTACGCTTTCGACGATAAATTTCATTACATTTTATCTGGGGCAAAGACGAAAGATATTAATGATATTTTCATGAATTTAAAGACGGATGAAAGTCATCAATTGCAATATAAATTACAAGAAGCCCTTACCATTCCCACTGCGTTTTCCTGGCATTTTTCAAATGGAATGAACATGGAAGTCAAATGGGAATATCAAGAGTTAATTCGAGGGACATGGAGTTTTGCCAGTGATTCAATTGGCACGGTTCTTTATGATTCACTCCATTCTGATTTCGATTCCTATGACTATGAAACTTTTGTTGTGACTAAACGACCCAAGCAATTTAATCATTTTGTTTCATTCGGATTTGGAAAAGCACCAAAATGGTCTGCCAATTTATTGTTTGACCGAGTTTCTCATGACGATTCGTTTGATCCAAATGCAATTGATTATGAAACCTCTTTTGAGAAATTCTTAGGGAAATTTGTCTCTTTGGAAAACACCTGGGCATCCGTAGAATTTGTCTATAATATCAATGCGAGTCATCGTTTGTCTTTGATGTATGGGAGTCAAAAGGGAGGACTATTATGTAGCAATGGCGTTTGTCGCTTAATTGAACCCTTTTCTGATGGCTTCAAATTAGAGTTAACATCCTTGTTTTAGAAAAGAAGAATCCGCTAAATTCATTAAGCCTTAAATCACAAACAATCGGGGACACAATCATGAAAAAAATAATCATACTCAGTCTTTTAGCCATATCATTCCTTTCAGCCGAAAAAACAGTTTTAGCGAATAATCAAGAAGTATCCATAGACGATCTTCGGGAAATCTTGATTGAAGCCAATCGATCTTCTCAACGTGTCTTTGTGGAAGATTTTACAGGGCTGAATTGACCCTACTGCCCAAGTGCAAGTTTTGCACTCGATACCTTGATGAACGAGTTCCCCAATACTTTAATTAGCATAGAATGGCATAGTCCAAGTTATACACCAGGATCATCTGATTTTGATCTTCCTACAGAAT